>Ga0316616_100000029_pt1 | contig 35071 bp, 53 predicted proteins | sample OWC_Aug_M1_C1_D1_FD_207660 | JGI IMG/M metagenome (GOLD analysis project Ga0316616, IMG submission 207660) | Wetland soil microbial communities from Old Woman Creek delta, Ohio, United States - OWC_Aug_M1_C1_D1_B | ecosystem: Environmental > Terrestrial > Soil > Wetlands | place: USA: Ohio... | reverse complement strand
GCATTGGTCATGAGAGCTGTCGACCACTCTTGGTCAACGAAGATCGCAACGTCTGCTCGCTGGAGCCCGTCGATTCCCTCTCCCATAGCCGCAATGGTTCCCGTGATGACCCTATTACGACCATCAAGGAACTCAGGCCACTCTTCGGTCCCGCCAACAATGTACTCACATTCGAATCGTGCTGCGAGAGCCTTTGCCGTAGCCCTAAAACGAGTAAAGATAACAACCGCGATCTCAGGATTGTCTTCGAGATACTCAGCGACCCAATCACACTTGGCGGAAGGCATAGTTCCGAAACCAGCCGCTGAAGGGTCAGAGGTAACTTGTTGTAATCTAGTGATTCTGGCTAGGATGTTGGGTATTATTATCTCGTCTACGACGATGTCCTTAGCCTTAGCGATCTTATTATACAACGCCTCTTGTTCTGGATACATCTCGACCGGCACCTTCGTCACGGTCTTTGGTGGTAGTTCAGGAGCTACCTGTTGCTTGGTGTACCGAATAAAGAAAGGACTAAGCTCGTCTACAAGCTGTAGTTCGTTCTTCGTCCCAACTATCTTCGATGCTCCTGCATACTTACCACCAGTGAGCCAAGGTGGTACAGCTTCCATGGAGCAATACTTCTCAATGAAGTTCCAGTACGAACGATACGTGTTGGGGAACATCCAGTTGAGTACACTCCAAAGCTCTGCCGGACTTCGATCCATAGGAACAGCAGAGAGAGCCACCTTACGAATGGCTTCAATCGATCGCACTGCCTTGGTACGTAGTGCCTTTCGGTTCTTTATGTGATGTGCTTCGTCAACGATGACAAGACCCCACACACGTTGGCGTAAGTACTTCTGGGTATCAACAACGGCTTCGTAGTGAGAGACAACCCAACCAGAGAGCTCTCGTCCTTTGAAGACCATACCGGTCTCGATAAGAGTTATCGGTGTGATAGGATCCTGTTCCTGGATCATCGAGATCCACTGCAAGCGAAGACGCTTAGGACAGATAACAAGAACCGCACTGGCATTGATGAGTGCAGGCGAGGCCATAATGTCCTTACCCAACTCGATAGCCGTTACAGTCTTACCCAAGCCAGGCTCGAATGCTATGAACAGATTGCTCTTGAAGGCCTTGTGCTCAGTCTGTCGTTGGTAGTTATAGAGGGTCTTCATTTCACCGCTGCGAATCCGAAGGCTATAATGACTAATAAGGCTGATGCTATCAGCGTCCATGGATTGAGAACGTTGAAGAAGACCAACCACAAGTTAGCCAAGAACGATAACCAAGCTGTCGCGGTGACAATTAGTGTGCGCGCTTTATCCATTTACCGGACCTCCATTGCGTTATATAGAAGTAGCGTACATGTTTATAGGCATCGATCATGTGTGCCGAACCAAGAACCATACCGTGTTCCTTCTCGATGGCAACCAGAGCAATGCTTGATGCAGGTTGAAAGACTATCTCACTGTGCTCGCACGGAATCTTGCAGGGGTAGTTATAAAGGAAAGCTTCAACCATCCCTATAATGCGAACTGAAGGGAAGTCACTTCGTATTTGGCTGTGTGCAGTATGGGCGTATAGGCGGAACGATTCAACGATGACGATGTCCGGAGGTTCGATCAGTAGCCCCTGACGGGGTGTACCGCAGTAAAGATAGTACATGAGACTGAACCGGTTTTCCCATGTCACATCAACTGCATGAACAACATGGAAACCGTCATCGTCGAATCGTGCTTCAACAAGTCCGGTGGTCTCACCGGGGTCGATCCCTAGGACTCGCATCCTTTAGCCTCCTTTCCCGCGGGGTATTCCTCCCGCTACTACTTGCAAGTACGCTAGAAAGGAGTCAGGTATGGTAACCTGAAGTGACGCGGGCAATCGATAGTGATGCCGTTATCACTGAGAACGTACTTGCAAGTGATAGCGAGAGGAAGCATCTCGCTCCCTCTCGCGGGTACAAGTATTCAGTTGTTAGGGTGCTACTACTTCGCCGGTGCCTTGGGTTCGACAGGCTTCGGGGCGGTCGCAGCGGCTTTCTTGGCGGCGGAGATTTTCTTGGCGCGCTCAGTCCGGTAAGCCTTCTGCTTCTCGTAGTCGTACCGAGGTTCCAGCTTGATGCCAAACTTGTCCAGGGCTGCCTGAACGTCTTTGGCGTTGACGGCTTTGACGTGAATGATCCATGCTTTGCCTTCGGCGCGTTCGCCGGTGGCTTTGCGAGTGCCTTTGGTTGCGGCGTAGGCGTTCAGATCGGCTTTGGTAACTGACCAGCGGCCCTCAGCGTCTTTGGAGGCTTTGATTTTACCCTCACGAAGCAGGGCGCGGATCCGCATCTCGCTTACGTCGATGAACAACGCGGCCAGACGAAGATTCATGGGATCGGGATAATCGATATTAGGGAATGCCATTGTAATACTCTCCTGTAGAATTGGGTTTGGACGTGCTTACGATGATTATATGATACGCTCACAACGTGAAAACAACGTGAAAGGAACGTGAACGTTTCGTGAGAAAGATTCTTGCCGGTCATTGGCTAGAATCCTTTGGGATGTACATACGAAGGAAGCGCTCGACTACATGTGCAGTGTATATCTGTGCTTCGGTACACGTAGCATATCGTCCGTGCAGCTCAAGCTCACAATGTTGCCATACAAGATACACGCGACCAACGTAGTACTTGGGTGCCCACCGATTATCTTGATGCTTAGCGGGCTTCATACATTGTATGAGTGCAGAAGGTTGCACCATTACTCCTCCGCGTCGGCCTTGGATTCAACCAGGGCAAAGTTAGTTCCGGTGGCTTCGTTCAATACTTCCACCATATTACGGATCACTTCCTCAGCGACATCGAGCGGCATGTTGATACCGTTGCGGTCGTAGGCCAGTTCACCGTCCGGAGTTGTCCACATGTAACGAGCTGCCAGGTACCACTGCTTCCTGAAGGGCTCTGTTTTGATGGTCAACTCGCGATTGACTTTGATCATCCTTGATACTGCCTTCGGTTCCATGTTATCCTCCTTTCTATGAAAGTTCATCCACATGGATGACTAGCGGTACGTGGTGTAGGCCATTCATAGCCTGTCACGTCCAACGCCTTCGCACACTCTTTACAGAAGTGGTCAGGCGGTACTAGCGGGAAATAAGGTGAGACGCCGAAAATGGTTTTGTCGGCACTAAACGTACCGCGACAACAAACGCAATACGCCATACCACCATCGTACTTCTTGACAGGATACGGTATTGATGTGGACTCTGTACGCTCATCCGTCATGTGCACCTTCCTTCATTATGATACAATTATAACATATACCCATAGTTTTTGTCAAGAGACCCCAACAGAGCAAATTAGCAGTGTTGGAGTCTCGTGACTATTAGGACATCCCGCCGAAGATCTCATCCTGGCAAGCCTGGCAGAGACCGCTGATGCGGTACTCACGTTTGGAGCACTCATCAACGAACTCCGAATCGGCGACCGGCTTGTTACATCGTACGCAGGTGTCACTCTTGATTGACTCACTTGCCGAACGCCCAGTGATAATCTTGCTCATGTCGTCAAGCATCTCACGGATGGCGGGTGCCTTCTTTGTGGGTTCAGCCATTGCATCCTCCTTACATCTTCGGGTTTTCAGGATGCTCCGCAGCGTACCTTTGATCTTCAGACATCGGAGCATTTGAAAGTAGAGTTATTACAGGGTCGTTAGTAGGATAGATATAGAATGGTCCATGATAAGTTGCAGACCATCGTTCCTCTATCTGCTCACGCCAGCCGGCCGAGAAGCCTTCGTCAACCACGAACAGGTACTCAATGTCATCGATCACGTGATGAGACAAAGACTGGCCATCGGGTCTGTTGATAGAGAGGTACTGTTTGTACATGTCGCCAGCTAGCTCCTCAGGATCGGTATCCGGTTCAAGCCACCACTCAGCCCATTCCATGCATTCGTGCTCATGCACCTTGATTCCTGACTCCCGAATAGCAACTCGATAAGCCAGGACGTGCTGACCCTTAGCAACTAGGTCATGCACCTTCTGAGAGACTTCAGAGGTCACATCCGCAATGCGTTCCTCTTCGCCATCTCCCGTTGCTAGGTTTCGAAGCCCATAAAGGACTTCACCATTAGTCAGACTCATCTTCGACCTCCTCTACGGTTATGATGAGTTGCTTCGCTGCGAAGGTAGCAACCCAATGATCAACGTTTACCCCACCGTATGTTCGTCCAACGGGGATACCGTCAGCAAGTACCTTGAGCACACGCATACCGCCATGTGCGTCACGCTCAATGAGAGCAGTGACAGTACAGACTTGCAAGCCATCGACCTGAGCTAGCCTATTATTGAATGCCATCTGGATCCTCTCCTGGCAAGTATATCAACTCGCCCTTCTTATCAACGCTCACGAGTACAGCTCCCTCAATCACTGCTTCAAGTAGAGCGTCTGCGAAGCGCACTCCTTCGGCCCACTCCACAATCTTGAGTACCTCTGCGATCGTGAACCCTTCTTCGCCACGTGCAAGACCGATTGACACTGTCAATGCGAGACACTCGTCGTCGGTTATTAGCCTCTCAACCTCGTCATTGCACAGGCCCTGGGTAGGTGCCTTTGGGCTTGGCTCCTGTTCAGCTGCCTTGCGTACAGCGATTAGCCAGTCCGATACGACGAAGATAGTATGGCCGTTTGTGGGAGACAGTAGCTGGACGCTGAGCTTATCCGCGCTGTACGTTAGCTGCGCGATACGTTCCATTGTTGATTTGGTAAGATGCTGCCGCCTGTTGCCAGTGAACTGGACCAGGTTGCTATCACGGAATGTCCATGCAGTCCACTTACCGTCGGGACCTGCGTCGACGTAGAGCTCCTTATCTTGGTTCACGTTATGCCTCCTTCATGGGATCGATGTTGTGAGTGCGGCACAAGGAGAGGAACTTATCTCCACCGCCGTCTGTGAACTGCCCGGTGACCTGCTCGTAGCGAAAATGGCGTTGTGCCTCGACTACGACCACTCTGAGATCGTTCATGAATGCTGCGTACTCAGAAGTGCCAACTTTGGGTCCGTACTTATGAGCAAAATCAAGTAGTGCCTTATTGAATGACATGGGTTCTCCTTTCTAGAGAGAGGTTAGTTAGCCCCATTGGGCTATGGCATCATCCAGGAGCTGTCTGTCGCCAGTCTTTTCCGCCCGGATGAGGATGGTTGTACCGAGGTTACGCTCTTCGACAATCTTGTAGAGGTCCGGCGGGACCTTATGAGCCGCACCCAACAACAAGAGTGTCGCTTGGACGACTAGTTCGTTGATATCTTCGTCCGTCAGGGGCTTTCGGGTTCGCTTGCAGGCGATGTGATTCATAGTCTCTCCACCTTTCCGCCATCAATGGACTGCTTCCAGTACACGTACCCAGTTCGGTCGTCAGTCATCTCGATGTACCAATCAGGGTTCTCGAGAGTACCATAGTTGTGACTCGTCAGGACTGCTCCAGTCTTTACTGGCCACCCGTCCTGACCAACGATCTTTACACGGTCACCTGGATTGATTCGATTGTCGATCATGACCACCCCACTCCTTCCCTTGCGAACTTAGCGCAGTACCTATCGTAGAAGTCAGCGAGCGTATCCAGATTAGGGAACGCTTCGATGTTGGTCGTTTTGTGGAACATGTAGACACCACGCTCCACCTTCTCGACCGTGAGTGTGTAGTCCAGCAAGACGATCTTTAGATGCCAGCGTGCCGCACTCGAGAAGTTGTCGTTAGTGTTGATGATCACCCAGTGGTCGCGGAGCACTTCAAGCTTGAGTTCGGCAGGGTAAACAGAGCCCCAACCATAGTAACTCATTGCGTGATAGTGGCGACCGGCTTCGTAGTTGTACTCTCGTGCCTGCTTTAGAGTGAACGGTACACGTGGTCCAACGCGGACATACACAGCCATCAATGATGCTACTCTTGGCGGCCGTGTGGGTCGTATTGCACCGTCATCGAGTAGCAGGCCGTCGTGTTCATACCTGTAGCCTTTGCGGTCTCGCACAATGTGACAATCAGCAACAGGATTGGACACCATTCCATACACAATATGGTCTTCCATACTTATCCTCCTTTCTAAGGATACTTCAATTATAACACGAACCCAAGGAATTTGTCAAGATACGCCAGGCAAGCAAATTCGCAGCGTACGGTAGTCGAGCCTTCGACCGTAGCCAAAGGCTCGACTAGCAGACAACTTAGGATTCTTTATACTGCTGTAGATGCTCGGTTAGGTCTTCGATTTCGATGACAAGGCGCATCGCTTCGAACAACTGCTTGCGGTCGTATCTGACGTGCATATGATAGTCGACGGCCGCTAATAAGTCTTCCGAAGCATCGATTAGCCTATCTTGCAGGCCTTCAGCAATCCGTTCACGTACTTGACTTTCTGACTTGTCTGTTGACATATACATCCTCCTTTCTAAGGATACTACAATTATAACCTAAAAACGGGGTTTTTGCAAGAGTCCGTGGTGGAGCAAATTCGCAGCGTACGACAACGAGTTCGGCAGGGGTCAGAGGACAAAGATGACAAGATGCGGAAGGCTTAGCAGAGCTTAATATACGCCGTCCGCAGAGAGAGGACAGTCGGGTACCCCTAGGAGTCTTTTTGGAGCCTATGCGGGACTGGTGGAGTCATCGGAGCGGTACCCCCAACAGGAACAAAAATTTGCCCCCGATGGTCGGTCGGGGGCTATTCAGTTGTGTGCTGCTACTACTACGGTCCGACTAGGATGACGTACACCAGCGCGGCAACTACCACGATGAGGATCATCTCGAGCCATGCCTCGTATGTGAGGCGTCGGTCCTGAAGGGCCCTCTTGCGGGCGTCAACTGGAGGTCGTACGTAGTGGCGGTAGTTCTTGTGATCGTTGAACATGGTTAGGCCTTCTCAGTCTTGCCGGGGTTGGCGCGGGTCAGGAGTTTCTCGACGTCGGTCATCTTCAGGGCCTTCAGCTGGGCGCGGAGCTGTGCTTCCTCAGGATGGCTGAGGTACACGACGAATTTGTTGCGGCCATCGTTCCGTGAGCTGCGGTTGCTGGTGCGAGCCTTGAAGGCACTCAGGTCGGCCTCGGAGATCTCGTGGCGCCAGACGTTCTCAGTGATCTGAACCTTCGCGGTTGCAATCTTGCCGAGCTTTACCATCTTTCGAAGATACATCTCGGATACCTCTAACTTGGCTGCAGCTTGACGCAGCGTGTAGGAGGTTTTGGTGGGGGTGGAGCTTGAGGCATTACTTTCGGTAGTCATGGTTGTGCCCTCCTTTCTAAGGGTAACTAAATTATACCATGAACCCCATGAATCTTGCAACCGTGGCAAAAGGACCAAATTGGCGGCGTACGATAATCCCGTAGGCACCGGGACCGGTGGCGGAGGCTGGAAGGAGAGGAGGCTTAGATATTCTATATGTGGCGGAACGGGGAGAGGAGGAGCCTGAGGGGGGCAGCCAGCACGATGCTTTTTTCGGTGCGGGGTGACCGTAGGGAGGTGAGCCCCGGGTGCAGTACCCCCAATCGGAGGCGCAAAACGGGACCCCCGCGGCAGGCCTCTATATGCGGAGTGTCCTGCGAGAGGACAGGGGGGACCCCCGGAGGCCCTTCGGGAGGGGCGACCCGGACACCGGCCAAGGCGGGTCCCCTGTGGCAGGGCTCAATGGACGGCCCCCGCCGAGAGACGGAAGGGGGACCCCGGAGGGGAACAAAGTGGGAAGTCCGTGGCAGGCCCTATATGGCACCGTCCACCGCGAGAGTAGGGGGGACCCCGGAAGGGGATAGGATGGGATACCCCCGGCCCCGGGAAAAATAAACCCCCCAATGGTGCGGAAAAAGGGGGGCTTTGGAGCAAAAAAAGTGCCCCGGGGTGAGCGGCCCGGGGCTATTCAATTGGCCTTGCTTGGGCTAATTACTCGCCTTTGGAGGGGTTAGCGCGCGCGATAAGCGCCGCAACCTGGTCCAATTTCGCCTCCTTCAATACTTGCTGAACCTTGGCTAATTCGGTGGCATTCATATAAACCACAAACTTATTCCGGCCATCATCGCGCGAAGTTCGCACAGATGAGCGATTCTTGAAAGCGGCCAATTCGGCGGAACTTATTTCATGTCGCCAAACGTGGTCCGAAATCGCGACCTTCGTGGTTTGAATCTTGCCGAGTTTGATCTGCTTTCGGAGGTACATTTCTGAAACCTCTAGGAAATCGGCCGCCTTACGGATACTTAGGGACTTGCTTGTTTGAGTCATGAGTAAAAATCCTCCTTTCTAAGGATAACTATATTGTATAGCAGACCCTTGGCCCTTTCCCGTAACAAAAGTCCCGTTCTAACCGTGACGTTTGGCTGGGGTTTTTGGGATAGGCCCGGGACGGGGTATCTGGCCTAGGGGGGCTATTGGTTTTTTGGGGTGTTTACCCCGGGTATTTGCGGGGTTAGGCGAGAAATTATTTTTGAGCGATTTTCACCCACCGTCACCTTGGAGTGCACGTTCAGCAATTGCGTGAAGCTCGATCACAATCCGCTGCCACTTATCCTCTGTAAAAACATCAACTCTGAAAGTATCTACTAAGAAGTGAGTCTCGACACGAGTGGGACCGTTAGGACCACCTTCCATCTCGAGTTCGATGTCAACTCCGAAGATCTCTCCGACTTCATCAACTACTCTCCGAACGGCTCGGAAAGGTGTTTCACCGGGTAGCATATGCAGTTTCAGTACTTTCATGGTATGTCTCTCCTAAGCTGGACTTCCTGCTTGTACAACGCCTTATAGAGCTGATTCGACTGTACGCCGGTCTCCATTTCGATCTTGATCAACTTATCGCCGTCCTTGTACATCTGAACGGCCTTCTCAAGTCTCATATCGAACGCGGCCTTATTGTCTTCACTGCGACGTAGAGCCGTACCGGTCTCTTTCAATATCTTGTAGACCGTATTTATCGACAAACCCGACGTCCTGACAATTCTACTCATGGAGACTCCTTTGACATAATCAAGTGTGACCTGTTCTACTATCTCCTTGGGTAACGCATCTACAATGCTTCTGGTCTGTGATTCTTCGCGTCTCTTAGGCTCAACTCCACCCTCGCGAAGAAGCGCATAAACCGTCGTGACGGATTTGCCTAATTCTTCGGCTATCCCGCCGATAGGCATTCCCGCTTCATACATCTTGACCGTTTCATCAACGATCGACTTACGAATCTTTTCCATCTCGGTCTCATCCATAGTATCCTTCCTTTCCATTATGTATCTATTATATCCCACGGTTGTCTAATTTTTCAACTATTCTTCTTCGGTTGTTCTATCCAAGTAGTTTTTTAAAAATATACACTACTATGAATACATATGTGTTGGAACACGGGAATTATTTTGTTCAGACATTCATATCTCTATATACATACTCTTTTTCAAAAACTACTTGAAAAGGAAGACGGAAGAAGAATCAGAGAAGATGCATGTAGACCTCCATCCGGTACAATAATAGAAGGAACGGCCGCTGCGCCGCGATGAGCTAACTATGCCTTTTAAGAGTAAAGCCCAAATGCGTTTTATGTACTCGCAACACCCGCGCATAGCGCGTCGTTATGCGAAACATACTAGTACGCAAACTATGCGGAATCTTCCGGAACGTGTCAAGCGGCACACGAAACGTCAACTTGTCGGACACCGGACCTCCTACAAGCGACGTCAACGCAGCGGCCGAAGGCAACGATGATCGTTCCCTAGGCGGGGAACGTAACGCCCGTAGATGTGGAGCCCGAGCCCAATGGACTCCACACCGGGGCTGTGAAAAACGAAGGGAGATGGCTATGAAAATAACGTTGAGTGTAATATTCTTAATTGTCGCGATCGTATGCTTCATCCTGCAAGCGATTGGAGTTCCAACAGGTAAGGTAAGTATTGGATGGGTTGGAATGGCCTTCTTTGCGGGTTCGTTTCTGGTTTAGGAAGTTAGCCATGAAACTCATAACCGCATCGAATACAAAGTCTGGAACAGTACGTTTATATCTAAATGATATAGACGTTACCGATGTTTGTTTTTACGCTGAGACACCTGATGGGCCCTACGTCAATGGTGAAGGGAAAATGAAACTGTTCGTCAAGAATAAGGCCGACGTCGTGATCAAGGTTGAAGAGAAGACAGGATTAACTCGATGGGAGCCGATTCCATAATCTTGCGTGAAGAGGTGATCGACCCTGAAGTCGCCTTTATGCCAAGACAACTGGCAGGAGAGACTGATGCATGGTATTACAAGTTTCTCAAGTACTTTCTTACCGCCGGAGCCGGAAGAAGCGTCGCAGGTGCTTATCGCGAGTACTGTAAATCCGAACATCCAGAACGCTTGGACGACAACGGTAAAGTGGATACCCCGCGTGTTTGGGCAGCAATGGCTAAACAGTACGGGTGGAGGGAACGTGCAAGTGAGTATGACCGGCAGTACGCAACGTTAACCGTAGATTCTGTTGCGTTGGCAATTGAGATATTACGAGACGCCGCTCCTGACGCAGCACTCGCACTTGTGTCTTCTTTAGAGAATCCGAAGTACCGAGTTGCTGCATCACGCGAGATTTTAGATCGTGTTGGTGTTCCTCGTAAGACCGTTCAGGAAACGGTGACAATGAAGATCACACCTGATGATCTTCGTAGAGCTCGAGAGGAGGCTGAGGATTGGGAGAAGAAGACCTTCGAGGCGAATGGCTGAAATGCGAAGCAAGTGCCGTATACTTCATTCACAACTACTGCCGAATACTGGATGCCGTAGCTACAAAGTGGGTTCCGTTCGAACTATGGCCGGCACAATATTCAACGCTCAAGGTCTTGGAGGACAACCTCCTAGTGGTTATCCTGAAAGCGAGACAGCTTGGATTGACTTGGTTGTGCCTATCTTATATCCTCTGGAAGATGTTGTACCGACCAGCACAAACCGCTTTGCTCTTTTCACGTCGAGAGGACGAAGCGATTTACCTGTTAAAGTATCGACTGAAGGGAATGCACAAAAGACTGCCCGATTGGATGCAAGTAAAAGCTATGGTGGACAGTCAGCACGAATGGCACCTTGAAAACGGATCGGTTGCATACGCGTTTCCTACCACCGCTGGAGATTCCTACACAGCTTCCGTAGTAATGGTAGATGAGGCTGATCTTGTGCCCGACTTACCAGCGCTGATGAATGCTGTGAAGCCAACAATCGATGCAGGTGGACAAATGATTCTGTTGTCCAGGTCGAATAAGGAAGAGCCGAATAGCGCGTTCAAGCAATACTATCGCGCGGCGAAGGCTAATGAAAATTCTTGGAAAGCTGTGTTCTTGCCTTGGAATGTACGTCCGGCACGTACGATTGAGTGGTATGAAGATCAGAAAACGGACGTTTTGACTAGAACTGGTGCAGTAGATGATCTTTGGCAACAATATCCAACAACGGATGCCGAAGCATTAGCGCCGAAAGTTATCTCGAAACGTATTCCGCCGCAGTGGTTGACGGCGAACTATACCGAGTATAAAGGAGTGAAAGCGCCTAACGCGCCAACCATTCCCAGTTTGAAAGTATATGTCGAGCCAATATTAGGCTTAGATTATGTTATTGGTGCGGATCCGGCGGAAGGGAACCCAACCTCCGATGACTCGTCTTGTGTGATTCTGGACAAAATGTCGGGTGAAGAGGTTGCAACGTTCTCAAATAAGTTTGAACCAACGGCTTTTGCCGAGTACGTTGATATGTTGGGCAAGTATTATAACAAGGCCCAAGTAATGGTGGAGCGAAATAATCACGGACATACTGTGATTGCTTGGCTCCGAGAGCACTCGAAACTCGAAGTTCTGAAAGGACAAGAAGGTGACTATGGTTGGACGACATCAGGAAAGAGCAAAGCACAGATATACACGACTGCTGCCGAGTGTTTTCGTGATGGTCGTGCTACCATACACACCTTCGAGACTTATATGCAACTAGCTTCGATCGACGGCTCAACGTTAAAGGCGCCGAAAGGTAGCCATGACGACCGTGCAATGGCGTTTGTTCTCGCCTTACAGGCAATAAACATGCCTCAATATATGACGGTGGTGTATAACTATGTCTGAATATAGCGTAATGGACGACATTCTTACCTTAAGTCTTGCTGAAGCGGCTACAACGATTGAGGTCGACCGCCAAAAAGAGGTGTTACTTGTCCGTCGATACTACCAAGGCGACCAAGAAGTCGAATTGACCGAGCGTCAAGAGCAGTTTCTTGGTGACGAAAGTCGTGATGGTCCGTCGTTTTGTGTGAATTTAGTCAAGTCAGTAATTGATGTCGTTGTTGAACGACTGCACGTAAAAGGGTTCGATTGTACAGAACCCGAGCAAGCCTTGTTGGCGTGGGAGTGGTGGACAAAAAATAAGTTAGATGCGTCGCAAGAAGATGTACATGAGCTTGCACTTCGTGATGGTGAGTCGTTTGTTGTTGTTGATTGGGATGAAGAGAAGCAAATACCGGTGGCAATTCCACATCAAAGGTGGACAGACACGTCTACCGGCGGTGATGACTTTGGTTGTTGGGTGTCATATCCTGATAATGACCCAAATCAGGAACCGAAATTCGCGGTGAAGCAGTGGGTCGAGAAGACAGACAAGTCACAGATCGAGCGTCGCAATGTGTATTATCCCGATCATATCGATAAATACGTGCGTGGTGGTTTAAAAGCTAATTGGACGCTTCTATCATCGGATCCTTGGCTGGCCGCAGACGGCACACCGCTGGGAATCCCAGTAATTGCGTTTCGGACCCGTGGTCTACGTAGTGAGGTATGGGAAGCTTTACCCATGCAGGACGTAGTCAACAAGTCTGTGGTGGACTTAGTCAATACGACTGACATGACTGCTTTTCGTATTTTCTACGCGTTGGGGTTTATTCCTACAGATGATGGGAAAGAACCCGCTGACGACGGGTCCAACTGGTTAAAAATCGCACCTGGGAAGATTATTGGTACAACCAGGTCGCGTGACGAAGTTTCTTTCGGTGCTATCGAAGCTGCCGATCCTGAACCTCTAATGAAGGCTGCACAGCAATTTATGTTGTGGATGGCAATGCTTTCAGGAACACCGACAGCACGATTCACTACTTGGGGTGGGTTAGCAGCAAAAGAAACGTTGAAGGAACAAGAGGGGCCTTTGATGGCTAAGGTCGAGAGTCATCAAGTACGATTTGGTAATTCTTGGGAACAGATGATGTACATCATGAGGCGACTCTACAATGCCAGAAGCATTGGTACATCGCCGATTGATGAAGAAGTAATGTTCGAAGCGCTTTGGGTTGCAGCGGGACATCAAGATGAGAATGCTCGTATCGAGATGTTGGTTCTAAAGCGCGAACTTGGTATACCGTTGCCTCAATTGTGGAAAGAGGCCGGCTACTCGAGTCAACAGGTCGAGGAAATGAAGAAGACCGAAGAATACAGACGTATGCTGATCTCGATGGGTCCGGATCCTAATGAAGAAGCCAGCGCGCAAACAAACGCGCCTGCAGCCGACGAGCAGTCGGTATCTATGACAGAGGAGGCTCAGGATGAGTCAACAACCGAGTAGTGAAACAGATGTCACTGAACCTGAAGGTGACCTCGACGTTGAATAAACTAAAACGACCGAGAGTGCCGAGGGTGCGAGTGGCGATGGTGAGATGAGTTTAGAGGAACTCAAGGAAGAGTTAGAGAGTGTTCGCATTGCTCTAAAAAGAGCGAATCGCGAATCAGCAAAACGACGCCTTGAACTTAAAGCCCTCAAAGAGTCGTCGACCCAGAAGCCTGGTGAAGCGGGCGAGAAGGAAAAAGAGGCTGAGAAGCTTCAACAGGAGATGGATAAGCTATCACAACAGCTTACTACTCTCCAAGCCGAGAATGCCGGTCTTAAGTTGCGTGGCACAATTCGTTCGGCTGCTGCGACGTTGAAGTTACCGTTCTATTCCGAAGAGGCTCTAGACGATGCTGTTGGTCGTGTTCAAGCGTCTTTGGATGAAGGATTTGACGACGAGGATATCGCTGCGGCGTTGAAGGACTTGGCTAAAACTCGCCCTTACTTGTTTCGCAAAGCCGAAACACCTAATGCAACGAGTACTGATGCGACTAAGAAAGGTGCCTCGGATGTCATCGTGACCGCTGAAGAAGAAGCCGAAGTGGCTAAGCGGTTCAATATTAAAACCTAAGGAGATTTTGCAATGACCGCTATTACTGTAACTGCTGTAAGGGTCAAACCTCTCCCCGGGGCATTAATTCGTGACTTTGTTGCGGGTGGAACTGTCAACGCGGGCGATCTTGTCTACGTTGATAGCAATGGCAAGGTTCAGCAATCGAATGGTGGTGCCGCTGGTACCGCTAATGCAGTCGGTATTGTGGTTTCTTGTGGCACCTTTGGTGCTACGGCAGCCGCATCCGGTGAAACTGTAAGCGTTGCGTACTTTGGACCCGTTACCGTAGGGACTAGCATGACCCCCGGTAACCGCCATTATGTAAGTGACACAGCTGGAAAGCTTGACACTGCAGCCGGCACCGTAACCAAAGTTATGGGCATCGCACTTGCTGCCGACATCTTCCTAATCACTAGTGAGATGTAAAGGAGCCCATCATGCCTCTTGGATACTCTGACCTCAAAACTATCTTGCGTCTACCGACCATCTGGGACCTGACCTACTTGAAGAAGTGGGAACTGGCGGACGGTACGACCTTCGACGCTGTTGTACGCCGCATAGGCACTGCAATCAGCCTGTTCAATCGGAGCCTCTCCCAGGGTTACTTGGCTCAGTACATTCAAACAACCACAGACATAAACTTCGAGTACGATGTTGGTGGTGAGTCTGCCGTACTTGCGGAAGTTTCGGAATATGCACGTCCGGACCCGATCTACGGCGATTTCACCGGGCACATGCTACCGTTGCACGATTATGGTGGCGCATTAGGTTGGACCTACATGGCGCTGCGTCGCGGCAACATGACCAGGATCGATCGTGATATTGCCCGCCTAATCCAACGTGGTACCAATCTGTGGCAGAATCGTGTCTTAACACGCATGTTCACTTCTGCTGCGGAAACGATTGCGACGTCTGGAAAGTCTGTTCCATTCGCTGATGGTGGTACCGCTGATGCGGCATATATTCCTCCATCGTATATGGGGCGTAACTTCCTCTATACGCACAATCACTTCCTGCGCAACGCAGACGACGCCGCCGGCCGCACTGCGGCTCTGAAAGCAATGTCTGCTCATCTGCTCGAGCACGGCATCAATCCTCCATGGGATCTAATCGTTGCAGAAGCCGATAAGGGAGACTGGGCTGCACAGACCGAGTTCAAGAAGCCGTATCGTGACTGGTTGACAACCGCCGGTGTTGAATCTCGGGCGATCGTACCAGAAGAAATATACATCGGTATCTTGGAGGTTCAAGATGGTTGGTTCCGTGTACGTCCAGAACCTCGTCTGCCGACTAAGTATAGCGGTGCATTCAAGCCCGCCGGCTTCAATAATCCAGGTGCTCCATTACTTGTTCGAACCGAAGAGGGTTATCCTTTAGGCTTGACCCTGGTTGGAACCATTCAGCAGTTCCCGTTGCAAGATGCGATCGCATACTTTACCTTTGGTATTGGTGTTGGCAATCGTGTTGCTGGTGTTGCCAACTACGCCTATGCCTCGGGTAGCTACGTGGATCCGACTATCACGTAATAGAGGTGCTGTATGGAACTCATCGAGACATCTGTTGGATTGCCGAATACATGCTCTGTTTGTGGAAAACCGATCGAAGAAAAAACATGGTTCGCAGAGCATGTTGACGGTGCACGATCTGGTGTAGCCGGTCATAAGGCTTGCATGAAGAAACTTCTCAAAGCCGAAGCAGCCGAAGCAGCTGAAGAAGTAAAGGTTGAGGCTGCGACCGTGATTGTAATCGAGACTGAGCCTGAAGGCTACCCCACAAAGGCTAGCCGTGCTAAAGCTAAGGCTAAGGCCGAAGCTGAAGAGGTGTAACCATGACGTTCACGTATGCAATCAACAACGACATTGGTAAGATTCGGCTCTATACTGGCGACGTCACTGAAGGAGCGGGGGTAAGAGTCGATGGATCCAACTTTAGCGATGAAGAGCTCACTTTACTTCTTACACAAGAAGATAGCGACTGGCATCGAGCTGTCGCTGCTGTTTGTGAGGTTCTTTCAATCGAGTGGGCTCGTATTGCTGATGTTACGGTCGGTCCCCGAAAGGAAACTCTTTCAGGGGTGTCGAAGCGGTATGGTGCAATGGCCTCAAGCTTCCGAAGTCAATTCGGTGGCGGAGGTGCGAATACTGCCTTTGCTGTTGGGTTGGTACGTGAAGATGGTTACTCGGAGGCTGCGTCATGAGTGTAGCCGGAGCCGAAAGGCTTGCTACCGAGATCGTAAGTTTCAAGAGGCCGCCCGTTACCGTTGGAGGTAAACGTGGTACTCCTACTGTATTCCTTACCAACATACGGTGCACGCCTCTTGATCCTATAGATCCCGAGGTTCGGTTCCGGCTCGTCATTGAAACTCCTCACGAAATACTTCAGACGTTTGTCATGCAAGAGGCCGACATTCTTGCCGGTGATATTCTTGTTACGTCAGGCGGTACTGAGTATCCTGTAAAGGCTGTTGGGGAGTGGAAATGGAAAGACACCATGTTTCTACATCTGTACGTTGAGGATCTAAAGAGATAATGGCTCAACCAATCATACGTGTTCGGATTCGAAACTATGCCTCTCTTCGTCGTGAGATAGAAGATTTTCAAACTATCCAACGAGGTGCGTTCTCTCAACTTGTAAGAGAAACGCTTGAAGAGATGCGTGACTACGCGGAAGCAATAACACACATATATACGGGTGCGTTAGCAAGCTCACATCGTGTTGACTACGATGCAAATCACCAGCGTGGTGAGGTTTTCGTTGATCCGAACGTTATGCAACATCGTGCACGGAGACCTGCTCGATCAGTTGCATCGTATGCGGCAGCAGAACATGCTCGTGGCGGATCACACGCTTTTTATCAACGTACATTAGATGAATTTGGTGAGTCTGTTGTTAGGCGAGGTGTTGCGGCATATATGGGTAGAATGCCCGGAGGAGTCCATCAATGACATATAGTCGTCGCGAGTCACGAGAAGCGCTTGCATCTCTTATCAGAGCAAGGTCGACTATTGCACAACATGTGTATAGCTACTTACCAAGCGACTTTGGTGGCGAGTCTCCGATCGTTGTTGTTACGGGTTTCGCATCTGAGAGACCTCGAATGACGATGAGAGGTGTAAAGACGACGTTTCACTTCATTGTAGAGACGTTTATCCTCTATGCCGATCCTACTGCAGTTCCGCCATGGACGGAAGAAGACGCAGAGAATACTATGGACGCTCTAGAAGCAGACATTGCTTCAATTGTGTCCGATAATCCGACAGGAAATTGTTGGAACTCGTTGAGTTACGATACGATGAGTGCTGTTAGCAAAGTTACGATAGGCGGTGTCGCATATCTATACGAAGCGATACCACTCGTAATGGAGGTACTATGAGTACATTCAAAGTGGTGACCAAAATTTGGCACACCAAAGACAACAAGTACTATGAGCCTGGAGAGACGGTTGACCTTTCTCATCTCGATGGCATAGGGATAGGAGCTCTTCTAGAAGCTGGAGCTATTGAACTAGTCGACGAGAAGAAGAAAAAGGTTCTTACTGAAACTACTCCGGCTGAGGAAGGGTAACCATGGCTCGAGATGCACTGACTGTTCAACCCATCACTGGTGCTGGTGTTGCTCCTACGTTTATTGCTGCACACGTGGACGGTATGAGCTTCCCGAACTCCGGCAATCCCATAGTGGTAGAGATCAAAAACGCTGGAGGTACAGCTTGTGTCGCTACCTTCCAGACTCCAGGGAAGGCACAAGGTGAGACAATTACAGCACGTGCAGTAACTGTTCCTATCACCACGGGTGATAGAATGATCACTTGGTTCCCCCCTGAAGTTTTTAATCAGAGCGATGGCTCGGTGTATATTGACTTTAGTCAAGTGGCAAGTGTCACTATCGCCGTATTCTCATTGCCCTACTAAAGGAGAGACCTTATGACCCAGACAACTGGTGGAATTAGTTTTGTCAACTGCAAGGTTGAGTTTTCTGCTAACGGTTCTTCTTGGACGGATGTCTCTGGTATGGCGAGCACAATCGATGTTGGTGGTGGTGCTCGTGCTACTGGTGAAGCATACACCTTTGATGGGTTAAATGCTATTGTCCGCCGAGGTAAAGCCGAATCTTACGAGATCACGATCGAATCAATCTATACAGAAGCCACGAACGAGGCGTATGCTATGACTAAAACTGCATACGAAGCCGGTTCGGATCTGTACGTTCGGTGGTCTCCTAAGGGCGGCACTTCTGGTAACAAGATGTTTACCTCTAGTGTCGGTATCGTGACTGATCCGCCCTATCCTAAAGGTGAGGCAGGCAGTGGTGACCCGGTATTGATTACCACCAAGATCAAATGCACAACCATCACTGAGTCGACTGTCGCATAAGAGGTGCTAAATGGCTTCAAGAAAAAGCACGTTTAAGGTCGGTAGCGAAGAGATTCAAGGTGAAGATAGCTATGTAGTCTTTCATCAGATGAGTTTCGGTATGGTCCTCGAAGCAATGAAGAAAGGCGAGGGGAAAACCAAACCTGATGAAGAAAAGGACTTCACTGAGCGTCTGCTTAAGGATGCCGTTGTTGAATGGAATTGGGTCGATGATAACGGCGACCTTCTACCTCTTCCTTCCAAAGGCCTCGTGATCGAGAGCCTGCTGACCAATGAGATCATGTGGTTGGTAGAGCAAATTACAGGTAAGGCTCAAGCAAAAAACTCAAGCTAGGGCTCGCCAAGTATCTTTGGGCGCGTGTAGGCGAGCCCCCGCTCGAGTATATTGAGCTAATACTTTGTAGAGATGTGTATCACTGCACACCTAGCCAACTGCACAAAGAAGACTTCAAGGTTGTGATGGCACATCTTGCATTGATAGACGAAGAAGCACAAGTGCAAGAGGCCAGAGCACATAAATCTGGTAGCCCAAGTACACCGCGTGCAGGGAAGCGGAGGTAGTCATGCCCGTATACGGTATTTACCGCATGATTTTGGAGGTTGTTGGTCACGATCAGACCGGCAGTCTCTTCAAACGCATCACAGCTGGATTTGGTTCCATTCTGCAATATGCCACAGCCATCGTTGGTGCGATGGTATTCGAGCGCATTGCATCTGGCATTGCCTCGATTGTTTCGTCGACTGTCGAAGCTGTGGCATATATGCAGCAAATGGATCTGGCGCTGACCCAACTCTCCGCGAGAGAGATGGTTCAGACAGGCGCTGCTACATCTATTGCTGATGCTTGGGACAAAGCATCAATAAAGGGGGACGAACTTCTTGCCCGATTGCAAGACATTGCTATCTTATCTCCTTATACTGTAGAGTCGGTAACACAAACCTATAAGATGGCCATGGCGTTCGGATTTACAACCGACGAAGCCATGACTCTTACAAATGCACTACTACAAAATGCTGCTGGTATTGGTGCGGATAATAGTATGTTGGACCGTATGGCCTATAACCTTGCACAAGTTCGTTTACAAGGCAAGGTCACGGCACTTGATATTCGTCAATTAGCACTAGCAGGTTTCGACCTCATGGGCGTACTTAAGTACGTTGGAAAGCAAATGGGAGTCGAGATTAAAACACACCTTGACTTTAATAAGGCGATTAACGAGGGAAAAATTTCGTGGGGCGACTTTACAAAGTACTTCGCACAGTATGCGGATGTAAACTTTGGTGGTGCGGCTGAACGCATGGCACGTACCTTAGTCGGTTTAAAGTCGACGTTCCACGACGTGTTTGTACTAACAATGCCCATGTTGTTTGGACCGGCTGCTGAAAAGATTACCACTTTCTTAAACGACATACTCAACAAGTTTATCGCGTTTCGCGAGAGCGGTAAGCTTCAAGAAATGTCCATCCCCATTACTCGGTTCGTCGAAAGAGTTCTCGCGAGCTTGGATATCTTAATTAACTTCTCATCATCGGCATCTAATAAGTGGCGCGCGATTCTGGGATACTTCATGCCACCCACGAAAGCCAGCCAGATTGTAGATACCGTTGGAACTATGTGGAGGTTCATCACCAGAGCCTGGAATGCCGGAGCTTATGTTGTCGGTGAAGTTGTCGATAACTTAAAGAAGGCTTTTGTTGGGCTTCAGACATTCTGGGTGCAAAATGGCGATAAGATATCTGAGACGATCGGAAAGATCTTTAGCTCGTTCGGCAAACAGGCTACAGGAGAGAAAGCGGCGTCTTGGATTGATCTTATCTTCACTCCGCTTCAAAACTTTGTTGCCTGGCTTATTGACAACGGCCCTACTATTACGAACATTATAGGGAAAGTAGCTAACTTTATATCGAATACTTTGTTTCCAGCGGTGACAACTATTATTACGTTTCTTGCGGGAAACTGGCAAAGCATTGCATTGTTCTTCGGTATATTCAAATACGGAGTGAACTTCTTATTGGGTGCCTGGAAAGCTTTTAGTGCGTTGAAGTTGGTTGTGGGATCTCTCGGCATGCTCTTTTCTAGTGCGGCGTGGCCGATTATGCTTATCGTAGGTGCAATTGCGTTGCTAGCCGTTGCCTGGCAAAATAACTGGGGAGGCATACAAGAAAAGGTCGCAGTAGTGTGGGCATGGCTGCAACCCGTCCTCATGCAAATCTGGACTTGGCTACAGGTCAATATACCAATAGCCGTTGCGTGGCTTGCTAATGTGTGGAGTACGGTACTACTACCAGCTATTCAAGTTGTGTGGAACTGGATAAGCACTGTGCTTTTCCCGGTCCTAGCAAGCTTATGGGCATGGTTGAGTACAAACATTCCATTAGCATTACAAACGTTGGCAAACTTTTGGACGAACACTTTGATGCCAGCGGCTATGGCCGTCTACAATTACTTTGCAACAAATATACTTCCGATTCTTCAAACTATTGCCACCGTTGTCGGTACCGTTCTTGGTGCTGCAATCTCTTTCCTTAGTTCACTGTGGACGAATACATTACTACCTGCACTCCAAACTGTTTGGGGTTTTATCTCCGGAACCTTATGGCCACTGTTTCAAGCGGTTGCCGAGTTTCTTAGTGCCGTCTTCGGTTTGGCAGTGCAAGTGTTGGCCGGACTTTTCAACACGTATCTCAAACCAGCACTCGAAAAAATAGGAGATATTGTCGGTGATAAGGTAACCAAGAAGTTTGAAGCTCTCGGAAATCTTTGGAACAACATCATTTTGCCGGCAGTTAAAGACATTATAAAGTGGTGGGACCAGCATCTCAGACCTGTTATTGAAACCGCACTTAGAGGATGGCTTGAGAACTTTAGAAGTAAGTTCGACGCAATCTCTAAGATCATCAGTGGTGTTGTTGGCTTCATTAAAGATCTCACCGAGAAGATCAAGAACGTTAAGTTACCCGATTGGATCATCGGTCACTCGCCCTCACCATTTGAGTTGAGTTTGATGGGTATAAATAATCAACTAGATGTGATGACTAGTCAACGACTGCCTGCTACTGCGGCGATGTTTAGACGACTGGGTGCTTCTGCTCCAGCATTTGAGGGAGTCGGTACTGAGGGTGGAGTAGGAGGAGTAACGGTAATAATGAATGTTGACAGCATCAACAGTAACATCGACGTTGATCGAATGGCATACTCTATAGCGCGCTCGATACAAAGGAACCGTGGCAATGGCTAGTAAACTACGATTTACCGACGGAACCACAACCGTTACGTTCGATGGAACGACTGATGGTAAGATAGTCAAGTATGATATCTTATCTCCTCAACTACGTACATTAACTGTCTCGAAGATCACGCGCGATGGTACCGACATGATTGCACAGGCCTATGACGATGTAACCGAGTCAATAGATCTCTATGTTAGCGGTACTTGGAGCCAGATCACTACTGCGATCCGAAAGTTAAATCGGATGTGGGAAAGAGTACGACGTTATCAAGAGGCTCCAAACGAGAGTCCTGTGTACATCGAAGTACAGCCAGACGGCGACTCTGCTTACTGGCGAAGCGAGTTGAAGAGTGTTACAACCGATCTTGAACCTCAGGCGCTAGACTTATACTTAGGTCAAGGGAAGGTCATTTTTAACGTCACCATTGTGCGCGCCTATTTTTGGGAAGCGTCAACCGAAACTGAGTTGTCTCTATATAATCCAGGTCAAGCGAAGGGGACAGGCGGCAAGCAGGTAGACAACGCTCGTGATTCAAATGGTGGCGGTACTGATCGATATAACTATTTGGACATTGATAACGCCGACTTAACCGGAGATCTGCCCTCGCGAATACGACTAAAGATGACTAATACGTACAACAACGCGGATCGTATTAACAGAGTATATATCGGGATGACGTTCAAAAGCGATGTTGCGAACTTTACTCATGTTATTGAGGGCGAGTCAACAACTATGGGAACTCAAGGACCAGGATCGCCAGACTATACTTTGTATAGCGAGGGATATTTTAGAACACTATCCTGGACTGGTACCACCGAACAAACGCTCGGTCGATGGGATATCCCATCTACAACGCTGTTGGCTGCTAGATCGAATTACTTTATGATCTACGCGAAAGTTTGGAATATCTACACTGATGTATATCTACGACCTAAGATAACAGCTGTCTCCGGTCTTACAACACTTTGGTCGGGACCACAAATTCTTTGTCCTAGTGGGTACGATGTCGTATGCCTCGGTGCCGTTCAATTACCTCCCGTAAGAATGATTGGTGGAACACCTTATCCCGAACAATTTGATATTACGGTACAACGTGCAGGAGGTACCGGTTCGATGAACGTTGACTTTATACTGTTCTCACCAATGGATAAGTGGAGACAACTACTACAGAATGCATACGGTTTGGGGTATCAGGCATATCTTGTTGACGATGGTATTGGTGAGCGACTCTATTCCGATGGATGGACAACTGCCGGGAATCTTTATAACTTTGTCGGATACGGTCCTTGGCTAGAAGTTACTCCTGTACCAGAATCAACAGGCGTACATCGTATCATCTTTTTCTGGAACGGCAATACCTATGCTGTACCTGGAAGAACCATGACTGTTCAGGCTTGGTATCGTCCGCGGAGAAAACAGATATGAGTGACGTTTTCATTGAGATTTCTAACCGCGCTGGTACATCATACAGACCCACTACGGGTGAGGTCGTGTTACAACCCAATAGCTACCGTGTTGCTTCTCTTGGCGGTCCTGTAGAAGCGTCTATAACTGCGTATGGTACTCGTGAATCACTTTACGATCTTATCGAGTGGCTTCGCTGTCCGATCCGAATGTTTGATAGCTTTGCACAAAATCTGTTTTGGGGCTATATTAATGAAGTCCAAATTAGAACCGATGCACTCGAGATCGCAGTGACTCTTGATTCTATGGCTAACAAGGTTGCCGTTGAGTACTCAAGTATGACGCCTGGTCAGGCCGTTGTGGGTCAGCAAGTAATAACCGACTGGCAACAGAATGACGTCTCCATTGCAACATATGGCACCAAGGAGCTAATCGCTACTTTATCTGATGTTTCTACAAATCTGGCCGAAGTAAAACGTGGCCTGCTTTTAGAAGAGAAGAAGTACCCGTTGACAACTTGGTACATGTCGGGGCAGCAAGGATCTCTTAGCGCCACACTACTATGTAAGGGATGGTGGAGTACTCTAGATTGGAAGTACTACTTAAACAATTCTGGATACGAAGCGTATACAGAATCCGGTGAAGGGGTTCATCAGCTTGGAAACGACTCTGGTCATATGTTCTGTGCACAGAGTTATCAATTAGGAGTCGCGGTTGGCTGGTATGCAGATAAAGTCCTGATCAAACTGCGTAAGGAAGGGTCACCTGCAGATAACGTACGTATTTCTCTTTATAGCGATGTTGCAGGTGCTCCAGGAACGGAATTAGCCTATGCCTTAGCAGCTGGAACTTCGGTGCCAACAGACTACAACTGGATGATGGTTGATCTTAACACACGTGTTTGGCATGCACCTGCTACAACATACTGGCTCGTTTTAACAAGATCTGGCGCTGCCGACTCGTCGAATTATTATTGGATTGACGTTAACGAAGAACTCGGTTATACACGTGGTGTTTTTAGGTATGGTAACGGATCATCATGGAATGCGCGAAGTCCGGATGCAGACATGAACTTCGAAGTTGAGGGATCTATCGAAACTTCGCAGCAACTAAGTACTTTGGCAACTCAGTGTGGTCAATTCCTTACCGGTGGTGTAAAGCTTGACGTTGCGAGTGGTGTTTACTCGTGTCCGTATCGACCAGGAACAACAACTGGACTTGCTGAAGCGTTGGTGCTGTTAAAAGCAGGTACTTCAAACTCACGACGTATGCTTGCTGAGGTCACGGTTAATAAAGTACTACGTGTATACGAAGAGCCAGCACGACCGACCAATCCACAACTGCTTATGACTTCTAGTGGTCGTGTACGTGATATTACCGGCTCGGTATGGCCCCCATTTTGGGCACCTGTTGGAAAATGGGTTGGAATGCACGATGTTATTCCATCAACCATCGACTCGACTCGTATTGCAGATCCGTACATGGTTTTTATTGATGAGTATTCTTATAGCTTTTTGGATAAGGTAGGTACCCTATATCCCAGAACTGAACCGTCACCCTGGAACGTAGGTGTAATACCGGAGCAAGATAAACCATGAGTGACATTGACACCATTCTTCGTGAGATAAAACCTCGTGTCATGAGTTGGATTGGACAGTCCACCAGCGCTGTAAGTGCCACTGGAGGTGTGAAAGACCACGGATTGCTAGTTGGCTTGGCTGATGACGATCACACGCAGTATGTTCACATAAACACTGCTCGGTCGATTTCGGTGCAGCATACGTTTGCACCCACTTCACCCGCTGCACCATTTGCACTGAACGCAAATGCACAAAGTCAACTTGTTACTGGTTTGTATGCCGATCAACTGAATAAGAGTGTTTCGGTATCTGGTTTGGGATTATCTGGTGGTGGATCTCTTATTGCAGATCGAACAATCACATTAGCCAGTAGTAGCAACCCTGGTGCTACTGCGTCGATACTGGCGACTAACTCTAGTGGTGAATTAACGGTGGAAAAGCTCTATTTGGGATCTGCTAAAGATGTTGATTTATACAGATCTAACGCCGATACCTTAATGACAGATGATAGTTTTATTATTGGTGGTACAAGTTTGATGCCCAATATAAGTTATCGAACCAACATTGGTTCGATTTCTAAGAAGTACTTGCAACTATACGCTGCAGAGTTGTGGGTTGAGACTTTAGTAGCTCAAAATACACTTGCAACGATTGGAGGCAGAATTCTTGTTGCGCCGACAACAACGCTAACTACGGATTTAGCGGCGGCAAGTACGACCATTTATGTCAAGCATAACCAGTTAGCAAACAACGACATTGTTTATCTGGAGGCCGACGGGAAAGTTGAATTCATATTGATTACTAGTGGAGCCACAGCAGACCCTCCAAACGGATACTATTATTCGTGCACTCGTGATTTGGACGGATCCGGAGCGAACGATTGGTATGCTGGCGATGCCGCACTAAATACTGGCACCACCGGAGACGGATTTATCGATATTTATTCTATGAGGTCGGTAAGATCGGCCGCACACATCGGACCGACTATATTGGGTAATGTGCGTACAGGTACTACATATAGCGATCTTGGAGAAGTATGGGCGATCGGGAATCTAAATGGGTTATACGGATACGGAACTGACACTTACGGAGTGGGGATTGGTCGTTACGCCTCCAGTATGCCGAATATTGTAATGGATAGTACGAATGGTCTACGTATACGAAATTACACTTCTAACGTTATGGAGTTCAAAACAGACGGGTCCGCGCTGATTAGCGGAACAATGAGTGTTACAGGTACATTAACTGCTGGAGACGGGGTTGTTTGGCTTGACGAGGATGGTTATTCCTTGCAGTTAGCTTCTAGTCTTACCGATGCTCACCGTATTAAATGGGTAGAGAGCGGCTTTCGTGTTATTTGGTTGGAGGGTGCACTTGAGAGCGGCGTGTTGTATAAAGCTAATTTGGAAGTTGACACGGCTACAGCCGGAACAGATGCCGCTGTTTTCCTGTCAGCCACCAGTCCACATGGAACGGTAGCGATTGGTGTGCGAGCAGACAGTACAATGACAATTGCGCTCTCCACCACGCACACACAAATTTTTGGTGATGCGCAGATAGAAAAAGGACTTACTATTGGCAGTACTACTCAAGCTCCGATTGATAAGACGATCACGTTCTATGAGACTACCGACCCATCTACGCCATTTTCTCCGTACGGTATTCTTTGGGCAGTTGACAATACGTGGGTAAAGTATATAGGTCATGATGCCTATGTCCTTAATTGGATGGCAGGAAAAACATATACTCCTACCTGGTCATCTGATGGAGGCACTCAGCCATCACTTGGAAATGGGACTCTTGACGCACGGTACCACGTCTTTGGACGGTTGTGTCAAGTATGGATACGTTTAGTATTTGGTTCATCAACAACCTTCGGAACTGGAAATCATACATTTAGCTTGCCGTTTACGAGTAGGAATGGTACGGTCAACTATTATGGAGTTGCCCATTTTAGAGATGCTGCAACAGCGAACTATTATAGGGCCATTCAAATAGGTGCCAATGCGTCGACTATAAGTTATTGGAATAGTTGGGCTGAAGGAAGCAATGTAAGTCTTTGGACACCAACAAGTCCGTTTGCGATGGCTAACGGAGATGGTGTTAATGTAAACATAATTTACGAGCTATCTGGGCCAGAATAAGAGGAGAGTGCAAATGAAGATTATAGATTTACTTAATGCCCAATCTACTTTACAACGACTTGCTGGTCAAAAGATGCCGGCTAAGGTGGCTTACGCTCTAGCAAAGAACATTAAAGTGGTGGATGACGAACTTAAGATCTTTGACGAGACAAGGATAAAGTTGCTTGGTGAGAATTGGACGCTCAACTCAGAGACCGGTAAGTACGACATACCACTGGAAGAGCAAGAGAAGTGGGATTCGATGTACATAGATCTCGTTAATAGCGAGATAGATGTGAAGATTTATCAAATCGACCTTACTTCGATGGACGGAGTCGAACTTACGCCGGTCGAAGTTTTGACCATCTCATGGATGATTAAAGATCTTAGTTGAGGTAAGCATGTCCGACATACCGACTCAACCAATGATGAATGGAGGGAAGACTGCGAAGGAGCGTCTTGCCGAAATGGAACGTGATATCGAGGATCTAAAAAAGCTCGTAAACGAACAGGAGGTGACTATAGCAACTTTGAAAGAAAGGTTATCTGTATTTTCTATGGCACAGGCTGCACTCACACTTATTGTGGGAGCCGTAGCCGCCTACATCGGGAGGTCAGGATGATGCAAGAAGAAATCAGCGCACTGCTATTGTATGTAAGACTGATGGCCTATCCGCTGTTGGTATACAGCTTGTTGGTGTATACGTACACCGTACTCTATGACAAGCATAAAGAGTTTAGCAAACTTGTAATTGCGCTTTCTGTTGTGTTTGTCCTACTCTGGTGCTCGTCGATCATATACTTCATTACACATAACAATGCACTAGTCGTAGACTTCAACAGTCTGAGTTTAGTGCCAACAGTGATCGTGATCATCATTTACATTTGGATCCAAACCTGTAAGTACTGCAGGGTATCAAAAGGTTTAAGGAGTAAAAAGGATGGAGACGAAACTAACTTTTAATTTGCTACCCGTAATAGCTGTTCTGATATCGCTATTGGCTTGGTATATTCCAGGATTCAATAAGTGGTATGGAGCTCTCGAGCAAGAGCAAAAGCAGCTCCTTATGGTCGGATGTTTGTTTGCGGTTACACTAGTTGTGGTTGGTTTGAGTGCACTCGGCTTCTTAAGTGTGTATGCAGGTCCTACCTGGCGTGAGTGGATTTGGTATCCATTGGTGGACTTTGTTGCAGCCGTGATAATCAACACAGGCACTTATAAAGCTACGAACTATATGTTAGGTGGAAGAATGGTTTTGGCTGAAGATCAGCTGAGGAGACAGTAATGTTAATGCTTTGTGATGTTTGGGAAGGCGCCTTAGATATCGACGAACTCGTACTACGCAACGGGGGAGTCGTTGGTCTAATGGTCCGAATCAACGATATGAACGGTGGCCACCACATGGACACCAACTTCTATAATCAGTGGAGTCAAGCGGAACTCTTTTTACGCGCTCCATACTTCGTCTACAATCCTTGGGTGGACGGTGTGGCAAACTTCAACTGGTTGTCCGCTCATGTACCCGCTGAAACCACGATCGTCTTCCCAGACATCGAAGTCTCTAAACCTGAGTATCCCAAAGAAACATACGCCGACGAGGTTGATGAGTTTATACAACTCACACGTGCTAGATGGCGCGCTCCAATCTATACAGGCGGTTGGTTCTTGGGTACGATTGCGCACTGGCCTGGCGGAGACTACTGGTGGGGACGTTATCCCTACTACCTATGTCCGCGTGGAGATCGCGTTACTTGGACATGGGAAGAAATGCAACAAAGAGCTAACACTTATGGGTGGAACCCAGATCCTACTAAACAGTGTCCTGGTGTAGTGAGAGTATGGCAATGTTCGGGTGACAAGGTCATACTACCTGGCACAGCTGGTCGTGCAATGGACATTAATCTGTGGCCAACTACGCTTCCGGCATTGGAGGAGTTTTGGGGCATGAGGTTGCCCGGTGCTAAGACTATGGACGAGAGAGTCACGAAATTAGAAGAACAAGCCCGACTGCATGGTTGGGACATCTAACTACTTAAGGAGATTGAATGATGGAAAAGCATTTTGATTTGGACGAACTGATTCGTACCAAGGAGGCACCCAAGGAAGCAATTAAAGTCCGCGGGTTCTTTCGGGTGCAAATCGACGACCCTGAAAAGGGTGTTGTTGGTGATTCAGGTTGGTTCGAGAATCAGGTTGTTGATCTCGGTTATAACGACTACTTGGTTCGCGCGCTTGGATCTATTAGTGGGTCGAAGTATTTGACTCATTGTGCTCTCGGCACCGGTACACAGCCTGCTGCCGCGGGTACGTCACTGCAAGGAGAGATTCAAGCACGTACTACTTTCACCGCAGCTACTAGCAACACGTCGAAGGCACTAAACATCACCGGCACATTTGTGAGCAGTGGGAACTTCTGCACCACAACACAGAACATTAGCAACATCGGGCTGTTCAACACTTCATCCGGCGGTACCTTGTTCTGTGGCAATACTTACGCCTCAAGTTCGTGCGCCAGTAACCAGAACGTGAACTTCAGTTACGTTATCAACTTCACGTAAGGAGTTACCATGGCGACCATCGAAGAATTGGTTAGGGATGCCTCTGGTATCCGGTTAGATATCGGCTGCGGAGAGCACATACAGCCAAACTTCGTCGGAATGGATGTACAGCCGCTGCCCGGGGTGGATATTGTACATGATGTCAATATTCACCCCTGGCCGTTGCCAGACGAGTGTGTCCTCGTTGCTATGTCTTCACATCTTGTTGAACACATACCAACGGTGGCCTTTCGCCCAGATGGGCATACTTGGTTTCCTTTCGTCGAATTTATGGACGAGGTATGGCGCATAATGAAAGTTGGTGGGCCGTTTCTGATCTCCTGCCCTCATGGTTGGTCGGGTGGTCAACTACAGGATCCCACACACTGTCATGCGATGAATGAAAATACCTGGACGTACTTTGATCCGGAGTCCTTTGGCGGACAGCTCTACTCATTTTATAAACCCAAACCCTGGAAGATCGAAAACGTGTTCTGGGAGACATTCGGTAATATGGAAGTAGTCTTACGAAAGAGGGCACTATGAGCGACCCTGAACTGCCTTTCATCCGTAAGAAGTTCAAGAATAGTCCAGTCAACAGTGACTATCACAATGTAATTAGGTTCTCTGGTGATCCGGGCTACGTGAATCGAGTAATAGTTGCTACTCCGACACTAGGGAACATTCGTTACGAATGGGCTGCTTGTCGTTGGGGTCAACTGATGCCCACAAATTGGTCGGCCGTTTTCTTCACTCAGTTTATGGGTGGATACGCAACACTCGGCTATACGGTAGCAGATGCTCAGAACTTAATTGTGCAGCAAGCACTAAGTTTGGGTATGGAGTGGTTACTGCTAATCGAAGATGATGTACTAATTCCGCCAGATGCAATGATTAGGTTCGGTGAGTATATCACTGCCGAGAGTCATCCGATTGTGAGTGGACTGTACTTTACAAAGAGCAATCCGTGCGAGCCTTTAATCTACCGCGGTCGCGGAAACGGACCGTTCTACGATTGGAAGCTTCACGATAAGGTCTACGTTGATGGAGTACCTACCGGCATATTACTAATACACTGCGGTGTGCTTCGCAAAATGTGGGATGACGCTAAAGAATACCAGATACCTTACGGGAACCGAATGGTCACTCGTGAAGTATTTGTACAACCAAGTCGGATAGCATACGATCCGGAAACCGCTTCTGTCAACGCAGTCAACGGAACAACTGACTTAGAGTGGTGTACAAGAGTTATTGAAGGCGACTATATTCGTAAGGCCGGATGGACGGAGTACTGGGATGAGCTTAAAGATAAACGATATCCTTTGTTACTGGACACTAACATCTTCTGTAAGCACATCGACCCTAACGGTCAACAGTTTCCCCCGTTCGATCCCGGCGCGGAGGTCAAAAATGTGTAATCACAGATTTCAAACGTGGGTTACTAAAGAGGTCAACGTTGCTAAGTTAGTGTGTGCCGATTGTGGTGCAGAGATAGGATCTCAAGCTATCTTTGCTCCTGTAGAAGGCATTATTGATACTAAGCCGCCGGACCTTGGTATATCGGTTGTCGAATCTGTTGTTGTAAAAGACACAGGTCCAGGTCAGTTAAAAGGATGATTCGAAGTGATATTGCATGTCTAAAGGATTGTTGACATAATGGGAACACTATACGTTAGTGACAATACGAATATGCGTATGATGGCTATGGCTCAAGGAAGTGATTTATGGATGCAAGCTAACAGCCAGACCTATATTGACAATCTTCTATCCGAGTTAGATGGATATGCGACAGATATAGCTGTACTGTGTTACCTTCCTAGTGGAAGCAATCGACCTGTATTGGGAGAGAGCACGCTATGCTATGAAACTTCAGTAAGTATTGGTGGAGATAAACCACTAACTTATCTATGTGAACAGGCCGCCGCAGTAGGTATAAAGGTATGGGCATGGTTCGTCTTTATGTACTCTTCCAACTGGTGCGGGACGACAGCCATTCTACTAGACCCAATTCCTGATACTACGGATTATAAAACGCCTGGTGGCATTATCTTGTATAGTGTTGAGTCATCCAGAACGAAGATGGCCAATGCGATGATCGACTTCATGGAACAGAACACTGGCTTAGCAGGGATGATGTTGGACTATATCCGTACAGATGGTGTAGTTTCACAAGATGCCGCAGATATTACATCACTTGTTCAGGCGATATCTGCTGGTGTGCCTACTGGAATGAGACTTGGGTTCTTTTCCCTTGCAAATGGAAAAGCTCTTCCTACTAACAAACAGGATGGGCAAGCATGGGTCGATAATGGGTACGTGGATTTTGTGGTTGCCATGAACTATAACGCTCCGTGGAATATCAGATGGGATTACCTTAGAGACATGGATACAGTCCCGATATGGCTTGGACAGTCTTCTGAGGAATGCGAAAATAGTGCATCGGGTTATCTTGCTAGGTTGACTGGATTCAAGCTAAGAGGAATTAATAAATACGCTGACTTCGAATGGGCTTCATCAGGAATGTGGGATGCTCCTAATAATTTCCTTGATGCCATAACAGATCATAAAAATTGGATTAGTCCTACGATGAATAATGTCACTAGTCTATCATGCAACTGGGTGGCAGGAGGGTCTTACTCTTTCACGATAGGCGGAGTAACACGCACGATAAATTATAACGATGTTACAGACCACACTACTCCTTATGCTATGAAAGACCATGTCGAGGGACTATATGGAGACTTGCCTTGGCTATGGTTTGGTGTTAGCACTGATGGCTACCTTTATGTCGAGTATGGAGATAGGACAAGTGATGGTGTATGACAACATTATTTGATATCACATTTGAAGACCAGAAGTTTATTCCCGATATAGGCAACCTCGGAAACTATGTTAGGTGTTCCGGAGGTACGATTGCTGTTTCTGCATCTGCCGCTCTAGTTGGTGGTTATGGCATGGCTGTTACTCCCAGGACAACCACACTGGGAAACTATGCTGGACATGCATTTCTTGCAAGATATGTCGAGCCACAAACCCGTATTAGGCAAAGATTCTACTTTGACCCCAACTCGATAAGTTGTTCTGATACTACAAATATTGTGATTGCTCAGGCAGGAAGTTATGCAAGACCAATATACCAAGTGGTTTTGTACTGCTCATCAAGTGTATATTATCTATTCACATACTGTTTCAAAGACGATAACACTTCTTTATATTCAGGTACTTTTAGTATCCTTGACCAACCACAATATATTGAGATGGATTGGAAGGCATCGTCTGCACCTGGAGCAAATGACGGATTTCTTACAATTTGGGTGGGTGGTGTAGAAAAGAAGACGACTACTGCGGTTGATAACGATACATTCCGTGTTTCTACTCCGAGATTGGGTGTCACTGCAGGAGCATCTACATCCTACACGATAAGTGGAACGATGTATTTTGATAGTTGGAAAGCTAATAACGACGGCTCTTCTATAGGTGCATAGTGGCTAAACTTTACGAAATTACTTTCGAGACAGGCGACTTCACTCAGTGGACCGGCACTCCCAATGGTGGAATTATAAATACCGATGGAGACCTGACTGTAACTGCTGGTGCAGCTATGGGAGGGTCTTCTTACGGTATGGCCTGTTTGTTGAATGATGCTTCCAATTGGAGTGGATACCACTACCCAATCGGAAACACATCGGGAATGATTAGGACAAGATTCTATGTAGACCCTAATAGCGCAGCAATAGTTTCTGGAGATATGGTAACTGCGCTCAATTGTTACAATGCTAGTGTTTGGGTCTTATCTGTAAGATTACAAAGAACAGGCACAACTTATTACATATACGCTCAAACAATAAACGACGAAGGAACTACTGTTGCCACTTCCACTTATACAATAACAGACGCTCCGCATTATGTCGAGGTCTACCTAAAGCGTGAAGTAAGTAATGGCTCTAATGACGGTATATTGACTCTTTGGATTGATGGAGATCAAAAAGAGTCAATAACAACTGTTGGCAACTATACTCGTTTCAGTATATTCGATTGGTATTATTTCGGCAAGGTACAAAACAACGCAAGTTCAACGGGAACGATATACTTAGATGAATTAGTCATCAGAGATGATAACACCACTATCGGACCACTATCAACAGATCGGAGTATCAGCGTAACCGAATCCGTCGACGTTACAGATACTCCAACAATAGGTGGTGTCCCGAACGTCAACGTAACTCAGTCAGTTGGTGTGACAGATACACCTACTGTTCAACTTCCAGTATTAGTCGCTTTATCTATCTTTGTATCCGAAACGATTTTTGTTGTCGAAGATAACTTTGAGGGATGGGGTGAGTTGGAGCTATCGGTAACTGAAACAATCAATATCAACGATACACCGAATATGGGAGAAGAAGGAGAAACCGCACTCGGTATTTGTATTGATAGCAACACTACCCGCAAACGCGGCGTGCGAATATATACTCCATAGGTGATATATGGCATACATTGAAGTAACATCAAGACGTGGTAGAAAAGAAAAGCATTACTACGATGCTGATACCAATAGGTTTCAGGCCGTTATTACTATCCACGACCAGCACTACAAGGATGACCTAGACGAATGGCAGGATGTCGACGAGAGTTTCGTTGATGACACCACACCGGGCTTCAATAAGAAGTGTGATAAGACTCGCCATTCTATTTTAATGGGGAATGGTGGCAATCGACGTTGGTACCCTAGGCGTAATGTATCTACTGAGTACGTAGATATAACAGGAATGCAATACTGGGATGGTAATAGCTGGCGCAATCTGAATCTGCCTACTCCAGTTTGGATGAATAATAAGACTGAGTGGGACATGACGAATCTGTACGCTTCTGTAACCAACATATGGAAGCGAATAAAGACCGAGTTTATTCTAAAGAACTCGAATGCCTATACTCGTCTTCGCTTTACGATATCCTTTACGGGGCTAATCTATAACTCTACAACCGGAGAGTTAACAAGCACTACGGATGGTCTGGTGTGGGGGTATATCGACAAACCGAAAGCATTTTGTGGAGCAATCCCAGATGAGATTATCATACCTGTAACACAAACTTATGACGGTACTTACATTGAATGGTCAGTAGACACAACTGACGCAATCTACCCGATCTATGTCGATCCGACATTTACAGATGGTTATGGCGGAAATGTTGATTCAGCCTACGACACATTTGTCTGGTGGGAGTATCCAGATGACGAACAGGGTTCGAGTTTAATTTTATATTTTAGACAGTTATCAGGAACTCTTGGAGATTACAATTCACCCCATGCTCTTTTGAAATTTGACCTAACAAGTTTAGTTGGTAAGACAATAGGCAATGCTAATTTGTACGTTCATAGATATACATCAGATACTTGGTGGGGACAAGTATATATGTATGTCAACCGTATATATTCAGGTAACAGCGCATGGACCGAAGAACGAGCAACGTGGAATTACGCAAATGAAGGAACGAGTACTCGTTGGGCTGGAGATGTTGGCTCAGATGGTGGTGATGACGCAGGTTGTTCCTCGGAAGGAACAGATCTATCAGCAACTAAAATGGGGACATATGACCTTGGCGTAGACAATGACGATGCCGAGGGAACAGAATATAACATAGTGCTTGGTCTAACAGACTTTGCTTTGCTTGTTAGTGGT
>Ga0316616_100000028_pt1 | contig 35418 bp, 49 predicted proteins | sample OWC_Aug_M1_C1_D1_FD_207660 | JGI IMG/M metagenome (GOLD analysis project Ga0316616, IMG submission 207660) | Wetland soil microbial communities from Old Woman Creek delta, Ohio, United States - OWC_Aug_M1_C1_D1_B | ecosystem: Environmental > Terrestrial > Soil > Wetlands | place: USA: Ohio... | reverse complement strand
TATGTCGTGGAATTCGGACACGAATATATTCGGTTTTATACTAATTCCGGATTGTTGATGAATATCGCTCCGGAACCGCCTTATGTGGATTATTCCTACACAACTTCATATTCCGCCGCAGATGTTTCGGTGATCGGTCATTATTGGGAATGCAATTTCGGGTCCAGCAAAATATTTTATCTGGTAGCTCCTTATGGTCAAGATGTAAAAAATCTAGTTATTTATTTCATGACCAATCCCTTGACTTATCCTCCATATACCATAGCACCATCAGCTACAGTGTACGGATCGAATATGATTATTGTTACTCTTGGGACTACAAGCTCAAGCAATAATTATATAGCTATTAACTCCGTAATTAATGGACTAGGAACGGTAAACGGGGTTGACGTTTCTCAGTGGATCGTAGTTCCCACTTCAACCTATAATGCTTCGCCGCCGGTTACTGGAGACATGAGCGGAAACTATGCTGTAGGAACTACGATATATCAAGCATTGGCGACTACCACCGGAGATTTTCCGCCGGTTAGTCCAACTAAATGGACAATCCCTTCTACTTCCATTGTCGAATTGTCTACAACGTATCAGGAAGCTGATTTATTTGATTTGGATGTTACCGCACACAGCGCCGATGTTTTGTATGTTTTCCATAAAAATTATCCGCCTAAACGCCTGGAAAGAAACAGTACTGCTATTTGGAGTTTATCGGCTGTAACTTTTAAGGGAACCACTGATATCGCAAAAGTAGGGTATAGCGGCATCGCTAAGCCGATTGTCGGAATTACCAAGGCCAATCCTGCCGTGGTCACTTGCAACAACCACGGATTCAGTAATGGAAATGAAGTATATATTTCCGGAGTTTCCGGGATGCCGGAAGTAAATCAAGGACGATACACAATCACTTATATAAATGCCAATTCGTTTAGTATAGGAACGAATTCGAGTAATTTTGGTACTTACGATACCGGTGGGACCGCGGTTAAAGTCGAAACTTTGTTCGCCACTGAGGGGAATTATCCCGCTTGCGGAATATTTTATGAGCAACGATTGATTTTAGGCGGATCGACCAATCATCCAAACCGGCTCAATGGCAGCGTTCAAGGAGATTTTCATAATTTTATTTCCGATCCTGCATTGGATGACTACGCTATTCAATTCGATCTTGTCTCTTCTTCCGTAGAACAAATTCGCTGGTTTGGAGTGCAAACGTCCAAGCTTATTACGGGAACAATGTCCGGAGGATGGACGCTTTCAGGCACAAACGGACCTTTGTCGGCCACTAATATCGATGCGCGAAAACATTCTACATTGGGGGTTGCCCAAATAAACCCCAAAAACATCAACGAAAACCTGATCTATATCGGACGAAACACCGTATCGTCCAGAATATTAAAATATGAATGGCAAAACGATCAGTGGATCAGTCCTGAACTAACCCGCTTGGCCGATCACATATTTAAAGCCAGCACTTTGGAGTTTTCCGGAGTAAAACAAACCGCATTACAGTCGAATCCGTTTTCGATAATGTGGTTTATTCGCAATGATGGTCAATTGGTGGGGTTAGTGTTCGATGCTCAAGAGCAAGTTTATGCCTTTTTCCGCCTTGTCACTGATGGGGAATTTGAATCCGTCGCAGTAATCGCCGCCGATGCTGTCGAAGATCGCGTATGGGTTAAGGTAAAGCGCACAATCGATGGGGTTACGGCTCGGTACGTGGAATATTTTACCGTTCATGATATTTGGGACATTAAAAATTCCTGCTATGTTCATTCCGGACTTACCTGGAATGGCGGATTTCCATGGGATATTACAAGCATCACTAATGCCAATCCGGCCGTAGTCACTTGTCTCGGCCATCCTTTTCAGAACGGCGACAAAATCCGCATAATTACTTCCGATATCTATCATCCGTTGCAATGCAATGATTCCTTGAATTTGGCTTATACGGTGGCGAATAGAACTTCCACCACATTCGAATTATCGGGAATAGATTCTACATCTATGGGGAACTTTGTTTCACGTGCAACCGCGCAAAAGGTAGCGATTAGCGTATCAGGGTTGTCGCATTTGGAAAAAAAGGAAGTTGCAATATGCGTCGATGGTATCGCGCATGAAAAGCGCACAGTAACTTCCGGAGCAATAACCTTGGATCGGTATGGGAATATCATCACGGTTGGGTTGCCATTTACGGCGATTGTCACGCCGCTTCCTCTTGCATTTATGACTAATACGGGAATCAACAAAGGTAAAAAGCAGCGTATTGTCGATGCATATTTGAGTTTTAGTCGCTTAGGGTATGGCCTTAAAATAGGGCCAGCGGAAGACAGTGTGCTTCCCATAGATCACCCTGATGTTATTTTGAATAATGGGGCCTATGTAAGCGACTCTTATAGATTAGAGTTCATGGGCGATTGGTCGGAAACCGCAAAAATTTCATTCGTTCACGATGAGCCGTTGCCTATGACATTGAATGCCATTATTCCTAATATTTCGGTTTCGCTATGATAGAAATAGTTCCATTGGAATCTTCCCATATAGAAAAAATTTACGATTCGCTGGAAAAGATTCCAATATCCAAAATGGATTACATCACGGCGGCATTATCTCCCGGATCGCTGGCTTATGCCGCTATTCAGGATGGCACGATAGTTGCATGTGGCGGCATCGTTAATATCGGATGGAATCGCGGAGAAGCATGGTTGCTAATAACTCCGCAATTCAAATCTTGCATAAAATCCGTTTATGGATTTATGCGTAAATTGCTTCCCCAAATGGCAAAATCAGGTAAGTACCGAAGAGTTCAGGCGACTACCTGGAACAACTCTTCTCTTTTTAAACACTTAGGGTTTTCGGTAGAAGGACTGTTATTATGTTACGGGCCTAATGGTGAAGATACATTAATGTACTCAAGGATTTTTGGGGAATAATATGAACCCAAGCAAGTTCCTGGAACCGGCCAATCTTGCCTTTGCTGGAATAAATCAGGTAATCGGTGGTATTTCGCAATTCAAATCCGGACAATTGCAAGAACAGCTTTATAACTATAACGCCGAAAAAATACTTGAATCCGGCAAAGCGGAGCAAGAAAGCGCTGAGGCCGAGTATGCTAGATTAATGGGCAGGCAACGGTCGTTATACGCCATGGCTGGTGTCGATATTGCAAGCGGCTCCCCTCTTTTGGCAATGACAATGACGGCGATGGAAAAAGAAAAGTCGCTGTTTGATATAAGGAAAAAAGCAGAAGCGGAAGCGAATATTCAAAGGTTTTATGGAAGGATGGCGCGGCGTAAAGGAACAACAACGGGACTCGCCAGCATTTTTAAAGGTATAGGCAATACCGCCGCAGGGTACTATAAATTGCTCAATAACAACAATAATGCCAATGAAGATTAACCATTATGCCTAAAGTTCCTCTTCCGTCGACTCAACAGCCTGGCAATCCGGTCCAAGTATCCCCGTGGGTAGCCAACCAATACGAAGAAGGAATCAGGGAGGCTACTGCCAGCACCGAACAATCGTTGCGATATCAAACATCGGTAATGAACCAAATACAGCAGGCTACCGATAATATCGAATCCATGAAAGCGGAAGTGGACATTCGTCGATTGATCGACAATGCCGCGATTGCGATTTCGCAAAGAAGCGATTATCAGCAATTCCCCGAAGATTCCGGAATCATTAGCGATCAGATTCGAAACGAGATTTTTACTAAATACGGGAACAATCCAAGAGTATGGAGAAGCTTAGCTCCTTACCTTGACTCCCATGTAAGTTCTTTGCAAAAAACCATCGAACTTAAACGCATACAATTGGCGGGAGAAGACGCGGCGGCATCCATCAAAAACATCAAGGCGATAAGGACGCAGGATTATGTCAATGAAAGCGATCCGACGAAAAGAGCCTTGATCCGCAATTCTTTTTATTCAGAAGCTAAAAAGCTGCAAATGGATAATTTGTTGACGGCGGAACAAGCCGCTACATTAACGCGCAGCTTCGATATCGATGTGGAAAGAACCGAAGTTATCGAAGGATTAAGAAGCAGTAATCCCGCAATAATTTCGCAAACCATAAAAAGAATTGACGAGAAAAATTACCCGACGCTTCAAGGCCATGATCCGGATTGGCTGGCTAACGCAAAGATGACAGCCGAATCCCGCTTGTCTTCGGTAACTGAATCGATTCGCAAGAGATTGGATGAAGGGGCGATTAATCAGTCTATCTCTTCCATTGAGTCCAATCCCATGTACGCTTTGCCGAATGGAAGAATAGATTATGCGGCGATAGACCGCACTATTCATTCCAGAAAATTTCAGGAAGAAAATGGCTTGTTGGATGTAAATAAAAATCCGGATTACAAGCGAATTGAAATCGTTCAAAATTATTTTAAAGGACGAAGATCGGAACAGGATTCCATCTCTTCTCAAGAGAAAAATGATTACGAAAAGAAATTAGCTTTAGCGATTGCCAAGGGGAACTATACCGAAGCGCAAAAAATGACGATAAACCCCAATAGTCCGCTAAGTGGCGACGAAGTGGCCAAGTGGAATAGTGGGATTAAAAGCGCGGCGGAAACGATAAAAGATCCTATAAAATCAGCGCAGGCCGTGGTTTTGGCCAATGATATGATTATCAAGGGAGAGAAATCGGTAGAGGAAATTAGTAGGATTATTTCCACTGAACTGGTTAACTTAACCACTTCGCAAAAAGAGCACTATTTAAACAAATTATATGCGTCTTATAATGACGAAATAAAAGAAGGCCGCCGTTTAGGATATCAGTTAATTAGGGACGTTCTTATTCCCAAAAGTTCCGGGATCGTTATTGGTTCCGCAAACATGCTTGCTACCAAAGATATCCAACCGGTCCTTGACGTAGAACTGGCTCAAAAGAAATTAGATGATTGGATTTCCGAGCAAATAAAAGAAAAGGCAAGATTAACCAGTAACGATATCCGGACGAAAGCTTTGGCTTTGACGCAAACGGGATTATCGGAAACTGGAACAGCCAAACGCTCTACGGAAACATTAGCGGATTGGACCAAAAGAGTTCAAGAAGAACGCAACAAAGGTAAATAATGGCAACTGTCAATCCATTGCAGCAATTGCAGCAAGGGCAAAAACTCAAGATTGAGCCGATAGACACCGAAAAAAAACTAAAGGTGTCTTTGCCTCCGGATTGGTCTGATGTCGGCAAGATATTGACCGAAAAAGCTCCTGATCAAGGGATAGTGGAAAGGCTTAATCCAGATCCGCCGCCGCCGGATTGGAATCAATTTTTGCTTGATACAAACCAATTAATGTCACCGGAAAGACTGCGATATGTGGGAGAACAGATCCAAAGTATCGGGGATCAAGCCGGCAGATGGTATCAGGGAGTGGGCTATAATTCCATGGCTTCCTTCACTAGAGGGATGGCCGGATTATATACTCATTTGGATTTAATTGCGCAATGGGGCGAAGCGAATCTTGGATTATCGCGTAGCGGGTTTTTCAAAAAGCTTGCTGATATTAATGACAATCACTCTGCTTATTGGCGGCAAAGAGCCAATGAAAAAGGCATCGACTTTTTGCAGGAAATGGTTTCGGAAGCGGTAGGGGGCGCCGCTCCTGGAATGTTGCAATTCATGCTTGATGTTAAGTCCGGTTTGTCTTTCCCGCTATTAGCCAAGGCACAAGAAACTTCTTTAGAAAACAAAGAGTTAAGCGTCTTAGAGCAGGAAAAACTAAAAAATCCCTATGAAGAAGGAATCCTTGAAGCTGTTAAAACCGGAGTGCTTAGTTCTTTGTTTAAAATGATGGAACCATTAGGCGCATATTTGCGCGTTCCAGTGGCGGGAACGGTTGGGGCTGTTCAAGCCGCCGCTGAAGCTCCGGAAGGAACCAAAGCTAAGGAAGCTATTAAGGGCGCGTTTGCCATGGGCTTGTATAGCGCGACTTCACCTGGCGAAAGATTAGGGATGAACGAAATGATCCGAAACGCCAGGGAATATTATGGAAGACCTGAGTTCGGTATTGATTCCAATTTGTTTCAACAGGTGATTTATGACGAATCCGGATTTGTTCGAATGCCGGAAATAAAAAAATCGCTTGGATCTTTCGCCGATGCTTTCCATCAAAGAGTATTTAACCGTGGTTCTTCGATAGAAAAATTAAGTGCATTGGCACAAAAAAAGGGGATGGAATTAGATCCCATAGAAGATCCACAATTAAGGTATCGCGGAAGTTTGGGGCTTCAAGGTAAAGCGCAAGCCGCTATTGAACATGGTACTTTTTATATAGATCGAGAAGGCAACGTCCAGTGGAACGGGGAAGGGCTTAAGCCAATCATAAAAGATTATGCGGGCGCTTGGGATAAACTCAATGAGCAGCAAACAATTATCCCTTCTAAAGAACTACTTCGTCCCGCGATTAAAGTACGAGGGAAAATATTCAAAGGAAAGCCAGGAATGACATGGGAAGAAATCCCCCGTGAATTTTCGGGCGAAGCTTTGGAAACTCCTGGATTCCTTACGCCTAAAGGGGACTTCATCCAACCTACGGCGGCAAAATATTGGGTACAGGAAAACCAACCCAATATTTATAGTAATTGGGAAAGAGTCAACGGGAAAGATTCTACTCTTACCATGAATCCCGATGATTACAATAATGCCTCAAGACATTATTCGGGTAAAAGAGAAGAACTTGCACTTAGGGAATTTCATGATTACTTTGAATCAACTCGCACTTTAGAGGATTTACAGCGGCCGGCGGAAGCAGGAAAAGAAAATATAGCTACTCCGGAACAAGTAAAAGAAGCAAAAGAGAAACTAGCTTCGTTGGAAAATAAATACAAAGACTTAAACGGATTTAAGTTGGTTAATGAACGTATTTATTCTTACCAGCGCCGCATACTCATGTCTTTGGTTAATTCCGGAAACATGAGCATGGAAGCATTTGAAAAAATAATCCTGGCCAATCCGCATTATGTGCCATTTAGAAAAATCCTGGATACTATCAATGCAACCACTGGCCAGCCTGAAACTCCCCAAAAACCGTCGACGGGATCTAGGTTTGATACCGCGAAGGCTAAAGTATATCGAATAAGAGGAAGCGAAAAAGAAAACGAAGATATTTTATCTTCGATCATTACTTCCACTTATTTAACGCTAGATACTGCGGAAAGAAATACTGTTGCTAATACTGTCGCTAATATGATTGGCACCCCTGTCGGGGAAGAATTAGGAATTGTTCCGATTAAGAAGCCAACTAGGTCGATTCGAGTATCCGCCGAAGAAATCAAAACTACCTATAAGGAATTTGAAGACAAATCGGAAGAGATAAAAAGAAGCGTCACGACTTCTAGCGAAGGGGTGTCCAGCGCCACGGGTCCCGTTGCCAGACTGGAAACCGTTGTATTGGATTCTTTAAAAGCCAGAGGCATGACCGGGCCTGAAGCGCAAAGCGCATTAATGCGCATAAAAGAATCTGCGGAAAGGAAAGGCGCGGAAAAAGGCGCGGCGACAACCACGGTGGAATTGATCGACCGTATCAGTACTATTACTAAAAATGTAATAAAGGAGCCGGAGGATACTACCATCTATCGTCCTTCGGAACTCAAGCCCGAGGGCAATGTCGTCGGCTATTATCAAGATGGCAAATTGAAATACATGGAAGTTCCAAGGCTATTATATGAGGCCATGAATGCCGGTCCAGCCGTTCCGGAATACTTGCGCAAAACATTGGATATTGCATCCGCTCCAGCCCGATTGCTAAGACGAGGAGTAACGCTCACACCTACTTATATGATTAGGAATGCTTTGCGTGACAATATCACTGCTGCAATCCAGACTTCGGTAGGGTTTAGACCATTAGTTGATCCGATTAGTATTGTTGCGGATCTTCATGGTAAGACCGAATTATATTATAGGTACTTGGCATCCGGAGCGGCACATTCTACTTTCGTTGAAATGAGCCGCAAGCAGATGGCTATCGTTGCCAAGGACATGATTAAAAATCCATCTAAATACGCAAAACTGAATATTATTAAAACAGCTTCGGATTTGAGCGAAGCGATAGAAAAGTCTACCAAATTAGCCGTGTACGACCGCGCAAAAACAAAAGGTTATAGCGATCTGGAAGCTGGCTTACAATCTGCCGAATCCACTGTGGATTTTAGATTAAAAGGAAGCGATGTTATTGTCCAAGAATTCTCTAAAGCTACGGCATTCTTAAACCCTGGATTGCAGGCACTAGATAAAATGTATCGCAATTTTCGGGATAATCCAAAGGACACAGCTATAAAGGGATTGTTATATGTAACGCTTCCAAGCCTTATTACATATTATATGTACCATGATGATCCCGAATATAAGGAAATGCAAACGTGGGTTAAAGATACCACTTGGCCGATAAAAGTCTCAAATGATCCAAACGATTCTAAGCGATGGGCATACGCACCAAAACCGCAAGGCTTGGGGTATGTGTTTGGCTCCATGGTTGAAAGGTTCCTTGATTATGCATCGGAGAATGATCCAGAAGCATTTAAAGGAATCATGCGCGGTACGGTGGAAGCATTGACGCCGATCACTGGCGATCCCATGGGAGCTATATTCCCTACGACTCTAAAGCCGTTATTGGAAAATGCTTACAATTACGATTTTTTCAAAGAAGCACCCGTAACGAATCAAGACAAAATGGACACAAGGTTAGAGGAATTGCAGTATGGCCGATACGCGTCGGAAACTGCTAAATACCTTGGGCTAAAACTAGGATACAGTCCTGATAAAATCGACCATTTAATTAGAGGGTATACCGGGGGAACCGGTCAGTATGGAGTGAAAGCTTTGGATGAAATGATCCGGGCTTTTCAATCAGATCCCAAAGGACAACGCCCGACGGAATGGGCGGACTATCCCGTATTTGATGCGTTTTTCAAAAAACCTGTAGAGGCAACCCCAAAATCATTGACTCGGTTTTATTCCGATGCCGCAGAAATAGAAAAGTCATATAATACTTACCTTGATTATTTGAAAGAAAATAAATTAAAGGATGCGGCAAGAATCGCTGAAAAATACCCCACGTTGGAGCTTGCGCCAACTACTAGAAGGATCAAGCAATCGCTTAGTTATATTGGCAAGCAAATCGATATTATTACTGAATCGGATCTTCCTGATGAAATAAAAAAAGAAGGCATCGCCAAAGGGGAAAAGATCCGCATGGAAATCGGAATACTTAGCGAAAAACTATTAAAGGGAACGCTTACGCCTGAAGAGACCGAAGAATTGCAGACAATCGTAAACGAAAACAAGGAATAAGGCGGACATATGGCCGAATTCACGAGCAAAGCCACCGGAAACTGGTCTTCATCGGGACAAACAACCTGGAACGAAGTCGGCGTCCCTGGTACCGGGGATACGGTATTAATCAATAATGACCATATTATTACCGTCGATGTCGATACTACCGTGGGCGCTTCGACGGGAACAAAGCCAGGAATAGAAATCGCGGGTGCTAGTGCGGGAAGCTATGGAACATTGCAACTTGCGGCCGGTGTAACTCTTACCGTTAGCGGAGTTAATATAACAACTTATCCGGCTATTTTGGTCAATCGCTATGCATGGTTAAAAGTCAATACTGCCGGTGCAAAGTTGTCTGTCAATTGTACTTCGGATTGGCAAACTTGTATTGTCAACAAAGGACACTTTTTGTCCTTGGGAACAAGCGCCGCAAATCCCAATGCTTATTTATCTATTCCTTCTGCAAATATAAAATACGACAATCTATCTACGGCCAAGGTAATATCAGCGGCAACCCAATATCGATGGTGGGATTATCAAAAGCGATTCCGATGCATAAAATTATACAGCGGGACAAATCCCGACATTGGGCCAATTAGTAACTCCACCTTAGATGGTATTGCCTCATTCGGCAATACATCGTTAGTAATCTCCGGAGCTTCGCCGACTTGGACCAATGAAGTCGCTACTTATGCGGCAATTACCAATGAGGGCGATTATTGGGTTGATTATCCCAAAGGCGTGGTCTTTTGGAAATCCACTTCATCGACATTAACGGTTACGTATCAGTTCAATTATGCAACATGGTTTTCTTCTGGAATAATTTCTACCGATAATACTTCCGGATCAAGTTTAACCATCGACAATTCGACAATCGACCATTGGGGAAGCGTATCTACTGTAGACACGGAATATACAGGCGGCGCTGTTGTTGCTAGATATAAATATGCTCCATCGCTTAGTTCTGATAGAGCTTTCAGTTTCACGGGAAACACAGTCAATTATTGCTCCCATGTGCTGACCGTTTACAACTCGACTTCCGATGCGGCAAACTTAGTCCCTATTACTGGAAACTCATTCATTGCCTGTAGATATAGCGGTACGACTGTCGGTAATTCAAATGGCCTTTTAAACGTCGGCTACACTGGATATATTGATTTTTCGCACAGTACGCTCGATTCGTTTACATTTCTTTTTAGCAATAATTATAATCGCAATAGTACTCCGGGTATGAATGTAACTTATAATTCCGGAAATATTGCCGGTGAATTATTACCTAAAACGTGTGCCCAGAGAGTTGCGGGGTCTACTGCTTCACATAATACATTAACCTTGTATGGAGTTCATGCTGGGAACATCGCTAATATTCGTTGGGGTGGATCGGCGGGAAATAGAAATGTTTATACGGACAACATATTAACCGGAAGTATTGGGGCATGGCTGCAAAGTCATATAACAATGGCTCGCAATGCGTTTGTTCAGTGTCCCTATGAAGCAATCTCCCTGGATACCGGAACATCCTACACCCCTTATTACAACGATATTACGATTGAAAATAACACAATTAATAATTCGTATTCCGTTAGCTATCCTGCTACCGATGAAGCTGGCGGAATCATCTTAGGCACCCGATATAGCGCCTGGGTTGACAATGTAACGGTTGCCAATAATACGCTCAATGATTCATCAATTGGTATTGTCTTTCATCGAATGGAAGGAACCCCTTATTCAGCGATATTGCATACGCGGGTTAAGGTCATTAATAACATAATTGCTAATAGCTATTGCGGGATTTATAAACCTCCTGATGCCGGAACATATGTGACTAAGCTGGCATTGTCCCGGTGCGATTATAACATTGAATATAATCCGCTCTATGGCGGGGCCGTTACCAATGTTGCGCCCGCGACATTCCTTAAAGCTGGGGTTGAGTACAATACCAACACCCGTAATGTTGCCGGCGTATATTTAATGACGCCGAATTACACATTGCCGCAGTCCACGCCGCGCACTTTGGCGCTTACAGTAAGCGGGACATTAGGAACCGACTTGGCTTTGAATCTAGCGTGGGGTGGTGGAGTTGCACAAAATCTCGCATTGTTCCAGGGAACCGCAACCGGAACGCAGACAACGACCGCATTGCAAGATACTAGCAAATCCTGGACGACCAATGCGCTTAGTGGAAACCAGGTAATTATTTACGATGTAACCAATGGCTATCAATACGCCATGATTGCATCGAACACCTCCAATACGCTTACTCTAATCGCTAACCGTGATGGGATTTCAGCAGGTGGGGCAGCACTTGCGGCGGCTCCGATTAATGGGACTAGCGTTTATGTCGTTATCTCTTCAGAAAACACTTTGCCGGATACCGGCAGTGGTACGGTTAAAGCTGGAATTTATTCGCCTGAACTTGTACTCACAAGCCAAAGCGATACTGGCATCACGATTGTTTCTAATAAACAAACCGCAAATCCAAATTTTACTTCATACTATGATTTGTCAATAACGGCTGGATCTAGCTGCATCGATACGGGAACAAGTATCGATGCACCAACCACGGATATCATTGGCACAGCGCGTCCTAAAGGAAGTGGTTATGATATTGGCGCTTATGAATATATTCCTCCCGTAACCCCTTCGGGACACAGAGTAAACAGAACTTCGATATTAAGGATAAGCACGTCATGGCAAAAATCAAAGTTAGGTAAGACTCCACCAATAAGAAGATTTCGCTCAAGGAGATAAGTCATGACAGTTAATATCAGTATCGTTCAAATGATCTTCGCGGCAATTGGAGTGATTGGTGCTTTAACGGCTACATTGGGGAATGTATTATTTAAGCTAGGGCAAGCCCAAGAGAAGATCCGGCGGAATGAGGATGTCATTGAACGATACAGCGCAGAGACAAATGAATCTTTGAAAGAAATATTAAGAAAAATAGAGGGCCTTCCGTGCAAAAACGGAATGGTCTGTTATACAAATGGTGCCAGTCAAGCAAATAATGGGAGGCACTTGGCTGGCGTTTAATTTGTCAAGGAATAGCACATGATTGAATTACAGCGGAAATATCGGACAGCACATAGTATTTTCGGCTCAATGTCAATCGGGCAGCATAGCTGGAAAACATTGGAAAATAAAGAGAAAGCTATACCAGCCGGTATTTATAGGGTAGTTATTACTAGATCGGAACGGTTTAGTAAAAAATCCAGCGAAAAGGCTGGGAAGCCTATAAATACCTATTTGCCGGAATTGCTTGACGTTCCCAATAGAAAAGGAATCCGAATCCATATTGCCAATATGCCGAATGAATTAGAAGGCTGTATCGCTCCGGGAAGGACAGCCTTCCGGGAAGGAACCGACCCGGATGATATTGTTTATTTTATGGCGATTAATTCTTATGATCACGTTGAATCGTCCACGGTAGCCTTTAATGAATTTATGCTTGAACTTAAAAAAGCATTGACAGCGGGAACGGTGCTGTTGCAAATTAATGATTAAGTATAGTTTAGCTGGTTCAGACATGTCAGTGCATCCAAAAAAAGAAACCGCAATTAACGTAACGGAAAGGAATTGGATATGTCAATCTTTACGGTATTGTCTTGGCCGTTTCGCCAACTGGCGAAATTGTTTTCCACCAAAGAAGGACAAGCGGCGTTAAGCAAAATATTGGGAATGTCGGAAGCCGCACAAGAAATCATTAAAACTACTTGGCGCTTGGACGCGGGAACGGCTACTGTCCAAGATGTTCTTAACCTATATGAGGAATTCAAAGTAGCGCCATATGAATTTTACAATAACCGAAAATCAATAGGTGCAGCCTTAATTAATCTTGCAGTAGAATTATTGCGTAAGAAGTATCCAGGCACGCAAACAAATATTCTCATGAGTGCGGCGCAATTGGCATATTCGGCTTATGCGCTCACTAGAAAATGAGGGGGAATGTCAAGACAAAAAACTAAACGCAAGGTATTACTAGGCGCGGCTTGTTTGTTATTTCTTGCCGCGCCTTTGTTTTTGTTGGGCCAGTTGAATCCCAAAAACACCGTTACTCTGGAATGGGACCAGAATCCCGAGCCGGATATTGCGGGATATAAGGTTTATTCTGGCCGAGCAAGCAGGGATTATTCCACGTCCGTAGATGTAGGAAAGGTTACTGTATGGAAATCCGGGCCTTTAGCTGTCGGCCCTTTGTATTTTGCAATAACGGCCTACAATGTGGCGGGAATCGAATCCGGTTTTTCTAATGAAATCACTTCATCATCGCCAAGTAACCCCAAGGGTTTACGGTATAAACTTCAGTAACTCAATCCGCCGTTAGGACGGTTGGAGGAGATATATGACGAATTTCCTTAGATTGGATATTCCCGAAATCAGTGCTAACGGCGGAATCGATAGCAACGGAACGTTATTGGGTAGGGTGTATGAGTCAGTCATTCCACACGTTTTTGCTAACTCGCAGATAGCCGAAACCAAGTATGGCTATACTAAAGATCGTTCCGGCGATGTCGTTTCATATACAGACCGAGACGATGAATTAGCAGCCGGATCAGGTGTGAATCCATTTGGAACCGGTGGGACTATGGGCGTCGGTGATTCCATGGCCTTCGCCGATGATACAACCATAAGTGATATCTATGTTGAAGTCTTAACCCCAGGCGTTTACGACGGGACTATCCGCTATGGATATTCTTCCAATGGTACGATATATGACAAAGAATTAACTGGCTTAGTCGATGCGTCCAATGGATTCCGTAATGGTCCAGGAATTTACAGAATATCGTTTGATGTACCTACGGACATAAAAGAATTTTCGCCGGCTCCTGAAGAAGTCGACTCCCGTTATTATGTGGAATTAAAACTTGCTACATGTACATCTGTGACCACTGCGCCGAGCATTGGTAGGGTATGGTTACGGAAATCTGTTCCTAATCGCTATTGGCACGATATCGCTTTTCTGTATAGTCCGTTGCCTACCGATCATGATTTCGATGCTTGGGTCGGCGGAGAAATTTTCGTTCAAATCGGCGACGAAATGATATTTACCAATACCAACAAATTCTATGAAATCATTTTGTATATTTGGCAACGATTCAATATCGCGGCTACTTATACTTGGTATTACTCATCCGGTTCGGGTGTATGGTCACCGCTTACCGTCACGGATGGCAGCAATAATTTCTATAATGGGCCTTATCCTGAAGGGGTAGCCGCTACCAAATCAAAGATAACTTGGGCGATCCCCCCTGATTGGGCATCAGTGGAAAACATTGTCCCAACTGAAGGCGGAACTTTGTCCGTTACCGGGTATCAAATTAAATGTCAAGTAACCGCTGTCAGTGCCGCTCCGGTGCTTCCTACCTTCATGCGCCTTCGAGCTTCGGCGTTTGGTGCAAGCAATTGCTCCGGAATAATTTCTATGGGATCAGCGGTAACATTCACAAGATGCGCTGTTTATACTACTAATCCGGCTGGATCTGCGAGTACAATTCAATTCACCAACAATGTCACTGGCGAATCTTCCTATATAGTTATTCCGGCAAATAACTACTATAACCCCAAATTACTATTATCGGCACCACTGTCTTTCTTGTCGGATGAAGAAATACTAGTCCAATATGTGTCGGGCGGGACCGTGGGCGACGTAGAGCTTTGGCTTCAGTAACGATCAATAATGAAAGGAATTGAATATGGTTATCTCGGATCTGTACGTTAGGAAACCTGCATCGGTTACTGAAGAAAGCTCTATCCCCAATTGCTCTTTCTATGTTCCGTATGGAAGCACTGAAATAAAATACAAAGATTCCACCGGAACCACGGTAACAATAGGGGGAAGCGGTACAAGCGCCAGTGCGGTAACAGCATGGAAACCTGCAACTCTTTATGCCGCCGATTCCATCGTTGCGGTTCCTTCCCCTGGATCAGGAACTTTGTTGCCAGGTGATTGGATGATTGCCACTATAGCGGGAACCTCCGGTGCGACATTCGATGCAACTGAAATAGCTCGCGGCGGATGGACAGAGTTAGCCAATGATCCGGATCTTATTCCTAAGTCCGATATCGTCGACAATCTGACTACCAATGACGCTACTAAAGTATTAAGCGCGGCACAAGGATATGCCTTGCAAAATGGTAAAAGCGCTACCGGCCATGACCACACCGGAATTTATGAACCGGCGAATTCCAATATTCAGACGCATATTAGTAGCACTTCAAACCCACATTCTGTAACCGCAACGCAAGTTAATTTGGGCAATTGCGACAATACCAGCGATTTAAATAAGCCTATAAGTACCGCGACACAGAATGCTTTGAACTTGAAGTTAGATAAAACAGAAAGCCCGGATCTATTGCCTTGGCAACCGTCGACTGCGGTTAGAGTTGATGAATTGCGCATATGTCAGGCTATTGTGACAGGTTACAATTTTGGGGACATAATCAAATCAAGCTCTGCTAGAACAACTGGAACAGTTTTTACTCTTGGGGAAAGTACTTATTGGACAGTCGTGAGTAGAGCAGCGTCGGTTACTGACGGTAAAATTCCCACGGTAGGAACCGCTACCGTGATTGATGACGTTGTGGCCTGGAATTCCACCACTGGCGATGTAGTAAAAGACAGTGGGGCGAAGATACTGTCTAATGCAAATCAATTCAGTGTGGGCAATCCTGGAATGATTGGGACGGCATCTGGAACAGGGACGACGGTAATAGGAAAAGCTGGCGGAGCATTGACCACGGGCGACAACAATACATTAATAGGGAGTGCAGCCGGAAATCTATTAACCACGGGATACGCGGATGTTTTTATTGGGAAAAGTGCCGGTCAAAATGCCACAACTATTAGAGAAAGCGTAATTATTGGCGCGAACGCGGGCGCCAATGCAACTACAGGAACTGGTCAAAATACTTATGTGGGATATAATGCAGGCAATTCCCATACCACTCAAGTTGGTCAGACTTATGTTGGATATAACGCGGGAGCAAATGCGACTTCAGGCATTAACGGTACTTTTGTCGGCACTTCTGCGGGCGATCATGTTACGACCGGCTCAAGCAATACTTTATTGGGATATCAGGCAGGAAATTCAATTACTACCGGAACCGGAAATATCATCATCGGTCATGATATTGACACTCCCACGGCCACGACTAGTAACCATCTGAACATTGGCAATACTATTTACGGCGACTTATCTACCGATACGATAGGAATTGGGACCGCGGTGCCTGATGCCAGTTCTATCTTAGACTTGTCTTCGACTACCAAAGGGGCATTAATCCCAAGAATGACGGCCGCTCAACGTGGAGCAATTTCAACTCCGGCCGAAGGCTTGCTTGTTCATCAAACGGACGGAACAGCCGGGTTATATCAGTACATCGGGGGAGCATGGAAGAATATCCAACCGGCGCAAGAAGCGGTTAACAAGCAGCTTTATCTTGGATTGGTGACTGGAATTCTTACTCGTGGAGTGATTAGTATTAATACCGATACGACTAAGATAGATATTACTGCGGGAACTTCTCTTTATGTTGACGAAAGTGATCCGACAAATCCGGTAATAGAGGTCCTTAGTTGGGGTGCTCAGACTGGATTAACTCCTACATACGGAGGAAACGGCCTGGATGTAAATGGCCGATTATGGATTGGCGTTAGCCGCGCTAGTGCCGGTGTCGGTCAGATTACTTATTCGACTGAATTCACTTCTACGGAACGCAGAACCATTGCAGTTCTTGGTAGGGTATGGGGCAATGGAACAACTACAATTGTTGGTGTCGGTCAATATGCCACGCCTGCATGGGGAGCTGGAAAAACTTTAGAGGATTTAATTATTGCCCATGGTGGGGCAATGAATATCGATGGAAATAAAATAAGTCCCGTGTCCTCTTCGCTGACAATCAATAAATCTGCTGGAAAGAGTTTCCGTTATGCTTCTCTTTCTGGCACGAGTATGAATAGTCCCAACATAACCACTGACGGCGCAGTATCGCCAGTGACCAGTTACAATTATCATTTGTTGGCAAATGCATCGGGAGTAACGACGGCAGCCGCCGCTATCGATCCCAATTATTATGATAATGCCGGGACTAAATCTGCTGTATCAGGCGGACGATACACGATTCAACGGGTATATGTATTCCCGGTAAGCGGAGTCGTCGACGTTTGTTACGGGCAAGTTGAATATACTTCTTTGGATGATGCCGTTGCGGCAGTTACTAGCGAAAATGTTTCTTTGACTGAAGGGAACAGAATCGCCTTATATGGATCAGTATTGCGTGGTTGGATATGCGTTAAACAAGGGTGTTCGGATTTAACCAATGCTCTGCAATGCAAAGTAATTAATGCTACAGATGTTTCCAGCGGAGGAAGTTCCGCGCCGGCCGCAAGCCAGTGGATCACTACCGGAAGCGATATTTATTATGCTACTGGTGGGGCAAAGATTGGTGCTGCCAGTGCTCCGGCATCAGGCGCTAAGCTGGATGTTCAGGCGGACACTGCAACTGCTACGGCAGTAGTCTTTACGGATAATTCATTAACTTCGGGTACCGGACTAGGGATTTCGTCTACTGCTACCGGCATCACCACGGCGGGAACCAACAAAGGATCGCTATTAAACGTTGAAGAATCGGGAGCATTGACGGCATTTACGGGAAACATCGCAAGCATAGCTACCACTAATGCAACAGGAAACTCGAATAATACCGGGACTTTGCTGAATTTGTCGATTGCCGGAGGACTAGATAGAACTCATGCGTTAAATATTGTCAACGACGGCATGGGGATGTCGGCCATAATCGACGGTGGCGTAGGGTTTAAGGCCGGTGTGGACAGTGCATTTTCTGGTGCATATTATGACGCCGCATTTGGTAATACTTCGTTGGTTCGTGTTAGCGGCTCTTCGACTCCATCAATATCTGGCATCAAAGATGTTGCTGGATATAACCATCTTACCCCTGGATTGGAAGATGGACGTATCCTGACTGTAATGAATCACGGTTCGAATCCAATCACGATTATCAATAATGGATCGAGTTCCGTGGCCGCGAATAGAATCATTACCGGAACCGGTGCGGATGTAACTTTAGCGGTAGGTTCTGCAATGACGTTTCAGTACGATTCGACTTCTACTGAAACCGGCGGAACTGGATGCTGGCGATTAATTGGTGCTCCGGCAACTACCGTGAGCACTATTCAGACATTAACTTCTACAGGCAGCGTTACCGCATGGAATTATACGGTCAAAGTTGATGCAACAACGGCTAGTTTTGTTGCAACGCTGCCGACTGCGGCGGGTAATAGTGGGAAGCAAATAGAAGTAATTAAAACGGATAGTTCAAATAATTGTGTCGCTGCTGCGTCGGCTGGGGCGGAAACGATTGATGGCTTGACCGACAGGATTTACCTGTATAAAAGAGGGGATTCGATTGTATTTAGATCGGATGGCACCAATGTTCTAATGGTTGCCGACAAGAGATCTAGTGCCGGATATGCTAAAAGTTGGCTCACTGGAACTTTAGGCTCAACTCCACAAACTATTTCCAATACAACCACGGATGTACAGATTAATAGTGGATCTGGTTATGGAGACAAAGTAACTTTGAGTTCAAATACTATTAATCTAAAGGCAGGTAGCGATTATAAGTTGCATTTTGATTTTGGCGCTGTGGGAATGGGTAATGCCGCAGTTGACGATTACTTTAGACTTGGATTTTGGGATGGGGCGACATGGACATCGGTCACAAATTGCACTTATGCCTTATTGAGAGCCTATACAAATACCAACAATGTTAACGGTAGCAATACCATGGATTGCGTATTGTCGCCTAGTGTTGATATTCAATTGAAGATCCGGGCGACAACCTGGAATTATACTGTCGATGTTTATAACTATCTTTCCTCTTTTTTTGTTGAGGAAATATCTTCTCCGGCCAGCATTGTAAGCACAGTCGATTACGTTAGTGCCAAATTGACTGGCGATGTGGCAGTCGCAGGCGGTGCTGCTATCCCCGTAGTGACACAATCAGGTAACATTCCAAATACTAGCGGTGTGTTTAGTTTGATTGCGGGGAAAACATATCACCTGCAAGGTTCTATCCATTATTGGAACAATGAAGGTGGCACAGACATTACTTATCAATGGCGTGATATCACAGGGAGTGTGCTCATAGGAACAGTAGGCACGATAATTCCTACTGCTGCCGCAACAGGAAATACCACTCAATCGGTTGCTGAAGCTTGGTTTACCCCGACAGTCAATTCAACCGTGAGGCTTGAAAATACTACCGGAGCGACAAGAACTTTTGACCTATTTTCTTGGGCATCTATCCAACAGATTGGCGCAACAGCAATCACTATTCCAAACACGGCAAGAGTATTAGTTACGGCCGATACTTCTTCAACTACTCATGGCTCATGGGTTGATGTTGGAAGCGGCTCATACGATCTCACAGTTCCTGCAGGAACCTGGAGAGTGAGGTATAACGCTACTGGATGCATTGAGAACAATGGAGCTGGATGCGTCAGGATGTTTGTCAGGCTTTATAATGTGACTGATGCGGCAGAGGTTGCAAACTCCATAAGGAGCCTGTGCTCTCACGCATATGTTACCGGGTATTCAGCACAGTCAAGTGGAGCGTCTCATTGGGAGAGCACAATATTCACCATTACCTCCGCCAAGACTTACAGGTTGCAGATGCATAAGACATCAATTTCTGGCTCCCCTAACACCGGACAACCGATGTGGATCGACCACGATACCTATTTGGAATATGTTTCTGGAATGATGATATAGAGGAATTATGAATATAGGTAATTTGTATGTGTATTATCCGGCTACCTTGGCGGAAGAATCGTTGATCCCCACCGATGCCTTGGTCGTTAAAAGCGGCGAATCCGAGCTTAAATACAAGAATTCTTCTAGCGTAATTGTCTCTCTGTTTGGTGGCTCTAGTGGCGGAGGAACCATAGGGGGAGCGGTTTCTGGCGGAACGTCTACAGGAATCCTATATGTGGATGCATTAGGAAACTTGGCACAAGATGTAGCTAATTTCAATTACGATCCTACTACTCAAAAGCTCACAGTTTCCGGCTCTGTTGATCCTCCGGCATTCACGGCAAGCGGCAAGAACAATGATGCCTATTACGAATTATATTCCGGGAAAAATTCATCGTTGTCATTAGATGGATCTGCACGAATCAGATTTAATCCGGCAAATAATTCCTTGGAAGTTTCTATTAATGGAGAAGAATACAAAAAGATAATCACCGAATAATTATTCCTCAATTACTGCTACTCATAAATATTTTCAAAAAATATGTTGACAGTGTGTAAAACATTGTTTAACATCCTCCCATGCTCATACCTAACAATGATAAGAAAAATAAAACGGTTTATTTTGGACTAAGGATTCCTTTAATTCTGTACGATGCGATAATAAAAGAGGCCGCAAAAACTGAACGGTCTCGATCTTTTATCGCTATAAATGCGATGTTTTCCGGACTAGGAATTAAAAAGCCAAGAAAAGGAAACTGCAATGGTACGGATAAGCAAGCAAGATGAACTTATCTGGTGTCCTCGATGTGGTCATCCGCTGGTAGAACACTCAAAAGAAGAAGGCATTTATGTTTGCTGCGAACATAAAGCCAGATATTTTACTCTTCGCGGAGATATGGAAGTGGAAGCAGCAATGGATTGCAAATGCAAGTTAACCAATAACGAAGTGACAAGAATACTGGAAGGCAAATGAAATGGATGAAACAAACGCAATTGTGGTAAGAGAAGAACAACCGCTAACAAGAAAAGAACATGAAGACTTGTTAGGCGTAGAAATCGGTTTAATACGCCAACAAGTAGACAAGATCAATACTATTGTGGCCACGGTATTGGTGAGGAAAACACATTACGATAATATCCCTGGATGCGACAAGCCTTCGCTTTTGAAACCAGGAGCGGAAAAATTATGCATGGTATTCGAACTTGTCGCTTCCTATAAAGGACAAGATATCCCTAAAGAACTTCCCAATGGGCATCGGGAATATCACATAACTTGCGAGTTACGCCACAAGCGAACGGGGATGCTATGGGCTTCGGCTTGTGCTGCATGCTCCACAATGGAATCAAAGTACCGATGGCGCAATCCACCTGCAAAGATTACAAATGAGAAGGTACCGAAAGAATATTGGGATTGCCGAAAATCTGATCCGGCAAAAGCCAAAAGTCTTCTGGGTGGACCTAATCGGCATCCCGTAAAAGGGGAAGATGATGGATGGTATATAGCTATTCGGGATAAGAAAGAAAGGATCGAAAACCCAGACATCGCCGATTGCTACAACACCGTACTAAAAATGGCAATCAAGCGGGCCTATGTTGCCGCGACATTAAATGCGACAGGGTGCTCAGACATGTTTGTTCATGACATGGAGGACTTCGAACAAGAAGAATCTAGCCAAGAAGTAAGAGCAAAAGGGCAACTTGTTGATGCTTCTTTACCTCCTCAATTCATTTACCATCCGGCGTCACCGGCTTTAACGAATACAGCGGCGCCTAATGTTCCGCAAACATTCACTGCGGCTTCAGATTTGGCCGGTGAAATTATTGATGTGAGCGGATGTCCGGCTCCGCAATGTCCACAATGCGGCAAAGGAATGAAAAGAATTCCAGCGGGAACAACCAAACATGGGCCGAAGAAGGGACAACCTTATGGGGCTTTTTGGGTATGCGTAACCAAGCCGGAAACTGGATGCAAGGGTTCAGTGAATGAATCTACCCATATTAAACAATATAAAGAAAGGATGAGAAGCGCACTAATCCCGGTTGAGTATGCAACCGGTACCGATCCTGATCCATTAGAGACAATCGACGGATACAGTGGTGAGCCAATCAGTGATGATGACATCCCTTTCTAGGTAAAAAATCTATGAAAAGACAAGACATTTTGCGACAAATAACGTTATTGCAAGATAAGACAAGAATCCTGCAAGAAAGCATCATTGCCGATCAGATTGTTTCAAACAATAAAAAATCCATATTCCTCACTAACACCGGAGGGATATTGGACAGACTTCTTCAAATGCAAAACTATTATGAAGACAGAAAACTTAGAGAAGAAGCCTATATTGGAAAAAAATCAAACTGATCGACAAGGAGAGATTAAATGCGAAGCCCCACATGTCCGATGGAATATCTTCATTTGATGAGAGCAAGGTTGAGCCAGCCGGATACTGAAACAATTTACAATCAAACGGTTCCTTATCGAAGCGAATCGGCAAGCTGTTCTTTGAAAGTGAATAGGCATCAGAAAAATCGCCTGGATGCAGTCACGGTAAGGGAATCAAATGAATTCCATCGGTTTATAGTTATCCGACTAACGACATAGGAGAAATATGAAAATCGAATTAGATAATGAAGAAGAAATAGAACAGATACTAAAAATAATTTCAGTTATTTTTGCTCTGTATGAAAATACATCTCAAATAACTTCGCTTATAAATCTTGTGAACGAAGGAAACGCTACAAAAATACTTCTCAATACGAAAGAAGGGGAAGAAGCGAAAACATTTAAAGTGCTATTTAACATGCAAGAATGGGACGATAAGGCTAAATATGCCGCGCTTGAATCACAATCCAATCTTGTTAGTAAAGTATGCAGAGTAATCACACCGAATGAAATGATGAAAATCGCTTATTTCCTTGCTCAAGGATGTGGTTTGACTGATGGGATACCTATCCCTGCAGAAAGGGTTCAATAATGCGACAACTTGGCAGAGACATGTCGGAGCATCGGGAACAGACAAAGCTATTTGAAGAATTGAAAAAACTAGCTGCTACATATCCTGTTGTTGAACTAGCCTTTTCAATTCCTAACGCCGCAAAACGAAGTTTCTCCGTAGCCTGTTACATGAAACGAGAGGGGTTGAAATCTGGTGTCCCTGACTTATTCTTGCCGGTAGCCCGCAATGGGTATCACGGGCTTTTTATCGAAATGAAAAGCAAGTTGGGGAAACTTACGGAACAACAATGTGCATGGTTGTTTGCCCTGCAAAAACAAGGATATTTAGCTATTGTATGTCGAAGCGCAAACGAAGCACTCCGCAATATACTGGCCTATCTTGAAATTGGGGACTAAAGGGGACTAAAAATGAGCACTTTTAAAACATTTGACGCTGTTTGTGTTGGGGGAATCCAAAAGTGCATGGTTAATTTGGATCATGTTGATTTCATTACTGAAGAGATAACCGAAGAGGGGAAAACTGCTGAACGCATTTGTTTGAATTTTGATAATGGAAAGCAATTGATATGCGTCGGCAATTTAGGAATGTTTTCAGAAATGGATCAATTATTCCGTGATGAAGTCTTAGCCGAACACAAAGAAAATCTCGAAGCGCTTCTAAAGGACATTGGCCTTGATATTGAGGAATTATTCAGAAATGTCTATGAAGTCTGTAAAGAACTCCAGACAGCCAATGAATTGAGAAAGACAGGCAAAGCATGAGGCGCAATAACTACATGAATGTAAGCCGAAGAGTGAAGTGGGTGGAGGAGAGGGTGATGGATACATATCGGGCAATTGAGTTATGGGATAACCTTTCGATGACCACAAGCGAGGGGGTAACGCGATTCGGTACGGTGGCATTATCTCACGGACTATGTCTTACCTTATGGTTGTATATCAGTGAATCGTCAGAAGAAGGTAAGGAACGCGCTAAACGCGAGTTGGGTGCTGCCGCGTCGTTCCTGAGGGAATGGGCGGATGCGTTAGATGCGGGGAGGGAAAAAGAATGAAGCTACGTAACTACTTAATTGTTGGAGGAAAAGCAAGATTAACCCTTGATCACATAGAGCAGGATGGGCGGCCATTCGCGCGAACCTTTATACGGCGATGGGTCAAGCCTGAGGAGGAGAAAGGATAATAGACATGGAAGAAAATACCAAGCACCACGACGAGAGCCTATGGACTAACGGAGAATATACAATCGGATGGCGCGATGAGGATACGGTAGAAATCACCGGGCCATATAGCCAGCGTTGCCTAATTCATGGTGGTGATTTCGAGTATGTATTAAGCAGTTTGTGTGCGGCATTTGAAATGGGGAAAATGAGGAAATGGGGAAGATGAGGAGGAGGAATAATAATGCAACCATTCGGGACTACGCTAAGAAATGCACGGAATAAGGCTGGTATGTCACTGTGCCAGTTAGCGCGGTCGTTAGATGTATCGGCAGCATACCTATCAGACGTTGAACTTGGCCGCCGTGGTCCATTTAGATGTGATAAAATACACAAGATATCCAAAATACTAAAAGTTGATCCAGCGGAATTACTGATTTCGGCAGCGATAGGCTATGGGTTTTTCCTACTACCGTACAAGGACGATTTGTATATAGATATGGTTGCAGCTAGTCTTGTATTGGTTTGGGATTCTCTCAGCAGCGGCCAGCTTAATAAAATATATAGAGTGCTGGAGGATGGGGGAGAAAGACAATGACGAAATTATATAAGTTGACTGACAAGAATGGACAGACCTATGGCGGTATGCAGTGGGGTGAAGATGTGACACATTGCGCCCCCGGAAACGGTGAGTTATGCAGTGCCACCTATATCCATGCGTACACGCACCCGCTGTTGGCCGTGTTGCTTAATCCAATTCATGCCAAATTTTCAGATCCGATACTTTGGGAGTCGGATGGCGTGGTAGAGAAAGAAGACAAAGGATTGAAGGTGGGGTGTACTAGGCTTACCACGATGAAAAAAATTGAAATCCCGAATATCACAACGACGCAGAATATCGCCTTCGCGATATTGTGTGCAAAGGCGGTTTGCAGTAGTTTTGAGTGGAACAAATGGGCGGATGATTGGCTGGATGGGATAGATCGAACTGAGTTTGCTGCAGATGTAGCGGCGAAAGCGACGTGGGCAGTGGTGCAGTCATTGCCGAGGATTGGGGGGCCGCAGGCGGAGGCGGCTAAGTGGGCTGCGATAGCGGCGAAGTGGGCGGCACAAGATAGGTTGTCGATAATGGAGCATTGGACTGCTGCGACGGCGGTTGAGGCATTATTTGCTAAAGTTGTAGACTTAGGAAAACTTGCCGAATACGCGGTTGCAAATTACTAACTAATAGGGAGAGCAATGACCATGAACAACACATTAGCCCAGACGAAACTTAAATTCAAAGTCTCGTGGGGTTATGCCCCTATGGATGAATGGTTCATTCCTGTGGTGGGGATTGATTTAACATGGCACCGCTATGGATACAATGAGATTTGGCACATTAGTAGGATAAGCCTGTTGAAGCCAATGTTAGGTATTTATTTATGGAATGTGCTGATACAGATTGGGTGGCATCAAGTATGGTAATCACATTGATGGCAAGGGAATAGACTGACCATCTTAACATAAAGTAGGAGGTAAGAAATGAGTAATATTAGATTTAATTGTCAAATTGAATTCAAACTTGCTGATATGTGGATAGGAGTGCGCTGGAAACGAATCGGTAATTGTATAGATAGTTGGGTTTGTATTATTCCATGCATACCTATTCATCTTTCTTGGTGGTGGCACGATGAAAATCAGGAGTAATCGATTAATAGTCTGACCATCTTCACGGCTGCTGTGCAAAACCGTGCTGGTGTAGGAGCACTCTTAATAGAGACGGCCTGCTTAATGTCAGCGCCAGCGGAAGACCTTAGAGGCGCGGTAGCCTCGAACTGAGGGCAGCAGCTATGTGGCTGGTCAGTGCCGTATGGTGAGACATAATGAGAAGAATAAGCTAATAACAGATTCGCCCTGCTTGGAGAAAGCTTAGACTTATTCTTCAATAAAATCAGGAAATTTTCCAGGAGCAGAGAGATATTAATATCTCGTTGAAGCTATGAATGGGGAATTTTCAAGTCGGTTTAAATCCGGCCACTGGCCAGCCACAACTTTAGAGTGGAGGATAGACTATTATGACAGAAGAACGACAAGCAGCAGAACTGAACGCAGCAGTCGCACGGGCATTGATTAGGGCCATGGGGATGCAAGCGGAAAATCAAAGGCGTGCTCTTCATGGCGAATCTCCGGCTTATATTGAAGAGCATTTTCTGAATGTTATCGATAGTGAAGGGATAGAAACCATGCACATAGATGAGTCGGATGTAGCTAGACTGAAAACCGAAATCGCTAAGCTCAAGGAAGATAATCCTGGAATCACAGCCACTATTTACCCTATAACTGAAAAGAGTAATAGCGACAAAAACAATATCAGCGACGAATATACGTTATACCCAAAATTGAGCGAAGAAGCCCAGAAGGAAGCTGAAGCTTTGTTTGTTGACTTCAAGAATAAAATGGAAAAGATCGCCAAAGAGGTATTAAGTGAGTTGTATACCGATATAGCGCTCTACATTGAAAGCGACTCATGGACTAACTTCCGCAATGAATTACTTGATGGATTGCAAAATTATAATAATAGGAAAATTGGCCATATGTATGATTTTAAGAAAATCCGCCAGGCAATTTTCCAAGAATATCGGGGTGATATCATCGCGGATTTGAATCAGGATCTTGTTGAAGAAAACAAGAAATTAAAAGAAGAAATTGAACGACTGAGAGAAGGCTATCGGTTTCGGAATTCAGGCCTTTAGGGTAATGGAGGTAAGATGTCCGCTAATTACAAAAAATTAGATAATCGACATTGGACTGATCCCTTATTCTGTGAACGAATGCCTACAAAACAATGGAGAAGTATTTTATTAAGTAGAGGCGATCAGATAATTTTCAAGGGCATTCTTTACAAACTGATTGCTAATCCGATTGGGTATGGAGTAGTAGAAGTATCGAAGGGGATTGAGGCGAGTAAATAAAACATAAAACCAAAGGAGAGAAATATGGATAGCGAAAAAAGAATTATAGAAATCAATGGCATTAAGATGGAAGTCGATTTTCGACAAGCACAATCGATTGACTCGTATAAAGTGGGGGACAAAGTAAGGTTGTTGGTCAAAAGCTATGGCGGCGGCGCCTTTAAGGTCTATTCGGGAATTATTGTTGGATTTGATAATTTCACAGATTTTCCGACAATAATTGTGGCTTATATAGATATAAATTATTCAGGTGAACCATTGAAATTTGCCTTCTTCAATAAGGGTACAAAAGACCTAGAAATCGCCCCTATGATAGACGATTTTATAGTAATTGAAGAGTCTGTAATTTTGGATCAATTCGATAGGTCGATTCTGAAAAAACAGGATGAAATAAAGGAGCTGGAGGCAAAGAAAGAGTATTTCCTGAAATACTTTGAAGCTTATTTCGGAGAAAGTAGAAAGGCAAAGGAATAGGAGAAGGAATAATATTCTCACCTAAGGAGTAACCATGTATACATGCGATTATGGACATGAAGGAATTGCATACAACAACGATAAGTACTGCCCTCTTTGTGAAGCCAGAAAGGAAATAATGGAACTAGAGCGCACTGTGGAAGGGCTTGAAGAAGAAGTAAGTAGTCTTAAAGAGGAAGTGAAAGAATTACAGCAATCAGGAGAATGAATAATGTTCTCACTAAACGATGAGCCAGGGGCGTGGATTCTTGAGAATTGTGGGGACTCTTACAAGTCCCGGTATATCCCAAACGCATCAATGGAAGATGTGCTGAAGGCAGTATTGGAAGAGCTAAAGGAGCAAAAGGAGCAAGGGAAAAGGTTGCTCCACTTACTGAAGGAAATTGAATGGAGTGGAAGGACGTTGGGGAATGCGGATGATACTGCGGCTTGTCCGTTTTGTGGCGGCATTGATCACAGACGTTTAGGCAATCAAGAGTTGCGGTACGCCAAAAGGGTACGCTACCAAATGGGTCATCGGGATAATTGCGAGCTGAAACAGGCGATAAAGGAGTTGGAAAAGTAATGGCCACGACAATATATATAACCGATCAGGATTTAGACGATTTATCAAGGCTTCTGTTTCTTTACCGTATGAAGCGGTGCGTCGATGGAATGAACGGCAGAACATGGGATGCAATACTTTATTGCATGCTTGATGATGCAATTGATGAAGCTGAACCAGGATTAATACTAAGAAAACTTATTTCTCCTATTACATATGACGAAGTAAAGTTTGCCCTGTCTGATAAGGATGAAAACATGGACAAGAAAGAGGACGGAGAGGAAGCATGAAAATAGCGATTGAAGTAAACGCAAGTGAAACTCTGTGTGCGACTAATGGTGTTCAATGCCAGAAACTACGATGGAAAGTAAGCATGGCCAATCTGCCGTATCCTATATGCAGTGAATTTAAGGATACTAGATTGTCATATTCCACTGAAGTAGCCGGAATGTTTACAAATATCCATCGGTGCGATGAATGCCTAAAAGCGGAGGTCAAGGATGGGAAAGATTGAGAGTAAAAGATATACAGGGAGAGCGATGGTCAAGAATGAATCGAGATCGCAGGTCCGCATATGTTGCGTCTATGCACCAAATTTTATAGAAGCTCTTGAGAAGGTTAGTGCAGCATTTGCGCAGCTTGGACTGTGCGAAATCCTTTCTCTACAACTCACTAATGTGATGGAGGAGGTCAAGGATGGTAATTAAACTAATGGTGTCAGAAGAAAATGAAAATACGGCATATCCATGGTGGGTGATTGTTGATCCTAGGCAATCGTCATGGTGCAATCCACATGATATCTGGTCGATGATTACCGGGCCGTTTTTCAGCAGGAAAGAAGCGCAGGATTATTTGAACGATCATCAACATCGCTTTACACAGAGAGCGGTGGTGTCTTGCTGTAGCGGGTATGCTAGTAGGCAGTATGTGGAGGCTTGCGATGCTGGCAGGTGCAAGGGACCATACACCATACGAAAGATACACACCATGCCGAATGTGCCAGCATCAATTACTAATGCAAACCCAGGGAAGGACAAGTGAAATGGAAATTAATACGATTTACACCTTTTCATGGTCATCTCTTTATGAACTCCTTTCACTCTTGAATTTAATAGAGTGGGAATCATCGCGTATCTCTGCTCTAGGCATTATTCCGGCCTGTCCAGATTGCAAAGGGGCTAAGCCTGAAGCTATTCCCGATGAAGAGAAGGCTAAAATCGAGGCGGAAGGAATACATATTGGCCACAAAGTCAACTGTTGGCTTGAAAAAGCTATAAAAGAAATGCAAGAAAATTTAAATGGCAAACCATAGCATCGACCAGGAGGAAAGCAATGAATTGGGATGATGGACTAGCGATATTAATTAAAATCTTAGAATATACAGCAGGAATAGCTATTGTCCTCAGAGTTATTTTATGGCTTGGTCCACTTAGCGATAAAAAAGTGCTTGATCTACTGAGCAAATATGAATGGGACGATGTGGGTAATTGCATTGAATGTGGGAATAACAATACTAATCCCAATGGGCATCTGAAAAGCTGCAAATTAAAAAGAATAATAAGAGGGTTAGCTTATGCGCGAATGATTTATGCGGTATATACCGCTGTCCTTTTTGTCATTACAATTCTCATAGCGATAATTACTATCCTTAAATTCAGATTTGCGGGGGAGATATGATCGTAGCACGAAGTTTTGTATTCTTAGACGACTGCCAGGAATGTGTTTATAGAAAATACAGAAAATACAATGATTATGATTTTTGCTATCGTTGTCCTATTGCGTGTTGTGGACGATATCAATTATGTAAGCCTGAGGATTTTAACGAGGACTGCGCGAAAGCATACCATGATTGGTTTGGTCGTGATTGTGTAGGCGTTCCGGATATTCATTTTACAATTAGCGAAAAGAAAGGGGGTGATTCTATGAGCGAGTAAAAAGGGAATTATCGTCCTGAAACGTACCTCCCTTTAACCATACCAACACAATTCAAAGAGTACAAATAGCGGCGAATCTGAGGGGAATAATCCAGGGGCGCGACTGGACCAAAAACGCGCGCTAAATTTATGCATTTAGTCAAAAACGAGGGAGCAATTAGATTCGTTGTGCAACTCAAGGCGTCTTGCAATCGATTTATGACCGATATAACTGAAAAGCTTTATATCGGGAAGATGAGCAAGCATCGATTATCCAATGAGGAATGGGACGAAGTGTTATCTAATATATTAAAATCGCAAACCAGCGAATCCCCTGCATCCATGCTGCCAACAATAGAAGAAATAAATCGAATAGTATGGACATTGCTGGAATCCCGGCGGCCTAAAGTTCTTACCGGACATTATTGTTTCAAATTACCTAACGGGCAGCATTATGCATGTCCGGTATGGTACGACGGTCAATGGAAAATGATTAAGTACGTTACCCATGATAGAAAAACCATAGCGCAGAAGACGGACACCCCTTTCGTTCCGCCTCCTGACGCTTTGGACCTTCACCTTTCGACCAAATCGTAGGATAATTTAATGGCCATCAAGCACTTAATTCTTGCCGCATGAGTTTTGAGATGTTTGGTATTATCGATTTGCCTCAAAAATTTTGAATATTTATCGCATTCCCTCCAGTCTTTTGAGTCTAGGTACGACCATTTAATAAATTTTTCCCAATGTGTCGGTACTGGATACAAGGATTTTACTCTAGCGACTAAGGCAAGATATTCCTTATACTGTTGAGACTTTTTGTTATCCGGTGGATCAACAACCGCAACTTCATCGCCTAAAATATGCTCTGTGATCATATGGGGAATTGCCGTGAGTCCTTTTCCATGGTTAATTCCGCCGCAACTGCAATCGCATTTAGGGCCTTGTGCTCCGGTGCAACGGCTATCGCACGGGCAAGCGTCTTCGAGATTAAAACTAGTTGTGTCTTCAACTTTCCCTAGATATTCGCATCCGTAATCTTGATCTGGAGAACAACCACAACGCAATTCGCGGTATTTCCCGAAAGTGGTGAACACATTCAAACATGACTTGCAGCGCCAGAAATGCAGAAAATTATCTTGCATTTAAAAAATCCTCCATGATATGATTTTAATGGTCCATAGATTTTCTCCCTATCCTCCTAGTCGCTAGGCTGGCTGTGATTCCGGGTCACGGTCAGCCTTACAACTCTCTTCGGCGGAATAATAATCATATTCCAAGTTTTCGCCTATTTCCTTGTCGAAAGCATAAGGCATGACTAACGAAGTACAATGCTGACCATCACTGGTCAAGGCGTCCATTCTTAATGCTTGAGGGTTATTGTTATTGTCGTTTTTATATGCGGTGAGTTTAACGACTGGATCTTTCATATGTTTTGTGCATTCGCAAATAAAATCGACAGCCTCTTTCAATAGACGAGGATTGAACAACATTATAGCAATAGCATCATTTTTTGAGACGAAATTTTGTACTTGCGCTTTAACGTCTTCGAGATGCGCCGAGTTAGGGAATGAAATATTCTTATTGCCAGCTTTGATATTAATCGAACCGGTCCAAATACCAAACTCTACCGGCGCCGGAGGCTTTCTGTCTTTTTTTCGATTAAGCAGAGAGGTAATTTCTGTTGCAATATGGGAAGGAATACGCCAAGTCCGTTTAACTCCTGGGTTTTCATGAGAGACAAAGGCGGCCACGGCATTACTGGCCGCAACGGAATAGGTTTTAAATACCACGAGTCCTTTTAGATTTGATTTGTCGGAATTAGAAATTCTTGCCGGCAGGAAATTCTGTCTTGTTAAGTTCATATTGGTCCTTTCGTGAATTGAAGTATTTTATAAGCGCAGATTCGATTATGGATTTTCTCGTTCGGCCTAGAATCGTGGATTCTTCACGGACAAGTTCAATTAAATCCAAAGGTAGCCAAACCGTGCTTCTTTGGTGTTCGATGACATTGCCCCTAGTATCCCGATAATAGTGAATATATTTTGTCATATCATGTCCTCAATGGATCTAGGGGTTTCGTAGTACTTAGTTTCATCATTTCTTCAGCGGCGTATCTTTTGGCTTGAATTTCAGAATCAAATCTTTTCTCGTTGCAATAAACATTTTGTGGGTCCGCTATGTGTATATCAAATGCTAATTGTGTTTTTTTATCTTGCAAAGACAAGGCGTACTTGTAATTTTCATCTACGGAATAATCATGCTTATTCAGTAAGCTATAAAATACACCGCGCAAGTAATCATTGACTTGTGTATCTTCGGTTCCCGACAGTTGTATTTTTATTCCATTCAGGAGCGAAGGTAAGATTTCAATGGTAAGGGGAATGGGGACACCATAAAAATCAATTGCCCGGACATCTATAGGACGATACACCAAATTAATTACGATACGATGGATGGAACTTAATTCGGTGTTGATTCTTAACCCAAGGCTTACATCTTTTCTTGAGGGCAGATAATCTCTTGATATTTTTTCTAGTTCAGCATCGTATATAGCGACAGACTCCAAGCAATTATTTTTTAGATAATAATTTCGTAAGTCTATGCACCTTGCTATTTCTTGATAAAGTGGCCGGTCAATCATATGTTTTCTCCTCCAATAGTTTCTTAACTTCCGGAAAACTAATTAAGTTAGTTAGGATAAAAGAATTATCCTTATAGGATAAATAAAGTATCCGCTGAATATTCCAGCCGGACACATTATCAATATTGTCATACTTTAGGATATCCCTTATCGCCTTAAGCCTAAGCTCAGGCGTTAGTTTATTTTTGTCCATAATTTCCTCCCTTACTCAACCGTAAATACATCATTATGATATTGATCATACTCGGTGAGCTTACTGTTAAATAATTCGTCAAAATCATAGTAGTAGATGAACCCATGACCATTTTCTACCCTAAAGGTGTCATTCCCTGAACAGACTTCGATGTATGCATTTTCACACGACCAGGGTATAACGGCTTTGACTTCGACGTTTGGAAGAAGAGAAATAGCAATCAGCAACAAGGTATCTTTAAATCTTAACTTCCCCTTGTTGGCATGAAATGCGCACTCAATGCCGATGTTTTTGGCTTGCTTGTAATAGGTATAGATGCCCTCTGAATCCCTTCGGCTAAACTCAACTATTACATGCCCATCGGCATGCAGATAGGCTTCCTCAATAGAATCATCTCTCAGCAGCGGTTTAAATACTTTATGCATGATTTGCCTCACCCTATAGGGTCCCCATCTTCGTTGCCTTCATCTATATCCTGATCCTGGCTATATGCCTCTTCTAACATTAGTTTCTTCAGTGCGTCGAAGGATGCGTCCACGGGTAGAATCTGACGCTTGCCCACTATGGTCTCAGCGTAGACTCCCGTATAATCCACGAAAAGGCAGCATAGTGTTTCGCCCTGAACGGCTGGATAAATAGCACAAACAAGTTGTCTATCCTTATACTTGGTAATCCACGCCTGTACAGAAACAAATGTTCTCTGGATTGGCACCGTTACGTTTCCATGCTTCTCTCCGTCATACGACGTGAGAGTTGTAACTAGATCCCATTTCATACTTCCTTCTTTCTTTATCCTTCTGCATATACATATAGCGTACCATTTACATCACATAAGCACGCGTATCCCTTTTCCCAAACCCGCATCCGTGCCAGCAGGTGTCGTGTGTGCCTTTTGTGGATATAGCCAGCGGCTAAAATTGCTATTGCAGCCCTAGCCGCATCCCCAGCCGCATCCCCAGCCGCAGCCCAAGCCGCATCCCAAGCCGCAGCCCTAGCCGCAGCCCTAGCCGCATCCCCAGCCGCAGCCCTAGCCGCAGCCCAAGCCGCATCCCTAGCCGCATCCCCAGCCGCAGCCCTAGCCGCAGCCCTAGCCGCAGCCCAAGTATTACCAGTGGTAAGCTTCCAACTTTTAAGGGGTTTTCCGTCTGGGGTCAGCCACTTATAAGTTTTTAACGAATCGATAAATGCTTGGACTTTTTTGAGACGACCGATTATATCTGGTCCTATCTTGGACCTTAGCGCCGCCCGGGTGCGCAGCTCATCGGTATCTTGATCGTACCAATCAGGCAAAATATCCTGGTCAATCTTGAACTGCCAAGTATCCAGCTCTCCGATTGTTTCTTTGTTTGGAGTGATTTCTACTCTTACAATCTGCGGTTTTCCCCCAAACAATTCAACGAGCTTAAATTCTTTGATAATATTTTCATGTGACTCATCCTTAGGCAGCCAGTAAACATTCTCTTTTGTCAACACGAAGCTGGCGAATTTGCACATAATTTTCCCCTATAGAGAGTTATTTGATATGAATTAAAGCTGTCATCAATAAAAACCCATACCATACCATTTTGGGTCCATCCGCCGACGAGGGTTCCGCTCCAGGTCATTTTTTCGCACAGTGCGATTACAGCTTTTTGGTATGCATCGTACTCTGATTTTCGCGCATCAAATGGGACGGTTATTTGATTGCCGTCGCAATCGCTCGCCTTGACGCGGCCCGGGCGCTTTTCGGTTTGGTGCAAGTATTTTGTCGTGATCGCTTTCATTGACGTTCTCCTTTCATGCAATATTCTATTCATTAGGCATTCACACCTCTGACGCCTGCTCCCAAGCCGAGTCACTGTGTAGCTCTTTATCCAATTCTTGCTCCAAATAATCAATTGCATGTTGGAGGCATTCTCTGATTTGAGAAGGCATGCCAACATGATCCGGTTCAAGCGCTCCGCTATATAGCTTCCCCTGCAAAGAACATATCTCCTGCTCCAAGTTTTTTATCCTTTTTAAATTCATAGACTTTCCCCTTGGTTTAGTTGAATATATAGTAAATGCAATAACCCACTGCCATGGCGAAGAACGCCTTGATGCAGAAATCCAGCATCCGCCAACCCTTAACCTGTATCTGTAGGTTTAACATAATCATTTGCCTGCCTTAAGAACGTCCAAGATCTCTCTGACTTGCTCCTCGGTTAGCCCGTTGATCTCCAATTTTAGAGATCCATCATTAACTCTCACGATACCAAAAGCATCGATGCCATTTTCGGGGTCACAATGCAGTTGCAACTCAAATTTACGGTCTGGATGTGGTACTAGGCCAAATTGCCCACACAACGATTCTGCAATTCTTGCCCGCTTCAGGTGCTGAGCCTCAAACCAAAGCATACGTAAACGCTGGTGTTCATATTCCGGCTCATACTCTGGCAGCAATCGGCGCTTGATATCCTTGGCAATCGTACTTGCCGACTTTGCAGCCGACACCGATATCTGGTGATTGTCTGGGTTTGGGCAATAATGATGGTTTGTAACCATCGAATGTGGGA
>Ga0316616_100000027_pt1 | contig 36417 bp, 67 predicted proteins | sample OWC_Aug_M1_C1_D1_FD_207660 | JGI IMG/M metagenome (GOLD analysis project Ga0316616, IMG submission 207660) | Wetland soil microbial communities from Old Woman Creek delta, Ohio, United States - OWC_Aug_M1_C1_D1_B | ecosystem: Environmental > Terrestrial > Soil > Wetlands | place: USA: Ohio... | reverse complement strand
CATCAGTGGGGCAATGCCTTCACTGCCCACCCTGGTCTCAGGTTTTGCCTGCACTGAGTCCGGTGCAATAGGTGTGTCCACTGTTGCACCTGATACCCAAAACTCAGCACCCACGGTTCCTACGTATAACCTTTTCCCTGACTGCAACCACTTCACTGCGTTCTGCGATTGAGACCAAATGGTGATTGTGAGAGAGTCCGTGTCAACAACAGGAGAGGAAAGTCCAAAGTCATCGTAGTCTCCGGTCCTGCTCATATACACGGTGAGTGGATGGTCTGCCACACCTGACAGGATAAGCCTGTCCTCGTGGATTGCAATACAGGATGGATAACCCTGCTCGATGTCCCAGGCACCACGATACCAAGTTGCCGTAGCGTTGTGGTCATCGAGGTCATTGATAATATCCCACCTTGCGTTGGTGGCATCTGTAACCTGATCGATCCTGCCCCATCCGTTTTTCATCTTGAAGTAAGCACCAACCATATTTGCTGAAAAGTATGGTGCACTGGCAACCAGTGCAACATCGGTCCCTGTAACTGCAGCACTGTCCAGTGTGGTTGCCGTTGTGTTCACATCGTTCCACGGAGGTTCTTCCCAGGTGATCTCTGTGATGGTCCAGGCATCATCGTCTGTTCTCTCAAGTTTGTAAACATCATGCGAAGGGTGAGCTATATAAAGGATGTCATCACCCTGCACCACTCTGAGGTCTGCCACTTCGTCTTCAGTATACAGTGTCGCTAATTCATAGTCAGTGCTTCCTCCACCTGCAGGATATTCCTGGGTAGGAAGTGTGAACGCTGCGGTCCATCTGGCTATTCCCTTGCTCACACGAAATTCATCAATGTGACCATCACACGCATACATGTCAGAACTGATCAATAGCTTTGTGTTTGCGTCAGTGAAGTGTCTTGTTGTAGGAATAGTAAGTGTCTCAGGGTCTGCGTGCATTAACAGCACTGTGTCTGCATTAGATGTATGTGCAGCAGTTGGAACAGTAATGGAGGCAGGGTCTGCGTGCAATAACAGAACGGTGTCTGCATCACTTGTGTGTGCTGCTGTTGGGACCGTTAGTGCGTCATAGTCAAAGTGCATGAGCAGGACTGTATTTGCGTCACTCGTGTGAGCAGCAGTCGGAACGGTTATGGTGTTGGTCATCCCAACATTTGGTGCAGCACTGAACGAGTTTGCGTGTGTGATACGCAACTCGTCAATGTACCCATCCCATATCGATGCACCTGCGAAAGATCCTATGTCAAGGTAAGTGGCAGCAGCACCCAACTCGTACAGGTTGGCATCGTGCTGATAGGCATACTGTACACCATCCCTGTATATTCCAAACTCGTGGTCAACCTTGATGACTGCAATGTGGTGCCAGTTGTTATCTGTTATCTCTGCACCTGCAGCAGTAAGTGTGTACCTCACCACACCACCGGTTGCCAAGAGGAATTGAACACCACTACCATGTTGGTTTCTGATTTCCCAATAGTTGTTTGCATTGAGAACGTATGCCAACATGTCATCACTGCCAGTGTGGTCAGTTGACTTCACCCACATATCTACTGTAAAGTTCGTTTCATTTCCTATTTCCCAATCTGCACTGTCTGAAACACGCAAATACTTTCCGCTTGCAGTCGAACAGAAGAGACTACCGTTTCCCCACTTGTATGTAGTCGAAGGTGCTGCATAAGCCTGTGCAGCAGCAACCCAACCTACGGCACTGTCTGTAACCCATTTCCCAGGATCTACACCCCATGGATTGGAGTGCATCAGTCGAAACTCGTCAATGTATCCATCAAAGAGTCCACCAGAACCTGACCAGTTTCCTATTTCCATCGTACCTGCAAACGCCTTGTCCGTGGCATAGTATCCATACCCAACCTGCACACCGTCAAGGTATAGTCCGAAATAGTCACTGTCGTTTACCACTGCGAGATGGTGCCAATCTGTGTCGGCTACTTCTGTAGCCCTTGCATCAACGTGATAAGTGCCACCACTGCAAAGTTGAAAACCCAACCAGTTTCCGTGGTTGTTGCAAATTCTCCAGAAATTGTTTCCATCCGTTGAATGCTTGACCATGTGAGAAATTCCTGCGTGTGTGTCAAGCTTAAACCACATGTCAACAGAAGAGTGTGCCTCGTTAAACAAGTCCCAATCTGCATGGTCTGCGAATGATAGATAGTCATCCACACCATCAAACGAGAAACTTCCAGTGCCCCACTTTCCAGTGGATGATGGTCCAATACCACCGGCTACAGTAGGTGCAGAGTGTGCAGCACCACTTGAATCGATAAGCCAAGATCCACAGTCCACGTTGAACACGTTTGAGTGGGTAATTCGTATCTCGTCAATGTATCCCTGCAGGAACCTTCCAGACCCACCCTCACAACCAATGTATAGTGGTCCATTGATCGCATAGTTGTTCGTGTCTGCAGCATAAGAAACCTGGGCACCATCCAAAAACACACCGAACTTGTCTCCAGAGTTGATTAGTGCGAAGTGGTGCCAATTAGTGTCTGATATTTCAGTTGAGGTTGCTGTCCACCTTACCGCACCACCAGTAGCCATCACCCACTGAAGTCCAGTGCCATGTAGATTGACAATTTCCCAATAGTTATTTCCATCCTGCAGTTGCCCTATGTATGTGTCGTTTCCAGTGTGGTCAGACAGTTTTGCCCAAAAGTCTACAGTTGATGTTGCCTCTGCGACAACATCCCAATCTGCGTGGTCTGCGTATGAAATGTAATCATTAGTACCGTCAAAATAAAATCCGCCACTGCCCCACTTTCCAGTATATGATGGGTAGACTTGCCCTGCTGCTGTAGCATATCCATGAGCAGCACCACTTGAATCGAGCAACCAAGTGGCAGGGTTTACAGAGAACGAATTTGTGTTTGTGATCCGTAGATCATCGACAAATACATTTGCTAACTCAGCACCTGCTGTCAAAGCACCTATAGCCAATGCACCTGCCATTGACCTATCGGTTGCTTCATAAGCGTATCCCTGCTGAACACCATCCAAGTACAAACCCCAATGATCGGAGTCGTTTACTACGGCAATGTGGTGCCAGTTGCTATCAGCAATTTCTGGACCAAGTGTGTTTATTCTTGTGGTTCCACCTGTAGCCAGAAGGAAGGTCAATCCTGTTGCGTGTGTGTTTCTAATGGTCCAGTAATTGTTTGCATCCTGATATTGACCAACAATGGTGTGAGTTGCTGCGTGTGCGACAAACTTCACCCAAAGGTCGATTGTAGAGTCCACCACATTGGCAACATCGAAATCAGCATGGTCAGGGATAGACCAGTAATCGTTTACACCGTCAGTGTAGAGTGAACCATCACCCCACTTCTGTTGGTCTGAACTGATGAACGCACCATTATTTGCAGTGATAACTTTGCATGTGCTGCTGAAATCCAGTGCTGTAGTGGTTGCAATTCCTCCGCCAATGCGTACAGTCTGGTCGTGGTTGGGTATCGAGACACCTGCACCTGATGCGATTGTCCCAAACTCAACACCATCAACATATATCTTGAGATTGGTCGCATCGTTCACAACTGCGACATGATGCCATTCTGCTGCGTCCACACCTGTGTCACCAGTGGTCACGCATTGAATGATGAGCACACCTGCGTCTACAACACGGAACACGAATACGTCCAACACACCATCGTAGTATAGCCAGATCATGTCTCCTGCAGTGGTGTCTGCCTGATAGTAGATGGTGTGGATTCGATCAACTACGTCAAAGCGTACCCATGTGTCGATTGTGAATGCAGCATTGTCAAAGAAGAAGTTTGCATGGTCAGGGACAGACAGGTAATCACCTGTACCGTCAAGGAGCAGTGAGCCGGTTGCAAAGTAGTATGCAGCAGTGTCCACCTGGGCATTGCCGTTTGGTGTAACTGTGTGGATCGTTGGACTGTCATCCGTGAATGTGATTCCACCATCGGAACCATCACAGTGAAGCAGCAGGACAGTGTAGGCATCAGGTGTGACAACAATGCCACCATCCATGAAAACACGCATGTACAGGTCACCAAACTCCAGTGCATACGCTTTATCTTCTGAGTACTCAAAAGGGACAAGTTCTACAAGCTTAGTGGAATCCTTCACCTCGTGAATGTACTCAAACCCTGGTCTTCTGGTGGTCCCACCATGTGGAAGGATGATAGCATTCTCGCAAAGCTGCAGACCACTCTTGTACTTGTCATGGTCAGACCTGCCCAACATCCTTGGTGACAGTTCTCCAGAGTTGAAGGAGGACTGAGCATAGGAGACTACGTTTCCCATGGTTACTTCCTCGATGATACGTATCTGTTATGGACCGGTTGCGGTGTGCGTCCTTCTGAGGCATCGATTGCCTTGCACGAGGCAAGGGCAAAACGATATTGTTGAGCCATCGTTGTTGCCTTCTGATGGTCTCCGGTGAGTACTATACATAGCTCCATTGCCAGTCTCCAGGCGAATGTGTCCACAAATGTGGGGTCGTACTTTGTGACATCTGTCACCTGGAAAATAATCTTTGCTTCAACCTGATCTGAGTTGCACATCAAGATCCTGTTCTCGATCACCTCAAAGTCTTCGTCAGGGTCGTGGTTGATCTCAAGGACACGGAGGCAATTACTTGGCAATTCCCACGAGTATGAGAAGTCGTGATCCTCCGGTGTGGTGAACGTAAGAGTTCCACCTGATGTGTATGCAGTGTATGCAGTGCCATCGATCTCTGCACCATCTTCATCATGCAACTCAAGCGTGCCGGCTTGATACACACTGAAGTTATCACAGTAGCAGTTTCCTGCAGCATTGAGCGTGATCGAGAAGTAGGCGGAGGAACCACCAACGGTCTCCTGCCAGTAGCTTTCGACAAAGTTCCACTGGTTGGCAACCACGGTGCACGTTTCAGTTTTGAGCAGGGTCGCACCTCCTGCCCCACGGTACATCTTTAAAAGGACCGTGGTGACAGAAGGCCAAACCCAACCTGATAGGTAGTAATACTTTCCTGTGGTGGTAGTGAAGGCAACGCAACGGATACCATCGTTTGCAGCATCAGCAACGAAGTAACGAGAATATGAACCTGCGTAGGCATGTGTGGTGCTTCTCTCATTGGTTGTCGGTGTAGCCACGTTTGCCCAGGATGCGTCAAGTTCCATGTCTCCGTTGGTGACCAACTCAGTGTCAACAACAGGGTCTACGTTCTCCACAACAAATTCGATGTCGTTCACCTGTGTCATTCCGACAACTGACTCCACGAGATACCTGTCACCATCGAGAGGATTCTCAGTGGCAGTGAAGACAACAACAGGAGGTTCAGCAGCAGTGATATACAGCACGGAGAGGACGTTCTCGTTCAACTCCTCAAGGTACTCGTACCTCGTGGCGAAATTCCACGGATGGTCTCTGAGTATCTCATCACGGATGAGTGAGTAAATCGCATTCGCCTCATTAGCATTGACAGACCCATCGCTTAGAGAGGTGATACGATTCGCACCAAGACGCACCAGTGCCAGATTCACAATGTCGTAATCGTTGCTTGCCATTTATTTCCTCTTCTTGGAGTGGTCTTCTCCTGGGTTGATTGAACGAGCATCGATCTCACCAGTGGTCTTTGCCATGATCTGCTTATTCTGCTCACTCTCGATCTGAGCCATCTTATGGTCAAACTCACGTTGGAGTCTTCCTATGTCCCACTCCTTCTCTGGCTTGATACCAATCTCTGCACACTTCTCGACCATCACATCGAGAGCAGTCATAGTCTTTCCACTTGGCAGTTTCGACCAGTGCTTGCCAGGGTCGTGTTCCCACCATTCGGTTTCGCCAAGGTTGAAAAGTTTCCAGTGACCACCAGGGTTACGTTGGAAACACTGTCTAATGCAAATGTATTTATCAGGCATCTTTATTCTCCTCCGGTATCTCGTAGGTTACGTACCCAGGATACATCTTCTCTCCACCATTCAACTCAGGTATCGTGGGGTCTCCTATCGAGGTTGCGTATGCGAACCATTTCATAATGATGTGCTTCTGTACCAACAGTGGTTGCTTGTGAAACTGCTTGTCGATCTTGAACACGGTGAGCAGTCTACTATAGAGTGCGTCCCAATTGCCTTTCTCAGCCAGTTCGTCCCACTTGTCACTTGGTCCAAACTTTCTCTCGTACTCAGTGCACCCTCGCTTCAGAATGACAGGCACGTTTTCGCCATCTTCCATATTGGCTTTCACGTTTGCCCTCACCTGCTGCAATCGGTACAGACCCTGGTTGAGATCGTTGCAATAGTAGTACCCACCATAGTTGCGTTCAACATCCTGCCTGAGTTCTATGCCACACTTGCAGAAGCAGTAAGGGTCTGCCTTCGCCATGGCTTCTTCGATCTGCAGGAGTTGGAACAACTGTTTCAAGGTCTTGGGCATGACAACCACTTTCCAACAGCACCGGCAAGGAGAAGGAATGATGTTGTGCATTGCGTCAACGTCTTTGTAGAAATCACATTCCCTGCTACCGTCATTGTTGACCATGATCCAGGGAAGGTTGTGGTCCACGTAGGACCAGTTGCTGTTGACTACCAATCCGGTTTGTCGATCAATCATGTACTTGTTGGGAAACATGTTTGAGGCAAACCATGGCCCAAGGATGTCCTCGTTAAAACATTGATCTGTAAAACTTGGTTGCTTCTTTGTCTCTTCAGCTTTGGGTTGATCACCACCATCAACACCACGCTTGTCTTGGACAGTGAACCCACTACCATCTTCCATACGGACAAACTCCTTTCATGGTTGATAGGTAGGGTGGGGCACCAAAGCACCCCACCCTGGAAGGACCAACTATTTAAGGGCGTTGGTCGGAATCTGAGAATCATTGGGCACGGTAGACAACCATGCCTCGATAGCACCGGTCTGCGAGTTGTGACCGGCAACCACCCTCACCTGCACGTATCTCAGGCAACCACCGGAAGGGAACGTAATGCTCCGTTTGGTCCCTGCAGCAGCAGAGGCAGGCAGTTTCACTTCGGCCAGAACGGTAGCAGAAGCCATGGCAGAAGAAGCCAGGGCTGAGTCTGTAGCGATCTGAATCCTGGGTGAATGAGCACTCAGGACCGTAGTGACTGCCACGTTAAAGTACAGTTGCTGTCCTTCCCCAGGTGACTGGACAAGGGTCGCACCCCAACCGTCATAGTTGTAGGCACCCAGGTCGATGATGTTACCGACATGGACACCAGAGGTCGTGGTGGATGCAAGAGTCTGAGCATCGCAGAGTTGCAATTTAGCATCAATGATAGACATTTCAAAATCCTCCTGATTATCAAATTTGTTAAAGAGCTATACCTGATGCACGCACATCATTACGAGATGGCAGCTTCAGTGATCGTTATTGCGTCAACCCTGCGAACAGGGCACCCACGGAAACGGACAATCGGCTCACCGGAGAGACCTTCACCTCTGCCAGGAGTGTAATTGACATTGCTCTTGTCCTTCAAAGCAATCTCCATTTGGGACTGGACAGTGGCGTTGCAGTACAGCACAACATTCCTGCCGGCACCAGGCATCCGGTTGAGGATGGTGATCAGGTTGTCTTCGTCAAACAGGTTGCTTGTTCCATCGTCTTCGATGTTGGCAACCCTGCCGATACACCTGTCATCCTTCACCACGAGACCACACTTAAACTGGAAGTGGTCACGGTACACCTGATACATGGTCGAGGACGCAACTTTGGTTTCCTCTCCCAGGTCTGTGTGTTTGATGCCCATGGTTTTGCTTCCCTTGGGATAGATCATAAAAACCTTATTCGGACCCCACCCTACCATGTAGATAGAGGTCAGGTCGGAACCGGTTCCACCGCAACCGATTACGTTGGTGGTCGCAGCGAGAGAAGGCATACGGAGGGCAAGCCCATCAAACTTCTCAGGGGTTGTCACGGTGCTACCATAGATAATGGTAGTAGCCAGGGTCTGGCTCATGCCTTCAATGAAAGCTGCAGCTTCCTGATTGCGGAACTGTTTGGGGTTAGGAGCAGAGTCTACGAGATCCTTGTCGGCTTCAGCATAACTCTCAAGCATACCGATAGTCTCGTACACTTCCTGCGTTTTGGACGCTTCAGCCGACACACCGGCATTCAGCTTCCTCCAAGATCCTGCAGGCAGATAAGATCTGCGAGTGATCTTGTGTCCAAAGGTGTCGTTGGCTTCAAGCCATACCGCATCGTTAAGGATCTCGTTGGTGTCATTGAGAACCTCTGCGATTGCAGCTAATTCGCCATCAGGGTCTTTCCTTTTAGCGAGTTCCAGAAGGGTCAACTGTGATGCAGCAGTAAGAACGGCCATTTTAAAATCCTCCTATTTCATAGATGTAAAATTCAGCATCGGTTCCCCTGTCATGGGGTCACGGTTACTGGCTTTATTTTTTGATTGGCTTTTCACGAGAACATCCTCACTAATGCTCTCGCTCAATCGTACCATGGCACGGACCATCTCAGGTGCATTGCCAAGTCCAGAGTCATCAAGAAACTTTCCGAATGAGGCAGGGAAAATGTTCTGCATGGTCTTCTTGGCCTTGTCCACATTCTCCTTAAATTTATTGCCCCACTCTTTCTGAAGTTCCTCTATTCCTTGCCTTGATTCCGCATCCTTCTTGGTCTTTGCCTCAGACTCTTCTGCCTTCCTTCTTTCCCAAAATTGTTTGTTCTGCTCAAGGCCTCTAGCGACAAGTCTTTTGAACTGCTCTTTCGTCAGTCCATAGTCCTTGGCTTCTTTGCGAAACTCCTCCAGAGATTTCTTCTGGATTTCGTCAAGGTCTTTCGCATCGAACTCGTACTCCTCCGGTTTCTCAGGAACGGCATACTTTTGTTTGAGCGTGAGGTGCTCTTTAGCTAGGGTTTCCGGTTTATCGTATCCTTTCAGAGAATCGTGAAGATCCTCTGGATACGCACTGTACCAGGGCTTCTCAGCAGCAGCACTTTGCTGTGTGGAATCTCCCTGTGCCTGGGTAGTAGTCTGGTCACCACCATCACCACCACCTTCTTTTGCTGCACCACTTGCTACCGGTTCTGTCATAACTTTTGCTCCTTATTGAGTTTCTTCAAGTGTTCTTCCCTTCGTTGCATGACCTCGTCTTCCCATTCGGCTTCACGCAAACCCAGGAGCATGAGACCAACGTCACGCTTGCCTTCGTTGAAGAAGGTCCACGAGTTGCCGGTCATGGTCATCTTGAAAACGTCACAGTAGTCCAAGATGAATTTGAAAAGTAGCCGGCCATCTTCCGTGCTCTCAAAGACACGTTTGGCAGCACCCTTCACCTGCTTCATGTACTCAGCATCGTGCTGTCTCTGCTCCGCTACTTTAGCCTTTGTTCCTAAAAGGTCAGGGGCTTTAAACTCTCTCATTATCTTGGCACCGAATCGAGACTATTCTGTAGTTGGTTTAGTGCAGACCCCTCTTCCATGTTCACCTCAGAAATGGTCTTCATGGTTTGGGCACCCTGTGCCATCTGCTGCTGTTGCTGTGCCTGGGCAACTTGCTGTGCTTTCACTTCCCTGGTCTTACGCACCATGTCATCGGATACGATGATGTTTGGCGGAGCACCAGTTGCGTTGGCATACTCATCCATAGCCTGATCAACGTCAAGCTTGTCGAGCACTGCAGGATTCACCTGGGCAACATTCAGTGCGTAGGTTGTCACTGCATCGATGGCACGAGTGGCAACTATCTTCTGAGCCTGGGCAAGGAGAGAGATGTACTCAACCTTGAGATCCATCTTGTCATCACCCTGTCTCTTTGCTTCCTCAATCAGTTCCTGTGGAGGAGGAGGAATCTTGCCCTCTCTCATAAGGATGGAGAACACCCTGTCTATCGTGGGGTTGAGCAGTTCATAGAACTGTCTCTCGATGACAGGTCCAAGCATGAGCAGTTTTTCCTCGTGCCTCTCCATCACCTCTGTGGCAGTCATCGAAGTCTGAGGAGCATTGACCAACATCAGGAACAGATCATTATATAGACCCTCCCTGATCTGGTTGCGAACATCCTCGATAGCAATGATCATGCCCTGCATGTCAGGGTTGATCTGGTAGATCGGCTCAAGACTCGATGTCTGTGTGGCGTTGTCCATGAACGTGACCCCACCGGCAAGGTGGCTCACCTCACTCTTCAGACTTCCGCCAGACTTCAACGGTGGCTCAACCATCTTCTGCAAGGCAGCAAGCTTGTCGCTTTGCATCTCCTGCAGCATCTTCACATCGGCCAGGATGTCATGCCCAGGAGACCTGCCATAAGTGTCTGAACCACTGATCACCCACCTTGGGCAGGCAGCAGGCCACTCGTTGTATCCGCCTTCCTCGATGATCTCCTCCAAGTCGTAATCGATGTACACACTTCTAACAGGCTTGTTCTTCTTGTCCTTCTTCATGGGGTCGTAGATGTCACGATACTCCACGGCATGGAGAACCTTCCTGTATTGATAAGGGTCAACAGACTCTTTCCTCAACTCCTGCTGCACGGTCTCAGGCAGGTTGTTCTTTCCAAACTTCTCAGCCATCTGCTTGATGGTCATCCACACTATCCTGTGTACCGTATCGACCATGCTCCTCTGGTTCTCAGCAATGCAGTATTCGCCAGGAGACAACACAACGAACCTGACCATGTCCTCTGGATCTTCCTCACAGAACATGACTGCAGTGCCGTAACCTGCCTCGTCACCGTACACCTTGTGTATCGCATTGTAGAAATTGCTTCTGGCAAACCTTCCATACAAGATCTTCTCGACTGTGTGCAACCACTCCTGCACCGGTCTGAACTCAGTGAGTTGATCATCATATAGAGACAACCGGAACCATGGTCTGGCAGGAGAGGTGAGTCCACCCTGCATACCTGCAGCAAGCACTCTCATTGCCCTGGTAGCGGTTGAGTCCACGAGGAAATCATATCTGGCAGCACCATCGTTGGGTGCGTCACCTGCTTCCTCAAACATGCCGGTCCTGGGCAGGATGTAGTCCCTGATGTCCATCCACTCGTCAACCCAATTGTCTCTCTGCTTCTTTAGAAACTCGTATCGGCCCAGGATCTCTCGTGCCTTTTCATCAGGCATGGTTTCCTCCTAATCAGGGTTGAGCACCCTGACACCAGTATTGTCGCACTTAGGGCATCTCTCATTCTTGGTCGGTCTTGCAACGAACCAAGTGTGACCACAGTGAGTGCACCGGACAAGCACACGCTTGACTGCCATTAGATCGGCACCTCGTCCCACTCGATCTGCAGCATGGTGATCGCTTTGACTGCAGTGGTGTTCTCAAAGATCAGGCTTTTCCCAGGCGGAATCTTGATTGGTTCTTTGAACTCAAACTCCGTTCTGGTAGCAGTGGTGATGATCAGACCACCAACCTGGGTGCCACTGACTGATGCAGCATTATTACCGTAGATTGCAATGGCAGGTGCACTGCCACCAAGAAGTGCATTGCCACTCGTAAGAGCAGTCGATCCCTGCTGTGCAGTGTGGTACTTGATCTTGACCGTGGTGCCGGCACCATCTTCTGCAGAGATGATCACCACACGCTTTACGTGACCAACTACTCCTGTGGTGGCAGCATTCCACAATTCAATGTAGGACTCTGTACCTGCTCCACCTGCAGCACTTGTGCCACATCCGAAACAAGACCTTATCGGAGTTTTTTCAATCATTGCCTTTCCTCCTATCCTCTACGGAAAACCTTAATAGTCTTTGCACCTGTCTGAGCAGCACAAGTGAAACGCAAATAGTAACCATCAGGAATGAATCTCACGAAGTCACTGAAGTCAACCATTCCTGGGTCACTTCCACTTGCACAAAGAACCACTGCCTCTCCATCAGTTGGGTCAAGGATGGTGTAGAAATTGGTGTCATCGGAACTAGCCTGCAGACCTATCGCACCATTGTCCATAGCAGGGAAGTAGGCACCATGGAATGATACCCAATTTTCTGCTTTGAATGATGTGGACACTGTGCCTGTGTTTGCCACGGTGACATCTACAGTTTCATCTCTGTACTTGATCATAGGTTCCTCGCATTGTACTTGCGTTCCTTGAGGCTTCTCTCAAGGTACTCGATGGCAACCTTATTGTATTCCTTGTCGCTAGGTCTCGCACCTTTGTCCTCAAGTTCCTGCAGCTTCTTGCCAACCTCTACCATCTTCTTGAGGTTGCGTCCTTTTCTCCACTTAGTGATGACCCACATTACTCAGTCTCCTCTTTAGCGTGTACAGCAACCACCTGCCTCTCTTGGTCCCACTGCCTGATGTCACCACTGGCAGATCGTTAGCAGGCAGGCCTGCTGTCATGTAGAACGTGTTTGCTGTCCTCGCAGAGTTATTGTCTTGTGCAGGTAGACCTGCTGTGATGTAGAAAGTAGTTGCCATATCAACTCGTGGGAATCGTGATGGCAGTCCTTCTCAAGTGAGGATTGGTCGCACTCGTGTATGCCGTGCTGTAGTCCTCTGATCCTTCAGTCGTGGAAACGTAACCCTGGAGCGTGTCTCCACCTCCTGCACCGTTCTCGTTGAGTTCTACGTTGGTTGTCAGTCCACCATATAGAAAGACAAGGTGACCATTAGTATCTAATCTGTGATCTGTGTTCCCATCGAAGTCGTTCCATCCCTCCCAAAGAGTTCTGGTGTTCCCATCCAAGCCTGTTGTATTGTTTGTAATTCTGTTACCAAAAAACCATCCAATGTAACCTAAACCGTCATAGTTTTCAAATCCTGTGGTGTTTCCATCGAATACGTTTTGGATCATCACTTCCGTTATTGGTTGCTTGAGTCCAGTGGGATTGTCATAAAAGACACAACCGAAAACAGTTCCATTGGCAGGTCGGTATAGTCCTGCTGATACATTGTCGTGGAAACATGAGAAGAAAAACCTATCGTAGTTAGATGTTATAAATCCATAATCGTTTCCATAGAACACACATCTGACAAATGTATTGTACTGAGCAGCATTATTGGTAGTGAAATTGATTCCTGCTGAACCATTGTTATCAAAGGAGCAGTTGTTGAAGACAAGGTAATAACTTGCACCCACTCCAGATGCTACACCGTTTGTTACACTTCCTGTAAATCTAAAATTGTCGAATGAGTTGCAGTATGCAGCATTGAATTGAAGTGCAGGAAAGTTTCCACCATTGCAGTCCAGAGTTGCCCTGGTCCCATCGTTTGTTCCAGACGCATTCACTCCTATCCATCTAATGTATGATATTTCCGTTCCTACCAAATTCAACACACACCCTGCTGCAAGTGTATCCGTTCCCTTGCAATAGACCGTGTCGCCTGCTGCAGGAGGTGCGGAGTTAGTTCCTGCAATCGCATCTGCCATTGTCTTCCATGCATTGGTCCAATCGCTACCATCATTGTTGCCTGTGGCTAGATCAAAATTTGCGTACTTGGTTGCCATTAGCTCACCAACTTGTCTTGATAGTGATAGTTCACACCAACCACCTGACCATCAATTATGACAGAGTCAGAGTCTACAACGTGCTCACAGTTCTCGACACACAGTTCAAGTCCTAGCTCTATCCACTCTGGATGGAGGTTTGTGCACCATGAGACCTGTGCATTATTTGAGAACTTTCTCACCGTATCTGCAGGCACATCACAGTTGATCAGGTTGCAGCTATCGAACTCAAGCCCACTCTTGCCTTCAAAGATAGGAGTGTGTGGCAGCAGTTGGCAGAAGTTGTCACCCTTGAACTTGTGACCATTCTCGATCTCTGGCAGAGGCTTTCGACCCATGGAGTAATTAGCCATTATCCATGTCCTCCGTTTGGAACACGTTGTCACGAAGGTACTTGAACGTCACCCATGCGAGAGACATGATAGGATCTTTTCCACTCTTCACCCAGGCACGTTTCTGCTTCAGACTTAGCTTTCTCCAAATAGGAAGTCTCTCTGCTATCCTGTCCTGCAGTACTGCAAGCCTTGTCTGAATCTGTGAGGCAATAGCTGCCTGATTCGTTAGGTCGAGAATCATGCTAGTATCCTAATATAGATTTGTACTGTGACCTGTCAGGACTTAGCACTGACCTCTTTGCTGCCTGCTGCTTACGCAACTCAACATCAGTGGGCAACTTGGCAGCAGGGTTCGCCTGGGAAGCATTCGGCATCGCAGCAGGAGGAGGAGCAGTCAATTGCTGCAACGGATGCGTGTTTGCATCAGCAGTAGGCTTGTTGCTCATTCCACCTGCAGCAGCAATGCCAAGTCCTTGCAGCACTGTCCTTGGGTCATTGCCAAGGATACCAAGAGCAGCAAGGGCTAGACCGTGCAGAGTGTTCTTCTGCACCATCGGATTGCTTGCTCTCATGCCTTCGCCTGGACCGGAACCTGCAAAAGGACCAAGGGCAGACTCTGCAGCTTGCACACTTGGTTGCTCTCCTGTCTTACCTGCAACAGGATTGGAGATTGTGCCCATGCCCCCACCGGCACCTGCACCTGCCCCAGGACCGGCACCTTCGCCAGGACCGGATGCGTCAGCAGCAGCACCACCAAAGTTTCCACCTGTTGGTCCTGCACTGCCTGGGTCACCCATACCACCGTAGTTACCTGCCGGTCCAGGGTCTCCTGCAGGACTGGCACCAATGCCGGCATCACCACCTGATCCGTTTCCATTCCCCATGACAAGTCCTCCTTGTTATCGTAACATGTCAAGCTTGAGATACATAAACACTGTGTCGTAAAACTTATCCTCGTCAATGTGGTAGTGTGCTAGAGGTATGGTGCCCAACTCTTGAAAGCCAATGTACTTAGCCATCGTGATTGCTGCCTTCCTGCACACTGAGGTCTCAGCATACATGGTATCGATGTTGGCAAGGTCGAACACCTGCCTGATACCATTCAATGCAAGTCCTATCTTCTCGTACATGGTCACGTTGTCAAGATCGAAATAGGTGAAGTTTAAGAATCCTGACTTGTTTGGAATGTTGTAAGCAGACAACCAGATCATGCCTGTTGGTGTGCCCTCGACAAACCCAACGTATGTCTTGCACTTCCTCCAGTACATGATTGGATTCCACCTTGGGTCATCTCTCCACTCATCCCTGGTGTTGTAGAACGTGTCCTGTCTGAGAACAATGTGGTCATAGCACCAGAGCATCTCTGAGTCCTTGAATGACCACTGCCCATCATTCCACTTGTATTCGATCAGGTCTAACTTTCTCATTGCCCCACCAAGTCAAGTACCGTCCACAGAACCTTGGTTAGAAGACCAACCGGAGGTCTCCTGGCACGGATGCTTTTTCTGGAACGGTGAATGACAAAGGGCTAGGCAGTGAGCAGGTCCAGTCATTGCACGCACTGCACTGCAACTCGTAAGTCCCAGGCGGAAGGTTGGTCACATCGTACTTCACACCATACTCACCTGTTGGGTCCAACTCACCTCGTGGATTCCCAGGCAGACCTGCCATGGTGTAGTACTTAACCTGTTCACTTGGAAGTGGCGGATCGCAAACAATGTAAGGCATTATCTTCCTCTCTTCTTCGACATGATTGCTCGATGTGCACGTTTGGCAGTGGCTACATTCTTATAGGTGCGTAGCTTCTTGCCCTTGTTCTTGCCGTGGCAGTGATAGATAGATCTGCCAACTCGCATGACTCACCTCCATTAACTGAAGGTCACACCTGTATTGTTAATAAGGATGTGCCACCTTGTCGCACTCGTGGCAACACACAGCAGCATGTCATCAGTGTCAGGGAATGTGGCAAGGTCATTTGTGCCATCCCAAGTAGCACTGGTGCAATCAGCAGTGGCATTGTTGGTCGAGTCCGTGCATATAATAAGGATCACCTGACCAACATACACAGGATCGCAACCTGTTATGTCAACACCACTGCCAAGCAGGTGCACTGTCTTGGTCATATCTGCCACACCATCAGCAGTGTAGGTCTTGTATGACAGACACAGTGGACCAGTAAGTAGCTGCAGCACACCCTCAAGCTTGTCCCACTTGCCACTTCCAGTGTCTGTGACCTGATCCAATAGGTCTGTGAGCAACCCAAACTTTCCATGAACAGTAGCAGCCATTATCTGCCCCTCCTTTGGTTATGCATATATTGTGGATCAAATCCACGCTTTACCTGCATGGTGGCATGAGGCAAGCCTTTCTCTTGGTCTATGTACACGTTCTCAGCGAAGGTAAGTGCCAGTGCGTCTGCAATGTCAGGTGACTCCAGGCCTCTGTCAATCAGGTCTTCCTTCCTCTCAAGCATGATGCGGTCAGCACCATCAAAGCAGTACTCGACACTGATCAGTTGGGACTTGAGCCTGTCATCGTGAGCCATGGTCCCACCTTCCTTCAGCCAATCTCTCATGCGTGCCCACATCTCAGCACGCTTGTTCTTGTACAGGTTCTCCTTCTCTGCTCGTGAGCCAAAGTTGATCTCAGTGATTGGATAGCTCATTTGCTTGAGCCTGTCCACCACACCTGCTCCGATCCCTGTCACATCGATGAAACATGCGTGTGCGTCCCACTCCTTGATCTCTCTGCCCACTATGCTTGCCAGGGTCATCAGGTCCAACTCACGGAACCTCTGTATATCGACTACCTGCAGTCCTTGTCTTTTGACAATGACCGATTCTGAATCTCCGAATCTGGCAACGTCCACACCGATAATACGTGGCAGGTCGTTCCAAATTCTTTGGTGCAGTTGTCCTCTGTCCATAGCCTGCTCAACGATGTCAACAGGTATGAACTGAAGCGAACTAGCACGAGGCAACTCACCCAATACCCTAACACGGACAAAGTCTGAGTCCAACCCATAGTCATCTATCCACTGCTGCAGCTTTGCCTTGTCTGTCATTAAAGCTTTGCGTGAGTCTACCTTGTAGTGCAACCATCGCTTGCTGAACCTGCCCCCAGGCATGATCTCTCTGAACCTGCCCACGTTACGAGTGGGGTTGCCGAACACAAACCACATTGATCCTGGGGTTGTCATCGCACCTTCCGCCACCTCATAGATCACATCCTCGATGGCAGATCCTTCATCGAATATCATTATGACATGCTTCTCGTGGGTGCCGGCAAAAGCCTCTGACCTTTCCTTGCTCCATGTAACTGCTGTTGCGAACCATGTATCCTTGTCACTCTTCTTGCTGAACTTGGTTGCTGACCATTCAAACCAGTGACCATTCAGTGCAAGCTTCTGCCACTTAGCCAACTCTCTCCATGTCTTGTTGAGCAATTGCTCCTTGGTGTTGGCAGTGCAGATGATCTGAGGATGTGCTCGTGTGCTCATTGCCCACAGTATGATCCACGCAATCAGTGCGGTCTTGCCCACACCATGACCAGATGCCACGTTGATCTGGATAGCACCTTTCTGGTCAGGGTCGAGTAGTTGTTTGTGGACAGTGTCCAGAACCTCTGCTTGCCACTGATCAGGGCCGGCAAACTTCTCAAGTGCCCCAGGCTCACCCCAAGGGAATGCCCACATAACATAACCAAGAGGGTCACTGAAGAAATCAGCAACCCTCTCCATGATCATGGTCTCAGCATCTATTGTTCTTTGAGCAGCAGCAGGCATCAGAACCCAGGTTTCATTTTGCTCTTGAATCTTCCAAGCACATCCTTCAGCTTCGGCCAAATGACATGCTCGACTGCCAGTGTCACACCGACACCCACGAGAAACACAAGTACAACATAGGCATCCATCATCTCACACCTCCACTGAATAGATTGTTTGCTATGAAACTGAGCAGGACCAGTGAACATATCACTGCAGCAGCACTGACCGCAATGACTATCCACACTGCCTTTCTCATTAACTCACTCCACTTGTGATTGTTCCGTTGGCTACAGTGTGAGTGATCGTGGTGTTGGACCCCACATTGCCAGTGTGCGTGAGCACCAGTGAAGCAGTCTTCGCCTTTACAGGATACCCACAGATCGTGCACCTTGCGAATCTGTTGTTGCGAACACCAGAAGCCAGACCACCTGTTGCCTCATACGCATTGGTGATCGTGATGCTTCCTCTTCCACAGTTCTTGCAAGTCAACGTCAATGAAAAAGATGCAGCACCCATAATGTCCTCCTCTTAGCTCTAACTTAGGTTACGTGGTCGAATCAACCACAGGCTCAAAGAACCTGCACCCAGGAGGTTGAAACTCCTCCAACCCAGGTCCAGGCAATGTCCTACAGTTTGTAGGTCTGTCCTCATAGATGCTGCAGAGGTTGTCCTCAGTCAGCATGTTGCACCTGCATGGTGCGAACAACATTGCACTCTTGCCATCAGGAAATATCTTGATCAGGAAGTTGTGGTATCCCATCCAGTCCTGATCACTCTCGATACAAGGCCAATCGATGATCATGCCCACATACTTGCAGCATAGACCACACTTCTTACACTGAGATGTTGGTGTGCTCATACCAGTTCAGCCTATAGTGAACAGTCGTAGCTGCCGTGCCCACAAACCTTATACTGTAGTCCTCGTTCTGTTTCAGAATGATCTCGTTCTCTCTGTTCACACTGCCTGCTGTCTTGTTTGCTCCAACCACTCCACTCTCCAATGTGGTTGCACCTGCCACTGCAGTGTCTACATTCGCATCTGCAACTGAAGCATTCGCAATGCCCTTTGTCACCACTGTTGCAGTGGTAGCACTGTTCCTGTCATTGTTCCACGGAGTGAGACCAGTGCCTGCTTGTGCTATGGTCACATTCTCGTACACGTACCAGTTTGTGGTGTCGGTTACATCGAACTCAAGTAGGAAGTGTGCCCACTTGGTCGTGTTTGGTGTGGTGATCTGAATGTCATAAGCTGCATTGAGTCCAATCGAAACACTGCCGGCTAATGTGAAATGAGACCCATCATGGATCTCGTGGTGAGCATAGTCGATGATCTGCAGGGTGTTGGTGTATTTGTCCAGGCGAAGAGGTTGAGCAGAACTGTCACTCGATCTGAATCCACGTATCGACCTTCGTGCACCTTCAGTGTCTGCCATCTTTCACCCCAAAGATTCTGTCCCACCCTTCACGGTAGGCATCGTTCACAAGTGCGTGTCCTGGGCAATAAACATTGCCTGTCTTCTCTTCTTTGTTCCACCACCACTTACGCACATCCTTGCTTTCATCAGGTGTGATCAGTGGTTCCCACTTCTTTCTGTTGCTCATGCTTCGATCTCAACTCCTGCAATCGTTTTTCAGCCTCTGCAAGTTTCTTCTCAAGATCAGAAGACGAAAGCTCTAGCTCCTGCTTGTCTTTCCATCGAGAAGGATGACGATTCATAAGCCAGAATCTTTGTGCTTGGAAATTCCTCTGCCACTTCTTAACAACCTTGGACTCCACCATGTCACCATTTGGATCTCTCTCAATGGTAACCTCTTCAAACTCCTTACCAATCGCATCCTCAAGCAGTGCTTTCTCAACAACCTCAGAATCATAAATATCCTTACCCTCAAGAATTGCTGCCTTGAAGTCAGGATATTCTTTGCACCAATTGTAGAATGTGCCGTTGGATATTTGAAGTGTGGTGGTTATTTCTGCATTGGTCATTCCCTGGAGTGCGAGTTGCCGTGCAACTTCGTTAAGTTTTGGTGAGTAAACTACTTGGCCCATCAGGTCTCCGATATATTTTCCTACCTAATACTAGAACCTGACATTTCCTGGGCTTTTCGTTTCAATCTCGATATGGCTTTATCAAGAGTATTGGCTTTCTTTTCAAGTACTTTGCAAACATCTGCCCTGGTCAAACCAAGGCCCAACAACCTGACAATTTGCCTCTCCATGTGAGTGAGATAAACATTAGAGGCAATATTATCGAACCAATTTTCATTCGGCACGATCTGCTCCAACACATGAGGGTCCACAACCATTTCCCTTTGTGGAACGTATTCCTCGTTCACATAGTCTTCAGCTTCATCACAGAGTGTTGTGCAAGTTTCACGTTGAAAGCAGGTTCCGCAGTACATGTCATATCCTTTCGGTCCTCCACTCACATTCTGTTGGGCAAAACTCAGGGTCAAGCCTCTGGTGCATAGCACAAGCAATCATGTGTGTTCGATTAAACTTGTCACGCAGGCACCCATGCTCGTATAGACCATACGGCTTAACTTTGTCAGTCTTTCTTTTCCCACCAGTACTTCTCTTTGTGCTTCTCTTTGAAGTACCCATCATCAAAACCTCCGTTGCTCTTTGGGTACATTATGAATAGGATGAAACCAACCACGAGGAGAAACAGCAACCACTCCTGCAGACAGAAATTGATTACATGCATTGAGTCACCTTGATTGCCAGTCCAACAATTGCCACGATCAGCAGCAGCACGCAGGCCCATATTGCAGTGCCTATTCCCAGGCACACAAACTTGTCTATGTCCATCATTTCTTCACCTTCTTCTTTTGCTTCTGCTGCCCCACACGTTGTTTGCTTGTGTCTTCCACGGCACGCAGCACATGAGTAGCACCCTCGCACCCACCAAACTTGCCCCACTTGGCAGAAGGTCTCAGGTACTGCTCACAGGTAGCATCAGCACTATTGCTCCATCCGATTCTGTGCCGGCACCCATCACACGCAGGCATACAGTTGTAGATGATCATAGCTCTTTCTTTTTGCCTCTTGCCAGGACAGTCCTCTTCACTCTGTTCTGAGTCATCTGCTCGTCAAGTTCTTTTGATCTCACGGCACCACCGCACTTAGGGCAGAAGCCGGCCACATTGCCTACCATGTCAGCATGTGACCACTGCTCTCTGCACCCCATGCAAATGAATGGCTTGTTCTTTTTGTTCTTATCTGGTTTTGGCTTCTCAGGCTTCTTCTTCAATTCCTTTGCCATCTTTCTTCACCACCTTTCCGCAGTCCACGAGTCTGTACTCGTGCAACCCATTCTGGTTGGTCCTCACGTACACGAAGGCCAGGACGCATTCTATCAGAGGGTCAGGAACCCATTCGCCCTTCTCTTCGTCAGCACTATACTTTGGAGTATATTCCAGTATGACACCGTTCTTGGTCTCACTGCCAACAACCTTCCAAACGTGCTCACCGATCTTCAAGGCACACAGTGGCATCACTCTCTCCTTATCAATCCTTTACCATTACAACGAGGACAAGGTGCAGCTACAGTGTATACACGAGCATCTTTCATCTCCTGTAACCGCACCTTGCCTTTGCCATTGCACCTGGGGCACCGGTCAATTTTTATTATTTTACCCACGGCACCAGAGACAAACACCCACACCAGTGAATAAGCCAAGGGCAAAACTCAAGACCACCCACAGATAGTTGCAGGGCATGACACACTCCATGTCATTTGCTCTGCTCAAAGTAGATCTTGACCAACACTACCAATGGCAGAACAAAGACAAAAAGGAAATCCAAGACCTTGTAGAAGTCCATTACTTGCACTGCCCCTTTACCCACTTTACCCAGGTGCAGTCAGTGACCGAACTCGTATTGCCGACTCCACCTGATCCGTCAGAAGCTGAACCAGATCCAACACCTGCCCCACTTGCTCCGCCAGACGAACCACCTGCTCCGCCAGAACCACCTGAGCCTGAGCCACCTGAGCCACCGTTTCCGCCTGAGCCACCATTTCCGCAACCACCTGATCCACCACCTCCGTGTCCACCACCATGTCCACCACCTCCGTGTCCACCACCGTGACCTCCGCCAGGACCACCACCACCGTCAGAGTTGCCGGCACCACCACTGTTTCCGTGCCCACCATTTCCGCCACCCTGCCCAGGTCCACCGTCACCACCGGAGTTGCCACCGTGACCACCAGAACCTCCGCCACCACCGGCACCTCCGCCACCACCGGCACCACCACCACCCACGGAAAACGCAGGTGTGGCAAACCACATCATCACTGCAAAGCACATCACAATTGCCAAAAGCTTTTTCATAGTCCTCTCCTTAAAACGGTATCTTGTCATCCTTCGGTTTATCTTTCTCTGCCCCATCCTTGGCAGTGCCTTGTACCTTTGGTATCACACGCACCTCACCCTTCGCATTGATGTACGTCCTGTACTTCTTGGTCCCATCAGATGCGTCCCAGGATTCGGTCTTGATCGACCCTTCAACAAAGAGACCATCGCCCTTCTTGGCTTGACCAACCCACTCAGCCTGCTTGCCCCACACCTTAACAGTGTGCCACTCGACTGACTCTTTCCATTCACCATCCTTCTGGTAACGCTCAGTGGTTGCCAGGGACAGTGTGGCAACAGCAGTGCCTGATTGCATGTACTTCACTTCTGGATCTTTGCCCAGGTTGCCCAACAGAAATACCTTATTCATGTGTCACCTCACTCGACCATTGGTCCTATGAAAACGTATTTTGTGTCTATATGCTTCTTGTCCAGAATCCTATTGCAGTTGTACTTCTTCGGTTTACAAGTCACCTGATCTATACGGCACACACCTTCAAGGTGCCACGGACAATCAGGCCGGCCTATTTTTCTTTCTGCTTGCTGCTGCAAGCTTCCTTCTAACTTTACTCCTTCTCCTGCTGATCGAGTTGGGTTGTTTATCTCGATAGATCGTGATGGTTTCATTTCCATTTTCGATCACCTTAATTGGGACTGGTCGTGGTCTCTGGTCCATTGCTGATCTCCTCCGCCTTCTTCACCACGGTTGCTCTCAGCCCACGCAGTTCCACAGTCACGGTCTCACCCTTATCCGTGGTCACTATCTCCTGCATGTTGTTCTTCGACTTCTCGATGCTGATTACATTCTGAATCGTGAGTGGTTGCCTTTCATCAGAGAACACGTAAGACTTGTAAGCAAGGTTTACCAATTCCATTTCTCTTCTCCTTTCTCAAACTGTGATTGCAATCTTGACAGCATACTCGTCACTGTACCGCACCCTCTCTGTGATGTTGAGGATGTGCCGTGGAGAATCATCGTGGATAGCACCTGCCTCAACCAACCCATCGAGGATAAACTTTTTGGCAAAGGTGACGTTGTCCCAATCTCTCACCCTGCCACCTGCTTTTTCAAAGAACAAGAAGTCGATTGACACCTGATCCATGGTGTCGCATGGGAAGTCACCTGCTGCTGCCAGGGACCGCACATACTCTGCAACCAGGGACGTTTCCGCCTTCTTGAGCCTGTAGTATTGTGCCCAATGCTTCTTGGCAAGTCCGATCACATCATTGAGCGAAGGGAACTTGTGCGTGATGGTGAAAAAGAAAATCTGGCTCATTTGTCCACCCACTCGTTGTTGTGCCACACCTTCCTGATCTTCCAATCAGAGATCCTGTCCACACCTATCACACGAGGTGGTTTGTGGTACACAGGGTCCACATCTTCAATCAGGTAATCCTCAAGATCTTTCGCATTTTCCCTGATATGCTGCAATGCCTCTTCCTCGATCTGTCTGATTCTTTCATTTGTGACGTTGAGAATAGCAGCAATTTCCACCTGACTCAAGGGGGTTTTTTCTTTTTCCATAAGATCCCACAGACAGGTGTACTTCATTTCCATGAGCCGGTCCACGATCTGATCCACACTCATAGCCTTGTTGAGACTCTTGTTCCGAATAATATCAATGAGATGATAACGGCAACCGATATGAATGCACACCCCAAACTCCTGCAGGGTGTACGAGTTACCGGAGCACTTCTCTGGTCTGATCTTTTCCACATCGAGCATGGCAGCTTTCATTGCTGCCTCTTCTGGATCGAGGTGGTAACCTCTTATCTTTTCACGGTATTCCTTCTTGCAGTACTTGCAGGACAGTGAGTACCTTGGTTCTCCGTTACGCTTGTAGCCGGCCTTGTCAAAAAATTCTATCGTGTTGGGATACGTGGTTCCACATCTGTTGCATGTCTTGGTGTCCATTAGTTTCCTCCAAATAGATCAGTAGTTTGTGGTTTCTCTTCAACCGGACTATTTGACAACTTCACAGTTTTCGTGACCTTGTCATATATTCCGGTCACTCCTCTCCTCGCATTGATCTTTGAGATCGTGTCCATGTTCTTCTGAAACTGCTCCTTACCCATACCTGTGTAGCACTCTCTGCACAACCATGGTGCGTGCTCAGTCTCTGGTTCCTGTATGCACACAAGGTCTACCTTCATGCACCTTGAGCACCTCATGCCGTACCTGATCACGAAGTCCACCCTGTCAGCAGAGAACAGTCCGTGCTTGTCCCTGGGAAATCCCATCACTTACCTCCTTCGTTTTTAATTTTCTGGTTCCACATCTCGATCCATTGCTCTCTGGTAGCACGCTTGCCGTGCCCCTGCTTTCTGAAGTCATCAAGAAACTCTGCAATGAAAACGATGCCGGCATTCTTTGCAGAGTCGATCATCTCAGGATATGGTTTCCAAAACTCAACAAGCAGGTCTTCATCCAAACGGACCATGGACTGCCCATTATTGATTTTCAGAAACTTGTCCACCTGTCCCTTTCCCTGGTTGAACTTCTTCCAGTTGAGCACCCATGTCCTCCATGCCATATCCCATCTTTTCATGGTGCTTCCTTTTGCAATGTGATAGGCCTTGAACTTCTCAAACTCCTCTTCGATTGCCTTTCCCTGTAGACCTCTCCAAACTGCAAAGTTGGTCATCTCATTGCTGAGTGAAAAGTCTTCTGTTAAAGAGGTGGACTTTTGAATTGGGCCTTTCTTTCTCTTTTCTTTCTTTTCTTTCTTTGTGGGTGGGATCTCACCCAGGTTTTGGGTGGGATTCAACCCAGGTAGTGGGTGGGATTCCACCTGGGTGGGATTCTCCACTGGGTGGGATTCCACCCAATGCTTGTCGTATTTTGTGGTAGAACCATGCCTCTCGATCATGCCCAATTTGGTCAGATCTTTGAGTGCCCATTTTACACTGTCCAGTGGTGCGTCTATTGCATTTGCAAGATAGGTCTGAGACATCTCCCTTTCCGTGGGATGACCCTTCCAACCCCAGGTGTTTCTGATCACTGCCAGAACGATCCTGCTTTTAATGCAAAGAAATTTGCATTTAGACAGGTCTTCCAGAACCTCATTCGCTATTCTGGTGTAGCCATCCTCAAGATCCTTTGCCATTTTTCACCTCCAATTCCTCGAAAAATTCCCACAGTCCAGGGTGAGCCTTCCTTGCCCTCTCCTCTGCCTCTTTTTCCCAATCTTCCCATGGCCGGTTGTTGTAATCCAAGTCCTCACAGTGACCGTCATCAGGTTCAATCGAGTACTTCCTCTTCCTCTCCATGTTCGTCATAGAATTTCTCCTTGTTGTCCACCAGGGTGCCATAGATCTCCTTTCGAATGTCCAGGCCTCTCCTGTCCTTGTCTTCCGAATACTGGATCTTCATGGGTTGCTCAAGGTCGTACTCACTGGCAGCAGCAGGAACCTTGCAACCCTCGCACTCTCTCTGCAGCTTGCATCTTTTGTGGTACTGGCAATGAACGTCTTTGAACATGGGTCACCTCCTCCTTAAAAGATAATCACTCTCGATTCAAAAGTCAATGCCTTTTTCACATGGCGAATCTATTATAATAGTTTTACCAGGGAAGTCAAGAAAAATCTTTGGCACACACCTTGCATACGGATTTTACCGGCTAAAAACTTTTTTTCTTTTTTTCAAAAAAAAAGCTTGACACCCTCAAAAAAAGGTTTATAATTATAGACAACATCAAGGAGGAAACCATGCAGAGAATGAGAATCAACAAAGGAAACTGGACTGGTGAGGATGCAACCATCCATTACGCCAGAACAAACAGCAACCACATTCTTTTCACCACTGAGAACCTGGGGTCATTCATCATTAGGATGGAACCTGACTATGATGGGTACGAGGACCACGAGAAGTACGATGTGTACAACGTGTGGGTCAGAGAGGCAAACGGAAAGGACACTGTCATTGCAGGATTCGTTCATGTGATCAAGGACAGCAAAGGTGCCGTGCCCCACAACGAGAGGACTCAGGTGGTTGCCTGGGACCACCCCTGCATGGGAATCGAGAGGCAGGCAAGAAGCAGCAGTGTCAATAGGGTCGAAACACTGGTCACTGCTTGTGCCCAGGTTCTTTTCAACCTGATCTAAAAAAGCTTGACATTGTCGGAAAAAGGCGTATCATATAGGTGAACATCAGGAGAAAGCAAATGACAATCGAGTTTGAAATTCTGGAAGACAAGATCGAGCAGATGTACGAGACCAGAAACGGTGTAGCAGCAGAGTGGCTTGATGCTACCGGAGACAGGAAACTGGTGCTGTTCAAGCAACTCTGCCTGATCGATGACGAGATCATCAGACTGTCAAGGGAAGCAGGTCTGACCGGAGAACCGGAAGACAGTGGGATGGAAGACTACCTGGGGATTGAGGACAGATAAGGAGGAGACCATGGAATCACCCTGGAAAGAAGAGATTGCAAAAGCGTATATCGCAGGCCTGCTTGGAGAACCAATTCCTAACGATTTCGAAAAGGCCTACGAGGAAGGTTGTAGAGACAGGGAAAACACGATTCACAGACAATCACCTAAACAGGAACGGAGGTAACGAACATGGTAGGAAACAGAACATTCGTGGTATTGGCAGCAGGTGGACCTAACGGCCTGGAAGTGATCAGGCACCCCAACACGGAAGAAGACCTTGCCGTGGAGAAGGCAGAGGTAATGTCCAAGGATTGCCCTGGTAAGACCTTCTACATTGCAGAGGTCTACATGAAGGTGGTGACTCCGCTTCAGCCTGCTACGGAAATCACCAGACTTGAGTAGCCGGTGGGGGCTTCTGCCCCTGCCTGGAGACCGAATGCGGAATCCTAGGTCACAACGCATTCAGCAAACCTCTGACTACCGTGGAAGGGGTCAGAGGGGTCTCCAGAGAGTGGCAGAAAAAAAAGCTTGACAAGGATTTTGAAAAGCGTATAATAGTAGCCAACATCAAGGAGGACACCATGAAGAACGAATGCGGAAAGACGAGGAAAGTGGAAAACCCCTACGAGATCTGGCAGTCAATCGATGGCACCTGGGAATACAGGGTGCTCAAGAAGTATCAGGGACCGGACAAGGAGAAGACCAACCGGTATGCACGGTGGTTCTGTGCGGTTAAGTCACCCTTCACCTATGGTTCCTGGGAATACGGTGACACCTACGTGATCGATGTGATCAGCAATGCCAGGAAGGTTTTCCCTGTTGGCGAAAACATTGTCTACAACGTGAGGATTCCTAATGCGGTTTACGAGGAGGTCAAGTAATGAAGACCTACACGATTCAATACGTGACAAGTGGCAGAAAGGTGAAGGTGCAGGCAGTGAGCCTGTTCCAAGTAATCAAGCACTGGTTCCCTGGTGCAGATGGTGGGATGTTCGATGAACCTCATGGCCTGGGTGAAGTGTGGGACGAGAAGAGGATTACTCGTGCGTACATCAGGGAGGTGAAGTGATGGAGAAGCCAGTGGTTGTGAAGGTCTTCGTGACGTTTGAGAATGGTCAGTGGATTGTCACCTCTGGTGGCAAGGTCAACGGCAAGTTTCAGACCATGCGTGAAGTCGATCAGATGTTGGCAATGTCAAGGCTTGTGGCGGATAGGGTGACAGACCGGAAGGTGCGGATAGTGACATTCGTGGATATGGCAAACCCTGGAGAAACGATTTTCTAAGGAGGACAAGTAATGAAGGCAAGACTGGAAAGACTGGACGAGTTGGTTAAGGAGATGGAGAATGACGAGGAGATTCGTGCAGTGCACAATTTCCTGATCGGCTCACTGGCAGCAGACACTGAAGACAAGGTGTGGGACAGGTCTCTTAGGATTGCCAAGGAGTGCGTGGAGAAGTACATCAGAGGAGGTAAGTAGTCATGGCGAAGTTGAGCAAGAAATACATGATGTATGGCCGGCCCAGGAGAAAGCTTTCCATACCTTCGTGTGCCTTCTGCAAGAACGGAAACGATGTCGGCCAGAGATCGAAATGTTGGAAGGGACTGGCGGAAGGAATAGCAGGGTGCTTTACTCTTGCTGCCAAGTACAGTGACGCAATCTTCAACGAGCAGGAAGTGGACACGGACTTTGAGGAAGAGAACGAGCACGCTCAGATCAAGTAAGGAGGACGGTCATGGGAATGTACACAGAGATCAAAGGCGAAGAGGTGAAGTTTTCTGGAAGACTGGCAGAGGCAGCTTTCCATGTAGGTGTGAAGATAAGTGGTGGGGTGGTCACCATGACCCACGGAGAGGTCTGCAGGGTGGTCCGTGCAATGGTGGACATGTTTGAGAAGGGTGTGAGTCTGGTCATGGTGTATGACATTACCAAACTTGAATCGGATGCACGGAAACTTCGCTTGCTTGCAGAGTGGACCCACGAGAATTACGAACTGGACACAATTACTTTTGCATGAGAGGAGGAAACTATCATGGCAACTGAAGCAAAGAGAGGATGTGGCTACAGGAAAGTGCATGGGACGTATCTGGTCTCTGGTGCACTGGAGAAGGGATGTGACAGACTTCCATTTGAGTTGGTCGTTTGCCCCTGCTGCGGAGAGGGCATCAAGCAGGCAAGAGGCTTCAAGTGGATCGATCCCATCAAGCTGTTTGGCACACACTTGGGATGCAGTGACGGTCCTGGGTGCCCCATGTGTTCACCTTCTAACGTGTTCACGAAACGTGTACAGGACGAGATCGTGAACGTGAAGGCCGGCTTGATTTGGGTGGGTGAGAAGTTCTACACAACTGGTGAGTTTCTAACTGAGGCTTCGATGCTTGGTGTGTCGAGAAGAATTGCCGGCTTGCCCAATGACTTTGTGATTGGTGAGACCTACGTGTTCCTGGCCCATGCAAAGTCATGCTGCCATTGGGACAGAGAGGCAGTCGATGAAACGAGTGGACAGAAGGGTGCTCTGGTATACACCCCTGGAATCTTCTGTGCCTTCAGACCCACTAGGGTGGAGTACATCGTGAAGCAGTCTGAGTACGAGACATACCTGCGTGGTCGCAATATCCTGGCCTCAATCGATGACGATCAGGACGCAACCCTCAAGGACATCCTGTCTGACATCGACTACAAGATCTACAAGTCCCTGGCCGATAGGGTGAAGCGTGGGATGACCCTGGTGCCGGTCCCTGATGATGATAAAGATCACCAGTAGCCTTTTGGCCCTGTCCCTGGTTGGGGTGTACTGGTGGATGCAAGATCCACTGGTCACCCTACCTGGGCACGGCACCGGCCTTGCACCTCATATCGTGAAAGAGGCACACCGGTATCACGGAATCAGGGAGTCCCAGGTGGACCAATTCGGATACCGGTTCTTCTATCGTGATGGGAAGAGGTGCCGGCTACTCAACAAGAATTTTTTGAAGCATTATAAAAAGCCCCTTGATCATTCAGAAAAAAGGAGTATGGTGCCAAACCATGGAACTGAAAGAAGGCCTCTACCGCATTGACCCCAAGACATATCACGCATTGCCGATCATCAGCTACACTGGTGTGAAGGAGTTCCAGAAGTCTCCTGCCCACTACAAGGCAATGCTCGATGGAGAGAAGAACGAGACCCAGGCAATGGTCTTTGGTGGTGCCTACCACTGCTTCCTTCTGGAGAACAACCTGTTCGCCAGTCAGTATGCAGTGAAGCCTGCCGGCATGAATGCCAGGACCAAGGAAGGTCAAGCCTGGATGGAGCAGCACAAGGACAAAGCGATAATCTCCAACGATGAAATGGAGAAGATCAGGGCAATGGCAAAGGTGCTGTGGGCACATCCACAGTGGGATGTCTTCCAGAGGGGTGCTGAACGTGAGACCTCCATGATCTGGAAAGACCCCATCCACGAGGTATGGTGCAGGACTAGGATCGACCTCCTCTCCACGGTCCTGCGTCTACCTGTGGATTTGAAGTCAACCACGGATGCAAGCCCACGAGCATTCTTGAAAGCATCGTTCAATTTGGGATACCACATTCAAGCTGCCTGGACAATCAGGGGTCTCAAGCAGATCACAAAGCTGCACCACGAGACCTTTGTGTTCATTGCCCAGGAGAAGACAGAACCTTATGCGATAAACGTGTTTGAGGCACAACCTCTTTTCATAGAAGCAGGGCACCGCATCATAGACGAAGTGCTGCCACGGTACAAGGCCTGCCTCGCACTGGACCAGTGGCCTAGCTATGACCCTGCAGTGAAACCATTAGACCTGCCTGATTGGGCAATGGAGGAGACAGATGGAAAAACAGGAGATATTGTGGCAGATTCAGACGAGACTGAAGGCACCAAAGAATCAGTTTAACAACTTCGGCAAGTACAAGTACCGGTCATGCGAAGACATCATCGAAGGATTGAAGCCGATCCTTGCAGAGTTGAAGTGCACGGTCAAGATGATGGACACTGTTGTTCAGATCGGAGACAGGTTCTACGTGGTTGCTGATGCTGTCCTTGCCGGCCCTGATGGTGAGGTGATTGCTGAATCCCAGGCCTATGCCAGGGAACCAAAGGAAAAGAAAGGCATGGATGAATCTCAGATCACTGGAGCTACGTCATCCTATGCCAGGAAGTATGCCTTGAACGGACTGTTCCTGATCGATGACAACGTGGATTCGGACTACCTGCAGAACGGCCAGAAGTACGAGCAGGCAGCAGACAAAACTCCACCCCAGGAAAATCCTTATAAAGTCGAGGACTTACCAAAGAGTAAGGCAAAGGCCGGCAAAAAGAACCTAACCCCTGCTACTAAAGAGGGTGAGAAAAGCGATCCTGGGGCAAACCAGACCCCTTCCCAGGCATTGGACAAGATAGAAGAGGTCTTCCAAGGCAGCAGGCCGGTAGAAGTTGGGGAATCCATGAGGTACGAGACCCCTGTCTCAGCCGATCCTCTGGTCAAGGAATTTGAAGACGAAATGAACAAGAGGATGGATGTGCTCGACAAGACCGGATCTGGTACAGTGGTGTCGGCAAAAGTCATCGATGCCTTCATTTTGTACCTCAGAAACAAATACAAGATGGAAGGCACCCTGGAGGACTTGAAGTCAAGGAACGTGTCATCCGGTAAGATGGATGATCTGTGGGACCAACTGATTGAATACCTGACCAAGAAATGAGGAGGACTTGGAGTATGCACAAAATCATCGTGACATCTGACTGGCACTGTGGTGCTGCCACCGGACTGACCAACATGGACATGGACTGTGGCAAAAGCGAACTGGTGCCGTATCAGGACCGGAGAGAAGAACTGTGGAATATCTTCACAAGGGTCATGCTCGACAATGCAGAGGCAGACGAGTTGTGGGTGGTGGGTGATGTGATCAATGGACCGCACCGTGGAGAAGCCAAACGTGACAACCTCAACAACGTGATCGATCAGCAGTGTGTGATGGCAACATACATCTTCGACTGGATTCGTGACCACACCAAGATCAACAAATTCCTGATCGTGGAAGGCACGGAATGGCACGTTGGTGATGGCACTGCGGAGAGAGGCATAGCTCAACGTGTTGGTGCAGTGGCAACCAAGGGCAAGATCGTTGAGAGGCATGGGATGTTCATTGATGTGAAGCACGGCATTGGTGGCAGCAACCGGCCACACCTGCACGGCAATTCACTCCTGGCAGAATACGAGGCAGCAGTATCAAACGCCAACAGGCACGGCACCAAGATACCTGATGTGATCATCCGTGCACACCGGCACGTATTCGACAAGCGTGAGGGCATCTGCATGAGGAACGGCAACAAGGCCTTTTGGGTAGGTGTCATCCTGCCGGCACTGCAGACATGGGGCAGTGACTATGCCAAGAGGGTCCATGCAAGCACGTTCCCTGATGTCGGTCTCGTTGTGCTTGAAGTGGGAAGAGGTGAAGGTATCAGGATTTCATCAAACATCTTCAACCTGCGGAGTCAACTGGCATGAACGTGATCATAGACAGCAAGCCGGTCTCAGGCAACCCTACTGCAAAGTGGTGCTACGCTTGCAACCGACAACTTGAGACCACAGAGTTTGACAAGGACTGCACACGAAGAGATGGTGTGCGGAGCAAGTGCACTTGGTGTAGGAACCAGTACATGAGAAACTACATGAGAACGTACCGACAAAAAAGGAGAGTGAACCATGGTTGAGCCATACACGATTGTTGCTGTTGAAGTGGTGGACATGGAAGGTACAAAGAGATCCTACCGGCACGAGGTGAACAGGTGGGACATGGACTGTTACGAGATGGGTGAGATGTTTGCCAACCTGCTACTGGCAATGGGGTTTCATCCTGAGAATGTGAATGATCTGTTCTGTGATGACTGCGTGGACAGGGTCGAGAATGACACCCTCCAATAATGCTGCCCCTCCATTCAGCCAGGAATCCTATGACCTCAGCTTCAAGGCTGAAGTCAGGTTCCACGAGTACCTTCACAGGATAGGCCTGGACCATGTGTGGGTCAACGAGCACGGAGAGTCCCACTGCAAAGGTGACTTCATTATCATGGGCCGGCTTGTCGATGTGGAGTACAAGGACTACAAGAAGTACCAGAGTCTCATAGAGACTGAAGGTCTGCAGTTCCTTTCACGCAAGGTGGACAGTTATCCACCCAACTCCATTTACGTGATGGACATCGAGCAAGGTTTCTTCCATGCTCCAATGCAGTACATACTTGATCACAAGGTAGACAAGGACAGGGACAATGTTGCCAGGATGGGCCGGCAACTTTTCTATGCTGTGCCTTTGCACCTCTTGGAGTACACTCCATATAGCTAGTCCCTGTGGGGCACTGCCCTCCTCAGTGCTCCTCTCCAGAAGGGTCCGGTGCCTCCTCCTCACTGGACCCTTTTTATTTACTCACCCATTACTCCCCCAACTGGAGGAGTTAATCGCTTCACTTGACACATTCACCTGCACTCTCAACCGGAGGATAGGCACACGATTCCGGTGGGACCACACGGAGAGGCTTGTCTCCATTGGTTCTCCATGCGTCCAAGCTTCTTCTCATGGTCTGCAGAAATGCGTTGATCTCCACACCACTGCGTGGTGTCTGGCAATAGATCTTGCCATCTGCTATACAGAATTGTATCGCATCATACAATTGCATTGTATCCTCCTTGGACGCAAAACGAGAGGCAGAGTTTCCTCTCCTCTCGTGCTATGTGTTTGAAACTACTTGTGACGCTTGTAGAGAAGGCCTAAAATAATTCTGTTGATCACTTCATGTTCTCGTTCCCTTATGAGGACTTCACCCTTGCTGCATATCTCTGCGTATGTCAGGTCTGCGAACATCAGGTGGAGAACCTCATGCAATGCTGTTTCACGTAGTGTCTTATCGGTTACCTCGTTCTGTGGTGACCAGTCTGCGTACAGTGTGATCTTAGCGTGCAATGCGTTGACACCAAACTCACAGTGTGCAAGCTTATCACTCTCTTTCTTCTTGTCGAACTTGTAAACAATTTCCCATTGCCCCAGGTGGAACCTATCTATGTACTCCCTGCAATAGCCGATAAACTTCACGTAGTCTTGTGGAGTGCATCGAATCTTCATTGGGTCTCCTTATTCTTTCTTCCACATGTTCCATCCTTTCAATCCGAATGAAGCGACAAGGATACCCAGGAAACCCCACTGATACCACTCAGGAGTAAACTCCTTCAGCACGTTGAATCCTTCTTTAACGTAAGGTTGTGCAGCAGGAATAAAGCACATGATGAATGGTCCACTCCACAGCAGGGTGAGCCACTCGTCTTTCCACGAGTACTTCATCCCTTCCTGGGCAGCAGTGTTGTACACACCCTCCTGCTCCTGGGAAGTCTGAAGCCTCTTGACCTCACCCTCGACCTTCGCCTTCTCGATGTCGATCTTTCCTTGAGCCTCGACCTGTTTTTTCTCTATCCATTTTTTACCAATCTCTGCGATTGGTGCAAGGATAGCACCCAGGCCTGAGATGATTGGTCCCAACAAAGGAATAGCCATACTCACCCCCTGTAAAAAATGTGGTTGCCTATCTCGACTGTCTTCACCATTTTGTCTGCCCAAGATGGGTGTATCGATTTCGTGTGGTAGTGGTTCGCACCCTCAGTGAGATCCTTAATATAGTCTCTCACCACACCAACCGCAGCGAACAGGCACTCCTTCCACGAATAGGTCTGGTCCATGCTTTTGATCTGCCATAGCTTGCGAGTCAGTATCGAATAGTTGGGATCGTTCTCGTTCCAACATGAAAACTGCTTCGGCTGAAGACATACGTCCACCATGGTGTTGGGCCACCTGTTGTCTTTAACCCTGTTGTTGACCACATGGGCAACGGCAATCTTACCAAGCAGTGGCTCACCTCGTGCCTCACCGTACACAGTGATTGCCAAGATAAGATCTGGTTCAAGCAGGTGTGCCCTCTCGATGTCCACTTCTTTCATGTCTCACCTCCTACGGTTTGATAGCAGGTGTCACTGTCATCAGGTGCTTTAGAACCTCGTGGTTCTGCGACTGTGTGATCAGGTAGAAAACCAATCCTCCTATAGATGCTAAAAGGTTGGACCCTGCAAGTATGATCAGTGACCACATGCGAGAGTCCACCTTATCGACCTTCTCGTTGATGTTCTCCATCTTCTCCTCGCAACCTCTCCTGACTGCTTCACAGTAGGCAGGTGAATAGCCATTGGGTGTAGGTGTCATTGCACGGACCTCCATTTATTATTCTGTTTTACTGACTGCTTTTTGTACTGCTTGCCACAGTGTCCATGTGGGTCCAAGAGGTATACCCATCACTGACCCTGCACCAGATGCAAGCATGGAGATACCACTGCTGAGTTGCTTCTCAGCCTTCCTTGCATTTGGTGTGGAAAAACTTTTAATGATGTTGGTTGCCCCTCTTACCACACGTTCAGCAACAGCATGTAACGGATGTTGGTATTTGCCCTCGCCCCTGATGTATCGGAGCAGGTCCGGTAAAAAGTAGAATGGGCCGAACACCATGTCACCCAAGAAGTCCACGAGGAGTTTGCTCCAGTCAGGTTCGTAGTCATCCTTCAGCATCAGGCCTCTGATGATGTTACTGACAAACACCTGCCATGCGGAGTTGATCGACATAGCCATGAAGGTGCGGAGCAGGATGGTCTTGTTGCCTGTCCTTGATGTTTCGTTCACTGCCTGTGACCACATGTTCATCAAAGCGTTGGTCTGCTCTGTGTACATGGTCATAAGTCTTAGAAAGTTTCCACTACGTGATACACCGGAACGATATATCTTAGAGGACACCGGCTGAGTCTGAGTGGTCACCCAATCTGCGTAACGGTAAGCAGTCTGAAGTCTCTCTTCTGGTGACATAGCCTGTGCGTCCCTTGCAGTTATACCAAGTCTGTCTAGTACACGTTGGTCCCACTCTCCAGTCTTGAACATTTCAAGAACGTATTCCTTTGCCCCTTCCATGCCCATGGCAACAGTGACCTTGTCCACCATCTGCGTGGGCTTCATCACTGCACCCTTCATCCTCTGAATAGGATGTCTGAAGAAACTGGTGGTTCCGAACATCCTGTTGTTCTTGTCAAGCTTCCTGAGTGCGTCTTGTATGTCTCTGCTGTACCCACCTCGCACCCTCTCGTAGAACATGGGTGAGTACTCCTCGATCCTCTTGATTGTCTCAGAGTAGTCGAGTCCTGTAGTGAAGAATGCCTTGAGCAGGTGGTGGATCGGAACGTCCTTCATAAAGGTTGGCAGACCTGACAACTGTCTCAGCACCGTGAAGATATTCATTCCAAGTTGTCCGGTTGCGAAGTTCCCACGGAACCAACCACCCACCACATCGTGAGCCTCACTGCTATGGTTCACACCTGCAATGTCCTGCAGACCTCTCTCGATCTGTTCCCACACACCACCAAGTTTAGGCACACTGCCGTACCTGTCAGACATCTCAGCACGGAGTTGCCTGGAGTCATAGAGGAGGTTGCCGGCATTGCTCAGTGGGATCTCCAGGCCAATGTACCGGCTTGCCTTGAGTATGCTGTCTGCAATGACATCCGTGAAAGGCTTGATATAGACAGGCTTCTTGGAATCCACACGAGACTTGGTCATTCCCTTGGGCACACCAACACGGACAGTCTGCCCTTTCATTCTCTCAGCCAGGGTCTCAGCCTCGACTGACTTCTCTCCACGTTCCACTGCCATCACATCTTTTGGGAAGTACCTTTCTACCTTCTCCAGTTTGTATCCATTCTTCTTATAGAACACCTGGGCCATCAACTCGTACTGCCTGTCGAACAACTCATCGATCCTGCCTGTGGCAAACTTCACTTCGGCATCAGTGAGTGAATCGATGATCTGGTCCAGTTGGGTCTGATTGAGAATGAATGTCTGGTTGGGTGTCTCCTTGTTCTTGAATCCAATACCACCCTGCAGCATTGCCCTCACGTTGTCTTCATTGATCGAGTGCCTGTAGATCGAAAGGATCTCGTTCCGTGACAGTCTGATCTTGGTTGGTGCACCAGTGTGCTTGTTGTTAAGCGTGATGATTCTGGTCTCGTCTAGCCACTTCTCAATATCCTTTATTCCGTTTGCCTTCTGGAACGCATCCAACTCACCGTACACTAGGTTGAATGCATCTCTCTGGTAACGCATCATGTCCTGC
>Ga0316616_100000026_pt1 | contig 37282 bp, 43 predicted proteins | sample OWC_Aug_M1_C1_D1_FD_207660 | JGI IMG/M metagenome (GOLD analysis project Ga0316616, IMG submission 207660) | Wetland soil microbial communities from Old Woman Creek delta, Ohio, United States - OWC_Aug_M1_C1_D1_B | ecosystem: Environmental > Terrestrial > Soil > Wetlands | place: USA: Ohio... | reverse complement strand
AGGGGATGGAGCACAGCGATTACGCGTCGGCCCATGTGATCAACGCCCGAAACCATGAGGTCGTCGCCCACTGGCACGGCCGTATCGACCCGGACCTCTTTGGGACCGACGTGCTCGTTCCCCTCGGCCGCTTCTACCGCTACGCCCTGCTGGGCGTCGAGTCCAACAACCATGGTCTCTCCACGCTGAAGGCCATACAGCGCGCTCGCTACAAGCCCCTCTACTACCAGCGCTCCCCGCAGTACAAGCGGTCGGTGCCAACGGACATCCTGGGCTTCCGCACCACGCAGGTCACCAAGCCCCTCATGATCGACGAGCTGAACAAGTCCCTCAGAGACGGGGTCATGATCCTGCATGACTCGGAGACCATAGCCGAGCTGCGGACATTCACCCGAGACGACAAGGGCAAGATGAGCGGCTCGCCGTTCGATGACCGCACGATCAGCCTGGCGATCGCGAACCAGATGCTCAAGCACGTGTGGCTGCCCGAGTACCAGATCGACGAGGGCCCACCGCAGGGCTCGTTCGACTGGTGGCAGGACCAGCTGTACGGCGATGGCATCACCACCTCCTCCCTGACGTCGGCGAAATCGAAGCTGCAACCCCGTGCGCAGATCGGAAAGCACTACCAACGGGCCGGTGTTCGCGTGAAATCGCGCTGAACTCTGCAACAATGAGCGGAGATTCATACCGACAGGAGACAATCGCATGGGAACTCGCATCCAGAACTCGCGTCCGACGAAGCGGCCTCAAGCGGTTCTCGCCGCTGACGGCACACCGACCACCTACTCCAAGCGGGGAACCGGCAAGCCCCGGGCCGACAAGAAGGCCTACCCGCTGACCGCAGGCATCCCCTGGCCGACGCAGGTCACTGCCGTCGAGACCCCGCCCGCCAGCCCCGTTGGTGGCACGGCGCTCGGCGCGACCTGGGTGCGAGTCGCAGCCCCGTCCTCGGCCAACGGCTCGATCCACTTCAACCCGGATACCGGCGTGTGGACGATCTCCGACCGCGACAGCGCCGGGACGTCAGTGGCGGTCCCGATCGAGAACATGTCGCCAGGTACCCAGCTGTGGGTCGGTGGTCCGTTCGGTGCGTTCTACGCCACCGTCGTCTCCGTCACGGCAGGAGCGAGCACGGCACCGACCCAGGTCCTCACCACGGACTTCGTAGTGACCGGCGAAATCTTCATCGGTGACGTCATCCGCCTCGCCAACGGCGTCGCCGCTCCCGGCACGGTCGAGGCCGAGCCCGAGGCCGAGGCTGTCGAGCACAAGGCCAAGACGAAGAAGCCGAAGAACCAGTGACCCGCTGCGAGTGCGGCAAGGAGGCCGAGCCCGGGCGCACCGAGTGCTTCCGCTGCCGGATCTCCGGCGTCGGCTTCAGCTTCAGGGGCTCGGCGCAGCACAGCCGCTCCGGGTGGAACCGCACCGCTCGGGAGTGGAAGGAACAGAACTTCGGCACCAGCGACGACCGTGAACTCGCCAAGCGTGGCATCGAGAGGGCAGACCCATCATGAAGTCCAACGTGGAGTACCTCAAGTTCTGCCAGTCCGAGGTCGCCCGCTCGAAGCGGTGGCGTGACCAGGACAGCTTCGACGATGACTGGCGGAGGTGGATCGACCTGTACCGCGGTCGCCAGTACGAGGGCGGCGACAGCGCCACCGACCGCCTCATCGTCAACATCGTGTTCGCCACGGTGAACGTGCTCCTCCCCGCCGTCAGCGTCAACAACCCGAAGTTCAGCGTGAACGCACGCAACCCGAAGTCGCAGGCTCAGGCCATGCTGACCGAGGAGATCCTCAACTACCTGTGGCGTACCCACAAGTACCAGGCCGACTTCCGCCTGTCGGTGCTCGACTTCATCACCATCGGTCACGGCTGGCTCAAGGTCGGCTACAAGTGGGTGAAGGAGCCAGAGGAGAAGGAAGCCGAGGAGATCGGCGACACCGAGTCCGACGCCTACGACGAGGGCATCGACGACCGCGAGGCCAAGGATGGCAACGTCGAGTCCGAGCTGTCGGTCGAGGACGATCGCCCCTTCCTGGAGCGCATCAGCCCGTTCGACGTCTTCGTCGACCCCGACGCCCGTCACCCGAAGGAAGCCCGCTGGATCGCACAGCGCACGTGGCGTCCCCTCGCCGACGTGCAGGTCGACAGCCGGTACTCGGCCACCGCCCGCAAGCAGGTCAGCTCCAAGACGTGGAGCCGCTGGGCCAGTGGCGACTCGGACGGGGATGCCCGCAGCGGTGACAGCCAGCCCTCGCAGGGCCTGGCCTACGCCGAGGTCATCGAGTTCTACGACATCAAGCGCAAGAAGGTCTCGACCTTCTCGATGAGCAACGGCGACGAGGGCAAGTCGGACGGCTTCCTCATCAAGCCGAAGAAGATGCCGTACGCCTCTGGCCAGCCCTTCATCATGCTCCGCAACTTCGAGGTGCCTGACCACTTCTACCCCATCGGTGACATCGAGCAGATCGAGTCGCTCCAGCTGGAGCTGAACGAGACCCGCAACCAGATGATGAACCACCGCAAGCGGTACGCCCGCAAGTGGCTGTACGAGAAGGACGCCTTCGACCGCGACGGCATCGCTGCGCTGGAGTCCGACGTCGACAACGCCATGATCCCGGTGCTCAGTGACGGCGATCCCGGCAAGGTGATCTCGGCCGTCCCCGCCGTCATCACGCCGCCCGAGTTCTACAACCAGTCGGACCTGATCTCGACGGACATGGACCGGGTGTCGGGCGTGTCCGACTACCAGCGCGGCGCGCAGACGGCGATCAAGCGCACGGCCACCGAGGCCGCGATGATCCAGGACGCCTCGAACGCTCGGGCCCAGGACCGCCTCACGAAGATCGAGGACGCCCTGTCGCAGGTGGGCGAGCGGATCATCATGCTGATGCAGCAGTTCCTCACCGGCGAGCACGTCGCTCGGGTCATCTCGATCCCGGGCGCTGCCTGGCTGGAGTACGACAAGGACTACATCAAGGGTCAGTTCGACTTCTCGGTGCAGGCTGGCTCGACCGAGCCGATGAACGAGACGTTCCGCCGCCAGTCCTCGATGCAGCTCGTCGATGCCTCGATGCCCTTCCTGGAGAACGGCACGGCCGACCCGGTCGCCCTGTACCGCAAGGTGCTCTCCGGCTTCGGCATCACCGATCCCACCGAGTACATCAACCAGCAGGTCGGCCAGCCAGGCGGAGACCCAGCCGGGTCGGCACCGCCCCCGCAGGGGCAGCAACCGGCCCTTCCCCCCGGCCCGCCCGTGGGTGGCCCGCAAGGGATGCCGAATGGTATGCCTCCGAGCAACCCGATGGAGGAGATGGAGCCAGGCGAGCAGATGGAGCCTGGCGACATGATGGAGCCTGGCGAGATGCCGATGGGCCCGCCGCCCGGCTCCGCCCCGATGCAGCCGGGCATGTTGCCGCCCGAGCTGGCCGGGCTGCCGCCTGAGATCCTCCAGGCGATCATGTCTGGTCAGATCCAGCTGCCTCCCCCTGCCGGGGCGATGCCCCCAGGAGCACCCGAGGGCATCCCGCCTGAGCTGCTCCAGATGCTCATGCAGCAACAGGCCCAGCAGGGATAGCACATGGGCATTGGCAGTTATGCCTACAATGCCCTCAATGAGCAACGTGGAATACGACTCAGTCCCAGAGGTCGAAGCAAGCCCCGTCGTGGACGGCCAAGCAAGCGAGACTCTCGAAACCTTCGATGACGGCCCAGCGCCTGAGCCGGAACCGGAATACGAGTACCTCGAAATCGACGACGAGCTTGCCAACAAGCGAGTGAAGATCATCCGAGATGGCGAGGAAGTCGCAGTTCCGCTCCGAGAGGCACTGGACGGGTACAACAGCAATTCTGTCGCAACCAAGAGGTTCCAGGAAGCAGCCGCGATTCGAGAGCAGGCCCAAGAGGCACTCCGACTCCAGCAGGCATTCCAGACCTCCCCAGGGTTGACAGTCCAAGTTCTTGCACAGCAGGCAGGCATGAGCGTCGAGGACTTCCTCGGCCTCACACCACGTCAACAGGTAGCGGCCACGCAATCCCCGCCGCCTCAAGACGAGTACGCCGACCCGCTGGAGCGCGAGCTGATGGTCGAGAGGCAGGCACGCCTGGCCCTCGAACAGCGACTGGATGCACAGGATGCTGACCGGTACCTGAACGCACGAATCGCGGGTCTCAAGCAGACGTACCAGATCGGTGACGAAGAAGTCCGTTCCGTCGTGGCTCAAGCACTCCAGATGGGTGCTGGCCCCGAGTCGTTCGACATGATCTACCAGGCACAGGCCTACCAGAAGCTGCAAGCCATGACATCGGCCCAGCAAGAGGTAGCCCAGCGCACTGCCGCAGACGACACCCGTCGTCGGGCAGCTGCCGCCTCTGCTGCTGGTGTGGTCAGCTCTGGAACCGGAGCCGCCAACGTCACCTCTGTTCCGCCTGCGGATGTCCACATGACACCTCGCGAAGCGGTCCTTGCAGCCTTCGAGCAAATGGGAGCCTGACGCGGGGTCTACCTCTTAGGGAGACTTCGACATGGCACTTGCATCACATACCCCGGCAACCTGGGACGAGATCCTCTCGACCACGTTCCACAACTACCGGAAGTCCTTGACGGACAACATCTTCAACAGCCGCCCGCTGTTGAACTACTACATGAGCAAAGGCCGTATGCGTACGGTCTCCGGTGGTATCTCCATCGTCGAGCCGCTCATCTACGCCGAGGGCCAGACCCAGGCGTACACCGGTGCTGGCCCCGTGCTGGTCGAGCCGCAGGAAACTGCGACCGCCGCCCAGTTCGGCTGGAAGCAGCTCGCTGCGACCATCATCATCGACGCCTTGGAAGAGGCGCAGAACAACAGCAAGGAGATGGCCGTCAATCTCCTGGAGGCGAAGATCATGCAGGCAGAGGAGACCCTCAAGTCTCGCCTGAACCGCATGTTGTTCGGCACCTACACCGCCCAGTCGGGCGAGAGTGCGGGACAGCTGTTCACCGGCCTCCCGTACCTCATCGACGAAGCGGTCGTCATCGGTGGCATCGACCCGGCGACCAACGCCTGGTGGAAGTCGATCGTCAAGCAGGGCGGAGCCCTCGACGCAGCCGGTCTGGAGAAGGCGTTGCGCGACGCCTACAACAGCTCGTCTGACGCGGGCAACGACCGGGTGGACTCCATCTTCACCAACGCCTTCGGCTTCGGCTTCTACGAGTCGACGCTCACCCCGCAGGTGCGCTACACCGACACGGCGAAGGCGAACCTCGGGTTCCAGAACCTGATGTTCAAGGACGTCCCGTTGTTCTGGGACTTCGACTGCGGCGGCACCGAGCACGCCGACACCGCTGTCCCCGCCCTGTCGACGACCTCGGCGAACTACTACGGCGTGAACTCGAAGTACGTGGGCCTCGTCGTCCACTCGGAGCGCAACTTCAAGCAGTCGAAGTTCACCGAGAACCTGAGCGGCTCCGTCACTCAGGGTGGCAGCTCGGCCACCGCCTCGGCGCTCGACGCCCGCGTGTCGTTCATCACCACGTTCGGTGAGCAGACGATCCGCAACCGTCGTCGCTGCTTCAAGGTGGTCAACGTCACCGAAACCCCGTGATGCCCGAACCCCTGGGGAGCAGCCGCGCTCCCCAGGGGTTCACCCACTTCCGAGTAGAAAGGGCGTCATGAGCAACAGCTACACACCAGACAACGCGAGCGGACAGGGAGTGGCCCTCGCGCACACCGTCTTCGGCTCCCCCGTCACTGCCACGATGCGTCCGCAAGCTGGCGGGGAAGGCATCGGGCCAGCGACCTGGTCGACCGCCCCGTACAAGAAGAAGCGTCGTGTGAACGACAAGGGTGCGACCCTGTGCGCCTTCGAGGGTGGATGCAAGGCCTACCCCATGAAGGACCAGGAGTACTGCACTGGTCACGCCCGCAGCCTCGGGATCATCCAGAACTGGAAGTCCGGTCGGCCGAAGGCGGTGCAGCCAGATGAATCTGAGTGACATCCAGAACTACGTCTGGCGTCAGACCGACACCACCGTCGCCGACCTCCCGGGCGAGACCATCGCCGCCTACGTCGACGAGGGCTTCCAGCGCACCGTCGCTGCCGAGAACCGCTGGCCCTCGTACGAGGCGCAGTGGGAAGTCACGGTTCCTGCCGGGCAGTTCCGAGGCCCCCTGCCCAGCGACGTCAACCCTCCCGGCATCATGTCGGCAGCCGACCTCGACGGCGGCGGTCGCCCCATCCCGCAGGTCAATCACGAAGAAGCCGAGAGCCGCTGGGGCCTGAGCCCCGCCGACCGCATCGTCCAGGCCTCGGCCTACTCGATCTGGGCTGGCTCCTTCTTCCCGTGGATGCTGTGCGTCGGCGACACCGACCGCAAGTTCTACCTGCGCGGGTACCGCAAGCCGCTCGTCACCTTCGGCGCTGACGGCCAGGTCGACGCCGATCCCCGCCTGCACCTGCCGCTGTGCCACTACGCGATCGCGCTGGCCTACGCCCAGCAGGAGGACGACGTCCTCGAAGGTCGCTACATGGAGCGGTGGGCTGGCGACGTCGAGCTGGTGCGCAAGGCGGTCATGGACCCATCACGCAACCGGCCGGTGGTCATGTACGGCGACTGGCGCAACCGTCGTGGCGTCCCGTTCAGCAGCGTGCTGTCCGGTGGCCGCGGTGGTGGCGACGACGGAGTGGCGGGGATCGTCCAGATATGACCCGCCTCCAGCCGATCACGCTGCGCGACTTCACCGGCGCACTCAACGTCAGGGAGAACGCGTTCCAGCTCGCGGACAACGAGTCCCCCGCGATGCTGAACGTGCATGTCGACTCCCGCGTCGGGTTCGCCACGAGGGCATCGTGGTCACGCTGGAACCCCCAGCCCATCCGAGATGACAACTCCGACTGGGACCCACGCAACAGCGCCGTCCACCAGTACTCGGACGGCTCGTTCTCGGTGTACGTGGTGGAGGACAACATCGTCTACCGCTCGTTCAACGCGGGCAACTTCGTCGACACCACCATCCGTGGCTACTGCCACCCCCACCAGATGGACCTGGCGCTGTGGGGCGATGTCGCCTACTTCGCCACCGGCGCGCTCGGGTCCACCCGCGGGACCCCGGCGAAGATGAACCAGGCGGGCATCACCACGCTGGCCGCTGCCGGTGACGGCAGCTGGAACGACGACTACACGACGGCCGTCCACGGCCGCGGGGTCGTGTCGGAGACGTGCGAGACGCACGCCAACTACCTGTTCCACGCTGCGGTGTACGAGACCTTCGACGGGGTGACCAAGGCGTACCCCAACCGCATCCGCTGGTCGCACGTGGGCGAGCCCGAGGACTTCGCCCAGGCCGACTACCTCGACATCGAGCGCGGCGGCTCACGCATCACCGCCATCAAGTCGTTCACCGACCACCTCCTGATCTTCAAGGACCGTGGCGTGTGGGCGCTGTTCGGCTACGACGCCGACTCGTGGCAGCTCGTCGAGGTGTCCACCGAGTCGGGCACCGTGGCCCCCACCACCGTCGCCGCCTCCGAGTCGGTCTGCTACTACTACTCGCCCACCGGGCGCAGCGCCGTCTACGTCGTGGTGCGCGCCGCAGCGCCTGAGTCGGTCTCCGAGCCGATCCGCGTCGTCATGTCGGAGTCCACGGCCACCGACAACATCTGGCTGTCGTGGGCATCGAACCGTCTGTTCGTGTCCATGCCCTGGGAGTTCGGCGCGCTCGCACCACGGGTCACCCCAACGGGGATGGACGACCCTCAGCCGTCCCCGTTCGGGGCGTCGAGCGACAAGAACACCCTGTTCATCTACGACGCCACGATCGGCAGCGGGGCCTGGGAGGCTCACACTCCCGCCAAGGGCAGCATCCGCACGGTCGTCGAGATCCCGGGCAACAAGGCCCCCCTCGGGATGCTGTCGGACGACAACAAGAACCAGTGCTTCATGCGCTTCGGCGGTGGCTCGACCGACGCCGTCGACATGATGGACAACCCGGCCGTGGCCTACCCGTTCTGGACCTTCTACTCCACGAACTGGAAGGACGGCGGCACCGAGGAGCTGCGCAAGTCCTGGCGGCGTCCCCGCTTCATCGTGCGCAACCCGGCCGAGGCGCTGGAGCTGCGCGTCGACGCCTTCCGTGACTACGACCTGGCCACCCCGTACCGCTCGTGGGTGATCGGCGTCTCGTCGAGGGGCAAGACGTTCTGGCGTGAGCTGGGCGCTGCCGATCCGGCAGGCGACGGCTTCGACTGGGACGACGGCTCGGAGTGGGAGGGCCAGACGTCAGGCTCACGCATCGTGCGCGGTGGACCACTCGGAGTAGCCAGAGCCATCCAGCTCGTCATCACCCCCATCCCCACATCAGAGGGGAAGTCGTGGGGGATCGACGCTCTCACCCTCAAGTACATCAACCGTCGATTCACCACGTAGGCAGGTCCGCATGGCATCTTTCAACTACCCACAATCCATCGACCCGAACACCCCGGCGATCGCGACCGAGGTGCAGACGAACTTCGACGCGCTGCTGGCGTGGATTCTCGCCAACCTCATGCAGGCTGACGGGACCAAGGTGATGACGGGTCCATTGACCCTCATGCCTGGCGACCCAGCCTCCGGTGCCTTCGCCGCCAACAAGACGTACGTCGACTCCAAGGTGCTGGTCGGTGAGATCAAGGAGTTCGCCGGGGACGTGCTGCCCACCGGGTACCTGTGGTGCAACGGCGGAACCTACTCCGAGACCGACCAGCCCAAGCTGTTCTCCGTCATCGGTCGCAAGTACACCGACGCTGGCGTCCCGACCGGCAGCTTCAAGGTGCCCGACAAGGGCGGCAAGGTGGGCGTCGGCTACAAGGCCGGGGACGCCCTGTTCGGCACGCTCGGGGTGGCCGGTGGCAGCCCCAACTGGGAGAAGATCCAGCACCTCCACTCCGTCCCCGAGCACGGGCACAGCGCGACCGCAACGATGGTCTCCAGTGGTGGCGTCGCCCACGCCCACGGCCACAACATCGCGGTCAGCGCCGGTGGTGCCCACGACCACAACTTCGGCGGTGGCACGCAGCACTGGTGGGTGGACCCCGTCGCCTGGGGTACGGACTCGATCGCTCCTGGTGGTGGCCAGAAGATGGGCAAGGCCACCTGGGCGACCCACGACGGCCACGGCCACGGCATCACCGGTGGCATCAGCAACAGTGCCGCTTCCGCCACCGACCACGTCCACGGCATCACCGCCACGGTCGCCAACCAGGTGGCCTTCAACACCCAGAACGACGGCACGGCGACGACGGTCGTCAACAAGAACTACCAGCCCTACCTGGTCACGAACTTCATCATCTACGCCGGGGAGAACTGAGTCATGGCTACTGACTACGGCGGGTACGAACGGCAGGTTGGCGACGTCAACTACAGGTACGGCACCGAGGCGTCGACCAACGCCTACAGCCGCTTCCTCAGCCAGCAGCGAGGTGAGCGCAACCTCGGCGACATGTCGCAGCAGTTCGGTCGCTCGTACCCCGGCTACAAGTCGCAGTTCGCACAGCGTGGTCTCGGTCAGCCGGGCGTGCGCTCGGGCTCGATGCAGCAGTCGATGAACCGCTACGTCGGTGACTACGCACAGCAGTACCAGCGGGCCCAGCAGGACCAGACGCTGGAAGGCCAGCAGTACGACATGCAGCAACGTAATCTGGACCAATGGCGTCAGCAGGCGCTGCAAGACATCGAGACGCAGAAGGCGAACGACATCGCTCAGGCAGCACAGAATCTTGAGTACTGGAAGAAAGCCCTAGGAGGCATCTGATGGCAACCACCCCAGCGATCGGTAGCCGCGAGTGGCTGCTCCAGCGCAACCCCAACATCTTCGATGCCAGCAAGTCGAAGGACCAGCGCGGTGCGCCCGTCAGCTTCGGCACTGCCCAGTACCCCCAGCTCCCCAGCTCGGGCAACTCCTACAGCGAGGGGCTGCGATACTCCTCGACGGCCCCGAACGCCACCAGCGTCGCCCAACAGGCACCGTCCGGTCAGTACTGGTGGAACGACACGGCCGCGGCGAAGCCGCAGCCGCAGCCACAGCCGCTCCCTCCGTACAACCCCAGTGGTGGTGGCGGCGGCGGAGGTGGCGGCAGCACGACGCCACCCATCGACACCGCGTCCATCCTCGCCCTGCTCGGCCGCAAGCCCCAGGCGCAGACGTGGCAGAGCCTCGACTTCCAGGACTACGTGCCCACGCAGTTCCGTGACTTCAACTCGGCCCAGTACGACACGCTGCGCGCTGGCCTCAAGGACGCCATCGGTGCTGACCGCACCGCAGGCATGAACGCCTACGGCGATCTCCGCACCGAGATGGGCAACTGGCAGAACTCCTTCAACGCACCGACCACGGTGGCCAACCCGACGCAATCGGCTGCCATGCAGCGGATGCTCCAGGCCAACGGCACGCCGACGAACATCAACCAGGCCGACACGAACCGTGGCATCCAGGCCGACGCCGCCTTCGGCAACGTGCTCGCTCTGCTCGGTGGCGTCAACGACCAGGCCCAGCAGTCGCGACTGCGTGCGGTCGGCGGGGACGAGCGGAGGCTGAACGAGACCCTCGACGCCGAGCAGCGTGGTGGCGACCTCATGGTGAACATGAGCGAGGCACAGGCCCGGGACCTGTACGAGAAGGAGAAGTGGGAGTTCGGCGAGGAGATCGCCCAGATGAACTACCAGGCCCGCACGGCCAATCAGCAGTACAACAACACCGGCGTCAACACCACGAACGCTGCGAACACGCAGTCGGCCAACTCCTGGAACGCGGACACGGTCAAGACGCTCATCCAGCTGATCGCCGAAGGCGCACCGATCGACCCAGCGATGCTGCAAGGAGTCTGAGATGGCAGACCAATACCTCGACCCGGCAATGCTCCAGTACCTGTTCGAGCAGGGGACTGGCTCCAGCCCTGGCTCCATGCTCGCTCGCCCCGAGAACACCGACGACTGGGGCACGCTCGACGAGCAGGGCGCTCGGCTGACGCAACTCAGCAAGGCGTCGAACCTCCAGGCCAACCCGAACTACGTCGTCGGCCTGGGCCAGCAGGGCTACAGCCCCGAGGCCTTCCAGCCCGTCACCAGCTACACGCCCATCAACACGAAGGGCCGCGACCAGCTCCAGCTGTGGGCCGCTGGCAACGATCCTCTCCGCAAGTTCATCGGCGAGAGCCTGCTGAATGGTGCCAGCCCAGGTCAGGTGCAGAGCCAGCTCCAGGTCATCCTGAGTCGGCCCGAGGGCGACCCCCTCCGTGACTCGTACTTCGGCTCGGTCCCCAACGCCGTGAAGATCGACCCGATGACCGGGGCGCAGACGCCGATCCCCGGTGGCGTGGACTGGAACACCCTCTACAAGACGGTCGACTCCGCCTACAACGACCTGCTCAAGGACGACCCCTGGGACGGCCAGACCGTCGACGAGCAGGGCAGGCCAGCGGCAGCGAAGCAGGAGGACTCCGAGGCGATGCAGGCCCTCAAGTCGATGGGCTTCACCGTCACCCCGTACGACGAGTTCACACAAGAGCAGCTCGCTCCCGAAGGACTGCTGGAGATGCAGCAGCAGCGGCTCGACCCGCTCATCCGTGAGAACGTCGCCAACATCGAGGGCACCGCAGCAGCGCGACGTCGCAGCGACGAGATGGTCCCGCAGTACGAGAAGGCGCTCCAGGATTCGATGGCACGCACGGCGTTCCAGAACGCTGGCGGTCTCGCCCCTCCGGCCACAGCCGCACCCGCACGGCCAGCAGCGTCGTCGATGGACGCACGCAACGAGGCCAACAACACCAACGCCCTCACCCAGGAGCGGAGCATCCTGCCGGGCTTCGGCGCTACGTGGAACGCCCTGGCGAACTACTTCGGCTCAGGTAACGAGCCTCAGCCCGATCGCACCCCACGCCAGGAGCAGGCGGCGCAGTCGATGCTCGCCCCCAGGTCTTCGGCACCGTCCCCGCTGATGGATGCCATGCTCGGCGTGGCTGGCGGTCGCGGGGGTGCCCGCCAGCCGACGCCAGAGGAGAAGGAACGCCAGCGCCTGCGGGCAGCGATCCTGCGGCAGAAGGGCGACGTCCTCACCGGCCAGCAGAACCTGGGCCGCTCGAAGCTGGCCCTGAGCCAGCAGTCCGACAAGGATTGGCTGGGTGAGCAGCAACGCCTCGGCGCGATCGAACAGCTGCGGGCCCAAGGCATCACCCCCTTCTCCGTCCAGCAGCAAGCGATGAACAGGATGTTGCTCGGGTGACCCCCGAGGAGCGGCTCAAGCGATACGGCGGGCTCACGGTCTACGACCGCCGACCCAAGCCCGCTCCACGAGCGCGTCCCCGCGTCAACCCGGCAGGCGTCGACACCTCGCGCATGTCGCCCGAGGTGGCAGCCGCATGGAGCGCAGCCCCAGCACAGCCCGAGGAGGAGCCGAACGCCGTCCAGGCAGCCGGTGGTCTGCTTGGTCGTGGCCTGGGCATGGTGCTCAACAATCCGGTCGCCAACGCCGTCCTCCGACCGCTCGACGTGCTCGACGTGCCACGTCGAGCGGTGTGGTCGACGATCCAGGAGGGCGCTGACGCCGTCTCCGGCGAGGGCTTCTCCCCACAGGACTGGTACGACCAGACCAATCCGTTCCACGCCATCACGCAGAAGGGCGACCCGACGTTCGGCGCTGGCGATGTTCTCCCGGAGATCGACACCCCGCTGTCGGCTGGCTGGGACAAGTGGATCAACCGCGCTCAGGGCCTGGCTGGCGACATCATCGGCGACCCGCTCACCTACCTCGACGGTGTCGGCTTCGTGGCTGACGCCGCCAAGGTTGCCCGCGAGCTGGACAAGCTGAACACAGCACAGAAGGCGACGAGCAAGCTGGCCGACGTCGAGCAACTGCTCAAGTCCATGAACCGTCCCGGCACGGCACTGCCCCCAGAGTTTGCGGGCGCAACAGAGAGGCTGGCCCAGCTCGGCGGAGAAGCCGACCTGGAGCGCCTCGGTCGGCGCAGCCTGTCGGGCACGAACGAGGCGCAGCGCGCCGTCATGGACATCCCCGAGCCTGGGCTCGGTCTCAAGATCCCGTTCACCAGCATGGAGCCTCGGGTCATCCCCGGCACAGCGCCGCTCGCCCTCGCCGGGTCAGCCGCCAAGGCGACCATCAAGGAGCAGGCCCGCAAGCTGCCCGGCATGGGTGCCATCCGTGGCACACGAGCACCAGTGGGCGTGCTCGGCAACACGCTCCAGCCAGCGTACGAGCGCATCCTCACCGGCAAGGGGGGCGGCTCCATCCGTGGGGCCATCGACACCATCGCCACCGACAACAGCGCACGTCGAGGGGCTGGCGTCTTCGGCACCGTCGCCGCCGACGAGCTGAACCGCGTGGCCAAGGAGGTCGAGGACCTCACGCCCGAGCAGCGCAGCGAGATGGTGAGGATGGCGGAGGAAGACCCGACCGTCACCAACGTCTTCACCGACTACCAGCAGAAGATCATCGCGATCGGCAACTACCTCGGGGTCAACATCCCCGAGATGCAGGGTGGCCGCTACGTCATGCCGCACGTCCTCGACCGTGGGTTCCGCAACTACCTGATGAAGCTGGTGCGCAGCGGGGACGGGCGAGCCGACGACTTCATGCGAGAGGCTGGCCTGAAGACCGACGACCTCCTGGAGGAGGGCGGCTTCATGCAGCGTCGCCAGTGGCGACCGAACGAAGACGGCACGCCGTTCAAGGCGAAGATCGCTGGCAACGATGTGGAGATCGAACTCGGCTCGATCGACGAACTGAACACGAAGATCGGTGCGCTGTTCCCTGACTACACGGGCAGCATCTACGAGACCGACCCCATCCTCGCGTGGCGTCGGTACATCCAGGGCACCCGCAAGGACGTGGCCAAGCGCCTCGCCTACGGTGAGGCAGCCGACGTCGGGCGTGAGGGCGTGTACCGCCGCCCCGACCAGCCCGACCAGTTCGATCCCTTCGGTGGCCGCGAGCAGCTGCCGCCACGTGTTGGCCCCAACGGTGAGGAGATCCCCGTCGAGCGCGTGGTGCCCAACACCAACGCCCCGATGACGATGGAGCAGGAGCGCTTCTACAAGGGCGTGCCCAACGAGGCTGCGACCAAGGCGCGCAACAAGGAGATCAAGAAGACCCAGCCGCAGCTGCTGGAGGAGTACACCTCGGCTGCCGCAGCGCGCCGGGCCGAGATCGCCGACGACCTCGAAGCACTCACCGACGAACTGATCCAACCCATCTCCGCCGAGCGGTCGCGGATGCTGGCGCTGCGCAACACCGCTGGCGTCACCCGTGACAACGCAGCCGAGTTCATGGAGGATCTGCGCACGGTCACGCTGCCGTCGATCCAGGCGGAGATGGACCTGCTCGACGCCGAGCTGAAGCGCCTGTCGTCTGCCCGCTCCAGCGTGGCACGCACGGCCCGGGAGCGCACCCGCCGCCGCCAGGACGAGATCCTCGACAGGCTGGACGCCCAGCGTCGCCAGCTCATCGAGCAGCGCGACAGCCTGGCTGGCGTCTACGCCATGCGCCAGGGTGACGTGCAGGCTGCGACCCAGAAGATCCTCGACGAGGTGCGGGCCATGGCCCCAGCCGCGAAGGCGAAGGCGATCGCCCGCAAGGACAACGAGCTGAACCGCAGCTACAGCCGGGCGATGGATGCCTACCGTCGCAAGAAGTCCAACCTGGTCGGCAAGTGGCGCGAGCGCGCCGAGTTCACCGCCTCGAAGGCTGGCCCCGATGGGATCACCCGGTCGGGGAGGCGCAACTCGTTCGGCCTGCGTGATGGAACCGACGAGCAGGCAGTGGCCAGCGCCAACCGCCACCTCCAGGAGAACGGCGACGCGCTGCGACGGTTCAATGACGCCGAGGAAGAACTCATGGGGCTGCGCCGTGAGTACCACAGCAAGTACGGCAGCGACATCGACGCGCTCGATGAGGACATTGCCTTCGAGCAGAAGGAACTCAACCGCCTGAACCCAAAGGGCGAGGACCGCAACGCTCGCATCGACTACATCAACGAGATGATGCGTCGCCGCCAGCGGCTGGTCACCGAGCAGCGCAAGCTGGGGCCAGCACTCCGCCAGGCCGAGCGCAACCTCCAGGCAGCCGACATGAAGAAGATCGCCGAGGCGCTGGAGACCCGCACCAACAACAAGCGCTGGCTGGAGTACCTCGACACCAACGCCTCGGCCGAGCACAGCCGGGTCGTGGAGGTGCAGCGCCAGCTCGACGCATGGATGCAAGGGCTGATGGCAGACGGCGAGCGTTCCATTCAGGGCGTGAATGGGATACAGACGTCGGGCATGATGACCCCCGAGGTCGAGGCTGCGCGCAAGTACCTGGAGACCAACGCTGCGTTCAACTACATCAAGGATCGCAACCGGGTGCAGGCACTCAGCGACCTCACGATCTCCACGGCCAAGGGCAAGACGAAGGCGGAGACGAAGAAGCTTCAGGCAGCCCTGCGTGCAGAGCGCAAGACGCTGGAGGAGAGCCTGGCCAAGCGGGCGCAGACCGGACGCAAGGTGGCTGCCGCCGAGAAGACGGTGAAGGAAGCCGCCCCGGTGACGCTGCCCGGCCCGAAGCAGCCGCCACGTGGGGAGTTCCTCGACCAGGTCGAAGCCGACCAGCTGCAAGCCGAGCGGGCAGCGCAGCGCAACGCCAACGACCTCACGAACAAGCGCGCCGAGATCGACCAGCAGATGCTGCCCGACATCATCAACACCGAGACGGCACTCGGGGACACGAAGCTGCGGATGCAGGACATCGCTCGCGGGGTGGACCAGGAGACCAACCAGGTGGCGATGGACGAGGGCATGAACGCCATCGAGAAGCAGCGAGCCCTGTCCGACCAGGCCGAGCAGGCCAAGGTTCGCAAGGGTGAACTCACCCAGTCGCAGCAGATGGTGGACCAGGCCATCGGCGAGTTCCAGATGGTGTACGACGACGCCGTCGTGAACTACGAGAAGTACCGAGGCATCCACGCCGACATCGCAGCCAAGGCCGACTCGACCCGAGTGAACCGGGCCAAGGATCGCGTCGAGATGCTGCCGAAGAAGAAGGACCTGGACCAAGCTGCCGCTGGGGCCATCCCCGCCTACGAGACACAGCCCCTCAACCGCACCATCGAGGATCTCAACGCCGTCATCAAGGCCAACCCCACCGGCGACGACGAGCTGATGACCCGCATCGAGGCAGCCCTCCATCCGCTGGAGCAGCGCCTCGCCGAGCTGACCACCGAGCTGGACATCCCGGCCCGGGAGGTGGAGCAGATCATCAAGGCGGCACGCAAGGGGGAACTCTCCCCGGTCATCTCGCACATCATGAAGTCCGACTTCCGCCAGGTGTGGCAGGGCGGGGACGTGGTGATCTCGAAGGAGCTGGATGCTGCGTACAAGAACCTGACCTCGGTGCTCGACAACCCCGGCCAGTTCGCCAACGTGCTCACCGCCTACACCAACTTCTTCAAGACCTACGCCACCCTGACGCCGGGCTTCCATGTCCGCAACGGGCTGTCGGCCATCTTCATGAACAGCGTCGACGGTGTGAAGATGTCGCACCAGCTCGACGGCGTGAAGCTGTGGCGCGAGTACGCCAAGAGCGACAGCCCACTCGAATGGCTGATGTCTCGCAGCCAGGAGGAGCAGGACGCCTTCCAGGCAGTGTTCGCATCCGGTGCTGGCGGTCGGTACTTCGAGGCTGGCTTCGCCGACTCGGCATCGAGCGGCAAGCGCAGGCAGTCACTGTTCTCCAACCCGGCCACCCGCCTCAGCCAGAAGGTCGGCCAGGACTGGACGGAGGGACCGGTCCGACTCGGCATGGCGCTCGACTCGGTCAAGGCGGGCAAGTCGATCGACGACACGATCGGTCGCATCACCCGCATCCACTTCGACTACGGCCAGGTGTCGCAGTTCGACGAGAAGGCCAAGCGCCTCATCCCGTTCTGGACGTTCATGTCCCGCAACCTGCCCATGCAGATCACCGAGATGTGGTCGAAGCCGAAGGTGTACGCCTGGTACAAGAGCTTCGTCCGCAACTTCTCCAGCGAGGAGCCCGAGGGCACGCCCGAGTACTTCGGCACCGTGGGTGCCTTCCCCTTCGCCGGGACGGAGTTCGCCGGGATGCCGCTGTTCCTCCAGCCCGACCTCGGGTTCACCAGGGTCGAGGCCGACCTCAAGGACCTGGAGAATGCGCTGTCGGGCGAGAACCTGATGCGCCCACTGACGAACGTGAACCCCCTCTACACCGCACCGGCCGAGTACATCACCGGTCGGGACTTCTTCACCGGTCGCGAGTACCGGGACACCGACGTTCGCCCGCTCGGCCCACTGGAGAAGGTGGCCCAGCCTGGCCTCGCTGGCCTCGGCCTGCTGAAGGAGGCTCCGAACGGCACGCCGCTGATCGAGGAGCGCCTGGCCAACATGCTGCAATCGCTCAACCCCATCTACTCCCGGTCGGCGAGGCTCGCTCCCCGCCTGACGACAGGAGCGGACGACAACATCCAGCGTGTCATGGAGGCATGGGTGCGGATGATGGGTGCCCCCGTCCGCACACTGTCCCCGTCACAGCAGGAGGCGACGATGAAGTCGCAGTACTACGACATGCTGGACGAGCAGCGTCGGCAGCAGGCATACGCCCAGGCCGCAGGGTAGGGCAGTTAGGGTTCGGTGATGAGGAACATCCTGTTCTACGACGAGGGAGAGGCGTACGCCGCTGGCGACGAGGAACGAGCGCAGTTCGACAACGACCGGCTCGTGTCCATGATCGCCATTCTCCAGATCCTGGTCCCTGACCCTGACCTCAAGCGACGCATCCGTCGTGCGGTCATGTTTGAAATCTTCGGGGAGCACGAGGAGCGCTGATGGGACAGATTTGGCTCACCTCACTGCCCGACGTCCTGCGTAATGCTGGCCTCGACGTCGGCACCTACCAGGGCTGGGAGGCTCGTGCCCGATCGACGGGCGGGTACGACGCCATCCTGGCCGTGCAGGTTCATCACACCGCATCGAACTCGTCGCCCGAGGGCGACATGTCCTACATGTGGGAGGGCTCACCCGACCGACCGGTCGGTGCCATCTACCTCGCCCGTGACGGCAAGGTCACTGTCGGTGCTGCCGGTGCGACCAACACGTCGGGCAAGGGTGGCCCCCTCGGTACGTCGGGCGGGGAGATCCCACTCGACGCCGCCAACCGCTATGTCATCTCGATCGAGGCGGCGAACACGGGCACCGGCGAGCCGTGGCCGGAGGCGCAGCAGAAGGCCTACGTGACCATGGTGCAGGCCCTGTGCGCTGCGTACGGGCTGACGTACGACTACGGCGACGTCCACGCTCACTTCGAGTGGACCACGCGGAAGATAGATCCCGCGGGTGAATCCCACTACGCCAGCGGGGCGAACAAGTGGAACATGGATGCGTTCCGCCAGGACGTAGCCGCCAACGGACCCGGTATCCCACCATCCCCGACAGGAGAAGTCGACATGATTGCCATTGACCACAAGCCCAACACTCCCGAGTGGACTGCCCTCATGGTGACCGGCACCCACATGGCGTGGATCGCAGACGGCCACGCTGACGGCGTGTACCGGGTCGCTGGCGTCCAGCGGGTGACGGTCGGTGACGAGCAGCTCACCGGTCTCATCAAGTCCTCGCAGACCACGACCGACGCCCCTCCCACCCTGAGTGGCAGCGATCGCGCGCTCTGGGACCAGAACCGGATCAAGTAGCATCGCCCGGTGCTGGCAACGTCGAACGTCTCACTGAGTCTCGAAGGCTGGTTCGCGTTCATCGCCATCGTCATCGTGTCCGTGACGGTGTTCCTCGTCGCCCGGCACGGTCGGACGTACCACGTCCACTGGCACAACGGCGACGATGACGGGGAAGAACTTGCCCCGGAACGCGAAGAAGCCCCCCAGCCCGAAGGCTGAGGGGCTTCTTTCAGTAATTCGTGATTGCGTAGAGGAACGGGACGATGACGACGGCCCAGAGGACCAACCCGGCGAGTGCCAGGAGGGCCACCTTCCACCACTTCATCTCCACGCCAGGTTTGCTCACTGGACGCTTCTCATCCCGATGACGATAGGCGACAGGTCCCGCGGGCGCTGGCCCAAGCGGGCGCACGCTTCGATGTAGTCCCGTCGCACCGCGTGCGTGGCCGTGTAGACCATTCGGTCGATGTGATCGGGCCCACAATTCTGTGAAGCACTTTCTGGATTCGAGGGTGAGTCGAAATCACTCATTGCCTTCTCCCTTGATGAAGTGATGGGGGCGGTGCATCTCGATCTGGTCGATCTCACGCTGCACGCGCCGGTTGGACTGCTGACGTTCGATCTCCGCCTGCTCTCTCGCACGGTTGCGCATGGCACCCCAGATGATGAGGGCCGTACACGCTGCGATGAACAGGAAGATGAGGAACTGAACGGTTGGTACTGACATGGGAAAGGGCCCCATTCACTGAGTGAATGGGGCCCCTCCTCCTTTCTACTCGTCCCCGAAATCCGGGGTGACGATGGGAAGCGGCGTGTCGTGCTCGACGCTGTCGAGGACAAGGCGCACCGCTGCTGGCGACAGCAACGGTCCGTTCTCACCCTCGGTGCGCTTGAGCAGATACCCCTTCGGCATGTGGTACTGGCGAGAGATGATCTCGCCCCACCGTGAGCCGAAGAAGGTCCGCTTGACGCCGCCGCACTGTTCGCACTGGTGGACAGCTACGCGCTGGCCACGTGGTACGTCCACGTCGGGTTGGCACCTGATCCAGCGATGGCGTGAGCCACCGACACGGCACTCCAGGAGTACCGGGTCGAGTGATTGCGCACGCTTGCGCTGTTCGTTGAGGAGAGTTGCTCTCTCCTTCGTATTCGGCTCCGTCATTGCTTGGGTCTCCTTGAGTTGGCAGGACATGTGTCCTGGTGGATTGCTTTCATGGTGCTCAGAGCGAAGGGCGTGACCCGCCTCCCCTTCGGGAGACGGATCGTGCCCTTGCACCCCTCGCAGACGAAGGAGCGGTCACTACTCATCGAGCAGTGCTCGTTCCATCGACTTGAGGAGGTCAGACGCTGCTTGCAGATCGTCGATCTGCTTGAGTGTCTGCTCCTTCTTCCAGCCGTCAGGCATCTGCTTCGATTGAGTGACGAGCATCTGACGATGCACGTCACACGCACGAGCTGCGATGCCCGCTTGGTCGACGGTCAGGTCGAAGATGTGGGTGGTGGCCATGGTGATTCACCCCCTCCCCCGGTCCAGGTCTCGAACAGCGAGTCGAGTTCGTTGCTGAATGCAGCGACCTCGTCCTCGATGATCTTCTCCGTGTTCCCCTTCAGCAGGGATTGCAGGCTGACGAGGGCGGGGTTGTCGTTGGGATCGACGCCCATCTCCTTCAGTCCCTCCTTCATGAGACGATCGGCGAAGCGCCCTTCCTCGTTGTTGAGGTCGGGTTCGTCACCGAACAGGGTCTCGTTGTCGGCATTGAGCCCACGCCCATACCCGAGGATCGGCGTGCCCTCCCCGTCACGGATGACGGTGAGGGCGAGGCTCACCACCTTCTCCGTCAGGGTCGGCATCACTGCCATCCTGTCGGTCAGGTCGAGTGTCTCGGCGGTGACGTCGGGACGTGTCAGGTCCCAGCACATCCTCGACATGCCCACCATCATCGAGACAGCAGCCTCGACGTTGCCGTGCCTGGCCAGGGCGGTCGCTCCGACGATGGTGGCCTTGATCGCCTCGTCGTACTGCTCACGGTTCAGCATGACTGAGCCCTCCACACTTCCCTGATGACGTCGGCGATGGCACCTTGCACCTTCGTCTTGTCATCGTCCACGTGGATGACGGCATCCTTGAACTCCAGGAAGCCGCCCTCCACCATGGCGTAGGGAACCTGGGCGATGGCGATGTCCACACCACCGACCAGGTCGTCGTCGGCCATGAGTACCGTGAGGCACTCAGTGACGTCGGTGTCCGGGTTGCTCATGAAGTCCTCCTTCATCGAGCCCCTGATGGGCTCGTCATCCTTGTCCCGTGTCGCGGTGTAGCCATCAGCGATGAAGGTGATGGCCCGCAGCTTGGTCACGTCGGGGAAGTTCATCGGGATGCTGTAGAGGATGGAGTGCAGTGCTGTCGGCACGTCTCCGCCCACCGCATTCAGCGCCTCCTGCATGACCCACTGGGGGACAGCTTCGTATGTCTCCGCCCCCTCGGGCAGGAAGCCCAGCTGAGGGAGTGAGTCACGGTTGCCCATGGCGTAGTCCTTCAGCTTCCATAGCTTGACGGCCTCGATGATGCCCTCGATATGTGGTTCGTTCATGGTCTTGCTCCTTGGTTGGATGGGATGGGTCAGTTCGTCTGCACTTCGGCGAGCGTGTCACCGTTCGGCTTGTGCAGCTGTGCTCCGTTGAGGCGACCCTCGACGATGTTGTCCACGATCTCGTGGACCTTCTCGCTGATGTAGCTGTAGTCGGTGGGGTCGCTGTTGAGCACCTCGTAATCGGTGAGCTGCTCCAGCACGGTCTCCGCAATGATGTCGCGGAAGTGCGATTCGAGAGCGGGCCGCTCGACCACGACAGCCTCCTGCATGAGGTTGAAGTGACCACGCACCGAGTTGGCTGCGTCGATGAGGTTCTCCGTGCTGATCTTCAACTCGGTGAGATCACCCTTCGCCGAGCTGATCGCAGCACGGATGATGGTCTGCACTGCGTTGGCGATGAACGCGTAGCTGTAGCCCTCGAAGTGCGGGTAGGCAGCCTCGTAGTCGATGTCGCCCATGTCCTCCTCACGCAGCAGCACCTTGATGAGGTGCGTGAAGGCCTGGAGGTCAGGCAAGCCCGACTCCAGGACGCAGTCGAAGCGACCGGGGCGAAGCATCGCACGGTCGATCGTCTCCAGGAAGTTGGTCGTACCGATGGTGACTCGGCGGTGACCCTTCGATGACGTGCCGTCGAGGATGTCGAGCACCTTCGCCCGGTCCCTGACGGCCAGCTTCTCCATGTCCTCCATGGCGATGAGCACCTTGTACCCGTTCTCCAACAGCACCATGCTGCGAGCATTGGCAGCCTCGAAGCCTTCGATGCCCAACGACGGGTCGATCTCGATGACGACCGCACCCAGGCGAGCTGAGAGGTACTCGGCCGTCGTCTTGACCATCGTCTTGCCGCCACCCGGAGGCCCGTAGAGGAACATGCCCGTCTTGCGGGGCAGGCCACGCTCATCGTTGGCCGAGTGGTAGCGCAGCGGCGACAGGACGAACCAGTCGATCGCGTTGGTGATGTCACGGGTGAGCGCGACGTTCTCCGGCTTGAACCCGGTCAGGTTGAGGAAGTTGAAGTTCACGTCCACCACCTGCCCGGCGTAGATGCTGTTCTTGTTCGCCCAGTCACGGACGAAGCCGAAGATGCCCTCGACCGCATCCTGGTCGCAGCGCAGCACGTTGGCCACGAGGGTCGGCGTGCCGCCCCGTGAGATCACGCGCATGGATGGACGCCACTTCTGGCCGGGCACCTTGCGGAAGCCGGGCATCGACATCTCGCCCGCAGGGACGATCATCGTGTTCATGCGCCCGGTCATCCAGTCGTAGCCGACGTCGACGATCAGCGTCGTGGGGGTCACGGTCGGATCGTTCGAGATGGGCTGAGGCACACCAGCGTCCGAGCGGTTGAGCACGGCAGCGAGAGCCACACGGATCTCGTCGGGCGTGAACCCCTCGTAGGACTGGAGGCGCTCGACCTGCTCGAACTCACTCATGACCGCATCCTTGACTCCTTCGATCGCAGCGAAGGGGTCCTTGGCATTCGCCAGCGTGCCGTCATAGACGGTGTCCTCGAAGACGATACGAGGACGTGCCAGGTTCGACCCGGCGCGACCAACGAGGTCGCTGAAGCCGATCTTGGCGGGGATGGCGTTGGCATTGCGTGTTGCGATGGTGTTCGTGTTCATGGTGATTTGTCCTTTCGGGACGGGTTGGTTGTCTGTGCGGAAATGCACAGAGCGCCACCCACCAGCCAGGGCCGGTGAATGACGCTCCGCAGATTTCGTGGAATGTGGTGAATGGCGGGGGTGAGTGGACCCCATTCACTCGCTGAATGGGATCAAGTCCTCCGGGAGTTCGACGACGCCGATGCACCGATCCGTCTCCGGGTTGGGCTCCTCCATCGTCGTATGCACCCTGATCTCGAACTTGCCACGGTCGAGCGTCGGGATGATGTAGACGAGGAAGCCTTTGCCGAGGTGAGGGATCATCTCCCAGCCCATGACCCCATGTTCAGGGTCAGCGAAGGGCAGGTACGTGATGCCGGTCGTGGTGTCACGATGACCGGTCACCGCAATGAGCTTCGGAGGATTGAGTGGGCTCCAGGGCTTGGGCTTCATGACCCGAACACCTGCTTGGCAGCCACGACGCGAGCGGAGTGGTAGCCCTGCTCACGTACCACGTCGGTCGGCTTGCCGTTGCGGCCCCGATTGGTCATCTCGAAGCATCGCTTACCTGCCCTGGCCTTGCATGTGGGGCAGGCGACGTCGATGCTCTTGGGGCGCTTGCCCGGGATGGGCTGCACCTTGGGCAGGATCTCCTCGGGCGACGGCGTGAATGCGGGCTCACGCTTGTCCACGATGAGCGTTTGCATGGACGACACGTCGTACTCCTTGCAGTTGAGCAGGTCCACTCGCAGGGTGGTGACGATGGAGGCTGCTGCCTCCATGTCGCCCTCATGCACGATGGTCACGAGCAGGTCGTCGAGGGCGTCGAGCCAACGGCGGTAGTGGTTGGGATGGGTCATTTCTTCTCCTTGGTGATGTGGGATTTGATGTATGAAACGGCAACGGTGATCGCTGTTAGAACGATCGCCACTGGGATGAACAGGATGGATAGAGCAGTAAGCCAAGACTGTTGGCCCTGCCATATGTAGGAAATCACTTGCGCCGGTAGTCGTGATACCGCCATTCAGCGTTGCTGGTGCGATGGCGGGGAGGCTCGGGGTGGTCGGTCGACGTGACGATGGCCACGACGAAGCCGATGGCGCACACGGCGAAGCCGATGAGGAGGAGGATCATCCACCAGCTCATCGCACTGCCTCCGTGGGGCTCACGACGATGTACTTGAGGGAGCGACCCTCCAGCTGCTCGTCCAGGTCCCAGATGTCCTCGAACGTGGGCTCGTCGCTGTCCATCCCCGCCAGCACCGCTTGCACGGCCTGACGGACCAGGAACTGCCTCTGGCGCTGCTCCAGGGCCTCCAAGCGCTGCTGGTACCCGTCGAGCAGGGTGTTGAGGGTGGTGACGGTCTCAGACAGGCTGAGGGTGGCGTTGAGGGCGGCTCGCACTTGCAGCTCCAGCGATGGCATGGGCTCGGTCGGAGTCGAGGGTGAGTCGAGCGCAAGGCGGGGACCCTTGTGGGCCTCGTGCTTGCGCTGCATGTGGATGTACTCGTCGAGCGGTCGCCCAGTGCGAGTCATGCACTTCTCGTTCGGCTTCGCGAAGCAGAACGGGCAGGGCACGTTGGTTGGGTCGGTGGTCATGGTGTTGCTCCTTGGGTTGGGTGTTCGGATGGTTGGATGTTGGCTTGGGCGATGAGCATGAGGAGCCCTTCGCTGTCGACGTAGCCACGTGGATCTTCTTCCCACGAGGCCCACACTTCGACACATGCGGGGTCCTCGTCGAAGGGGTAGCCATCGAGCCAGGCGTCTCGGTTGACGGACCACGTGGCGTGGCCGTAGATGATCGAGAGCGTGGCCCCTGACTCGAAGGTCATCAGGCACTTGCGCTCGAAGTAGGGCATCCCGAGGGTGTCAGGGTCGAGGTCGTTCATGGTGATGCGTGTCACGGGGTAGCGGTGACGGTCATCGACGACGAACGTCGAGGTGTCCTTGTCAATCCTCACGACACGGTCCTGAGTTTCTGCCCGATGTCAGTCACTGCGGCTTGAGTGGCCGAGAGATGCGCCATCATGGTGAGGGCGAACACTCTCATCTCGGGGACGAGCATGGCTTGCGTGACGATCGAGGCGAGATCGAGTTCGGTGGGGACGAACTCGACGCCGGTGCCACGCAGGGTGACTGCCTCGGTGCGCAGGATGTGGTCTCCGTCGTCGTTGGTGGTGATGGTGAAGGTGGTCATGGCATTTCTCCTTGGGGTTCATTCACTGGGTGAATGGGGTTGCCGACCGTGCAGGATGCGCGGTCGGGGTCGGCGTCGTGCCAACGACGTTGGTTGGCACGGGTCGAGTTCGTGGAGCGTGAGACACGTTCCATGTGGTCGGGGTTGAGGCAGTTGCGGTGACGGTCGCATGTGTGGTCGACCGTGTCGTCGTAGCCGGAGAGCGGGGATGAGGGGTTGTAGTGGTTCCACACGTAGCGATGGGCCACGGTGGTCTTGCCACGCAGCTTGAACTTTGCGTAGCCGGAGGTGTCACACGAGCCGGTCCATACCCAGCATGTGCAGCCACAGATGGTGATGTTGGTCCGGACGGTCCGTGTGAGGTCGGTGGGGTCGGGCATGAGGTGGTCCCTTCGGTCGGTGGATGGAATTGACGTAGCGATTCTCCCGGTCGGGGTGGGCCCACGGAGTGAGCGGACCATGTGACGGGGACGCCGAAAGCCCCGATCCCATTCACGGCGTGAATGAGGTCGGGGCGATGGATGTCGGGACATAGCAAAGAGCCCCGACCTTTCGGCCGGGGCTCTTCGACTAGGTGTTGAGCTGTCAGACGCTGACAGTAATGGCGAGAAGTGCGCTCTTCTGTGAGCGCTCTTCCATGATGATTCCGGCGACGAGCTGGCGAGCTACTGCCAGACGCTGTTCGGCCGTCCATCCGCTGACGTCAGCGACGACAGGAATGGCGGACAGCTCTTCGTCACTGGCCAGCGACAGCACTCCCCATTCCGGTGTCGTGGCAACCGTTGCCACAACCGGTGTCGCGGTGGTGGTGCGGGCGGAAGGCTTGCGAGTGATCTTGCCAACCTTCCGATTCTTGCCAGTACCGGTCACGGTTGCGGCGAGGTCAATCGTGGAAGCGTTCGACAGCTTGCTACCGGTGGCCAGCGTCAGCCATGGCACATAGTCAGCCATGGCAGGAGCGTTGCCAGCGCTCTTGAACGCTTCCCGACGTGCTGCGCTGTCGTTGTCATGGATGGCCAGCGCACGTGACATTGTGGAAGCGGACGGAAGAGTCTTGCGCTCTTCTGCGTCGACGAAGAGACCGGAGGAACGGTCAGCGAACGCTGACCGGATGTTCTCACCGGTGAGACTCTTCGTCAGCTTGCCAGCGATGCTCTTGCCAGCGAGGAACGCGCCCAACGCTGACAGCGCGTCACACGTGCTGTTGAAGCCTGCCCAACGTGCGTCAGTGACGGTTGCCTCTGTCGTGCGCTCTGCGTTCGCTACTGCGCTGGCACGTTGTGCCAGTGCTGTCAGCGTTGCCGATGGCATGGCCAGCGTCGGGGCCGTGGTGGTGGTGGTGGTGGTGGTGGACATGTTGCTCTCCTGTTATGGGATGTTGGTTCCCATTCATCGGATGAATGGGATGGGAGGAACGTTCCTCCCACAACCAATACACTATCGTAGAATAGCCCTTAGCCTCCGGTGAGGGTGAGCCCAGACCCCCCCACCCCCCACCCCCGGGGTACGCCCCCCCACGCCCTACCCTTCATCTCAGGGGTGTCGGACTGCTAACCATTTCTGTGAGAGATTTCAGAACAAGGACCTAGGCTAGACCCCAGTACCAAGAGGAGTGAGGCGGGGATCAGTGGATCTCACCTACTATGGACTACGAACAGGTGTTCGAGGAATGTGTAGGACCCTTGTAGGACCGGTCCTACACACTTTCTCTCAAATTGGCGGAAATACCCCCATAAACCACCTGCTAACAGACTCGCGTTAAGGAGTAGAGGGAGGAGGGGTGTAGGACCCGGTCCTACACGGTCCTACAGAGTTGGCCACCCCTGCGCTCGATCTTGCCGGTGGCCAGTGCGACCTCCAAAGCGTGGTCCCAGCGATCACGAGTCCTGCTGTTTGCCATCGAATTGCGCAGCTCCCGGTACGGCACACCGTCGTCCTCTGCTGCCTCCACTCGGGCGATGATCCTGCGTGATACGTCGTCCACGAGCCGCTTCTCCTTCACCGTCTCCGCCACGTAGTCGGAGACGCCACGAGCCTCTGCCTGCCTGTGACGTGCGTCACCTTCAGTCTGGCGATGGGCGATGATGAGCTGCTGACGGACGTTGCGATGTGTCGATAGAACAGAGCCAGCGAGAGCCCAATCGTCGACGGTGACCGTCGTCGAGCCGCCGAACATGGCCATTAGGCCTGCCAGCTTCAGCCGGAGGAGCGTCTGATGGCCGTCCAGGTCATCCAACACCAGGCGACCCTCCATCACCGCCTCACGCTCGTCCTGGACCTCGCTCACGATCTCTGGGGCGTACTCCAGCGTCGACCCCGTGGAGTACACCCGGTACTTGATGGGCCCGGGCCAGGCCGGGATCGAGGCGGGAAGGGGTGAATGGGCCCACGAGAACAGGATGCGTTGGGGGAACCCCACCGCCTTCAGGTGATCGGCGAGCAGCTCGTGGCCTCGCAGGGTCTGGATGTTGAGGCAGGCGGTGACTCGGCGCTTCTTGCCCGGCACGATCCGCTTCGTCTCCTCTGAGGCGTTGAGCTGACCGAGTGTCGCCCCGGACCATGCTGAACACAGGGTCTGGACGATCGTGGTGCCCTTGCGGGCGTTCTGCTCCATCAGGGCCGTGGCTTCGTCGGCTACGAAGTGGACAGCCTTGTGGACGCCGAACTTGTACGAGGGATCGCCCGTGGGCTTGCCTTTCTCGTCCTTCTCCCGGCCCATGAACGCCTGGATCAGCCCTTCGCCACTGCCGATCGGGGCGGACATCAGGAATCGCTCGTCGGTGGTGTGGATCAGCTCCTCGGCTACGCCGTTGGCGATGGTCTTGCCGCCCGCCGACTTCGCCACGACGCACGAGATGAAGTCGAACGTCGATGTGGACCCGATGATGGCTGGAATCTGCACGTCTGGCGGCACGAGGCAGGCATACCTGGCCATCGTGGCGGCGAACAGGGCGTCAGGAGAGACCCGGCGCGAGTACGCAGCGTCGCGGATGTGCCCGAGCCAGTCCCGGGACGCCCAGAACTCGTCTGGTAGATTGAGCGAGACGTCTGCTGCATGGGCGTCAACCCCAGAGTGCGTCCCCGCCTCCTCGTCCTGCATTCGGGGAGCGGGGGCAACTCTCTGCGGCATCATGGTGCGGCGGATGAACGACATCGCCCCCTTGACGTCCCCGCCGTGCTCGACGACGCAGTACAGGTCGAACGGCGTCAGCAACACGGTGCCGCCCTTGCCTGACCTGCCGATCGAATGCCACACCGGGTCGAGCGTCGTCGTGAAGACGGTGACGACGCCGCTCGGGTGCAGGATGGCGCTGTGCCCGCCGCGCGGGTCCTTGCCGGGGCGGCACCAGTACATGTCCTGGCCGCGGTTCTCCATGTACTGCCAGCCCGCCTTGTGCAGGAACGTCGCCGGATCGAGCAGGGCGTTGGCGTACTCGGTGGGATCGTCGTCGGTGCCCCGTGAAACGTCACTAGCGTAGAGAGCCTTGACGGGCAGACTACGCTCCGAGGTACCGGAAGGCACCTCGGAGCGTGGCTCCGTACGGCCCATCTCCTCGATCCGCTCCAACACCCACTCGGGAGCCATCAAGGGCTCGACGTCGACCGGGTTGGCGAACCAGCGGTAGGGCTTGCCGTTCGGGTGGATCGTCGGGCCGACCACGATCTGGCCACCCTCGCCCCGAATGTCGATCTTCTCGGCGAACTGCTGGGCGGAGTTGCGGACCTCGAAGGGTGCCTGGAACACGTAGTGCGCCCCGTCCGAGCCCGTCACCTGCTGGACGGTGCGCTTGAACGTGTCGACCGACTCGGGGTGCTCGCTGACGAGGGCGATGAACGTCGTGCCGCCGACCTCCCCGTCGATGTCGAGCGCGAACAGGTGCATCCCGTTGGGCTGGTTGCCCATCGCCCAGCCGACGCCGTTGTTGCCCTTCATCCATCCGGCCACGGTGGCCAGGTCGTCGGTGGCTTCCTCCTGCCATGCTCGCAGCTTCGGGTACTTCGCCCCTGGCGCGATCGGCACGATCTTGTAGCCCTTCGACGCCATGTCGATGGCCTGATCCAGACAGTACCCAGGCTCTCTGATATGCTCGGACACGTTCTGATCTCCTTCGGGTGGTTGGTTCATGACGGATTCTTTCGGTGAGCGCTGGATGGGTCGGTCTGCATGGGTTACTCCTTGGTACGAAGCCCCGGCTGCACAGCCGGGGCTTCGCACTGTAGGTCACTGCTTGCGCAGCTTGTTGCACTCGTCGCAACGGACCATCTGCTTCGGCTTCGGCAGGACGATGCGCCCCACCCGACCGCACAGCGCCACCGTCGTCGAGTACTTGTCCGTGTTCCGTGGGATGTGGAACCCCTGCACCCCGAGCCGATCGGCCAGCAGCACCCAGGGGTGCACCAGCTCCTCGACAGGGGCCGCGGAAACCGTCTGCTTCCGCGGGGGCTTCTCCTCGCCGTACGACGAAGCGTCGAACAGCGAGGCGGTCATTCCGCAGCCGTCATCTTGACGGCCGTCACCTCACGCAGGTTGATGAGCCACGACTCGTTGCCCTTGGTCAGGCGGAGGAAGTCCCCGTCCCGAGCCGAGCCGGTGATGCCGCGGTAGAACCCGTTCGGGCTGTCCGTGTTCTTCCAGCAGACCTCGAAGTCGATGACCTCGGGTGCCTGGATCTCGTGTTCGTCGCTCATCACTCTTCTCCCGTCGAGAACTCGGCTGTCGGGGCACCGGTCAGCACCACCGTCTTCGTTGTAGCGTCCCACTCGGCGGGTCCCGCAACCGTGGAGACGAATCCCTCCCAGTACGAGGCGTATCCCCGTCCATCGGCGTCGATGCAGATGACCGTCGTCGCCGTGGTGTCACCGGTGTAGACGCCGTTGGCCTCCAGCTGCGGGATGGCGACACGGGATTCCCGGCCGATCACCTGCTGCGGGTTGGTCAACTGGAACGTGCCGGGGATCGGGAACCCGATCGACGGACACGAATGGATCGGGTCCACGACGCCCTGGTTGAAGAAGAACGAGGTGGTGACCGTGGCGTTCGCCTGGGCCGTCTCGATCTCGATGAGGTTCTGGCGCAGTTGCGAGTACTCGAAGATCGGGATGGGCTGGGCTTCGAGGAACTGGGTTAGCTGCTGTTCGGCCGTGTCCTCCTCGGAGACTCTCCCCCCTTGATCGTCGGAGCCGCAGGCCCCGAGTACGAGCGCCGACGCTGCGGCGATCGCGATGATGGACTTCCTCATGAGCAGTTCTCCTTGATGAATGCACGGGCGTTGTAGGGGAGTTCGATCGACCCGGTCAGCTTGGCTGCCGAGTCGCAGATGCCGTCGATGACGGCGATGCGCTGGTTGGCGGGGATGTTCCCCTCGGCCTCGGCGATGTCGTCGAGGATCTGCGCCACGAGGGCGTCCTGACGGCCGTACGAGTCCTGGCGGATCTCAGCGTTGCGATTGGTCGCGTAGTCCTTGATCCACCAGCCGAGGAAGAACAGCCCCACGGAGACGGCGACCACCAGCACGATGCTGGCGATCACCGCCCCCGCAGATGCGAGGATGCGCTTCACAGCGGATCGTCTCCGCCCTCGAACCACACGTCGCCCTTGAGCGCCAACTCGGCGATCTCGGCGATGAGTTGTTCGGTCGTGTAGGCGACCTCACGGTTGGTGATGTACCACCGCTTGCCCGAGTAGATGGCGGCGTAGTTGTAGTCCTTGTCGTTGTCGGCGAACTGCACCATCCACACCACGACGTAGCCAGGCTCGGTGTCGAGGGCGTCGAAGTACACGCCCAGTTCGTTGACGACCGCGTCGGCCCGCAACTTCTTCCGGTCGTTCATGACCTTGTCGATGATCTCTCTGTCTGACATTTCCTTCTCCTTTGCCTTCTTGGCGAGTTGGACCAGGAGTGGGTTCTCCTGGAACATGTTCTTCTTGATTGCTTCGTCGTAGGCCTCGCTGATGATCTTGTTCAGCGGGGTCTGCCGCTTCGGTGTCGCCGTGTAGGGCGGCACCCACGAGGAGCCGTGGTTGTGGGAGTCCCCCTGGCACACCGGTTGGGCGTACCAGGGGTTCCCCTGCTGATCGACTCCGTGGCTCTGGGCCTCCATCAGTCGTCGAAGTCGTCGACCGAGACCGACGACTTCGGGGCTGACAGCTCCATCGTGTAGAGCTTGGCGGGCTGGAAGCCACGGGTCGTGGGCTTGGCATCGCCGGTGTACGTCACCGTCAACTTCGCGCCCTCGTCGATCGTGGACAGGCCTGCCGCCTTCGCGGCCTCGGCGAGCGCGACCTCACCGGACTTGCCCTTGCCGACCTTGACCTCGAAGTTCTTGCCGCCCTTCAGCCAGATCGAACGACGGCCATCGTCGTCGTCACTGTTGCGCAGGTCGGTCTGCAAGTCGATGACGGTCTGCATCCGGGGCGAGCCATCGGCCCACTCCAGCGGCGCACCGGTGGTGAAGTCCGTCTGCTGGACACGCTTGATCGACTCGATCGAGCCGGTGATCGAGTCACCGATGTCCTCGGGCTTCCAGCTCTTCGAGCCGCCTTCCAGGTCTGAAACGCTGAATCCACTCATTTCGGGTTCTCCTTCTTGGTATGTGGTTTGCTGGTTCTCGGGTCTCCGATAGGCCAGGTCATTCCGTGCTCGGCCTCGACGTTGTCGAGGAGGGTGAGCACGAGTTGGATGTGAGCGGGATCGCTCAATCCGTTCTTCGGCGTTGGAACCCCTTCGGGCCAACGGCGGATCATCAGGGCTGCGGCGTCAGGGTTGCGCTTGATGGCTGCGATGCGCAGCCGGATGAACACAACGAGTTCATCCGTATCGACGATGTCGACGCCTTCGAGCGCGTCGGCGGCTTCCTCGACGCTCAACCCGATGGGCGGGGTGAACTCGTAAGCGCCATACGGCTCGACGTTCTTCCACAGGCGTCGCCACTGCTTGACGTCGGCTACGAGGCCTGCGCCCCACTCGCCCACGCCCATGTCGCACCATATGAGCGAACATACTTCCTGCCCTGCCGGAAGATGGACGAGGATGCCCCAGTCCCGGTTGATCGGTGGCGTCGGCAGGAACTCATCCTTGTCGACGTCGTACAGCTCGCCCTCGGCGTACAGCGCCATCTGCACCGTGTAGCCCGGCAGCGAGAAGTCGAGCGACTTGCCCGTCTTCAGGTCGCCGACGAACAGCGTGCCCGGTGGGTGGATCTCGCCGTCCGGGGTGACGATCTCCCGGGTGGTGCGGTAGAGGCGATCGGCCGTACCTGCGCAGCCCCGCTTGAGGTTGACGACGTGGTACTCGAACAGCTCCGAGACCAGGCCGAACTCCTCCAGCGTCTTGGAGTACACCCGCAGCGACTTGGCGTACTCCTCGGGCGGATCGAAGTCGTCCTCTGGGTCCTCCCACCGCTCGCTCATGGCGTGCAGGGCGGTGCCGATGTCGGCTGCCTGCGCTCCACGACCGGCGTTGATCGCCAACTCTCGCAGCCCCTTCAGCGCTTCACGATCCCCGTCCTTGACCGCCACGTAGCGGGCCTGGAGTGCCGGGTCGGTCGCCACGCCGATCGCAGCGCGGTCGATCTTCCAGTTCACGAGGGCGTTCTCGTCGTCGAGGATCTTGCCCCAGCCCGATGGTCGCGACAGGCGTTGGTTCTTGCCCTCCTTGTCGACGATCATCGGTGCGCCGTTGGCTCGACGGAAGTCCCGCTTCTGCGGGGTGTCGAACTCGTCGATGTTCAATCCCATGCTCTCTCGTCTTCCATCACTGCTCCTGCTTTCATGTTGAGGTACTTGACGACTCGGGGGTCGTCCCCGGCCAGGTCGATGAGGTCCTTCGCCAGGTTGGCGAGCTGTCGCTCGTTGCGGTTGCCGCTCTCGATGTAGAGCATCAGCGACTCGACCAGCGGCTCTTCGACCATGGATCTCCTATCTTCGTCAGGGGCTGTCACAGGGTCCGCCTCCCCCACTCAGCGATCAGAGCGGCGTCGCTCAGGCCGTTGTGCTTCTTGAGTGACCAGCGCTGCGCCATCGAGGGCCACAGCTCGGTCGCCTTGCCACGGCTGGCGTCCTTGTCCTTGCCGATCAGCGTGAACATCTTCTTCCAGGACTGCGGCGTGACTCGCTCCATCGGCAGCCCCATCGCCTGGACGACGCCGAGGGCGACGCCGAAGTTCTTGCCGAACTTGAAGACGCTCGACACTCCCTGACCCGGCATCGAATGGACCTGCTCGATGGTCACCCGACACTCGTCCTGCACCATGTCTCGCCAGTCGTGGAGCAACGCTGCCAGCAGCAGACCGCTGACTTCGCTGTCGATGGCGGGCATCTGCTGGACGTCGATGAGCGTGCCGTTGGCGGAGATGAGCGCGAGCCCCCCGGTCTGCCCCGGGTCAATCCCGATGAACGCCGTCATCGAGGAGCCGGTGCCTGGCGGTGGGCGACCAGCGCCTCTTCTTGCGTGTAGGCCTTGCCGTACGAGTCGGTCAGCGTGTCGATGACGAGCTGGTTGAGGCTCTTGTTCTGTCGGGCGGCTTCGCCGATCAGGAACTCACGGAAGGCCCAAGGGGCTTTCACGTTGAGCTGAACGGGGAGCAACCGCGGGTCTTTCTGTCTGGTGCTTCGTGTGTTTGCCATGAGTACATACTACCGTGACTCCACCTGATAGCAACTACTAGTTACCCACAGATGTTGGAAGTTGTCCCCAGGGCTGTCCACAGGGTTGTTCACAAGAACGCTCCGCACTGGGTGGGCGTGGCATGATGGTCGCATGACCGACACCTACGGCAAGGTCGACGGCCGCGGACAGCACAACCACATCCCCATCTCGGACTTCCGCAAGCAGACCTTCCTCAAGTGGCTCTGCACCCCGTCGAAGGAGCGTGACCCCCGCACGATCTCCGACCTCGCTCTCCAGTTGGACGTTGGACGCAAGACGCTGTACCGCTGGCAGGAGGACAAGGAGTTCCTCGAAGCGTGGGAGAAGATGTATCTCCGCACCATCGGCGACCCGTCCCGCAAGAGCGAGATCATGGAGACGCTGTTCCGTACGGCGACCGATCCCGACGACCCCAAGCACGTCCAAGCCGCCAAGACCTACTTCGAGATCGAGGGCTCCGTGAAGCCCGCCAAGATGGAAGTCAGCGTCACCCGCCCCACCGCGGAACTCACCGACGAGCAACTCGCCGAACTGCTTGCAGAGCGCGCCGAGGCCGAGAAGGGCCAGCGGCTCCGTGCCGTCGAATAGCGGTCCCGGCTACGAAGGGACACTGGACGCGGGATCTCGCCGCGCCATCCTGGCGCTGCGCCGCATCGCCGACAGCAAGATGTCGTGGATGGGACCGTACGTCCCGGGCGAGTGCTACAAGGAAGCCGACGTCGTGCGCGACGGGCAGTGGACCATGGTCGCCATCCGCGACACGTGCGACCCTCCCGCCCCCCAGGAGGACGGCCCCGAGATCCTCCTGCTGCCCAACTGGCCCAGCACGGCGCAGAACTCCAACAACAGCATCATCGTCGCCAACCGCTGGACCGTCGAGAAGCTGGGCGACATCACCAAGCTGGGCGTCTACGTCACCGCAGCAACGCAGGGCGAACTCCACGAGATCGTGGTCCTCATCGACGGGGCCGTGCAGTTCGCCGAGGCCTTCACGCCGCCGAACACCGGCGTCGCCTACGTCTCCACGCCACTCATCATCGTCAGGCCCGGCTCCGTCATCGAGGCTCGTCTCCAGATCGTGCAGGAGGGGGCGCAGATCGAGTACCTCTACACGGCCGGGTACTTCGGTGCCCCGCCTCCTGGCACGACGCACGCTGAGGGCCAGCTCAACAACGGGGCCTGGACGACTACGGCCTACGCCGTCAACATCGGCTACCAGCAGTTCATCCCCTCCGAGGACTGGCAGCTCGTGTCGATCTCGGGCGGCACCGGGGGTGGCACCGGCGAGCAGGGACCGGAGGGTCCGCAGGGTCCGCAGGGCGCTCAGGGTCCTCCCGGCCCGCAGGGCATCCAGGGTCCGCAGGGTCCTCCCGGCATTCAGGGCATCCAGGGACCGCAGGGCGAGCAGGGACCGCAAGGCGAGCAGGGCATCCAGGGTGCTCACGGCAACACCGGACCGACCGGCCCGCAAGGAGACACCGGCCCGCAGGGGCCACAAGGCGTTCAGGGTCCGCAGGGTGCGGACGGCGTGGACGGCCTCGACGGCCCGCAAGGCCCGCAAGGCGCTGATGGCATCGAAGGCCCACCCGGCCCGCAAGGCGAGCAGGGTGTCCAGGGACCGCAGGGTGTCCAGGGCGTACCCGGCACGGACGGAGCCACCGGCCCCACCGGCGCGACCGGCCCGCAGGGCGACCAGGGCGTCCAGGGCGTGCCCGGCCAGGACGGCCTCGACGGACCGCAAGGACCGCAGGGCGCTGACGGCATCCAGGGTCCTCCGGGTGAGACCGGTCCCGCTGGACCGCAAGGTGTCCAGGGCCCGACCGGCCCACAGGGCCCGGCAGGCGAGTCGTTCAAGATCGCCATGTACTTCGGCGAGACGAAGATGCCCGCCGATCTGCCCGATGGTGGCCTCATCCCCGCCAACTGGGACGCGCCGGGCCGACCGGCTGCCGACATCCAGTTCATCGACGGCATGGCGGCGATGTACCAGCCGATCGAGGGCGGCGGCTCACCGGGCGGCGGTGGACCCGCCGATCCTGAATGGGGCGAGCTGTACTCGTACTGGGCTGAGGCTGGCCCCGGCGAGCAGTGGGAGAACATCGGCGACATCCAGGGTCCTGCGGGCCCGGCAGGCCCGCAGGGTCCGACCGGAGCCACCGGCCCGCAGGGCGAGCAGGGCGAGCGCGGCTCGGGCTGGTGGACGTCCACGGAGAGCTTCCTCCAGAACCACGGCACCGAGGGCCACGCCCTCGACGGCGTGAACAACGGGCTCGTGCGCGTCACGGGCGGTGCGGTGTGGTTCCCCAATGCTGGCAACTCTCTCTACGCTGCTGACCCCGTAGCCGGATGGGGCGACATCGAGGTCATCCTTCACGCGTCCCGCCCCACTACGGCGGCGCACAGGTTGGCTGCCAACGAGGGATTCGATGTCAACTGGTGGGAGTCTGGATCGCTGTACCTTTCGGGCAACTTCGGTGCAGGGATCGAATGGAACATCGGATACTCCGACGCCATCCCCGTCGAGTTCGGTCAGATGGCCTGGGTGCGACTCAGGCGTACGGCGTCGACCGGTGTCTGTCAGTTCGACTGGCACCCCGATCAGGCCGACGCCCCGACGCAGTGGACGCCGCTTGGCAGCTACGGCCCCCAGACTGCTGGAGGCTTCACTGCAAGCGGTGGGTACACCATCCAGGGCGACAGCAGCTGGACCGTCAAGGACGCCATCGTCCGCAACGGCATCGGGGGCCCCAAGGTCTTCGACTTCAATGCCGAACTTGACCTCCCGGCGCTGACGCCCGAGGCGACGTCCTTCGTCGCATCCTCGGGTCAGACGGTGGTGGTGAACCGAGCGCCTTCTGGTTCTGCCACCGTGCTCGTCCCCGCCGACACGACGGTCTACGTCGGCGGTGGTTTGACGTTTGCGGAGAAGCACATCTTCCTGCCCAACAACCCAGTTTGGGAAGTCGGGCCAGGCGATGATGTGGTGCATGTGTGGTGCGGTCAGCCGGGCAACAACTCTGGCGACTACCAGTACATCATGGGTCGGGGCGACATCAACGATGTGAGGATCGTGTCGCTCGACTCCACCACGCTCAGGGTCGACTGGATAGACAGCACTTCGTTCCAAGTCGGAGTCAACCTCGCCATTCCCAATCTGGACCCGAACGAAATGATCGCGGTCTTTGCGCTGCTGGATCGGTCTGCGAGCCAGGTGCGAATCCTGGCGTACAACCGCAACGGATTGCTCGGCGAAGCCTCAACTCCGCTGGGGGCGTTCGGACAAATCAGCGGACCCAATACGTACAGGTTCATCCTTCCCGCCACATATTCCACCTACAGCGGTGCGCTGTGGCACAAGGGTCCGAACATCGTCCCGACCGACGACGTCCTGCTGCGCATCGCCAACGCCTTCCTGGAGAACAACTCAGACCCCGAGGAGATGCTGCTCCTGGCGTCCAACGTCCAGGGCCTCTGGTCGACCGACCACGCATTCGACCCCAACGAGGGCGACCTGTGGCTGCATCCCGAGACGGGTGACGTCTAC
>Ga0316616_100000025_pt1 | contig 37763 bp, 39 predicted proteins | sample OWC_Aug_M1_C1_D1_FD_207660 | JGI IMG/M metagenome (GOLD analysis project Ga0316616, IMG submission 207660) | Wetland soil microbial communities from Old Woman Creek delta, Ohio, United States - OWC_Aug_M1_C1_D1_B | ecosystem: Environmental > Terrestrial > Soil > Wetlands | place: USA: Ohio... | reverse complement strand
CCTTGCTGGCGTTGGCAGCTGCGTACTACTTCCTTACGGAACCTCTCCCGCCCGCGCGGCGCGTGCCGCTGACGCCGCGCCAGGTATTGACGGACTACCGGAAAATCTTCAGCGATCGGGAGTTCGTGCTTCTGATAGTAGCGTTCGGCGCCAACTTCGCAGGCTTTTTCGTCTACGTGCTGGCCGCGCCGGTGTTCCTGGTCAATCATCTCGGTCTGAACGAGCACCAGTTCGGCATGATGTTCATTCCCACCGTGCTAGGCATGGTGACCGGCTCCTGGCTGGCGCGCCGCGCAGCCGGACGTCTGCCCAATGCCACCATTCTGCGCCTGGCCTATGCCTGGATGAGTGGAGCGGTGCTGCTAAATGTTGCGGTTTGCCTGTGGCTGCCGCCAGACCCGTTGACCAATATCCTACCTATCATGCTATACAACGTCGGCATGGCGTTCGCCATGCCGGTGCTTGCCGTAAACGCGCTGGATCGGCATCCGCGCCTGCGCGGTACTGCCGCATCCGGGCAGGCTTTCGTGCAGATGGTGCTTTCCACGGTTTCCGCCGGGCTAGTCATTCCCTTGCTGTGGCAAAGCCCGCTTGGCTTGGCGATCGGCATGGCAGGCTATTTGCTGCTGGGCTGGTGGTTCACCAGGCAATCAAAAGTGTGGCAAGGAAATGCATAATCAGCCAGAGCGTAGCGCCCCGATCGGTGCTACGGTGGATGGTGGCGGCGTCAACTTCAGCCTGTTTTCGCGCAACGCCACCGGGGTGGAGTTGATGTTGTTCGATTAAGAAGATGCTCCCTCGCCGCCGCGTGTGATCGCCCTCGACCCCTATGGTCGGGCGGTGCTGGTGCCCAAGGGCTACAGTCGTACCGCCGCTGCCCTTCTTACACGGTTGCCATAATGCGGCATCGGTTCAATAAAAAAGGAGGCATGTGCCTCCTTATTGTGTTGCGCTTGCACCGGTTTATTCGGCCAGCAGCCCGCGCTTGCCTTTCTGGCCGTTGTGCTGGTCGGCGTCAGGCAGGGGGTCCTTCCTGGAAGTGATGGCCGGCCATACTTTGGCCAGACGGGCGTTGAGTTCGATGTATTCCTGCTGGTCGGCGGGCACATCATCCTCGGCGAAAATGGCCTCTGCCGGGCACTCCGCCACGCACAGGGTGCAGTCGATGCACTCGTCCGGGTCGATGGCGAGGAAATTCGGGCCTTCCACGAAGCAGTCCACCGGGCAGACGTCCACGCAGTCGGTGTATTTGCACTGGATGCAGTTTTCAGTTACGACGTAGGTCATTGCTTTAACTCCAAATTCTGAATATTTTTGAATTTTACCACTTATTGGATCATTCCGGCGCCGACCGTCATGTTGGTGAAGTCATCGATCACGATGAAACCACCCGTGGCGCGGTTGTCGGTGTAGGCATCGCAGGCGATCGGCTTCAGTAGCTTGAGGTTGACCTTGCCGATTTCGTTCATCTTGAGCTCTGCCGGCGCTGCGATGTGATCCAGCGTGTTGATGTCGACGCGCTCGACCAACGCGGTCACCATAGCCTTGACGGTGGTGGTAGCGTGCTTGATCAGGTATTTTTTGCCGGGCTGCAGCGGGGTTTCGTGCATCCAGCACAGCATCGTCGTCAATTCCTTCTCGACACGCGGCTGGTTGCCGGTGTGGACGATCATGTCGCCGCGAGAGATATCACGCTCGTCTTCCAGTGTCAGCGAGACGGACATCGGGGCGAAGGCTTCCTGCAGGTTGCCCTCGAACGTGACGATCTCCTTGATGCGTGAGGTAAGGCCGGATGGCAACACGGTGATATCGTCACCGACATTGACCGAGCCTGACTCGATGCGGCCCATGTAGCCGCGAAAGTCGTGCAGTTCCTCGGTCTGTGGACGTGAGACGCACTGCACAGGGAAGCGGAAGTCTTCGGTATTGATCTTGCCTGTGACCGGGGCGGATTCCAGTTTTTCCAATAACGTTGGCCCGTTGTACCACGGCATCTTGTCGCCACGCGTCACCACCATGTCGCCTTCCAACGCAGAAATGGGGATGAAGCTAACCTCGCCGCCGATGAAGCCCAGCTTGTCGTAGAAGTCGGAGAAGTCCTGGCGGATTTTGTCAAAGACTTCCTGCGAGTAATCCACCAGATCCATCTTGTTGATGGCGACCACGATGTGGGGGATCCCCAGCAAGCGTGAAATATAGGCGTGACGGCGTGATTGCGTCAGCACTCCCTTGCGTGCATCCACCAGGATGATGGCCAGGTGCGCGGTGGAGGCGCCGGTAACCATGTTGCGGGTGTACTGCTCGTGCCCCGGCGTGTCGGCGATGATGAATTTGCGTTTGGGCGTGGCGAAGTAGCGGTAGGCCACGTCGATGGTGATACCCTGTTCGCGCTCGGCTTGCAGGCCGTCGGTGAGCAGCGCCAGATGCGCGCCCTTGGCACCTTTCTTGTCTTCCACGCTTTTGGCGGCATCGAGCTGGTCTTCGAATACGCCTTTGGTATCAACGAGCAGGCGGCCGATCAGGGTGGACTTGCCGTCATCCACGCTACCGGCAGTGGTGAAGCGCAGCAATTCGGTTTCGGCGGCGTCAAACAGGTTTTTGTCGATAGCGTTCATCAGAAGTAACCTTCCTTCTTCTTGTCTTCCATGGTATTGCTGCCATGGTCGATGATGCGGGTTTCGCGCTCGGAGCGGGTTGCAACCGCCGATTCGGCGACGATTTCCTCAATGGTGTTGGCGGAGGAGTACACGGCGCCGGTGCAGGGCGAGCAGCCCAGCGTGCGGAAGCGGCACATGACGCTTTCCGGTATTTCGCCTTCCTTCAGGTTGCCGGCATCGTCGGCGGGGATCAGCATGCTGCCGCGCTTAACCATCTGGCGCTCCTTGGCGTAATACAGCGGCACGATGGGTATGTTTTCCAGCTTGATGTATTGCCAGATGTCCATCTCGGTCCAGTTGGAGATCGGGAACACGCGGATGGATTCGCCTTCGTGGATGCGGCAGTTGTACAGGTCCCATAGTTCCGGGCGCTGGCTTTTCGGGTCCCACTGGCCGAACTCGTCGCGGAAGGAGAAAATGCGCTCCTTGGCGCGCGAGCGCTCTTCGTCGCGGCGGGCGCCGCCCATGGCGGCATCGTAGCCGCCGGCTTCTAGCGCATCCAGCAGCGCCTTGGTCTTGAGCGCACCGCAGCAGCGGGCAACGCCCAGCTTCAGCGGATGCGCGCCCTGTGCGATGGCTTCCTCGTTGCGGTGCACGATCAGCTTCGCGCCGACTTCCTTGGCATACCAGTCGCGGAATTCGTACATTTCCTTGAACTTGTAACCGGTATCGACATGCAGCAGCGAGAAGGGCAGCGGGCCCGGCGCAAAGGCCTTGCGCGCCAGGTGCAGCATGACGCTGGAATCCTTGCCGACGGAATAAAGCATCACGGGGTTGCGGAACTCGGCCACCACTTCACGCATGATGTGGATGGACTCGGCTTCCAGGGTTTGCAGATGAGTCAGGGTCTTGGTTGTGTTCATCATCAGGCCTTCTTTACGTGCAAGCCGCATTCCTTGCCGGCTTCGTCTTCCCACCACCAGCGTCCGGCGCGGACGTCTTCGCCAACCGCGATGCTCCGTGTGCAGGGCGCGCAGCCGATGCTGGGGTAATGTTTGTCGTGGAGCGCATTATACGGGATAGCATTGCTGTGGATATATTCCCACACTTCCTTTTCCGTCCAGTCTGCCAGCGGGTTGAATTTCTCAAGCCCGTGGTCGGCGTCGTGCTCCTGAACCGGCATGTTGGCCCGGGTCACGGCCTGCTGGCGGCGCATGCCGGTGATCCAGGCAGTCTTGCCGGCCAGTGCGCGCTGCAGCGGCTCGACCTTGCGGATGCCGCAGCATGCCTTGCGCAGTTCGATGCTGTGATAGAACGCATTGATCCCATTGGTTTCGACGTATTGCTGAATGGCGTCGGCCAGGGGGTAGTAGATGTTGATTTCCACTTTCTGGCCGTAGGTGTCCTGCACCTTGGCCAACAGGTCGTAGGTTTCCGGGTTGAGGCGACAGGTATCGAGCGAAAAGATGCTGATGCCCGGTGCGTACTTGGCCACCAGGTCGGTCAGCACCATGTCTTCTGCCCCCAGGCTGCTGGCCAGAGTGGCCGGGCCGAATTCGTCCTGGATGCGTTCAAGCAGCACTGCGGCTGCGGCAATTTTGGCTTCGAGTGACATCAATCCACCTCGTCTTCGCTTCGAGTAAATACACGTCCACTCGCTGCTGCGTGATGGGCTACGCGGGTGTGTCGTCGCCAAACCGGCAACGGGTTATCCACGGCGCCCTGATAGGGGTCGGAAAAATCGCGCAGGCTGGCGAGCGCATCTTCGGCGGAGCGGTCGGCGCGGATGGAGAATGCATCGAAGCCGCAGCGGTTCATGAAATACAACTGGTCGCGCAATACGTCACCGATGGCGCGTAATTCGTTGCGATAGCCGTAACGTGTCCGCAGCAGCGTGGCTTGCGAGAAGCCGCGGCCGTCAACGGCGCGGGGGAAGTGGATTGCGATGAGCGGCACGCTGTTGATGTCCGAAACACTGTTGATCAGGTCTTCCAGCAGTTCGAAGCTTTCCAGCCAGATGCCGACTTCTCGCCGGGCTGCACGGGCGGCCAGTTCGTCCTTGCGTGCCTGCCATACGGTCAACGGCACGATGATTTTCGCAGCTTCGGGAATCTCGGTGCTGCTGATCTGTTCCGGTGTCGCAGCAGATTCGCCGGTGATCTTGAAAATCACAACCTTGCCGGCCTGCTTGCGCACGGTTTCTTCAGCAGGGGCGGGCAGTGTGATCAGCGTCCATTCGTCAGCCACGATGGCGTTGTTCTTGATGAGGTTGGACATTAGGCAGCCTCCTTTGCATAAACGTGGGCCTTATATGGAGCTATTCCGAGGCGCCGCACGGTATCGATAAAGCGTTCTTCCTCGGTGCGGTTGGCAATGTAGGTTTCGATCAGTCTGGACACCACGCCCGGCACTTCCTCTGCCGCGAACGACGGACCGATCACGGTGCCGATGCTGGCATCCGAACCCTGTTTGCCACCTATGGTGATCTGGTACCACTCCGAGCCATCCTTATCCACACCTAGAACGCCAATGTGGCCGATATGGTGGTGGCCGCAGGAATTCATGCAGCCGGAAATGTTGAGTTCCAGATCGCCGATGTCGTGCAGGTAATCGAGATCGTCGAATTTTTCCTGAATCGCTTGGGCTATGGGGATCGATTTTGCATTGGCCAGCGAGCAGAAATCGCCGCCGGGGCAGCAGATTATGTCGGTGAGCAGGCCAATGTTCGGGGTTGCCAGGCCATGCACGCGTGCGATTTCCCACACAGTGAACAGGTCGCCCAGTTTCACGTCGGCCAGGATGATGTTCTGCTCGTGAGAGACACGCAGCTCGCCGAAAGAATATTTTTCGGCGAGGTTGGCCATGACTTCCATTTGTTCCGCTGTGGCGTCACCGGGGGCAATGCCGGTAGGCTTGAGCGAAAGTGTTACGGCACGATAGCCAGGTACCTTGTGTGAGTGAACATTGCGCTTGGCCCAGGCGGCGAAGGCCGGGTTGCTGGCTCTGGCGGCATCGAAGGCAGCATCCTGATCGGGCATGGTGGCGTGGCGGCCGGGGGCGAAGAAGCTTGCCACACGGTCGAACTCGGCCTGCGTAATGGTGCTTGGACTATCTTTGTGATGCTCCCAATCGGCTTCTACCTGGCGTGCGAATTCTTCCGCGCCCAGCGCCTTGACCAGAATCTTGATGCGTGCCTTGTAGGCGTTGTCGCGGCGGCCGTACAGGTTGTAAACCCGCAGGATGGACTCGCAATAGGTCAGTGCATGCTGCCATTCCAGATGTTCTCGGATGACGGTGCCCAGAATAGGCGTGCGCCCCAATCCGCCACCTACCCAGACGCGGATGGCGATTTTGTTTTCGGCATCCAGATAAAACTCCAGCCCGATGTCATGTGCCTGCACCAGCGCCCGGTCTTGCTTCGAGCCGCTGACGGCCAGCTTGAACTTGCGCGGCAGGCCGGCGAATTCGGGATGAAAGCTGCTCCATTGGCGCAGGATTTCGATCAGCGGGCGCGGGTCGACGATTTCGTCCGGCGCGATGCCGGCAAACTGGTCGGTCGTGATGGCGCGGATGCAACTGCCGGAGGTCTGGATGCCGTGCATCTGCACGGTTGCCAGTTCGGCCAGGATGTCGGGCACGTCTTCGAGCTTTGGCCAGTTGAGTTGCAAGTTCTGGCGTGTGCTGAAATGGCCATAGCCTTTGTCGTAGCGGCGAGTGATGTCGGCCAGTTTGCGTAGCTGGCGGGAATTCATCAGGCCATAAGGCACAGCAATGCGCAGCATAGGCGCATGGCGCTGGATGTAGAGGCCGTTCTGCAAGCGCAGCGGACGGTACTCGTCGTCAGTGAGATCGCCTGCCAGATAGCGGCGTGTTTGATCGCGGTACTGGGCGACGCGTTCGTCGATCAGGCGCTGGTCAATGTCATCATATGTATACATATCAGTATCTTATAATACAAACTTAAAGCCAATTAGCATTAATACGCTCGCCAGAATCGGGCGCAGCACTCTTTCTGGAATCCTTGCACTCAGATGGCTGCCGATCCAGATGCCGGGAAGTGATCCTATCAACAGGCTGCCGAGCAGGGTGAAATCGACGTTACCCATTTGCCAGTGGCCGAATCCGCCAATTGCGGTGAGCGGAATGGCGTGGGCGAGATCGGTGCCGACAACCTTGACGGTCGATAGACGCGGGTACAAAAAGAGCAGGGCGACGGTGCCGAGGGCGCCGGCACCTACCGAAGATAGCGTAACCAGCACACCAAGCACCAGTCCTACGACGATGGTCGCCGGAGCTTGCAGATGATGGAAACGCCCGGGCTGATGGTCTTCCGTTGATTTCCCGATTTTTTGCAGTCGCGCCCTGAAAAACAGGGCAAGCGCTGTCAGGATCAACGCGATACCAAGCGAAAATGTGATGGTATGCGTGACATCCTTGCCAATCTTGGCAAAATGATTCAGCACATACAGCGTGGTTACGGCTGCCGGCAGGCTGCCTAAGGAAAGCAGGGAGACGATGCGCCATTCGACTGATTGGTGCTTGCCATGATGTACCAGCACGCCGCCACTTTTAGTGATTGCGGCGAACAGCAGGTCGGTGCCGACCGCCACTGCCGGTTTGAAGCCGAACAGGAACACCAGTAATGGCGTCATTAGCGAGCCGCCGCCTACGCCAGTTACGCCGACCAATAGGCCGACCAGAAAGCCGGAGATGATGTAGCCAATATCGATCATAAAGGGAAGTCCTGGATGGGTATTTAAGGGCTGCAATATAACAGCACACTTAATTTATGAAAAATACTATGTTATTCTAAAATTATAACTATCAGTTATATCAATATAGGCCAGACAGCATTATGAAACTTCATCAATTGCGCTACATCCGCGAGGTTGCTCGACAACGTCTAAACGTCTCAACTGCGGCGGAGGCACTGCATACCTCTCAACCTGGTGTGAGCAAGCAGATCCAGCTGCTGGAAGAGGAACTCAATCTGCAGATTTTTCAGCGCAACGGAAAACGCTTGGTCGGTGTTACCGAGCCTGGGGCGGCCATTCTGCAAATGGCTGAACGTGTGCTGCATGAGATGGAAAATATCAAGCGCGTAGGTGAAGAATTCAGCCATGAAGATACAGGGAATCTCGTCATTGCCGCCACCCACACCCAGGCACGCTATCGCCTGCCTGCAGCAGTGAAGGCGTTCATGGAGGCCTATCCTAAGGTGCATCTGACCATCCACCAGGGGAATCCGACCCAGGTCGCAGAACAGGTGGTTAACGGCGAAGCGGATATCGGGCTCGCGACTGAGGCAATCAGCAACTATCGCGAGCTGGTGACGCTGCCCTGCTACCAATGGAACCGCTGTGTGGTACTACCACAAGGGCACCCGCTGCTTATTGATGCGCCGCTCACTCTGGAAAAGATTGCTCGCTATCCAGTGGTAACTTATGACTTTTCATTCGCTGGCGGCAGCATGGTGAATCGCGTATTTGCGGAACATGGGTTGACGCTCAACGTTGCCCTGACGGCCATCGATTCCGACGTGATCAAAACCTATGTCGAGCTCGGTCTAGGGGTGGGGCTGTTGGCGCAGATGGCCTATAACCCTGAACGTGACCGCAATCTGGAAATGCTGGATGCTTCCCACCTCTTTCCACCTAGTACTACTAGGCTAGGAATTCGGCGCGACGCCTACTTGCGCGGCTACCAGTATGCCTTCATCAGCACCATTGCCCCCCATCTGGATCGGGCCGCGGTGGATACGGCATTCCGGCAATAGCCGGCTTCTGCTGCTGCGTGGAGTAGTTTTAACGCGCGCGCTGTTGGCCGTGCATGTAAATCAGATAGTACATGCCTGCAACCAATATCGTACCGCCAAAAATATTGCCTAGCGTTACGGCTGCCAGATTGTTGAGGAAACCGGCCAGATTGAGATGTGTCATGGCATCCGGCGCTAGTTGTGCCGCTTGTACTAGCGCTGGGTCTGTCGCAGCCAGAAACCCCATCGGAATGAAAAACATGTTGGCGATGCTGTGTTCGAAGCCCATATTGACAAAGGCCATAATGGGGAAAACGATGCAGAAAATGCGGTCGACCACGGTGCGCGCGGCGAAGCAAAGCCATACCGCAAGGCATACCAGGCTATTGCACAGGATGCCTTTGAAAAAGGCTTCGGAGAAGGAAAGGTTAGTTTTGGTAACAGCGATCTTGAGCGCCTGTACGCCGAAGCCTAGATCGACCGAATGCAGGATTCCTGAAAGGTAGGCGAGGGCTACCGCTGCCAAGCAGCCGGCCAGATTCGCGATATAGACCCAACCCCAATTGCGCAGTACGGCGCGGGTGCCGACCTTGCCTTGCGCCCAGGCCATGGCGATCAGGTTGTTGCCGGTAAACAGTTCGGCACCACCAACGATAACCAGCACCAGACCTAGGCAGAACATCAGGGAGGCGACCAGGCGCGGCATGCCCTGTGCCATCGTGGCTATAAAGTTCATGGCACCAAACGATATGAACGCGCCCGCCATCAGCCCCAGCCCGACCATCTGGCGTATGCTCATCTTCGATTTGGCGACGCCGACGGTCTCGACGCGATGCGCCATCTCCGCAGGGGTGTAAGCATCCAATGAACCTTGCTGAATATTTAGTGACATTCTTTGCGGTACCCTTGCGTTGGCTAAAATGGCGTGTATTGTAAGCGAATTCCCCACACTGAAGAACCTGAGGAATACGAGATGAGAAAGTTATTGATGCTTGCCGGAATGTTGTGTCTGGGTATGCTGCCCGCCATTGCCGATCCGATGCCGCCGGTTAATCCCGATAAGGCGCTGTACATCGTCAAGGTAGAGCCCGGTGTCAGCTATGAGGACGTGGTGACCAGCCTGAAATCAGCTGCGGAGAGCAAGAATTTCGTCAGTCCCGCAAGCTTTCCGATTGGCGAGCACATCAAGCAACGTGGCTTGCCCCTACAAGGTGTGCTGGAAGTGCGTACCTATTGCAGCTTGGGCATCGGCGCTGAAATTCTGCTGGAATATCCTGAGTTTGCGGCGTTTGCGCCTTGCCGTATTGCCATCTACGAGAAGAAAGGTGCTTTGTATCTGGCGCTGGATCGCCCCACCTATGCGCTGCGCCACGTGGAGAATATCAACCAGCACGCCCGGGATGCGGCGCAACAGATGGAAGACACACTGATCTGGATGCTGGACAAGGCGCGCAAGGGAGAAATCTGATAAGGCAAAAACGCACTGGCACCGCAAAGCGGTGCCAGTGCAATCTGGCCAAACGGGAAAAGGGCGATCAGTCGTTACTGTTTCCGACAAAGCCATAAATTCGTGCACCCAGTACTGCGCCAACAATGGGGGCAAGCCAGAACAGCCAGAGTTGACCCAAAGCCTGTCCGTGGCCACCGATGAGCAGCGCGATAGCAGGGCCTGTGCTACGAGCCGGGTTGACCGAGGTGTTGGTCACCGGGATCGAAATCAGGTGGATCAGGGTCAGGCACAGGCCGATCGCCAAACCGGCGTGGCTGGTGATGCCGCGCTTGTCGGTCGCGCCGAGGATGATGAACAGGAAAGCAGCCGTCATCACCACCTCGGTCACCAACCCGGCGAGCATCGAATACTTGCCCGGGGACAGGTCACCGTAGCCGTTCACCGCCAAGCTATTGGCCGCCAACGTGAAGCCCTCCTGGCCGCTCGCGATGAAGTAAAGCACGAAGGCTGCGACCGTCGCGCCGAGTACCTGCGCCACGATGTAAGGAACGAGTTCGTTGGCAGAAAAGCGTCCGCCCGCCCATAGGCCGATGGAAACAGCCGGATTGAGGTGGCAGCCCGAAATGTGCCCGATGGCATAGGCCATGGTCAGTACCGTCAGGCCAAAGGCAAAAGCGACACCGAGGAGGCCGATACCTACATCAGGGAAGGCAGCGGCAAGCACCGCGCTACCGCATCCGCCCAGAACCAGCCAGAAAGTTCCAAAAAATTCTGCACCATATTTCTTCATACTTTTTCTCCCTTCAGTTGAACAGACAAATCTAAGCTTCTTCCGCCAAGCCACAAGGATTCCGGACAAACCACTACCAACTCTCCCAGTGTGAAATTTACACCGAAACCGGCATACCGGCCAGTGCTCGCGACTCGCGACCGAAAACAGCCTTGTAACGACGCCTCACCGGAACCTATAGCATGTGGCAGCAAGGAATGGGGATCAGGTTACTTGAGGTTGCTGGGTGAGCTGACCCCATCTGCTCAGCGCTTGCCTTTGTTTTTGTACTTTGCCAGGCAGGCGTCGCGTACAGAAGGCATGACGTTATCACACTCACTGCCGCTTTGCTGCTGAGGCTTGCGGGTTTTTTCCTGGGCGACGGATTTGCGGGAATCATCTTCCCTGATACTGCTGGATTTCTCGTGTTCGCCATACTTCCCGGCATGCTTTTCTTCCCGGCAGCGCTTGCGTGCTCCATCGTCCTTGATGTCGCTGCAATCGTACTTGCGGTCGCTATCGCTCCGCTCGTGCTTATCTTCGCGACAGCGTTTGCGGGCATCATCGTTTTTGATATTGCCGCAATCGTACTCACGGTCACCTTCATCACTGTAGTTGCCCTTATTCTTATTACCCTTGTTATGCCCAGGAGCGTAATCTCTGGCCGACTGGGCGCCATCGGCTTTCTTGGCTTTTCCAGGGGGCTCGGCAAGGGTGGGGCTCGCGAGCAGAATCATGGTGAGCGGTAATATCAAAGTGCGCATCATTTTGAACATGTCGGATTTCCTTATCCTTGGGTTGAAGTCACCATTTCACTACTGGCGGTGTTTTAATTTCCTTGATCAGCACAAAATTACTGATTTACTCCGAACAGCGTGAGCTATCCTAGGATAAATAACGCTGTTTGTCACCGGTTTGCCAAGCATCTCGGACGCCGATCAAGGATTGTCGGCCGAAGACAAGGTCACGGCCAGCGCCCCTGCGGTAGTGCGAAGCTCTAGTCGATTTCCGTCCAGGCGATAGGTGGCAGCCGTTGACAATGCCTTCAGATACTGGGCTTCCTGCTCCATCAAGCCTTCTGGTTGCTCACACATTTTCCGGGTGGTTGCTGCCTGGCTGATCTTGATGCCCTTTCCTGAGGACGTAAACGTGGCAGCGTAGCCGTTGCACCCGGCCGAGCCGCCGAGGCGACCGTCTTCCTTGAAGTCCGCCGTGAGTTCCGAGCCGATAATCACGCTGACCACTGCCTGTTTGCCGTTATTGTAGCCAGTCACATGCCAGGATGTTCCTACGAGCGAGCTGCTCTGTGCCGTGAAAGTCGCCAGCGTCTCTCCGTTCGTGCCCAGCAGTGTCAATTGCTGAGCATCCATCTTGTACCCTCTGGCCACGGTCAGTACAGACTGAAAAGCCTCAGCCTGCCGCATGACTGGTTCCGGGCAGGCAATTTTTGTAGAGACGATATTTTCGCCGGCATTAAACTTGCTGCCTGTCGCCGTATAACTGCTGCCGTACCTGTTGCACCCATCGGAGCCATGAATTCCGCCTTGCTCGAAGTGCATCGTCACCGGCTTGGAGGGCGGTGACGGTTGACCGTGCAAAGCCGATAGAACCCAGCTGGTGCTGTTCAACACGTTCGCTTGGCTCGGCGAATCAGTCGTCGCACAACCTGACAGCATCAGGCTGACAATGATTGTCAATACAATGAGTATCAGTCTGGGTTGCATATGTTTCTCCTTACTCTATTAAATAAACGCGCTATATGTCTATGGCCTATGACGAACGGCCAACAGCAGACCTGAATGCTTTTGCCCAGCCCGTGTTGTCGTGACTGTGTGTAAACTTTTCGCATGGGAAAATTCATTTGGGATTGGGTTTAAGGCTGCGCAAAAATTCCGGTGGCCGCAGGTATGATAGCGATATCTGAACGGTGGTAAAGGAAAAATCATGACAGAGCCGCTTTTGATTGCCAAATCCGGCAGGATGGAACTTTGCCTGTTGCCGCGTATGGCCAACCGCCACGGCCTGATCGCCGGCGCTACCGGCACCGGCAAGACCATCACATTGCAGTCCCTCGCCGAGCATTTTTCCCGCATTGGCGTGCCGGTCTTCATGGCCGACGTAAAGGGCGACCTTTCCGGCATGAGCCAGCCGGGAGGAGGCAATATCAAGATCGAGGCGCGGGCTGAAGAACTGGGGCTCAAAGACTTTGGCTACGCCGCCAATCCTGTGGTGTTCTGGGATGTGTTCGGCGAAAAAGGCCATCCCATACGAGCCACTGTTTCTGACATGGGGCCGCTCATGCTTTCACGCATGCTCAACCTGAACGACACCCAGGCAGGTGTGCTGACCGCCATGTTCAAGATTGCCGATGACAAGGGCTGGCTGCTGCTGGACTTGAAAGACTTGCGTGCGATGCTGCAGTACGCGGCGGAAAATGCCGCTGAATTCACCTCAGAGTACGGCAACATTTCCAGCGCCAGCGTGGGGGCGATACAGCGCGGCCTGCTGCACCTGGAACACGAAGGCGGCGACCGCCTGTTCGGCGAGCCCATGCTCAATTTCGACGACCTGATGCAGACCGACGAAAAGGGGCGCGGGGTCATCAATATCCTGGCGGCGGAAACGCTGTACAACGCGCCGCGCGCCTATGCCACGCTGCTATTGTGGCTGCTTTCCGAATTGTTCGAGAATCTGCCGGAGGCGGGGGATCTGGATAAACCCAAACTGGTGTTCTTTTTCGACGAGGCGCACTTGCTGTTCAACGACGCGCCGGATGCGCTGCTTTCCAAGATCGAGCAGGTGGTGCGCCTGATCCGCTCCAAGGGTGTCGGGGTGTATTTCGTCAGCCAGAACCCGCTCGACATCCCGGACGAGGTGCTGGGGCAACTCGGCAACCGGGTGCAGCATGCGTTGCGCGCTTTCACCCCGCGCGACCAGAAAGCGGTCAAATCCGCCGCCGAAACCTTCCGCCCCAATCCCAGGGTAGACGTGGAGGCGGCTATCACCGAGCTAGGTGTGGGCGAGGCATTGGTGTCTTTTCTCGATGACAAAGGCCGACCCAGCCCGGTGGAACGCGCCCTGATCTGTCCACCCGGCAGCCGCATCGGGCCTCTCACGGATCAGGAGCGCCAGCAAGCCATCAAAGGCTCACTGCTGTATGGCCATTACGAAAAGCAGATTGATCGTGAATCCGCTTACGAAATCCTCAAGGGGCGTGCGGAGAAATCTGCAGTCCAGCCGCCTGCGGAAGAGGAGAGGGGGTTTGACTGGGGTGGCATACTCGGCGGCCAGGCTGGCCCGCGCGGTGGACAAGGAAGGGCAGGTGTGCTGGAAACGGCAGCCAAGAGCGTGGCACGCACCATCGGCTCGGAACTCGGGCGCCAGATCGTCCGCGGCGTACTGGGCTCTATCCTTGGCGGTGGGCGTCGGCGTTAACCGCTCTTGGATACGCCAGAAGAAAAATGGGCCGACATCGTCGGCCCATTTTTACTGATGACATACGCTGCTTATGCCACGACCGACTCGCTGTGATAGCCGAGATCGACCGGCTCTTCTCCGCCTTTGTGGACCTTCACCGCGCAGTACTTGACTTCGGCGATCTTGGCGAAGGGGTCGAGTGCCTGGTTGGTGAGCTTGTTGGCCGCAGCCTCGTAATAGCAGAAGGCGATGAACACGGAGCCGCGCGGAATGCCGTCGTCGGCGCGGGCGAACAGCGATACCTTGCCGCGACGCGATTCTACGGTCAACACATCGCCGCCCTCGGCGCCAATTTCATCCAGATCAAGCGGGTGCATGCTGACGGTCGGCGCCGGTTCGATGGCGTCCAGCACCGTGGCGCGGCGCGTCATGGAACCGGTGTGCCAGTGTTCCAGTTGACGGCCGGTGATGAGTATCAGCGGATATTCTTCGTCCGGGCGCTCATCGGCCGGGATGATGTCGGCCGGCACCAGCCTGGCGCGTCCATTCGGGCGCGGGAAATCTTCGACGAAAATGACTTCCTCGCCGGGATCGCCTTCCTGTTCGCACGGGTAGGTGACGGCGTTTTCCTGCTCCAGCCGCTCCCAGGTAATGCCAGCGATGCTTTGCATGGCGAGCCGCATTTCGTTGAACACGTCCTTTGAGCCATCGTAACTCCAGTCCAGGCCAAGGCGGCGGGCGATTTCCTGAATGATCCACAAGTCCTGGCGCGCTTCGCCGGGTGGCGTAACTGCCTGGCGGCCGAGTTGGACGATGCGGTCAGTGTTGGTGAAGGTGGCAGTTTTCTCGGCGTAGGCGGAAGCCGGCAAGATGACGTCGGCGAAGTAGGCCGTTTCCGTCATGAAGATGTCCTGCACGATCAGGTGCTCCAGGCTTGCCAGCCCTTCGCGCGCATGGTTGCTGTTGGGGTCTGACATAGCCGGGTTCTCGCCCTCGACATACATGCCCTTGATCTCGCCCCTGCAGGCGGCATCGATGATTTCCACCACTGTCAGACCAGGCTTGTTATCGAGAGGAGTGTTCCACAGCTTCTCGAACTTGGCGTGCGCTTCCGGGTTGTCCACGCGCAGGTAATCCGGGAAGCACATGGGGATCAGACCCACATCGGAGGCTCCTTGCACATTGTTCTGGCCGCGCAACGGATGCAGGCCGGTGCCCCGGCGGCCGATCTGCCCGGTGACCATGGACAGCGCGATCAGGCAGCGTGCGTTGTCTGTGCCGTGTACATGCTGTGACACACCCATGCCCCACAGAATCATCGACCCCTTGGAAGTGGCATATAGACGTGCTACTTCACGCAGCGTCTTCGCGTCGATACCACAGATCGGCGCCATAGCTTCCGGCGTGTAGTTTTTGACGTTTTCCTTGAGCGCTTCGTAGTTTTCGGTGCGGTTCCTGACGAATTCCTCGTCCACCAGACCTTCAGTGACGATCACATTCAGCATGGCGTTGAGCATGGCCACGTCGGTATCGGGCTTGAACGGCAGGTAATAGGCCGCATGGCGCGCCAGTTCGGTGCGGCGCGGGTCCATCAGGATCAGCTTGGTGGTGCCTTTTTTCACCGCGTTCTTGATGAAGGTCGCGGCCACCGGATGGTTGACGATGGGGTTGGAGCCGATGACGATGACCACTTCGGCGTATTGCACATCGGACACAGGATTGGACACGGCTCCCGAACCCACGCCTTCCAGCAGCGCCACCACTGAGGAGGCATGGCACAGGCGCGTACAGTGGTCGACGTTGTTGGTACCGAAGCCAGTGCGTACCAGCTTCTGGAACAAATAAGCTTCTTCGTTGCTGCCCTTCGCCGAGCCGAATCCGGCCAGCGCGTATTTGCCATCCCTGGCGATGATTTTCTTCAAGCCGTCGGCGGCGAAATCCAGCGCTTCATCCCAAGTGGCCTCGCGGAAAGTCGAGTAGAAATTGGCGGGATCCATTTCCATGTCGAACGACTTCGGCATCCCCGGCTTGCGGATCAGCGGCTTGGTGAGGCGCTGCTTGTGTGCCGGGTAGTCGAAGCCGTAGCGGCCCTTGACGCACAACCGGTTATGGTTGGCCGGGCCGTCGCGCCCGGTGACACTGATGATCTTGTTGTCCTTAACGTGATAGGTGAGCTGGCAGCCGACGCCGCAGAATGGGCAGCCGGAATCCACGCTTTTGTCTGGCTTCACCATGGCGGCACCGTTGCCCGGGGACAGTGCTCCAGTGGGACAGGCCTGAACGCATTCGCCACAGGTGACGCAGGTCGAGTCGCCCATGGGATCGCCCTGGTCGAACACGATTTCCGCATGGCTGCCGCGGAAGGCATAGCCGATCACGTCGTTGACCTCGATTTCACGGCAAGCACGGACGCAGCGCGTACACTGGATGCAGGCGTCGAGATTGACGGCGATGGCGGCGTTGGACAGATCAGCATCGGGCGAGTGGCGCGGGTCGAAACGCGGGTTGGTGACCCCCATCTTTTTGGCCCAGGCAGTGAGCTCGTTGTCGAGCTTGTATTCCTTGGGCGGCATGTCGGAAAGCAGCAGTTCCAGCACCATTCTCTGCGCGGCGGTGGCGCGGGCATTGTCGGAGTTCACCTCCATGTCCGGCGCCGGAGCGCGGCAACAGGAGGGCGCCAGCACCCGCTCGCCCTTGATTTCCACCATGCAGGCGCGGCAGTTGCCATCCGGGCGCAGGCCGTCCTTATAGCACAGGTGAGGGATTTCGGTGCCGTTGCGGCGTGCCGCCTGGAGGATGGTTTCACCTTGCAGGGCTTCAATTTTCTCGCCATTGAGGGAGAAGGAAATGGTGTTTGCAGGAGCGTTCATACCGGCCTCTTACTTCAGTTCATTCGGGAAATACTTCATCACGCAACGAATCGGGTTGGGTGCAGCCTGGCCCAAGCCGCAGATGGATGCATCCATCATAGCCACGGACAGCTCTTCCAACAATGGCTGATTCCATTGTGGTTTTTCCATCAACATCGCTGCTTTTGCCGTGCCCGCGCGGCAAGGCGTGCATTGGCCGCAGGATTCGTCCTCAAAGAACTTCGTGGCGTTCAGCGCAAGGTCGCGCGCCTTGTCATGGTTGGAGAATACGACCACGGCGGCGGAGCCGATGAAGCAGCCGTATTGATTCAACGTATCGAAGTCGAGTGGGATATCCCCCAAGCTTGCCGGCAGGATGCCGCCCGAGGCGCCGCCGGGAAAGTAGCCATAGAACTCGTGGCCGTCTAGCATGCCGCCGCAGTATTCGTCTATCAGCTCGCGCATGGTGATGCCGGCCGGCGCCAGATGTACGCCCGGTTTCTTCACGCGACCGCTTACCGAGAAGGAACGCAACCCCTTACGCTCGTGGCGACCGAGTGAAGTGAACCATTCCGGACCTTTTTCCACAATGTCGCGCACCCAGTACACAGATTCCATGTTGTGTTCCAGCGTGGGACGGCCGAACAAACCGACCTGGGCGACAAAAGGCGGTCGCAGGCGTGGCATGCCTCTTTTACCCTCTATCGACTCGATCATCGCCGACTCTTCGCCGCAGATATAGGCGCCCGCGCCGCGGCGCAGATGGATTTCAGGCAGCGGGGCGGCGCGGTTGCTTTGCAGGATCCTGATTTCGCGTTGCAGAATCTTGCGGCAGCCGGCATATTCGTCGCGCAGGTAGATGTAAATCTTGTTGATCCCCACCGCCCAGGCGGCAATCAGCATGCCTTCGAGAAAGCGGTGCGGGTCGAGCTCAAGATAATGCCGATCCTTGAAAGTGCCGGGCTCGCCCTCGTCGATGTTGACCGCCATCAGCCGCGGTGCCGCATGGCTGCTGACGATGCGCCATTTGCGCCCGACCGGGAACCCGGCGCCGCCCAGCCCGCGCAGGCCGGAGTTTTCCATGATGGACATCAATTCTTCAGGGCTGCGCTTGCCAGAGAGGCAGTCCTGATAAAGCTGGTAGCCGCCACCGGAGTTGTACTGCTCGTAGGAAACGTAATCGGTGACAGGCGCTTCAATCTCTTGGGCCTCAACCGCCTTGAGCACGACTGCGCTGCTGGCATTGTCGACAGGATTCTGCCCGACCACGGCCACCGGCGCGTGCTGGCAGCGACCGACGCAGGGTACCGGCTGTACGCGCACGCCGTCGCCCAGCGCTTTTTTCAGGGACTCGATCAGGCCGTGCGCGCCGGCCATGTCGCAGCTCAGGGATTCGCACACCCGGACAGTCAGCGGGGGGGGCGGGGTTTGGCCTTCCTTGACGACGTCGAAGTGGTGGTAGAAGGTGGCGACTTCATAGACCTCGGTCTGCGACAGTTTCATTTCAGAAGCCAGCGCGACGATGTGTTTGGAGGAGATGTGGCCGAATTTGTCCTGGATTTTGTGCAGATGTTCGATCAGAAGATCGGGCGCGCGGGATTCATCGCCGAGCAGCCCCTGTACTTCCTTCAGCGCGGCAGGGTCGACGACGCGCCCCTTTGGCTTGCCTTGTTTGCGTTTTATCTCGTTCACCTTGATAACCTGCTCCGACATGCCACTTCTCCCCACTTCAGTACTTGTTTTTGTAATCAGGCGAAAATCAGGATCTCGCCCTTGCCATCATTCGCCAAATCCCCAGCGTAGCGCCGCACACGATTTTTGTCGACACCGGCGAATTTGCTTGGCAACCCACGGAACGACTTGAACATCAGGCCGAGGAAGGGCAGGGAATGACTGCCGCAATCCTGTATGGTGCTATGCAATTTTGGTGTGCTAAACAGCAGCAGCGTGCCGCGCCGCATGCCGAATCCGACATAATCACCTACTGTACCCATCACGCCGATGGTTCCTGCGAGCATGCGTGAAGCGCAATAGGCGCCAGCATTGCCCTCGATGAGGATGATGCCGCGTCGCATCTGATCGCCTACGCGGTCGCCCGCGTTGCCGGTGACGATAACCAGTCCGCCCTTCATGCCTTTTCTGTTGCCGGGAAGCGCGGAGGCGAGGAAGTCGCCGACGTTGCCGTTGACGCAGATGGTGCCGCCCGCGAGTTCAGCCGCTGCATAGGCATCTGCATCGCCATTGAGGACGATCTCACCTTTTCTCATCTGGAAGCCGAGCCAGGAGCCGGCGCCGCCATGCACGGTGATGCGGCCGCTCTTCATGCCGCTGCCTATGTAGTCCAGCTTGCCGCAGCCATTCTGGATGACGATGTCGGCTGTATCATTGCCGGAAATGTCGAACAGGCTGTCCACCCGTAGTTTGCGGTTGCCGCTTTGCAACTCGATGGCGGCGATTTCGGCAGCGGTCTTTCTTGCCAGATTGTCCGGCGTCAGCGGCGACATGTCGATGCGCTGGGTCAGTTGTGCCTTGAGGGTGAAAGTCAGGGCGCTCATGCCATGATCTCCCGTAACTTGAAATGAAACTGGCCGAGCTTGCCGCCGTAGTTGCCAGCCGAGATGCGCTTGATGCCTTTGGTGGCACCGAGTTCGCAGGCGGCGGCGATGCCGGCGCGCGTGGCCTTGCGGATGTCGGCATCGGACAGGCCGTCGATCACGATTTCCATCACCGATTCGATTTCCGGAGATAAATCCGTTTTTGTAATGCCTTTAAGTGTCGGGCAGAAGGCATCGTTGGTGGATGCGATCAGCGATTTATACTTGGAGCCGACCTTGGAGCCGGAACGTACTACGCCGCCCGGGAAGGGCATGATGACGTTGGGTATTTGTTTCATCGCTTCGATGGCGGCTTCGCACGCGGCCAGCGCCTGCGGCTGCGATTCGGCCAGGATGAGGAAATTGCCGCCGCCCACTGCACGCACCATGCCAGTGGTTTCCTCGGTCATGAATTCGCCATCCATCACCGGCACGCGCCAGTAGCGCTTGCCGCCGAACTGCTTGGAAATCTGGAAGCCGTCGCCGAAGAAACGAAGGTTCTTGCCGAGGTTGATGCGGGTGATTTCCGGGTAGCCTTCGTCGATGCCGGAGAACGCCGCCGTGGTCGGGCAGGTGAGGATACATTGCCCCATGCGGGTTTCAAGTTGCTTCATCAGCACCGCGCTGCCCATGGCGAACATCAGCACGGACACGCCGGGGCGGCCGTCCGGGGTTTCCGCAGGGTTGAGTTGGCGTTCGATGCCGGCTTCCACGCCACAGGCAATCACGGAAGTGGCGAAGCCGGTCATGGCAGTGGCCGCGATGTTGGCCCACTTGTGGTTCTGCGCGGTGATGATGACGCGCGTGCCGCGCATGCCGAAGGCCTCGGCGAAGGTGTCGTCAATGGTGACGCCGTTAATGATCATGCTGTCCTCTCCCGGCGGCCCTTGCATTCCTGTACCTGGACATGGCCGCGGCCATCGTCGGCGATGTGCTGGTCGGTGACTTTGACGTGTTCCATTCTGACCGTGTGGTAAGTGTCGTAATACTTGGCGATTTCCTTCTCGATGGCACGGTCGAACTCGGGCTTGACGGCGTGCGTCGCGCCCCAGGTGACTTTGACCACACTACCGTTTCTGACCACCAGTTCGCCATCCTTGAAAACGTAGTCGGGTTTCGCGAACATCTTTTCGCGGTCGGCATCGTCGGTGTAGACCGTAATGTCGGCAGCGGCACCTGAGCCAAGATGGCCTCTGTCGTGCAGGCCGACCAGTTTGGCGGCACCGGCACGGGTCATGATGGCGATTTCGTACAGCGTGTATTCGCGCTCGATACTGCCCAGCGTGCTCATGGCCTGAGCGTCCGGGCTGATACGCGAGAACATCTCGTTGCGGAAGGTCTTGTCCGTCAGCAGTTTGATCAGGTGCGGATAGCTGGTGAACGGTGCGCCGTTGGGGTGGTCGGTGGTGAGAAAGATGCGCCACGGATCATCCACCAGCAGGAAGATTTCCAGGCCGATGGCCCATTGCAGTGCGTTGACGAAATTCTGATCCTTGTACTTGAACGGCACCACGCCGCAGCCGGCGTCGCACTCGATGTCCATGCACACCCATTTGTGAGGGCTGCCGGCCGCGTGGTTGCGGTGCTGCGCCATGTTGTCGCCGGACGCGGTGACCGTCTGGCCGAACAGAATCTGGCCGACGTCGGCGGATACATGCTTGTTCTTGTTGATGGCCTCGGCAATGCGAGCGGCGCCGGAAGAAAACTTGCGGTCCCCCTCGGTGCCGTAGCTGTGGAACTGGATGTGGGTGAGGTGGATCGGGTAGCCTTCAACGCCGCCCATGGTGTTGAGCGTGGTCTCGACGTTGCCCGGCACGCCCAGGTTGTTGCCGTGGATGTGCAGCGGGTGCGGCACACCCAGTTCATGCACGGCACGTGACAGGCGTTGCAGCACTTCGCGCGGGGTGACCTGGTAATAGGGATTCTGTTCGTCGAGATCGAGCATGCGCTGGTTGAACTTGAAGGCGCTGATGCCGCCTGCGTTCACTACCTTGATGCCCATGGCCTGGGATGCATTGATGGTCCAGGCTACATAGTCGTTGATCGCGTTCTGGTCCTTCCTTGCCGCCATCATGCGCAGCAGCAGATCGTCGCTGCCCAGCATGACGTAGCCACCCTTGTCGATGATGGGCACATCGCCCATTTCCAGGTGTGCCTGGCGCGCGTTCATCGGCAGCACGGCGGGCTCGAAGCCGGCGGTATAGCCCATCTCGGCATAACGGTAGCCGGTGGTCAGCGTCGACGGTACGGCGTGGCCGCAACCGGCGCGGCGCAGGTCGGTATGCGCCACCGGGTCCATGCGGTGATCTTCCGGCAGCAGGGTGCGTGCGATGTTGACCTTGCCGCCGCCGATGTGGGTGTGCATGTCGATGGCGCCGGCCATGACGACTTTGCCGGACAGGTTGTATTCCTGCTCGATACGTTCGCCGTTGCGTGGGCGCTCGACGATGCGGCCGTCGCGGACATGGATGTCCATGATCTTGCCATCGATGCCGTGCGCCGGGTCGTAAACGCGGCCGCCGGTGAGTTTGATCAGCATTTTATTTATTTCCTTACAGCGCTTGTTCGATGGCGGTTAATACTTCGCCCAAACTGGGCAGTGTGCTGGAGCGTAACTGAACCAGCGGCAAAGAAACCACGTTGTCAGTGCGGAACATGATTCCCTTGTGATCCGCGCCAGGCATGCCGACAGGGATGAAAACGTCCGGCTCTTTTTCCAGCTTCATGTCCGGATGGCCGAAAACTACGGTTGGCAGACTGGTGGTTGGCGGGGTTCGATCAGGATTGAACGACGACACCCAGAACAGCGCGTCGGCTTCGCCACTGGCCAGCAGACGGTCGGTGGAGAAGTGGATAGGATCGTGCTCGGGATAGGCGCGCGCATAGGAGGTGCGCATCGGGTAGCCGGAAATCCAGGTGCACACCTGGTTGGCATTCATGTCACCCTCGATGCCGCCTAACGGTAATCCGCTGGAGCGGGTGGTGTTGTTCAGCGTTTTGACCAACTCGGTGATGTTCTGCACCGTCAGTTCGGCATGCGGGAAGTTGAGCGGCGCGGAAGCCCACACCACTACGCTGTACTTGGCAGCTTTGAGGCGTTCTGCCAGTTTTTCCAGATTGGCCGTCTCAATGCCGGCGACTTCGGTCGCCTGCAGCTTCTTTCCGGAAACAAGTGCGCGCAACGCGGCGATGACATCGGGCATGCGATCGAGGTCGCATGGCAACACGTCGGGCTTGCGGCCGTCCGGCGCGATGCCTGCCGAGGTGTCGATGTCGCGTCCGCCCAGATAGACCACCTCACGTGTGGAGGTGTCCTGGCCGAACATGGATTCCTTGTTCCAGACGACTCGCTCGAAGAAGCGTGGGAACACGCTGAGTATGTCGGTGCCAACGACAACCAGCAGATCGACGCGGTTGCGCACCTCGGTCAGGGTGGTGATTTGCCAGCCGGAGTTCTGCACCACCTGGATGTTGCGCATGAAGCCGTTGGAGTTCATGTGATCCAGCGTTGCGCCGGACTTGTCCGCCAGGCTCATCACTGCACGCATGCCCTGCACCTCGGTGCCGAGACCGGCGATCAGAGGCAGATTGGCGTTGTCGAGAATCTCGGCGGCTTTGGCGATCGCATCCTTGAGTTCTGCCGGTTTTCCAGCGATGCGCGGGGAGGGGGCTCGCGGCAGGCGGCCAAAGAAGGTCACGCTCTTCTGGCAGCCATTCTTGCTGACGTTGAGGCTGCCTGCGGCATCCCTATCGACCGCCAGATCGTCGCAAAGCAGTCCGCAAAACGGGCAGGTGACCGATTCAACGGTGGCTGCCTGTGTAAAGTTTTCCATCATTCCCGTTCCAAATTCGTTTTCGTGACATGCGGCAATGCTCGCCATTAACAGTCACGCGCCATAGGCTCAAGTTTACAAGGGATTGCGCACTCCTGCGAAGCCGGTGTGCGATAAAATTTGAAAAAGTTACCTGCTGGGCTAAAATGTTCGGCTGATGAATGGATTAACCTCGCCGGGCTTGCCGAGCCTTGTCAAAGTCGCGACGACAGCGCGACTGCACATGGGCTTCCTGGATATGAACGGCAGCCTGGGGCGGCGCTTTGGCAGCATTGGCCTGGCACTGGAACAGCCGGTAACCCGGCTGAAAGCAAGGCGCGCGGACGATTTTAATGCTGCAGGCCCAGGCTCTCCGCGCGCCTTGGCCTACTCCCGGCATTTTGCCGAACGGGCAGGACTGCCTGGCGGTGCGCACCTGGTTCTGGACGAGATCATTCCCGAGCACGCCGGATTGGGTTCCGGCACCCAACTGGCGTTGGCGGTTGGCGTGGCGCTGGCGCGCCTGTACTGCCTGCCGTTGAGTGTCAGGGAAATCGCCGCCTTGACGGCGCGCGGCGCGCGTTCCGGTATAGGTATCGGTGCTTTTGAGATGGGCGGCCTGTTGCTGGACGGTGGACGCGGCGCGCAGACTGTGGTGCCACCGCTGGTGGCACGCATGGATTTTCCAGAAAACTGGCGCGTACTGCTGATATTCGACCAAGACGCGACAGGCGTGCATGGCGGCTATGAGGTCGAGGCGTTCCGCACCTTGCCGGATTTTCCCGCCGGAGTGTCGGCTGATTTGTGCCGTCGGGTATTGATGCAGGCGTTGCCGGCCGTGGCCGAGCAGGATTTGCCGGCGTTCGGCGAGGCTATCCACGAAATCCAGTGCCGCGTGGGCGACCATTTCGCTGCGGCACAGGGCGGCGGGCGCTACACCAGCACGGCGGTGGGCAACGTACTGGAGTGGCTGCGAGAGCAAGGCGTGGCCTGCGTTGGCCAGAGTTCTTGGGGGCCGACTGGCTTCGCCGTGCTGGAAAGCGAAGCCGCTGCGCGACAAATGCGGGATTTGCTTGAAGCCAGATGCGCCGGGCAGAAGCAGTTGAGTTTCATGCTGTGCCGGGCGCGGAACCAGGGCAGCGAAGTGCAACAGTTTAACTAAATTAAGGGTAACCATGGAAAAGCCAAACATTCTTCATTTCATCACGCCAGCCAAGAACGTCAGCCCGTTCGACGTCAACATGGCCTGCGACGCCGGCTATAACAACGTCGCCAGCTACACCAATGTGCTGCCCAGCGAGGTGATGGGGCTGGTGCAGGACGCCATCTTTTCGCGCGGCCCGCGCGGGGTCAAGCGCACCGGCATGCTGATCGGCGGGCGCGACATCGACTTGGCGATGGACATGCTGGAAACCGCGAAAAAGTCCATGGTACCGCCGTTCGAGATTTCCGTATTTGCCGATCCTTCCGGCGCCTTTACCACGGCGGCAGCGATGATGGCGGCGGTGGAGCGTCAGTTGCAGCGCAACTTCGGCGGCGACCTCTCCGGCCGCAAGGTCAGCATATTTGGCGCTACCGGCCCGGTGGGTGGCTGCACCGCAGTGATTGCCGCCAAGTTCGGTGCCACGGTGGAACTGGTTGCACACCGCGCGCTGGCCGACGTGCAGGCCAAAGCCGAAGCCTACAACAAGCGTTACGGCACCAATATCGGCTATACCGACGGCAGCAGCGACGAGCTGAAGAAGAAAATCCTTCATAGCACCGATGTGGCGTTGTGCGCCGCCGCGGCCGGGGTACGCGTGATCACTCTGACGCAGATGGCCGGTTCGCCCACCCTCAAGGTGGTGGCCGACGTCAATGCCGTTCCGCCGACCGGCGCCGAAGGGGTGGACGTGATGGCCGACGGTGTCGCTATTCCGGGAACCAATGCCTTCGGTGTGGGTGCGCTGGCCATCGGTAATATCAAGTACCAGACGCAGCACAATCTGTTCAAGAAGATGCTGGAAGGCCAGGGCGCTGTTTACCTGGATTTCCTGTCCGCCTTTGAACTGGCGCGCAAGGATTTCGCCTAAGCTCCTGATTATTGCCGCCGCCAGCGCTCGCCCTTTCGTCCGGGCAGCCGCTGCGGCCGGCTACCGGGTGATCGCTGCGGATGCGTTCTGCGATGAGGATACCCGTCAGGCTGCCGCGCAAGCCATTCAACTCGGCTATGCGCGGGGCGGGTTTGAAGCTGCCGACCTCAGTGAGAAACTGTTCCCACTACTATCTCAAGTTGACGGCTTTGTTTACGGCAGCGGATTTGAAACGCAGCCGCAATTACTCGACGAGATTAGCCAGCATTGCCCGATGCTAGGCAATACCGCAGAAACGGTCAGGATCACCAAGGATCCCGGCTGTTTCTTTTCGCTGTTATTCAGTCTGGGCATCCCCTTCCCGGAAATCTCCCTTTTGCCGCCGCTTGAGGCTGAAGGCTGGTTGTGCAAGCGCATCGGTGGTTCCGGTGGCACGCATGTCATGCCGGGCCTGCAAACGGACGCTCCTGGCCGCTACTACCAGAGGCTGGTGCCAGGCGAGCCATGCTCCCTGTTGTTCCTGGCGGACGGCAAGCGGGCCAATGCGGTGGGGTGGAATGTGCAATTGCTGGCGCCAACGGCGGAGATGCCTTATCGATATGGCGGTGTCGTCAGTCAGACCGAACTGCCTCAAGCGGTACGCGTTGGGTTGCTGGAAGTTGCCCAACAGCTTACAGCCGAGCTGGGGCTGCGTGGCCTGAATAGTCTGGATTGCATGGTGGTTGACGACGGCTTCGCGGTGCTGGAAATTAACCCCCGCCTGAGTGCCAGCTTCGCCTTGTACGATTCAGAAACCCAAGGTGCCCGGTTGTTCGAGGCCCATTTGCGTGCCTGTGTCGACGAGTTACTACCGGACTTTCCAGCGGAGCCGGCGCAGGCGCATTTGATATACTATGCACCTTTCGATTTGGCGATTCCGGCGATGATGGCGTGGCCGGAATGGGTCGCCGATGTGCCGTCCGGCACTACCCGGATCAAGGCCGGTGAGCCCGTCTGTACGGTCACGGCAGCGGCACTTACCGCATCAGAGGCCATGACGCTTGCACAAACACGGGTCGCCGAACTGACGCAACGAATCACCTAACTATTGGATGTGAAACAAATGAGCGAGACAACACTCGATACAAGCAGCTGGCCCAGCGTGAATATGCTGACGGAACCCTTGGTGGCGAACCTGTTGGCCAACGCCAAGTCCCTGCGTCTTGGCGTGGAAAAACATGCTAGCGGAGCCACGATTATTGATGCCGGCATCAAGTCCCCGGGCGGCTTGGAGGCTGGGCGCCTGATCACGGAAATTTGCATGGGCGGCTTGGGGCGCGTTTCGCTGCATTCCAACCCGACTTTCGGCCATTGGCCGTGGCAACTGTCGGTGCATTCCTGCAACCCCGTTTTGGCTTGTCTGGGTAGCCAGTATGCCGGATGGAGCCTGGCACACGAAAAATTCTTCTCGCTCGGTTCCGGCCCCGGCCGTGCCATGGCGGGGCGCGAGGATCTGTATAAGGAACTGAATTACAAGGATCAGGCGGATTCTGCCGTGCTGGTACTGGAAAGCGACAAAGTGCCGCCGCAGGAAGTGATCGAGAAGGTGGCGCGCGATACCGGCCTGTCTGCGGACAAGCTGACCTTCATCCTGACCCCGACGCGCAGCCTGGCTGGCGCGGTGCAGATCGTCGGCCGCGTGCTGGAAGTGGCGATGCACAAGATCCACACCCTGCATTTTCCGCTGGAGCACGTGGTTGACGGCATGGCCAGCGCACCGGTGCCGCCGCCGTCGCCGGATTTCCTTACCGGCATGGGGCGTACCAATGACGCAATCCTGTTCGGTGGCCATGCCCATGTGTTCGTTTTGGGGGGTGACGAAGCCGCCGCCAACCTGGCGAAAGAACTGCCGAGCAGCGCTTCGCGCGACTATGGTCGCCCCTTTGCTGAGGTGTTCAAGAACGTCAACATGGACTTCTACAAGATCGATCCCATGCTGTTCAGCCCGGCGGCCGTGACCGTAACCGCGGTCGAATCCGGCAAGAGCTTCATCGGCGGCAAGCTGGATGCGGCGTTGCTGGATCAGTCGTTCGGCTATCCTGTTTAATTGAACCATCGCATTCCGGTCTTCACCGATGACCCCGGCTGGCACGGCAAGCGCCTGAAAGAGGCGTTTGCCGTGCGCGGTCGGGAGGCCGTGTTTGTTTCCCTCAAGGATTGCCGTCTTGACCTGGCGCAAGACCGCTGCGCCGTGTATATCCACGGTTTCGAGAATGGTTTGCCGGATGGTGCATTCGTGCGCGGAGTGCCGGGCGGCACCCTTCAGCAGGTGATTGTCCGCCTCGATATCCTGCATGCGCTGAAGCTGCTGGGCGTCACCGTCTACAACGATGGCCGCGCGGTGGAGCATACCGTGGACAAAGCCATGACCAGCCTGCTGCTGCATCTCAATGGCGTTCCGACCCCGCCGACCTGGGTGTGTGAATCGCGTGAGCAGGCGCACGTCATCATGCTGCGTGAAACCATGGCCGGCCGTTGCCTCGTCATCAAGCCGCTGTTCGGCTCGCAAGGACAGGGCGTGCGCCTGCTCGACTGCAACTCCCGCTTTCCGGTGCCGATGGAGGAGCATGTCGATGGTCTCTACTACCTGCAAGGCTACGTGGACAGCGGCAAGGGCGCCTGGCATGACTACCGTGTGTTCGTCATCAACGGCCAGGTTGCGGGGGCGATGGTGCGCCACGGTAGCAGTTGGATCAACAATGTTGCACAGGGCGGTCGCTGCGAATTGCTTTCGCCCAGCGGCGATATCGCGGAACTGGCCCTCGCGGCGGCAAAGGCGGTGTACATCGACTACTGCGGCGTGGATATCATTCGCGACCGTGAAGGCAGGCTGTTCGTGCTCGAGGTCAACAGCATCCCGGCCTGGAAAGGGTTGCAGGGAGTGGTCGAGATGGATATCGCCCAAGCGCTGGTAGATGACTTTCTTTGCAAGATTGAAAATCGTTTCGGCGGCCTGACGCTTGCATCATGACTGATATAACCGAACTTTCCCAGCGCCTGGCGGCAGCCTTCAACTCGGCCTGCCTGGCTGAACTGGAAACCCTGAAGCCGGGCAACGTGCATATTTTCGCCGACGGCCACGGCATGGTGGTGGACGATTTCGTGCGCAGCGCCGCAGCTGCGGCCGCCGTGATCGCCAAACCTGAATCGTCGGTCGGGCAGCGCATTCTGGATTCTATCGATGCCAGCTGGAACGCGGTTGGCTGCAATACCAACCTGGGCATAGTATTGCTATGCGCGCCATTGATCCATGCCGCTTTGCATGGTGACAAGCCCACCCTGCGGGAGAGGTTGGAAGATGTGTTGCGCGGTTTGACTGTATCCGATGCCGAACTGGCCTATCGGGCCATTCAACGGGCTTTTCCGGCTGGCTTGGGGAAAAGCGCGCGCCATGATGTGCATCAAGCCCCCGGTGTGACCCTGTTGGATGCCATGCGTGAGGCGGAGCAGCGCGACCGCATCGCCTGGCAGTATGCGCATGGCTTTGCCGACGTGTTTGGGCTTGGCGTGAGTCGTTATCATGAAGCCGTAAGCCGCTGGGGCTGGTCAGCTTGGGCGGCCACAGCCGTTCATCTGGGTTTTATGGGGGATTTTTGCGACAGCCATATCGCCCGCAAACATGGCGACGAGATTGCGCAGCAGGTGAGGATTGAAGCCAAAGTGCATGAACAAGCCTTGCTAGCACTGGAAAACCCCAAGAATTACCAGCGCGAGTTGCTGCGCTACGATGCCGATCTCAAGGCGCGCGGCCTCAATCCCGGCACCAGCGCCGACCTCACCGTGGCGACCTTGCTGGCGGTGGCGCTGGTTACGTTACCCACGGAAAAATGGTGACTGTAACCGCCCGATCGTAGTAATATCCTTAGTTCACGGAATTCAAGAATACGTTTCAAGTTTTGTTCGTCATATAAATTCAAGGAGGAATACTATGGCTAGTTTGCTGGAACAATTAAAGACCGTTACCACTATCGTTGCTGATACCGGCGATGTGGGTGCGATCCGCGCGGTCAAGCCGCAAGACGCGACCACCAATCCTTCCCTGGTGCTCAAGGCCAGCACGCTGCCGGAATATGCGCCGCTGATCGAGGATGCCATCGCTTATGCCAAGTCCCAGAGCAGCAACAAGCAGCAGCAGATCGACGATGCCGCCGATAAGTTGGCGGTCAGCATCGGCTTGGAAATCCTGAAGGTCGTTCCGGGCAAGATCTCCACCGAAGTGGATGCGCGTCTGTCCTTCGACAAGGACGCCATGCTGGCCAAGGCCCGTAAGCTGATGAAGCTGTACAACGATGCTGGCGTGTCTAACGACCGCGTGCTGATCAAGCTGGCTTCCACTTGGGAAGGTATCCAGGCTGGCGAGCAACTCGAGAAGGAAGGCATCAACTGCAACCTGACCCTGTTGTTCAGCTTTGCTCAAGCGCGTGCCTGTGCTGAAGCGGGCGTGTTCCTGATTTCTCCATTTGTTGGTCGCATCCTTGACTGGTACAAGGCCAAGGAAAAGCGCGACTACGGTGCGGACGAAGATCCTGGGGTCGTTTCTGTGCGCGCTATTTATGCGTACTACAAGGATCACGGCTACAAGACTGTGGTGATGGGCGCTTCCTTCCGCAATGTTGGTGAAATCATGGCACTGGCCGGTTGCGACCGTCTGACCATTGCTCCGACCCTGCTGGAAGAGCTGGCTTCCGTGGAAGGTCATCTGACCCGCCATCTGGTGGACAACGGCGTCAGCAAGCAGCGCCCAGCACGCATGACCGAAGCTGAATTCCGCTTCGACCACAACGCAGACGCCATGGCGACCGAGAAGCTGGCCGAAGGCATCCGTGGTTTCGTGGTGGACCAGGACAAGCTGGAAGTGATGCTGGCAAGCAAGCTGTAAAAATACCCTGCCCGGCCGAAGCCGGGCAGCGTTGACATCGGTTTTTTGTACGCTATAGAATGCCGATGGTTTTTTCAAAGAAAATAATTTCTTAAACCCTTAGTTAATTTGGAGGATATATCGTGGCAAAACCCTTAATTCAGATGGCCCTTGACTCGCTGGACTTCGACGCAACCATTGCACTGGCTACGCAAGTTGCCCCGTACGTGGACATTCTTGAAATCGGCACGCCGTGCATCAAGCACAACGGCATCAAGATGGTAGAAGCCCTGAAGGCCAAGTTCCCGAACAACAAGATCCTGGTCGACCTCAAGACCATGGACGCTGGCTACTACGAAGCCGAGCCGTTCTTCAAGGCCGGTGGCGACATCACCACGGTGCTTGGCGTTGCCGACATCGGCACCATCAAGGGCGTGATCGACGTAGCCAACCAATATGGCAAGGAAGCCCAAGTTGACCTGATCAACGTCTCCGACAAGGCTGCACGTACCAAGGAAGTTGCCAAGCTGGGCGCACACATCATTGGCGTGCACACTGGTCTTGACCAGCAAGCTGCCGGCCAAACCCCGTTTGCCGACCTGAAGCTGGTGAACGACCTGGGTCTGGGCGTGAAGGTATCCGTTGCTGGCGGCATCAAGCATGCAACGGTACAGGACGTGGTCAAGTCCGGCGCGAGCATCATCGTTGTTGGCGCAGCCATCTACGGTGCCGAATCCCCGGCCAAGGCCGCTCAGGAAATCCGCGCTCTGGTTGACGCAGCCAGTGGCGAAGGCTCGGGCGGCGGACTGTTCGGATGGATCAAGAAACTGTTCAGCTAATAGCCTTAACAGTAAAAAACCCCGGAGTAATTTCCGGGGTTTTTTTCGTGTGCGCTTTCCGTTGCGTGTACTGTCTGCGCCGTATAGGATTTTAGGTTAGAATAAACTCCTATTTCGTTAGCTTAACGCCATGCGTACCGCTCAAGTTACCCGCAACACCCTGGAAACACAGATTACCGCTTCTATCAATCTAGATGGTAGCGGCAAGGTCGAGCTGGCCAGCGGCATCGGATTCCTCGATCATATGTTGGATCAGATCGCCCGCCATGGCCTGATGGATATCAGTGTGGCCGCCAAGGGTGATTTGCATATCGATGCGCATCACACCGTGGAAGACATCGGCATTACGCTGGGGCAAGCTTTTACCAAGGCCATTGGCGACAAAAAAGGCATCCGCCGCTACGGCCATGCCTACGTGCCGCTGGACGAGGCGCTGTCACGCGTAGTGCTGGATGTGTCCGGCCGCCCCGGACTGGAATTCGGCGTCGAATTCAGTCGTGCCCGCATCGGCGATTTCGATGTCGACCTGATCCATGAGTTCTTCCAGGGTTTCGTCAATCACGCTTTGGTGACGCTGCACATCGACAACCTGCGCGGCGACAATGCCCACCATCAGGCGGAAACCATCTTCAAGGCCTTTGGCCGGGCACTGCGCGTGGCGGTGGAAGCTGATCCGCGCATGGCCGGGACGATGCCGTCCACCAAGGGCAGTCTTTAACTTTTCCATACTTAGGCGTCATAACCGCCGATTCACTATGGCAGACATCGCAGTCATCGATTACGGCATGGGCAACCTGCGTTCCGTGGAGCAGGCCTTGCGCCATGTGGCGGGGGAGAAGTCCGTGCTTGTGACCAGCGATCCATCTGAGGTGCTGGCTGCGGGGAAGGTAGTATTCCCCGGCCAGGGCGCGATGCCCGACTGCGTACGCGAACTGGATGCGCGCCGCCTGCGCCAGCCAGTGCTGGATGCTGCGCGCAACAAGCCTTTTCTGGGCATCTGCATCGGACTGCAGATGCTGTTCGAACACAGCGAGGAAGGTAATACGGCAGGCTTGGGAGTTTTCCCCGGGCAAGTGCGGCGATTCCCTTCCGGCATGCACGATGCCGCTGGCAACAAGCTGAAAGTGCCGCACATGGGTTGGAACGAGGTACACCAGACGCGCAGCCATCCCCTCTGGGCCGGCATTGCACCATCTGCGCGCTATTATTTCGTCCACAGCTATTACGTGGAACCGGCGGAGTCCGCGTTGGAAACCGCCTATACCGAATATCCGTCCCGCTTTACCAGCGCGGTCGGGCGCGATAATATTTTCGCCGTGCAATTCCATCCGGAAAAAAGCCAGCAGGCTGGACTCTCCTTGTTATACAACTTCGCCAACTGGGACGGACGTCCCTAAACTATCATGCTGATTATTCCCGCTATTGATCTCAAAGACGGCCAATGCGTGCGCCTCAAGCAAGGGCTCATGGAAGATGCCACCGTATTCTCCGAAGACCCCGGCGCCATGGCGCGTCACTGGGTGGACAAGGGCGGCCGCCGCCTGCATCTGGTCGATCTCAACGGCGCCTTCGCCGGCAAGCCGGTCAACGAAGGCGCAATCAAGGCCATCGTCGATGCGGTAGGCGGCGAGGTGCCAATCCAGTTGGGCGGGGGCATCCGCGACCTGGATACCATAGAACGCTATCTGGACAATGGCATCAGCTACGTCATCATCGGCACCGCCGCGGTGAAGAGCCCCGGGTTCCTGCACGAGGCGTGCGATGCCTTTCCCGGCCACATCATGGTCGGGCTCGATGCCAAGGACGGCAAGGTGGCGGTGGACGGCTGGTCCAAGCTGACCGGTCACGATGTCATCGACCTGGCCAAGAGATTTGAAGATTACGGTGTTGAAGCCGTGGTCTATACCGACATCGGGCGCGACGGCATGCTCAGCGGCGTCAATATCGAAGCTACCGTGGCCTTGGCGCAGGGTTTGAGAATCCCGGTCATCGCCAGCGGCGGCATCACCAACCTGGAAGACGTTAAGCGCCTTTGCGCGGTCGAAGCCGAAGGCATCATGGGCGCTATTACCGGTCGCGCCATCTACGAGGGCACGCTGGATTTTGCCGCAGCGCAGGCGTTGGCGGAAGAATTGAACGGCTGATGGGCCTCGCCAAGCGGATTATCCCTTGTCTGGACGTTACCGACGGCCGGGTGGTCAAGGGCGTCAATTTCGTTGAGCTGCGCGATGCGGGCGACCCGGTGGAAATTGCTCGCCGCTATGACGAGCAGGGTGCCGACGAACTAACTTTCCTCGACATTACGGCCAGTTCCGACAACCGCGGTCTGATTTTCCACATCATCGAGCAAGTGGCCTCCCAAGTGTTCATACCGCTGACTGTCGGCGGCGGCGTGCGCGCGGTGGACGACGTGCGCAACCTGCTCAACTCCGGCGCCGACAAGGTCAGCATCAACACTGCCGCCGTGCTCAACCCACAACTGGTGGCGGATGCTGCCGGCCGCTTCGGCTCGCAGTGCATCGTGGTGGCGATCGATGCCAAGCGTGTGGGCGACCATTGGGAAGTGTTCACCCACGGTGGGCGCAAGCCAACTGGCTTCGACGCGGTCGAATGGGCCAAGCGCATGGTGGCGCTAGGGGCGGGTGAACTGTTGCTGACCAGCATGGATCGCGACGGTACCAAGAGCGGTTTCGATCTGGAATTGACGCGTGCCATTAGTGATGCGGTGGAAGTTCCGATTATCGCCTCGGGCGGCGTCGGCAACTTGGATCATATGGTGGATGGCGTGAAGCAGGGTGGCGCGGATGCCGTGCTGGCCGCCAGCATTTTCCATTTCGGCGAATACACGGTAAAACAGGCTAAGCAGTACATGGCGGATCACGGCATCGAGGTCAGACTGTAATGAGCGAATCTTGGCTTAACAAGGTAAACTGGACGCGTGAAGGGCTGGTGCCGGTGATCGCGCAGGAGGTGGGTAGCGGGCAGGTGCTGATGTTCGCCTGGATGGATCGCGAGGCGCTCAGGCTTACTATGGAATCCGGTCAGGCGGTGTACTGGTCGCGTTCCCGCAAAAAGCTGTGGCGCAAAGGCGAGGAGTCCGGCCACGTGCAGAAGGTCAAGGAGATCCGCCTGGATTGCGACGAGGATGTGATCCTGCTGACTGTGGAACAACTTGGCGGCATCGCTTGCCATACTGGCCGCCATCGCTGTTTTTTCCAGAAGCTGGAAGGCCGGCAGTGGGTGACGGATGAGCCGGTGCTGAAAGACCCGCAGGAGATTTATCGCCATGAATGACATACTCGACCGGCTGGCTGAAACGCTGGAGGCGCGAAAAAGCGCAGATCCTCAGTCTTCCTATGTTGCCAAACTGTATGCCAAGGGCCTTGACAGCATACTGAAAAAAGTTGGCGAGGAAGCTACGGAAACCATCATTGCCGCCAAGAGTGGAGACCGTGGGCAGATCATTTATGAAACCGCTGACTTGTGGTTCCATACAATGGTGATGCTGGCACAGGCTGGTTTGCATCCGAATGATGTGCTGAACGAACTGGCGCGCCGCGAAGGCTTGTCCGGTATTGAGGAGAAGGCTGCGCGCATGGAGCAAAAGGGATGAGTGACTGTATTTTCTGCAAGATTGTCGCCGGATCGATCCCGAGCCAGAGGCTTTATGAAGATGATGATGTAATCGCTTTCCACGATATTCACCCCATCGCGCCAGTGCACTTTATGCTCGTTCCGAAGCTGCATGTGGCAAGCCTGGCGGATTGTTCATCGGCACAAGAAGGGCTATTGGGGCGGATACTGCTGCTGGCACCAAAACTGGCGGCGGAGAATGGGCTGGGCAAGGGCTTTCGCACCATGATCAATACCGGTCGCGAAGGCGGACAGGAAGTGTTTCACTTGCATGTTCACGTATTCGGCGGTGGCGCAACGCTGCCTAAAACTTAAGGAGAACGAACGATGGGTTCATTCAGCATCTGGCACTGGTTGATTGTATTGGCGATCGTGCTGTTGGTGTTCGGCACCAAGAAATTACGTAATGTAGGCTCTGATCTTGGCGGAGCGGTTAAGGGCTTCAAGGATGCCATGCGTGACGATCAGGCGAATCCAAAGCTGGACGATGCTTCCGTCCGCGCGACTGTCGAAGGCGAAGTGACCGAAAAAACCAAGCAGTAATTCCGCGCGATGTTCGATGTCGCCTTTTCTGAATTGCTGGTGATCGCCATTGTTGCGCTGATCGTGATCGGGCCGGAAAAACTGCCCAGGGTGGCGCGCACGCTGGGTGCTCTGGTTGGACGTATGCAGCGCTACGTGAGCACCGTGAAGGCGGATGTCGAGCGCGAGTTTCAGGCTCAAGAACTGCACAAGGTCCAGGCTGAGGTGCGTCAGAGCATCGTTTCCATTGAGTCAGGTGTGACGCAGGAAATGCATCATGTCGAAGACTCCATGGCCGAAGCTGCGCATGTCGCCGAAGGTGTTGGTAAAAGCGATTCTTCAGTAGGCTCGACATGAGTCAATCCGAAACATTTGTCTCCCACTTGATTGAATTGCGTGATCGTCTGTTGCGGGCGATCGTCGGCTTGCTGGTTGCCTTCGTCTGCCTGTTTCCGTTTGCGAACGACATTTATACGCTGCTGGCCCATCCTTTGCTGGCCAAGCTGCCCAAGGGGGGGCAAATGATCGCCACGGCTGTGACGACGCCATTTTTCGTACCGATGAAAGTGGCGATGCTGGTGGCTGTAGTGGTCTCTCTTCCATACACTCTCTACCAGGCTTGGGCATTTATCGCGCCCGGCTTGTATCAGCACGAGAAACGCTTTGCGATCCCGGTGATTGTGCTAAGCACATTGCTGTTTCTTGTCGGGATGGCCTTCGCCTATTTTCTGGTATTCCCCGTGGTGTTCGGCTTCATTACCGGAACCGCGCCGGAAGGCGTGGCGGTGATGACAGATATCGGAAATTACCTCGATTTTGTTATCACATTGTTCCTTGCCTTTGGCCTGGCTTTCGAGGTGCCGGTGGTGGTGGTGGTGCTTGTTAAACTAGGCATGGTGAGCGTGGCCACGCTCAAGGAAATTCGGTCTTACGTCATTGTAGGTGCGTTCGTGATCGGGGCCATTTTTACCCCGCCGGATGTGATTTCTCAGGTGATGCTGGCAGTACCGCTATGGCTGTTGTATGAGGCCGGTATTTTGGTATCTGCGCTGATGATCAGGCAGAAAACAGGCTAGTCTCGCTGTGTTTCTGGCCTGGCTGGGCGCTTCCCGATTACGACTGGAAGCTCGAGTTCGGCCTGATTACGTACGATCTTCAGCATGGCCGGCCGTTCCGGCTTGAGTCCGGCGATCAGGTTGAGCATGCCGGAGCTGTCGATAACAGCGTGGCCGTTGATTTGTAACAGGATATCGCCGGGCCGCACCCCCGCCTTGTCTGCCGGGCTGTTGCGCATCACACGCGCAATCAAGGCGCCTTGCGCCTCTTTCAGCTTGAAAGACTCGGCCAGCTCTGAAGTGATATCCTGCGCCTCGACACCGATCCAGCCACGAGTGACGCTGCCCTGCCGGATGATTTGCTCCATCACCTGCCTGGCAAGGCTGACGGGAATGGCAAAGCCGATGCCCATGGATCCCCCGCTGCGCGAGTAGATCGCACTGTTGATGCCTACTAGGTTGCCGTCGGCATCAATGAGCGCGCCCCCGGAATTGCCGGGATTGATCGAAGCATCGGTCTGTATGAAATTCTCGAACGTGGTAATGCCGAGATGGTTACGTCCCAGCGCGCTGACGATACCCTGAGTGACAGTTTGGCCGACGCCAAACGGATTGCCGATGGCCAGCACGACATCACCGACATTAAGCTTGTCAGAATGGCCGAAGGTAATGGAGGGCAGGCTTTTCACATCCACCTTGAGCACCGCGAGGTCCGTTTCCGGGTCGCTGCCCACGATGCGCGCCGGCACGGTACGCCCATCTGCCAGAGCTACTTCGATTTCGTCGGCAGATTCGATGACATGGTGATTGGTCAGAATCAAACCTTCCGGGCTGACAATGACGCCGGAGCCGAGACTGTTTTCACGCTGCGGCTGTTCTTCAAGCTGGTCACCAAAAAAGTGACGGAACAGCGGGTCATCCATGAAGGGCGTCGGCGCGGCCGATGTTTCCTTGCTGGTAAAAATGTTAACCACTGCAGGCATCGCCTTTTTTGCAGCAGTGCTGTAGGAGCTGCTGCTTGGGCGCGACCTGGGTTCCGGTTCGGCTTGGCGCACAGTGACGGTGCTCTCGCCTCTTCCGATAAGGTCGGGTTTGAATGTTTGCAGAACAAAGAGAATGGCGAGACTGATAGTGACGCTTTGTGCAAAAATGAGCCAAAGCTTCTTCATGATAGAGTACGTAAAAGAGTAGGCAAGCGCTCGGGCAAGGTCAAGTTGTTCTGGCGCAAGGGGCCGAAACTAATGGTGGGCCAGAGTATGTGCATGATTGAATGGGAGGTGCGGTGAGACTGGTCGATTTTCTTGATTATACAGGACAATTATTGCAGGTTGAGCGTTTCCGCGACTACTGCCCTAACGGTTTGCAGGTGGAGGGGCGTGCAGAAATCGGAATTATTGTCAGCGGTGTTTCGGCAAGCATGGCCTTGCTTGAGGCCGCGGGAAACTTGAGTGCCGATCTGGTGCTGGTGCACCATGGATATTTCTGGAAAAGCGAGGATCAAC
>Ga0316616_100000024_pt1 | contig 37779 bp, 50 predicted proteins | sample OWC_Aug_M1_C1_D1_FD_207660 | JGI IMG/M metagenome (GOLD analysis project Ga0316616, IMG submission 207660) | Wetland soil microbial communities from Old Woman Creek delta, Ohio, United States - OWC_Aug_M1_C1_D1_B | ecosystem: Environmental > Terrestrial > Soil > Wetlands | place: USA: Ohio... | reverse complement strand
TTGGACTTTGGTTGACGACCACCGACCCATTATTAAAATGGAGTCTGGACAAAGACCAGACCTTCGTGATGCTATGAACGATGTAGCAAATACTGTAGAATATATGTTAAGTCAATCTTGACTTTATCGGGCGATTAACTCAGCGGTAGAGTGTCTGATTTACATTCAGAAAGTCCGCAGTTCGAATCTGCGATTGCCCATTTTAAATTTTAATGTAGAGTTGTATAAATAACAAAAAATACTCTACATTACTATGGCGATTTCAAATTGTTTGAATTGTAATAAGCAATTTAAATATAATCCAGCAAATAAATCTGGAAAATATTGCTCTTGTAGATGTTCTTCTGATTATAGAAGTAAAGAATATATATTTGGATGGTTGAATGGTAAAGAATTGGGTGGAAATGGATTTCAACTATCGCAATATGTTAGAAATTATTTGATAGAGCAATCTAATAGTAAGTGTTCTAAATGTGGTTGGTCGGAAATTAATTCTAATACTGGAAAAGTTCCACTCCATATAGACCACATTGATGGTGACCCATTTAATCATACTTCAAGTAATCTTAGAGTTTTGTGTCCAAACTGCCATTCATTAACTGAAACTTTTGGATCAAAAAATATTGGAAATGGAAGATATTCAAGAGGATGCAAACATCCCAAACATACTGTAATGCCCACTTTATAAATACTTGAAAAAAGTATTGGTATAATGGAAAAGTTATTTAAACTATTGAGTGATGCACAAGCGTCTCTTTTTGTCCTTTTTCATAAAACTTGGGTCTATCATTGGAATGTTGTAGGAGAAGATTTCCAACAACTTCATACCCTTTTTGGTGGACAGTATGAGACTATGTTTGAAGAGATTGACCGTCTCTCAGAACATATGAGATATTTGAATGTTAAACCTCTCAGTAGCTTAAAGAGAGTTCTTGAAGTGTCTGGTATTGCTGAAGGAAATAGTTCAGTAAACGCTGAAGGTATGATTTCAGACTTATTGAAATCTAATATTGAGTTCTGCGATATGATGTCCAAGATTTCAGAAGAAGCAGAAACTCAAAAGTCATATGCTACCGCAAATCTGGTCCAAGATTTGATGGAGTCTCACGGCAAGTTTGTATGGATGTTGCGTTCATTTTCAGATAAACCAACGCAAAAGGTTGACGAACAAATTGAAGTTATTGAAGAAACGGTAGAAGAGTAATTTAAGACAATGGAAAATTTAAAAATCAGATGCCGCTCCTGTAACAGGGAGTTAGAGGGGCATCCTACTAAAACTGTGTCGTGTGGTTGTCCAAATATGGCGACTGTTCGTGGAGATAGAATCTCAGCTATTGACTTATCTAAGGTTGTTATGCTAAACTCTTATAGTAATAATTCAAGGTCTGGTGTTCTTACCAATGAAGACCTTGCATTTCAAGAAGCAAGACGCCAGCGTAAAGTAAAGCGTCTTGATTTCGAAGTCCGCTGAGGACTTATTTGGAAGGTCAATCCGATTGGCGACGGAACCGCTCTTGAAAAGCGTTGAGGTGTTAAAGCCCTTGGGAGTTCGACTCTCCCACCTTCCGTTCTTATAAATACCAGAAAAGTCTTTGTGACGAATGGGTATTCAGATAAACGGGCAAACTGATACTATTACAGCGATTGATGGGAGTTTGACTGTCAGTGGTGCCGAACTACCTACTGTAACAAACTTAAATGCGACTGGTATTGTTACTGCTACTGGAGGTATTGTAGTCGGTACTGGTGCTTCTGTGTATTCTCCAGCGACTAATGTATTATCTCTGGGAACCAATAACACAGAAAAAGTTCGTATAGATTCCAGTGGTAACTTTAATCTTGTGAATACTGCGGGAATAATGACCGCTTTTAAATATGAGACTCCAGCATTAATCAACAATCATTTTAAAAGTCAAAGCACAACAGCAGGTGCTTATGTAAGAATGTATGCTGCCGCTAGTAGTGGACAATGGGATATCTATGGTAATGGAGCAAACTTAAGATTTAGTGATAATGCTAGTTCTGGAAATATCCAGATGGATAGACCATTATCAATGAATAGTCAAAATATTATAATGAGTAGTGGATATGGTATAGACTTCTCTGCGACTGCTAATAGTTCAGGAACAATGTCTTCTGAAGTTTTGAGTGATTATGAAACAGGAACTTGGACACCAACACTTACCGCTTCTGGTGGAGCTCCAACTGGTATTAGTTACTCAATTCAGACTGGCAGTTACACTAAGATAGGTAATATGGTTTATGTTTCTTTTAGAGCAACTTTTACATTTACAAATGGAACTGGTAGTGGAGGCGTTCAAATAGCTGGATTGCCTTTCACTGCGGCAAATATAGTTCAAGCAAAAACTACTCCTCAACAGGATAATATTACATATACTGGTTTTACCTATTTGGATATGAGTGCTTCTTCGGGCGGTACTACTATTAATTTTGCTAAAAATAGATCTGGAGGTAGTGCTGCTAGCGTAGCATTAACTGATTGTAGTAGCGGTGGAACAGATATTAGTGGTGGAGTATTCTATAGAATTTGAAATATCTAATAAATATCTAAGCCTAAATCTGTTTCATCCGGAGGATTATCCTAATGGCACTTGAAGAAAAATCAGTCGTAGATAAGATTGAAGTTCTACTACTAGGACAAATACAAGTTCGTAGAAGAGACCAAATTCTTAAAGATGGTGTAGAAGTTGCAGCAACTTATCACCGTCACGTTCTATCACCTGGTGATGACCTCACAAACGAAGACCCAAGAGTCGTAGCAATCGCAGAAGCAACCTGGACACCAGAAGTCATTTCTGCTTATCAAGCATCGTTAGAAGTATCAAGCGATACACCTTCTTTATAATCTCTTAAACACTATCACCAAACCCACACACAGTTGACAGGTTGAAACTACTCGCTAGCATAACTAGTAGTATTCAACCTAAAACCCCTATGGATCAGCACACCTACGACAATTGGGTGAAGATCAAGGAGACTTTTGAAGCCTCTGGTAATACAGATAATATGTTTTACAAGAGAGCAGTTGAAATTGCTAAAACGAGGAGAGACCCTCTGGCGAAGTTTCTTGGTGATGAAAAATGAAAGACGAACACTTTCAAAAGAGAGCGTTTATTCTCAGTTCATTTTCTAGATTAAAAATTCAGATTGCTACTGATTCTTACAGATTTGCTGATAAAATCATTAAAGAAAACTGGATTTTACCAGAAGACTTGGATGAACTTGATAGAATGATTCGTAATGAGTTCCATAAATTTACTACCTATGGATAAGGAAGAAGTTCAGTCGATGATTGATGAATCCATCGCAGCAGCAATACGACGACACAATCGTAATGCTTCTATCATCAGTATGTGTGTCGGTTGGGTAGTTCTCGCATTATTTGCAGAAGGACTTCTACGACTTATTGGGGTCATTCCACCCCTATTACCGTGGCTCAAAATCACTCTGAACTAATCTTTTTAGTTCCTTGGTTTGTTCTTGTAGGCATTGCACTATCAATGTTTATTCAAGGTTGGATGCTAATGAATGCTCGTTACGGGTATTCAAAAAGTCCAAAAGTTAAACATCCAGAATTAAATGGCGTTAAGGCAGGAGACCCTCTACTAGTGGTAAGATTTACAGAAAAAGATTTACAAGAACTCCAAAAAAGAGTTTTACAACAGAAGATAGACGAATTATTTGAAGAACCTTCAACTTATGAGGACGAAGAAGATGACTAACACGATTTTTGCAGCAATGACTATATTTGGTATAATCGGACTATTCATTATTTGGGCACTCAATAACGCATATCCACAATGATTTTTCATATTGTAGAGGCACTTGCGAATAGTCCAGTTTGGTTGGGTCTTTGTGGGTTGGGCTTGACGATTGCTCCAATTATGGGTATAATGCTTATACACCGAAATAAATAACGGTAACGGAGTATCGCCTAACTTGGTCATGGCACCTGCTTTGGGAGCAGGAATAATTTCGGTTCAAATCCGAATACTCCGACTGTCCAGTTTCTAATCTGGACCACTTGACTAAACAAACCCAACACCTTATAATACTAGAGCAAACAATTCAAAACAATGTCTCTGACCGCAAAATTCAAGAAAGATGTTAGCACTCTACGCTCTGCTGCTAACGGTGAATTCTACCTTGATGTAAAGAATCCGAAACTTTATAAAAAGGTTCGTCGCTTCTATGAGAACGAAGGTGTAGTATTTTCTGGAGACCCTCTGGATGACTACGAAATGCTAATGGAATATGTAGCACACGACCTGGAATCTGTTGAAGTGGCATGACAAAAGTTCTTCTTGAACGCGAAGGATACCGCTTCATTGAGGCAGGTATCCTTGAAATAAATGGAAAACCAGATTATCGTATGCAAAAACAAAATTATTATACGAAACGCTGGAACGACATTTATCTCTTTGATAATGTAATGCAATGTTCTCTAGCAATGGAAGACATCGACTATGCTCGTTGGCTTGATTCAGATAGAGTTCCTTGTTATGTGAGAGACGATGATTAGTCTCGGGATGACTATAAAAGCGCACTGGTCGGGAGCAAACCCCTTATGTCTAACACAAGTATCTTACGATATCTTGGAAATCTCTTTCTCATAATTGGTTATCAAATTATGTTGTGGGGAGATTTTAAAAATGGGTTACTTATAAAATGTATTGGAGGATTACTTACAGTACCTTTTGCAATCAAGTTAAAATTATGGGATGTGCTATTCTTATGTGCATTCTTTACCTTTACTGAGATTTCAAAACTAACCCAACTTTTCTTGGTTTATTAAAATCAAGTGGTGGAGTCAAATATGACCCTATTGTTTTCTTGCTTTTCTCAAAAGTAAGTGGTGCGGATGGGACTCTCTCCCGCCTGGTTTCCAATTTCCAGCCAAAGAATTGGTGGCGTGCATGAAAGACCTGATGGGAGAGTTGCATAAACTCTCCTTTTTTGGTATAATGACTTGATATTAAATTAATTGTATGAATATACACTTGACTTATTTTGGAGATAATAACTTCTCTATTGGTAAGAATAGGATACGCAAACAAGCAGAGAATTTTGGAGTATTCAAATCTATTCAAGAGTTCGGTGAAAGTGATTTAGAAGGAACTGAATTTTGGGAAGAACACGCTAAGCTTCTAATGATTCCTCGTGTGGGAATGCCTAGCAAGTATTATGGATATTATGCTGCTAAGTCTTATTTTGTTGGTAAGGCACTTTCCAATATTCCTGAAGATGATGTCCTTCTTTATGTCGATTCTGGATGCGAACTTAACAAGAACGGATTAGAAAAACTTCAACAATATTATCAGGAGTGTTTGGATAATAACGGCGTGTTTTTTACATTGGATCTTCCTGAAATCCAATGGACAAAGATGGATACCTATCGTAGAATTATTGACGAAAACGATGAGTATTTGATGACCAGGCAGATTATTTCTGGTATCTTTCTTATAAAGAATAACTCTTTGATGAGAGAAATTGTTGATAAATGGAAAAATATTTGTCTGGAAGATGATGGGCATTACTTAGATGATAGTCCTTCAGAACTTCCTAACGATTCTATCTTTAGAGAGAATAGGCACGATCAATCTATTCTCTCTCTTATTCTTAAAATTTATTCTGAAAGTTACGACTTTACATTTCACGAAGATGATACTTATGAAACTATCTGGAATTCTGCTGGATTATCTGGTGTTCCTGTAGGGTCAGAACAAGCGAGAGTCTGGAATACTTATGGTAGAGAGTATCCAATCTGGGCTACTAGAAATGGTCAAATTGATTTTACAAATTGCGAAGTATGAAAAGAGCACTAATTACTGGTATTACGGGTCAAGATGGTTCTTATCTTGCTGAACTTCTTTTAGAAAAAGGTTATGAAGTTCACGGCATTATTCGTCGCTCTTCATCAATTAATACTGATAGAATTGACCATTTGTATCAAAATATTAAGTTACATTACGGAGATTTAACAGACTCGACTAATATAGTCAGAGTTATACAAAAAGTCCAACCAGATGAAATTTATAATCTTGGTGCTCAAAGTCATGTTAAGGTATCCTTTGAGATGCCTGAATACACTGCTGATGTCGATGCTGTGGGAACTCTTCGTGTTCTTGAAGCAGTGCGTCTCTTGGGTCTGGAAGACCGTGTACGCATCTACCAGGCGTCTACTAGCGAACTTTATGGTTTGGTTCAAGAAATTCCTCAGCGTGAAACTACTCCTTTTTATCCCCGTTCTCCTTATGGTGTAGCAAAGATTTATGGTTATTGGATTACAAAGAACTATCGTGAATCCTATGGAATGTATGCTTGCACAGGTATTCTGTTTAATCATGAATCTCCAAGACGAGGAGAAACTTTTGTAACTCGCAAAATTACAAGAGGTCTTTCACGCATTTCTTGTGGTCTTCAAGATGTTCTTGAGCTTGGTAATCTAAATGCAAAGCGTGATTGGGGACACGCCAAAGACTTTGTAGAAGCAATGTGGTTGATGCTTCAACAAGACGAACCAGAAGATTATGTAATTGCTACTGGTGTTCAGTATTCTGTTCGTGAGTTTGTAGAGGAAGCAGCACCTTATTTTAATATGAATATTGTATGGGAAGGTGAAGGGCTAGATGAGATTGGTATTGATAAAAATACTGGTAGAACCGTTATTAAGGTAAACCCTAAATATTTTCGACCTGCTGAAGTAGAGACTTTATTAGGTGATGCCACTAAGGCAAAGGAAAAACTAGGTTGGGAACCTAAGACTTCTTTTAAACAATTAGTTGAGGATATGTGCATTTATGGACAGTGATTCTAGAGTATTAGTTGCTGGTGCTAACGGAATGGTTGGTTCAGCAATTGTTAGAAATCTTGAAGAGAAAGGATATACAAATATCATTAAAGGAACTCGTCAAGATGTAGATTTTACAAATCAGGAAGAAGTAGAAAGATATTTTTGCTCAGAAGAACCTGAGTATGTTTTTGTTGCTGCTGCTAAAGTTGGTGGTATTATGGCAAACAGTAACTACAAGGCAGAGTTTCTCACTGAGAATCTTCAAATCCAAACGAACATCATTCAACAGTCTTATAATTTTGGTGTGAAGAAACTCCTGTTTCTTGGTTCTTCCTGCATCTATCCTAAGTTTGCAACTCAACCTATCACCGAAGACCAGTTGATGACAGGTCCTCTGGAACCAACAAATGATGCTTATGCGATTGCAAAGATTGCTGGGATTATGTTGTGTCAGGCATATCGTCAACAGTATGGATTTAATGCAATATCTTTGATGCCTACAAATCTTTATGGTCCTAACGACAATTTTGATTTGGAAACATCACATGTTCTCCCTGCTATGATTGCCAAGTTTTACGGTACTCTTAATCATAGTGAGTATTATGAGGTTAAACTCTGGGGCGATGGATCTGCGATGAGAGAGTTTTTGCATGTTGATGACCTTGCAGAGGCGTGTTATACTTGTATGCAGGTCTATAATGAAGCAGAACATATCAATGTCGGTACTGGTGAGGATGTGACGATTAAGGAACTTGCAGAAACCATTGCTGATGTTACTGGATATACTCGTAATATTAATTGGGACACTACAAAACCAAATGGTACTCCACGAAAAGTTCTGAATGTAGATAAAATTAAATCTCTGGGATGGGAACCAAAGATTGGTCTCCGCGAAGGTATTGAGGAAACTTATAAGTGGTATAAAGAGAATGTCGGTAAGTAATTTTTATAAATCTCATATTGAAGCAATTGTAGATTCCTTTGACCACTTAGAGGAAGATAAAGTAGAAGAACTTGTAAATCTAATCTTAAATTGTAAAGGTAAAGTTCTTTTTACTGGTATCGGTAAAAATGGACATGTTGCTGCTAAGGCAACTTCTACAATGTCTTCAATTGGAGTTCCTTGCTTCTTTATTGATGCTGTAGATAGCGTTCATGGAGATATGGGAGTCATTGATGAGAATGACCTCCTAATTGCTGTATCTAAAAGTGGAAACACCGATGAGTTAATTAATTTCTTACATCATGTTAATCATAAGAATTGTAAGATTGTTTCCATTCATTCTAACAGCGGAAATCAATCTCAAAAGTATTCTTATCTGGATATTAACCTTCATGTAAGTAAAGAAGCGGATCATTTAAATATTGTTCCAACTTCTTCAATTGCTATCTTTACAATATTTCTTCAATCGATTGCTTGTGAGATAGCAAGACAAAAAAATCTTACACTTCAAGAGTTTGTTCGCAATCACCCAGGCGGTAGTATCGGAAAGACAATTATATGATTACTCATAAAGACATTAAGTATGTGATTGTCCAAGCTGGTGGTAAAGGTACTCGCCTTGGAAAATATACACTCAATCGTCCAAAGTGTTTAGTTCCAGTTAAGGGACGACCCATGATTGAGCAGACTCTGGATATCTATCGAGATAAGACTGTAATTATTATAGGAGATGCTCACTTTAAGATGCTTCTGCATTATATTTGTGAGATTACTAGTTTTGATAATTACATTCTTCTTCAGACAGACGAAGATGGTACGGGTGCAGGTATTCAAGCAGCACTTCAAAATGTTCCAGATGGTGAACCATTTATCGTCACCTGGTCTGATTTGTTCTTTGAGAAGGAGCAGGAGTTTGAGTTTGATACTGAAATGTTGGTGGGTCTGGCTGGAAACTTTGATTGTCGTTGGTCCCTAGAGAATGGTACATTCAAAAATATTCCTTCTCAAGAAAAGGGAGTTTCTGGATTCTTTGCCTTTAAAAATAAAGAAAGATTTGTAGATTTAAAAACTGATAAGTCCTTAGTGAGGGGATTTTTGTCTGATAATTATCTACCTTACGAGATTACTTCTTTTACCAATCATAATTGCTTTGAGGTTGGTACAATAGAAAAGTATGAAGAACTTCTCAGTCAAGCAGTTAATCATCGTTTCTTTAATGAAGTTAAGATTGAAGGAGATAAAGTTTATAAGAGATGCATCGATTCCAAATATGATAAAGTTCATCAAGCAGAAAAGAATTGGTATGCTTATGTGAAGGATGATTTCTACAGAATACCTAAGATTTATTCTACCGAACCTTTGGTGATGTCTAAGGTTGAAGGAAACCACGCTTGGAATGTAAAAACAAATAAAGATTGGGTGATTGAAAACTATTGTGATGCTCTTCAACAATTACATTCTATCAATGGTTGCGAACCACTTAGTGATTATGATTGTGCCGATACTTATATGTTTAAACCCTATCAGAGGGTAATGCAGGTTCGTCATATTATTGAAGATTTTTCAAAACCAGTTCTTCAAATTAATGGAAAGTCTTGTCGCAATCCTTTTTGTGATATGAGAAGTTTTGAAGAGATTATGGAGAAACATATACTTAAAGATATCAAATATACAATCATTCACGGAGACTGTACCTTTAGTAATACTATAGTTGATGATAAAAATCAAATCTGGTTTATCGACCCAAGAGGAACTTTTGGTGGTTCTAATATTTACGGTGACCCAAGATATGATTGGGCTAAGTTATACTATTCTGCAGTAGGAAACTATGATAGAATAAACTCCAAGGAGTTTAGTGTAGACCGAACTCAAGGCATTAAGTTGGAAATCAAATCCAATGGATATCAACATCTTGGTAAGTACATTCTTCAAAGGTCAAAAATGACTGAAGTTGAAATGAATCTTATTCATGCAAGTATTTGGTTCTCTCTGTCTGGTTATGTGAAGGAAGATATTGACGCAGTATTATACTCATTCTACAAAGGTTGTGAATTATGGACAGAAGCAATTACTCTGATTTAACCAAAACTTGGTTGTTTGATTTGGATGGAACACTAGTCAAACATAATGGATATAAGAATGGTGGTGATGTATTGTTACCAGGAGTTATTGAGTTCTTTAACACTATTTCGGAAGACGACAAAATTATTATTTTGACTGCCCGCTCTTCTGAATCTAAGCAAGAGACTGAGGAGTTTCTAATTCAAAATAAAATTCGTTTTGATTATATCATTTATGATTTACCTATAGGTGAAAGAATATTATTCAATGATGAGAAACCAAGTGGTCTTAAAACCGCATATGCCTATAATTTAATCAGAGATAAAGGACTATGAATGCTTGCATCACACTCAAAGATTCAAGATTTAATTACTCTTATAAAGGATTCTGTTCGATTGTCTGTGCTATAATTGATATAGCACTTGAACATTATGAAGTTTATGATAATTTAAACTGTTCTGTTTTTGAATCACAAACTCTTAAACTATTTGATAATGTTTATGAGGATGGTGATAATGAATATGATTCGGGGTCTTGGTGGTTAGATAGATTCTTTCAACATCAACTTCACCATTCAAAATATAATGCTCATACGATTGCAAACCTTGAAGATATAAAACTTAAAAACAAAGTATTAAACTCTATTTTAAAAATCAAACCCGATAAACTTAAAAAGTTTGAAGAAAAATATTCACAACTCAATGTTACTGATAAAACTCTTGCAGTTCAGATTCGTGGAACCGATAAGAAAAATGAGATACCTGAACCAAGTATAGATAATATAATTAAAAAGATTGATTATTACTTTGAAACGACAGATGTTCAAAATATATTTTTAGCGACCGATGATATCAAATACTTGAATTCACTTAGCGAAAAATATGGTGACTTGCTTGTATATGATAAGTCACTTTTAATCAGTTCTGATGATACCCCATTACATAATTTACCAGATAGGGACCGAATAAATGAAGAAGTATTATCGAGCGTTTATATTCTTTCAAGGTGTAGTCACTTTTTGTATAGTTTCTCAAATGTTAGCTTCCTTGCGCTAATATTAGGAGCAAATGATTTTAAAACAATAATGAATTTGAATCAATGAAATACATTTATCACCACTTAGGTCTTGGGGACCATATCATTAATAATGGTATGGTGCGTCATTTTTACAATGAATATGGTGCATTGACTTTATTTGCCTATAAGCATAATGTAAAAAATGTGCAGTATATGTATCGTGACTTAGAAAAGTTTCAAGTCATTGGTATTGAAAGTGACCCTCAGGCAGACCAATACATTTCAAATAATAATCTGGATTGTATCAAAATTGGTTTCAGTGATTTGAGTGGTGTGATGCCTGAACTTCCTTTTGATAAGGCATTCTACAAACTTGCTGGACTTGATTTTTCTGTGCGATTTGATGAGTTCTATCTTCAAAGAGATTTAGAAAAAGAGCAAGAGGTAATGAAGACCTTGAATCCAAATGGTGAGTCTTATGTATTTGTTCACGATGATGCCGCTCGTGGATTTTCAATTGATATGAGTAAGATTCAAACAGAGCATAAGATTATTATGAACGATAAGCAATTTAATGTTTTTGATTATCTGACTCTGATTGAAAATGCAGAAGAAGTTCATTTTATGCAGTCTTCATTCAAAGAATTAATCTGTTCTTATAAGTTAGATAAACCAGTTCTTTATCAACATAACTATGTAAGAAATTATGGACCAGAAATGAATTCATCTGGTCTGAACTCATTTATTGAGGTAGAGTGATGATTAGTATTGTAACTGGTACTTTAAATCGTGCAGGAATGCTTCCGACTTTAATCGCAAATACTGTTCTTGCTGATGAAAGATTGGAACTTGTATTGGTTGATGGTGGAAGTACTGATGGAACTATCTCTCTTATTAAAGATGTAAATCATCCTAGAATTAAACTAATTGAGGTTGGTGGTCGTAGCTCTTATCCCCACTTTATGAATCTGGGCATTCAAGAAGCAACTCACGAAGTTATTTGTCAGTGGAACGATGATGTATTTTTGTGTAATGATTGGTCTGAAGTATTTCTAGAACTTCAATCAAATCACGACTTTTATCTTTTTAATTGGAAGTATGGAACTTATGAAGACACTAAAAATCCGGATTGGTTAAAAGGAAGAGACCATACGGAAGGTTGGTGTTTGTGTAATATTGCTGATTCTGGTGGAGAGATTGTAATGAATTATGGTCTCTATCGCAAAAAGATTTTCAGAGAGATTGGAATGTACAATCCCGATTATCGATACTATTATGCTGATGCTGATATGGCGTATCGTGCTTGGTCCTTTGGGTATAAGGTAAAAGACCTTAGACACATTAAAGTTTGTTCTCTTCCAGCAGATAAGGTAGCAACACCTTATCCTGAAGATCAAGCAATCTATGAGAAGAATCTTTCACTCTATAAGCAGAAGATTCTTCCAGAAAGTCTTCAATATCTTTGAATAATCATCGCTCTGTGATCTTCTAACTGATTATCATTTTCGTCAAAAGGTTCTCCAATAAAAGCAAAGTCATCTAATTGGCGGTCTCTCTTAATAGCGACACCAATACCTTCATAATTAAAATATTCATCGTGAAGGAATAAACTCTCAAGAGCTCTAGGATAAATGATTTCTTGTAAGAATCTTTGATCCACTGCTCTATCTGTTACCCAAGAACTGGTTCTGATGTATTCATCAATTTTCTCCTGAATATTTTCGACAAAACATCCTCTTGCTCCCCACATACCAGCATTAATTTCCCAAGCGTGACCACCAGGATGGTCCCGAATAATATGAAAACATTTTCCAGATTCTAACCATTCTTCTACTGCTACAGCATCGCGCTCAGAGAGACGGGAATCACAATCTCTTGAAATGAAGCATTCTACTTTTTCTGATGCTGGAGCAAAACGCCACATAGCGTTGCATACTCCCTGATCAACTCCGGTATTAACTAGAACAACTCCTTTTCCATCCAGTTCATCTAATACATAATTTGGTACGGAGTCATTGTGATAAACTCTCATTTCCCAATCGGGAAAGAATAATTGTTTTAATTCTGAGTTTCTGATCGCACCTATTGTGTATTTTGGATTATTGCCGTATAATGAAAAGGATATGACTCGCATTTTTTTAATTCAACATCAGATTTATATATTATATCACCTATGAAAAAAAAGTTCAATTTAGTTGGAGATACCTTCACTCACCTCACTGGAGGAAATAAGGGGTATTCTGTACACGGAAAGGAATCAAAATATATTGAATGGATTCACGATAATTCTATTGGTGAAACCTTTTATGTTGATGATACGATTGCTCGTGCTTTCACTGATAATATTGAAGGAAAAAAGTATGCTTGGATTTTGGAATCCAAATATATTAAACCTGGTATTGTTGAAGATGTGAAAAGAAACCTCCAACAATATCTTGATACTTTTGAAACTATTTTTACTCATAGTCAAGAATTACTTACTCTTGACTCTAAGTTCAAGTGGTGCCCCGCTCAAGGGTTTTGGATTCAAGAACCAGAGATTTATGAGAAGACAAAGATGATTTCTATGATTTCATCAAATAAGACAATGACTGAAGGGCAGCGTCTTCGTCTTCGTTGGGTTGAAATGATTGGAGACCAAATTGATCTTTATGGTCGTGGATTCAATGAGATTGCCCTGAAGGAAGAAGGTTTGTGTGATTACATGTTTTCTGTAGTTATTGAAAATGGATTCTACGAATCATATTTTACAGAGAAGATTCTTGATTGTTTTGCTACTGGTACTATTCCAGTTTATATGGGTTCTCCTGATATTGGTAAATACTTCAACAAGGATGGAATTATTGACTTGAGTGAAGAGTTTGATGTATCTGAAGAAATCTACTTTAGTAAAATCGATGCAGTCAAAGACAATCTTGAGAGAGTAAAACAATATGAGATTCTTGAAGACTTTATCTATCTGAATTATTTTAACAAATGACTATAAGTTATAATCGGCTAGGTTCCAATGGTCGTTTAGGGAACCAAATGTTTCAGTATGCTGGTCTTCGTGGAATTGCCGCCAATCGTGGATTTGATTGGGTAATTCCTCGTCCAGAAAGTTATGGGGATTCCAACTATGGACTCTTCGATTGTTTTGAAATGAGTTCAGTCAAGGAAAAGAACTTTGGGTATTTAAATGCTCAGAGTATTCAAACTGGACAATTTCATTTCAGTCAAGAGTTCTTTGATAAATGTCCCGACAATGTAAATCTTCACGATTACTTTCAGTCTGAGAAATACTTTTTGAATGTAAGTAATACTATTCGTAAAGACTTTACCTTTAAGAAAGAGGTTTTGAATCCTTGTAAAGAGATTGTATCTGAACTGGACAATCCAATTTTTCTTCATGTTCGTCGTGGTGATTATGTGAATAGTCAAAACGCACATCCAGTATGTTCGATTGAGTATTATCAAAAGGCATTAGAATATTTCAACAGCACTTCTCCCGTTCTTGTTTTCTCTGACGATATTGAGTGGTGTAAAGAGCAAGAACTATTCTCTGATGACCGCTTTATGATGTCTGAGTATCAAGAAAAATATCCTCAGACTTGTGATACGAATGATGGGAGACAAAATTCTTTGATTCCATATTTTGATTTGTGTATGATGTCTCTTTGTTCTGGAGGTATCATTGCGAATAGTTCTATGAGTTGGTGGGGTGCCTGGTTAATTCGTAATCCAGTACAACCTATTATTGCTCCTAAGCCTTGGTTTGGTCCTCAATATAATGATTATTATATGGGTGACCTTCTTCCTGAATCTTGGGTTGAGGTTGAACTATGAACTTAAGTTTCTTAATGCCTTGTCGGATTGAATCGGAAGACCGACTGAAAAATGTAATTACTTCAGTCAGTTATCTTTCCTATCATTTCCCACAATGTCCTATTATTATAAAGGAGAATGATACTCAATCTATTTTTCGGGAGAGAGTAGTTCCCATATTAGTAAAAATATTTGGTAAAGTTCCTGATAATATTCGACATATTTTCGAACAATCAGACAATAAGTTCTTTTATAAAACTAAAATCCTGAACGATTTGCTTCTAGCAGCAAATACTGAGGTTGTTTATAATTACGATGTGGATGTTGTTTATCCCGTAACCAGTTATCGCACTGCCTATGAGATGATTACTCAAGGTGGTTTTGATGCTGTCTATCCTTATGGTTGTGGTGTCTATCAATGGGCAGTTGATTATCCAGTGCCTTTGTTTGATGCCTTTATCAAATCTGAGTTTGATTTGACTGTTCTTCAACCTAATTGCAATCTCCAACCCTCCGTAATGGGTTGGGGTCAAATGATTAAGCGTCAAGTTTATATTGACTCTTATATGTGGAATGAGAACTTTATTTCCTGGGGTGCCGAGGATTGTGAATATTACTATCGTCTTCAGGCTCTAGGATATCGAGTCGGTCGTGTTAAGGATGTTGTCTATCATCTTGAGCACGGTAGAACATTTAATTCTCATTATCATAATCCAAAGTTTATGGATAATCATAATCTTTGGCAGGTAATCCGAACACTGGACAAAGATGCTATAATAAGGTATTATGAGGATCAAGACTATGTTAAGAGGAGGAGGAATCAACTGAATGCTAGCGTTTAATTATCTTGGGCAACTTGGAAGACTTGGAAATCAAATGTTCCAATATGCTTCTCTGAGAGGTATTGCTCGTCGTCGCGGATATGATTTTTGTATTCCCAATCACAATCAAGTAACTAAAGATCCTTATGGATTTGATTTGAAGATTGAACTCTTCTATCCATTCAAAATGTTACATGTTCTCCCTCATAATATTAAACTTTTAGATAGGGGATATGCACCAGTAGCAGAAGAAAGATATTTTCATTTTGATGAAACACTCTTCACGATGTGCCCTGATGAGATTAGTCTTGCTGGATTCTTTCAATCTGAAAAATACTTCAAACATATTGAGGATGAGATTCGTGCGGACTTTTCGTTTAAGGATGAGATTCTAGAACCTTGTAAAGAAATGATTGGTTCAGTTGGAGAAGCAATCAGTCTTCATGTTCGTCGCACAGATTATCTTCAGAATCCAAATCATACCGCACTTGATTTGGAGTATTATCAAAAGGCACTTAAGCATTTTAATGATACTTCAACAGTCATTGTATTTTCTGATGACCCTGAATGGTGTAAAGAACAAGACCTATTCTCCGATGATAGGTTTATGATTTCTGAATCTGGTGACCAATATGTTGATTTGTGTCTGATGAGTCTTTGTAAACAACACATTATTGCTAACTCTTCTTTCAGTTGGTGGGGTGCCTGGTTATCTGAATCTGATGATGTTGTGGCTCCTGAAAAGTGGTTTGGTGAAGGTAATCAAGATAAAGACACTAAAGATTTAATTCCTGAGCGTTGGGCTAGAATCTAATGGATAGAAATAAGGCAGTATATAAACTTAAGGGTCTTCCTCCCATCTATTATCTCAATCTGGATGAACAACCAGAAAGAGCAGAGTATATGGAAGGTCAATTTAAGTATTGGGAGATTGAAAACTATACTCGCATCTCTGCTTATGATGGTAGGGATGGTAGAGACCTTGGAGACATCCTCAAAGGTCGTTATCCTGATATGATGTCTTCTGGTGAGGTAGGTTGCACTACATCTCATTTGAAGGCACTGAAGCACTTCTTAGAGAACTCTGATTCTCCTTGTGCTTTGATTATGGAGGATGATTGTGATTTAGAACCTGTTAAGCACTGGGGATTCAGTTGGAAAGATTTCTTTTCTAAGATTCCTTATGCTTATGATGTAGTTCAACTTGCAATCATTAATCCTGCACAGGTTCATTTGAAATTGCATCGTAGATTTGTGAATGACTTTTCTACTGCTTGCTACTTGATTACAAGACATCATGCACAAAAATTAATTGATTTGCATGTTCGTGGTGATAAGTATAAGATTGATAACGGAGTTAAACCAAGAGCAGTCGCTGATGACTTGATTTACAATTCTGGGAATACTTATGCGATTCCTCTGTTTCTTTATAAGATTGAATTAGGGTCTTCTATTCATACTGACCATATTGATGTTTTCCATAAGTCAAGTTATGAAGGTCTCTGGCAATTTTGGAGAAATGATTCCTCAAACATTGAGGACTGGAATGCAATCTTTGACTATGACCCTTATTTTGGAACTCTACCGCCAGGATTTGAAAACAAATAAACACAAAGGGGGCTTGACGCCCCTTTATTTTTGCTATATAATTGTGTAACAATTCTTAATGAATGTACAATGACTGTAACAACTAATGAGTATGGGCAACAAAATATGTTTGCCAAAGAGCCCACCATGTATTATGAGAACTATGGTATGCTCACACCTAATCAAGTAAAGGAGAGGACTAATGGGCGCTGGGCAATGGTCGGTTTTGTTGCTGGCATCATTTCTTATGTTAGCACTGGCAACTTCTTCTTCGGTATCTTCTGATGACTGAAACAATTTTCACTATTACCTCAGTTGCCTTTTTTGTGCTTCTGTGTTATGCTGTAGAGAAAGTTGCGGAAACTTATTGATGAATGCTGCTGTGGTAACTGGTGATATGTTGGGGCAACTTAGTATTGCTCTTCAACAACTTATAGAAGAAGGTACTTGGGATAAAAATGATAAACTCTCTGTTGAAATCGGTGGTGTAGCAGTAACTGGAACTGCGACTCACCCAGAAGCAAATGCAAAGTGGGCAAAGCCATTTGGGACCGTATCATATCAGAACGACGCTTTTATTGTTATCAAAAATAAAACCAAAAGTCCTATGGTCTTCTCCCAACCCAATCCAGAACTTAAACAACAACACCCTTATAAAGGAGAAAACAAATGAACAAAATTTTTACTGAAAAAGCAGAACGCATTAATGGTTGGGCTGCGATGATTGGATTCGTTGCTGCTGCTGGTTCGTATCTGGTCACTGGACAAATCATTCCTGGTGTGTTCTGATGGAGGTTAAAATGCGTAAAGAAGGTTATACTATTCCCGAAGTCCAATTTCAATTTCGTGAAAATGGAGAATTTGTAACACGCACTTCCGCAGAACTCTTTGATGGTAAGCGTGTAGTTATCTTCTCACTTCCTGGTGCATTTACTCCTACCTGCAGTGCATATCAACTGCCTGGTTTTGAAGAGAAGTTTGATGATTTTATTAGTCTTGGTGTGGATGCTATTTACTGCATTTCTGTTAATGACGGATTTGTAATGAATGCCTGGGCACAAGACCAAAACATCCAAAATGTAAAACTGATTCCCGATGGAAACTCATACTTCACCCGTTCGATGGGTATGCTCGTCAGCAAGTCGAATCTTGGCTTCGGTCAGCGCAGTTGGCGTTACGCTGCTGTGGTAGACAACGGTGTTATTGAAAAACTGTTTGTTGAAGCAGGGCAGCGTGATAATGCCGACACTGACCCTTATGAAGAAACTACTCCAGAAGCAGTATTTGAATATGTGAAAACAACTGTGAGGGAAACCGCACAGGTCTGATAAATTAAGAGGACCTTTTTCTATATAAAGAAGAGGGTCCTTTTTTTATGCCTAGAAATCAACTAACTAAAGATGAGATGAGAGTTCAAGTTCTTAAATTGAAAAAGGACTTGGATAACGAGTGGATGAATAAGACTGGGTACGATCCAAAGTGGTTGGCGCATCATTATCTCAACAAAGTCCTGGATAAGATTGAAGAGTACAGGGCTTGACACCAGAACCAGACCGTAGTATGATAAATAGGTAAACAAATGTTACGAAATACTCATATTTCTTAACATTGTCAACACCCGTTAACCGAGACCTATGGGTGTATAAATTACGTCTCTCATATCCCGCCTGAGGGTGGCGGGAGCATAGTAACTCCACCATTTCCCTGATGGTCTTACTACCTGTTTATTAAAAATGACTGCTACACTTTCACGTCAAAAATCACAATCGAATACTTGGGAACAGTTCTGCAATTGGGTTACTTCAACCGATAATCGTCTTTATGTCGGTTGGTTTGGAGTCCTGATGATTCCTTGCCTGCTTGCTGCTACGACTTGTTTCATCATCGCATTCATCGGTGCTCCCCCTGTGGACATTGATGGTATCCGTGAACCCGTTGCTGGTTCACTCATGTACGGAAACAACATCATCTCTGGTGCTGTTATTCCTTCGTCCAATGCTATTGGACTGCACTTTTACCCCATCTGGGAAGCTGCTTCCCTAGATGAGTGGCTTTACAACGGTGGTCCGTTCCAACTGGTTGTGTTCCACTTCCTGATTGGTATCTACGCTTACATGGGTCGTGAGTGGGAACTCTCCTACCGCCTGGGTATGCGTCCTTGGATCTGTGTTGCTTACTCGGCACCTGTTGCTGCTGCATCTGCTGTATTCCTGGTCTATCCTTTCGGTCAAGGTTCTTTCTCTGATGCGATGCCCCTGGGTATCTCTGGTACTTTTAACTACATGCTTGTGTTCCAGGCAGAGCACAACATCCTGATGCACCCCTTCCACATGCTTGGAGTTGCTGGTGTCTTCGGTGGTTCTCTGTTCAGTGCTATGCACGGTTCTCTGGTTACTTCCTCGCTGGTTCGTGAAACCACTGAGAATGAGTCGCAGAACTATGGTTACAAGTTCGGTCAAGAAGAAGAGACCTACAACATCGTTGCTGCTCACGGTTATTTCGGACGCCTTATTTTCCAATATGCTTCCTTTAATAATTCCCGTTCGCTGCACTTCTTTTTAGCGGCGTGGCCAGTAGTTGGTATTTGGTTCACTGCTCTTGGTGTTAGCACCATGGCTTTTAATCTCAACGGACTGAATTTCAATCAGAGTATTCTGGATAGTCAGGGTCGTGTGCTCAATACTTGGGCAGATGTCCTGAACCGTGCTGGACTCGGAATGGAAGTGATGCATGAGAGAAACGCCCATAACTTTCCACTAGACCTTGCTGCTGCCGAAGCAACTCCTGTTGCTTTGACTGCTCCTGCGATTGGTTGATAAGTTAGATTTTTCTAACGGAGACCCCGAAAGGGGTCTTTTTTATTGCTAAATACTTAAAGTTATGGTATAATAACTTTAACAACTAAACCGACTATGAAAACTTGTAAAATCTGCAATCAGTTAAAGCCACTTACGGAGTTCTATCAAACTGTAAGAAACGGTAGTCCATATGGGCATCACGGAAAATGTAAAAAATGTTATGTAAAAAAGCAACAAGAAAATTACGACCCAGTAAAAAAGAGGGATGAAAATTTGAAAAGAGTTTATGGTATTGGTATTGAGGAATATAATACTCTGTTAGAAAAACAAGGGCATAAGTGTGCTATTTGCAATTCCACTGACCCGAAAGGTAGAAAATCTGGTAGAGGTGGTGGAGTAGATGTTTTTTATGTTGACCACAATCATAAAACTGGTGAGGTTCGTGGACTTCTCTGCAATGTCTGTAACAGAACTATTGGTTATGTAAATGAAGATGTTGAATTAATTAGAAATATGATTGAGTATGTTAAACGGCATAGGGATGAGCACTAATACTCATTGACCTCTCTGTTAAGATATGTTAACATAAATATGAGAAATCACTAGGGAGGCTATGACTTCTTCAACACTTTCACAACCTATTCAACAAAGGGGATGGTTTGATGTACTCGACGACTGGGTTAAGCGAGATCGTTTCGTTTTTGTTGGCTGGTCTGGACTTCTTCTTTTTCCCACTGCTTACCTTGCTCTTGGCGGTTGGCTTACTGGGACAACTTTCGTTACGAGTTGGTATACTCACGGGTTGGCAAGTTCCTATCTTGAGGGTGCAAACTTTCTTACTGCGGCAGTTAGTACTCCAGCAGACTCTATGGGTCATTCTCTTCTTCTGCTCTGGGGTCCTGAAGCTCAGGGGGATTTCGTCAGGTGGTGCCAACTTGGGGGACTCTGGACTTTTGTGGCACTCCACGGCGCCTTTAGTTTGATTGGATTTATGCTTCGCCAGTTTGAGATTGCTCGTCTGGTCGGCATCCGTCCTTATAATGCTATTGCGTTTTCTGGTCCTATTGCAGTATTCGTTTCTGTATTCCTGATGTATCCACTGGGACAATCCAGTTGGTTCTTTGCACCCTCATTTGGTGTGGCAGCAATCTTCAGGTTCCTTCTTTTCCTTCAGGGTTTCCACAACTGGACCCTCAACCCATTCCATATGATGGGAGTTGCTGGTATACTAGGTGGAGCACTGCTCTGTGCAATTCACGGAGCAACTGTAGAAAACACTCTATTTGAAGACGGTGAACAAGCGAACACTTTCAAAGCATTTGAACCTACGCAAGAAGAAGAGACTTATTCGATGGTTACTGCGAACCGCTTCTGGTCGCAGATATTTGGTATTGCTTTCAGCAACAAGCGTTGGCTTCATTTCTTCATGTTATTTGTGCCTGTCATGGGGCTTTGGACATCATCTATTGGTATTATTGGTCTCGCTCTTAATCTTCGCGCTTATGATTTCGTAAGTCAGGAGATTCGTGCAGCAGAGGATCCTGAGTTTGAAACCTTCTACACTAAGAACATTCTTCTGAATGAAGGTCTTCGTGCTTGGATGGCTCCAGTAGACCAACCTCATGAGAACTTTGTGTTCCCAGAGGAAGTTCTTCCAAGGGGCAACGCACTGTGACCACACAATACCTTCTATACTTGGTTATCTTTGTATTCGCTGCTATCGTTATTTTCACTGAGAATCATGATGATGACGATGACCAAGATGGAGGAATTTTGCAACCTGTTTATTCACAGGGAGGATCTTAATCTCCTATAAAAATAAATAAGGGAGTTCCACAAGAACTCCTTTTTTTATGCTTCTCATACTCATACTTTTTCAACTCTTTGGAATTTTTATGTTTATATTGTCCATCACACAAGACTTATGATATCGTCCACAACTCCATATAAACTCGCAGAAATTATTAGAGATACTTGGCCTGGTCTTTACAGAAAACCAGAACCATCTTATAATGAAGAAAAAGAAATAGAAGATGAAAAAGTATAATGAAGAATATTATTCAGTCATTGAGACCAAGACTGGAAGAAAACTTTTAGACTGTGGTGAAGAGTTTGATGCTCTTGCTATGGTTTCTTTTGATCCACAGAATCGAACTTATACTCGCAATAAGATTCTGATGAGTCCTGTGATTGATGTTGAGATTCCAAAAGCACTTCCAACGAATGAAATTGTGGGTGGCAAGTGGGATGATCCAATTCCAGAAGGTATTGATCCTTATAACCTAAGGGGAAGGCAACCGATGCAACCAGTTAAAAAACTTCCACAAGGTCAAGGGAAACCTGTGGTCGTATGAATAAATAATCGTAAGTCGCAAGTGCTTATGGATCTCTTCGCTTCGCCTCAGCAATACTTGTTCAATCTTAAGACGACAAGTTCAGCAGAAGCAAAACGAATGTGGAGGCGAAGTATAAGAGAGAAATGGGAAAACCGATGTGCCTATTGTGAGTCTGAAGATAATCTCACATTAGACCATATTGTTCCTCAATCAAAAGGTGGGTCTGATACTACAAGAAATGTAGTTGCTTGTTGCCATTCTTGCAATCAATCTAAGGGACATACTCCTTGGGAAGAATGGTATTATAATCAGGATTTCTTTTCATATGATAACTATGAGAAGATTAAAAATTGGATGAAACCAGAAGCACCTACAAATCTTTACGCTTATCGCCCAAGAAGGAATAATGCAAGTTGAATAAATATATGAGGCAGTACATACTGCTTTCTGGTAGATACCGCATATTATAAATGGGAACTCCGATTAGGATTAAACGCTCTGCTGTACCTGGAAAAATACCAGCACAAGGAGCCCTACAATACGGCGAATTAGCCTATAATCTTAATGATGCAGAACTCTATGCTGTAAGAAATAGAGTAGGTATCGGATCAGAAGTAGTAAGAATTGGCTCAGGTACAACAGTTACAAATATTTTATATGTCACAAAAGACGGAAAAGATACAAACACAGGATTCAAACTTGGAGACGCCAAAGCAACAATCGCAGGAGCAGTTGCAATCTCAACAACAGGAACAGTTATTAAAGTTGCTGCTGGATCTTATATAGAAAATAATCCTATTAAACTTCCACCACAAGTTAGTATTGTTGGTGATAGTTTAAGAGAGGTTTCAATTACCCCACAAAATCCTGGCGATTTATTTCACGTTGCTCCTGGAAATTACATTACTGAAGTTTCATTCACTGGAGCATCAACTGGTGGTGGTGCAATTGTAGCATTTGACCCAGATACATTAAGATATTTTAATCAATCACCTTATATTAGAAACTGTACAAATTTCATTCCCGATAGTATTGGAATGAAGATTGATGGCAATCACGCTCTTGGACCACTCAAGAGTATGGTTACTGATTCATTTACGCAATATAATAGTGCTGGAGTTGGTGTTTCAATTACGAATGAAGGATATGCTCAGTTAGTATCTCTGTTCACAATTTGTCCAAATATTGCTGTTTATTGTTCTTCTGGTGGTGCTTGCGACCTTACAAACTCTAACTCATCTTTTGGTAATTATGGTTTAGTTTCTGATGGTGTTGGGCAAAGAAAATATACTGGAATACTTTCAACCTCTAGTGATGTTAATGCTGATACATTCAGAGTAGCATTTAATAATCCAACATTTAATGTAACTAATGCAACGTATACTAATACGACTGGTATTGTAACGATTACCACTGACAATGAGCACGGATTCGATGTTGGTGTGGGTGTTTCAATATCTGGTCTTAATTTTACTTGCCCTTCTGGACCTGGAATTGTAACATATCCAAGTGGAAATAATGGTTATGTCTTTACAGTATTAAGTACACCAACAACATATACTTTTAGTGTTAATGTTGGAACTTCTACTTTACCTCATACTTATAACTCTGGTGGAACTGCAAAACTAAATCTCATTCGCCCATTTGACGGACAAGTAATTTATTTTGATACATTATATTACACTGTTGGAAAAATTACTGTTGGATCTGGTGGAACTGGATATCTTACCACTCCAACAGTTACGATTCAAGATCCAAGTACAGTTTCAACTTGGGGAGTTGCTGCTCAAGCAGTTGCGGAAATTAGTGATGGAAGTGTAGTTGATTTTGAAATTGTTTCAAGTGGTAGAGGATATACTTCAGTTCCAACGATTACAATTAGTGCTCCAGATGTTGGAATAAATACAGCAACTGCTACTATACAATTAACGCCTTCATATTATACGATCCAAAGTTCTACTCCAATTTCTGCAGGTGTTTGTACAATTACAACAAATGAAAATGTGCCATATGTTGTGGGTGCTGGTGTTTCAATTCCATTCTTTAAACAAAGTAGAATTTTAGCTTCTGGGCATTCTTTTGAATATATTGGTTCAGGAACAGATATTACAACTGCTCTTCCTTTTGCTGGTGGTGTACCAATTCAGGACAATGAAGTTGATATGAAAAATGGCGGTCTGGTTGTTTACACAAGCACAGATCAATCTGGTAATTTCAGAATTGGTGAGGGTGTAGCAATTAATCAGACAACAGGAACTATTTCCGGTACGTTCTATTCTAAGAGTTTGTTCTCAACAATGACACCATTCATTCTAGCATTAGGAGGAGACTAATAAAATGGCTTTACCATTAAACGTATTTAAAACAATTACTAAAGTAGCAACTGCAAGTACAGTTGGAATTTATACGGCACCAACTGGTTATTCTGGTGTTGTACTGTTAGCACAAGCAGCAAATATTGACACTGCAACTCATACAATTTCTTTTTCACATAAGAGAACAGTCTCAGGAATTGCAGTCACAACGGAGATTGTTAAGGATTTATCAGTGCCTGGAAATGATTCAACAGATTTGCTATTTGGAAAATTAGTTCTTGAATCTGGTGATGTTCTTCAGTTATCGGCAGATAGTTCAAATATTAAGTTTATTGGTAGCGTTCTAGAAACACTTAACTAAAATGTCAAAGTTTCTTTCCGGCAGACAATCACAACTAAACGTAGGAGTAACTTCAAGTACTGAAAGTAAAACAGTATTACAGGTTACTGGAAAAGTCGGAATTGGAACGACAAATGCTGGAAGTAGAAGTTTATATGTAATTGGTGATATACAAACAACAGGTGTTACCACACTTGCCTCTGCTGGTGGAATTACGACCACTGGTGGAGACCTTTATGTTGGTGGTGATCTTTATGTTGCTGATGATTTAGTCTTTGATGAACTAACTGCCCGTAATGCGAATCTTACTGGTATTCTTACGGTACGAAATGCCAATATCACAGGCGTTGCAACAATCGGTCGTGTTGTTTCTGCTGCTACATCATTTTCTCAGTTGCAAGTCAGTGGTATTTCCACATTCAATAATGGACCTGTATTCATTGGATCTGGTACAACAACGGGAACAGCATCACAGAGACTTCAAGTTACTGGTGGTGCTTATGTTTCTGGTGCGGTTGGTGTGGGAACCACAAATCCAAGAGGGACCTTAGATGTAATTGGTACTGTTGGAGTTCAGGCAAGTGGCTCTTCTAATCGCTTTGAGATACAGCATAATGCTGCTCTTAACTCTCTAGACTTTATCTTTATCTAATGAATACAGTAGCTAGATTACGCTCTGATGGTGTTCTCTTTACAAATCTATTTGATGAGTTTTCTTCGCCAAGTAGAAATGTGAGTGTGGACCAGTATGGAGTTTTTTACTCCAATACAATGAAGGAGGGAATATTTTCCGAATTGACTAGCAATGCACCTATGAGAATTGTGAATAATAAAGATTTGAGAGTTTATAATTATTTTGATGAACTAACTGGTGTAAGTGATGTAACTCCTCCTAATCCATAAATTGTTAGTCATAATGCGGCAAATAAATAACCTTATATAAAGAAATAAGATGGCACTACTTAAGACTAATACTGGTATAGGTACAACCAATCCAACTTCTTCTCTACACGTTATTGGAGATGTATTAGTTACTGGTGTAGTTACATCTACGACATTTAACGGAAATATTAACTCTGGGGTTGGCACTATTGTCAATCTGACCAATACTAGACTAACAAGTGGTGTTGGTACTATCACAACCTTTAATAGTAATACTGCGACAATTCTTGATATTGATAATTTGAGAATGTTGAGTGGTATTGCCACCATCACTCAAATCAACGCTACAACAATTGTTTCTACTAATAATGATTTTGATCATTTAAATGCTAATTTTGGAAATATTGATGTAGGTATTGTAACTGATATTTCAGGAACAAGACTGAATTATACTGGTGTTGGTACTATTACGACTCTTAACACCAATACTGCAACAATTCTTGATCTTAATAATTTAAGAATGGTGAGTGGTATTGCCACAATCACCACTCTGAATAGCACTAATATTACTTCAATTAATTCTGATTTTACTAATCTGAATGCCAATAATGCCAATATTGATGTCGGTATCGTAACTGATATTTCTGGTACAAGACTTAACTATACTGGTATCGGTACAATTACAAATCTAGATGTTACTAGAGAAGTTGTTGGTACTAGCACGATTACCAATCTTTATGCATCGAATGGTTATATTAATGTTGGTGTCGTAACAGACCTCACAAACACAAGACTTTCAAGTGGTATCGCTACAATTACTACTTTAGATAGTTCAACTGGTACAATTAATAATCTAACCAATAATCTTCTGAACAGTGGTATTGGTAGTATCGCTACATTATATTCTACCAATGCTTATATTAATAGTGGAATTATAACTAATATCAGTGGCACAAATTTGAATTATACTGGTGTTGGTACGATTACCACACTGAATAGCACTCAGACTAATCTAACCAATCTGAATGTTTCTGGCATCAGCACTCAGAATATTGTAAGGGCGTCTACGCTGAATGTTTCTGGTGTTTCTACATTCAACGGAGTTCTTAACGCCGATAGTGACGCATATTTAAGAAGTAATGTATATATTGGTTCGGTAGGTAGTGAAGGAGTATTATTTGAAAATCTAGGAAATATATTCTTAAGGTCTTCAAGTAATATCTTCTTACAAGATACTGGTGGTAGTCAATATGCTGCATTTATTAATGGTGCAGAAGTAAGACTCTACTATGGAAACTCTAAGAAACTTGAGACCACAGGTTATGGTGTTACAGTTTATGATACTCTTGAAACTCCATATTTGAATGTATCTGGTGTTGGTACAATTACTAATTTAGTATCTACCAACTCAGACTTTATTAATCTGAATGCCAATAATGCCAATATTGATGTCGGTATCGTAACTGATATTTCTGGCACCAGACTTAATTACACTGGTGTTGGTACAATTGCAACATTAGATACTGATACTGCCACTATCAATAATCTATCTAGTGATTATATTAATGTTGGTGTTGCTACTGCTGCAATTCTAAACAGTGGAATTGGTACAATTACCAATCTGAATAATACTTTCCTTAATGTAAGTGGTGTCGCTACAATTACCACTCTGAATAGCACTAATATTATTTCAACTAATTCTGATTTTACTAATCTGAATGCTGATTATGGGTATATTAGTGTAGGTGTCGTAACTGATATTTCTGGTACAAGACTTAACTATACTGGCGTTGGCACTATTGCAACTTTAGATACCACAAATGCTACAATTGATTATCTTACAAATACTGATTTAACTGTAAGTGGTATTGCAACAATTCAGAGCCTTGATGTTCAGAGTGATTTTAATGTTTATGATGCAACAGCAACATTTTATAATAATGTTTATATTGCCGGAAACTTAAGCATCGGTGGAACTACATCGGTCATTACTGCCGAAGACTTAAGAGTTCTTGATAAGGAAATTATTCTTGGTATTACAACTAATGCTTTAAATCAAGATGTTTCAACTGATACTACAGCATCTCATGGTGGTATTGCAATTGCTTCTACAGAGGGATATCCATTAGTAGACCTTGCTCTTGTGGGATTCAGTAGTCTCCCAGCAACTTATAAACAGTTAATGTGGGTTGCTAAAAACTCTTATGGAGTTGGAACCACTGATGCTTGGATGTTTAATTATGCTGTTGGTATTGGTTCAACTCTGGTCCCTAACAATGTGAGACTTGCAGTTGGTAATGTACAAATTACTGATAAGCAAATTAATGCAGATACTTTTGAGGTTTCAAGACTTTCAAGTGGTATTGCTACATTTACGGGTGCTGATATTGGTAATCTACATTCTAATAATTTATTCTCTCAGTCAGGAATTATTACTGATTTAAGTGGTAATAGATTAAATTATACTGGGTTTGGTACAATTACCAACTTGTATAGTGCGAATGCTTATGTTGATAGTATTGTTTCTAATGTTGGATTTGTAACTGCCTTTACTGCCGAAAGATTGAATATCACTGGGGTAGGCACAATTGCAACATTTAATAGTACTACTTCTACAATTACAAACCTGAATGTAACCAATTCATCATTCTCAAATGTAAATGTAAATAATCTTTATGCAGTTACTGGTATTGTTACTACACTTACTAGTAATCATTCGACACTAGAGAATATTAATTCTAGTGGAATCAGCACTCTTAACATTGTAAGAACTAATACTATTAACTCTAGTGGTGTTGTAACTGCACCTACATTTGTTGGAGACTTACTTGGTGTAGCAAATTATGCTCACGTAGCAGGATTCTCTACGTTCTCTGGATATGCTAACGTATCTGGATTCTCAACATTCTCTGGATACGCTAATGCTTCTGGTGTATCTACGTTCTCTGGATACTCTGATACTTCTGGGTTCTCTACGTTCTCTGGATACGCTAATGCTTCAGGTGTATCTACATTCGCCAATTACTCCAATAATGCGGGTATAGCAACTTACGCTTGGACTGCAGGAGTCTCAACTTACTCGGGAGTTGCTGGTGTATCAACAAGTGTAGATGGTGGAAACGCAAATGTATCACAATTAAATGTAACTGGAGTCTCCACTCTTGGATTTGCAACTGTTTCATCATTATATGTTGTAGGATTCACTACTATTGGTCAAGTACAAATTAATCCATCTGGAATTATAACTTCCTCAAATCCTGGAGTTACAACAGTCAAATATTATGGTGATGGATCTAATCTGATTGGTGTTAATGCTTTTAATGTTATCAGTCAACCACTAACATCAAGCACCGTATATCCAACATTTGCAACGAATGCTGGAGTATCTTCTGTTGGAATATCTTCAACTCAAATTGCATATATTCCATCATCAAATTATTTTGGTATAGGAACAACTAACCCAGGATATAATTTAGAAATCGTCGGCAATGCTAGAGTTTCGGGCATTACTTCTGTTACTAATCTCCAAGTCTATGGAAATGTAAGTGCTGGAAATACGACAGGAAACGATGGTCAGTATCTAAGATCCACTGGTATTGGAGTTACCTGGGATTCATTCCCAACATTGAGAACAACAGGAATTACAACTGCAATTTATGGTCAGACAGTATTTAACTTTGCTTATAACGTCGGATTTCTTGATGTCTATGTAAATGGTGTAAAATTAACAAGTAGTGAATATGTTGCCAATAATGGCGCAAATGTTACTCTTGTTTCGCCAGCTTTTGAAAATGATATTGTTGAATTTGTTTCATATAACACATTAAGTACTGGATCTGGTAGCGGAGGAGGGGGATCTATATCGCTAGATAATTTAACTGACGTAGTAATTACAAATCCTCAAGCTGGGGAAGTTTTAGGATTTGATGGAACTTATTGGATTAATGATTATACATTTACAACTACGACGGCAACAGTATCACAAGTACCCATTCATACAATTTCTTCAACTGATTATCGTTCTATCGAATATATGATTCAAGTTACAAATGGTGTTAATTACCATTTGACAAAAGTATTAGTTCTTCACAATGGAACTACAGCATATAATACTGAATATGGAACTATCTCAACGGGACCTGTTCTCGCTACATTTGACACTGATATATCTGGGGGAGCAATTAGACTTCTTGCGACACCATATAGTTCTTCAACAATGACTTACAAGATTAAGTTTACTGCAATTAAGGCATAATAAATACCTAAAAACCAACGGGGGAAAGTGAACCTGTGGCCAATCAAAATTTTAAAGTCAAAAATGGACTTGAAGTAGGAACTGGCGTTACTATTAGTAGTGGTATTGTGACCGCCACAACTTTTAGTGGAAACTTTAGTGGAAATGCAACATCATCCACTTATGCTACAACTGCAGGCATAGCAACTTATGCAACCTCAAGTGGCATTTCTACTTATGCTACAACTGCAGGCATAGCAACTTATGCTTTGACTGCCGGAGTTTCTACAAATGTCATTGGTGGTATAGGTTCGATTACACAACTCCAAGTATCTGGTGTCACTACATTCCAAAACAATGTATATCTTGGTGATAACGATTTCATCTATTTTGGTGATTCTAGCGACTTATATATTGGACACAATGGATCTGTTAGTGCAATTGCAGATTCTGGAACTGGAGACCTTTATATTGCAGGTGATAATAGTCTTATTGTTACAGACCTTTCATATGCCGAAAATAAAGCAAAATTCAACACAAATGGTTCAGTAGAACTTTATTTTGATAACTCAAAAAAATTTGAAACTACTGGATATGGTGCAACTGTTTATGGAACTTTATCTGTTAATGATAATATTGGTATAGGAGTTACAAATCCACAAACGAAACTTCAGATTAGTGGAGTGTTGGGATTTGGTGCAACTAATAACATAAGAATTGGCGATAGTACTACTGGTCCTGTTATTACTAGTGGTACTAGTAATATCTTTATTGGTCCTAATGCAGGAGCCGTTAATAGTAGTGGTGCTACTAATATCTTTTTAGGTCTTTACGCAGGATTTAACAACCAAACTGGAAGTAATAATGTCTTCCTTGGACAACAATCGGGATACTTCAACACTGCATCTTCTAATAGCTTCATTGGTTTTTCCGCAGGACAGAACAATAGTAGTGGAGGTTCTAATAGCTTTTTTGGTGTTGCTGCTGGAGTTAGTAACCAAACTGGAAGCAATAATGTTTTCATTGGAGCTAGAAATGGTATTTCAGCATCAGCATCTTATAAAGTTATAATTGGTAGTGGATACCTTGCTAATTATTTTGACTCTCCAGACACCACTAAAAGTAATCAATTTGCAGTTGGTATAAGAACTGATGCTAATGATAGTAAGTATTGGTTAGTTGGCAATGAGAACTTTAATATAGGCATAGGAAGCACAAATCCAACATCAAAACTTCACGTTGTCGGTAATGTAAATATTTCTGGCGTTTCTACTGCAACTACTGTAAATGATTCTAGTGGAAATGTTCGTGCAGTTCCACAAAACGCTCAAACCTCTGCATACATTCTTGCTGCATCAGATGTTGGAAAGCATATATCTATTACCACTGGCGGAGTTACAGTTAACTCTGGCATATTCAGTGTAGGTGATACATTGTCTATATACAATAATTCCGCAAGTAACCAAACAATTACTCAAGGAACTTCTGTAACAATGTATCTTGTTGGGACTGCAACAACTGGAAATAGAACTCTGGCACAAAGAGGTGTTGCTACTATTCTTTGTGTTGCATCTAATACATTTGTAATTATGGGAGGAGGATTAACATAATATGTCTATACTTCAAAACTTTTTTGTAACAACAGTCACCACATCACCAGTATCGGTTGAAGTCCTTATGATGGCAGGCGGTGGAGGAGCTTTGTCTGCGTTCGGGCAGGTCGGCGCCGGCGGTGATGATAGTTGGTTTAGTAGTTTTCGCTATGGTGGAGGTGGAGGAGGTGCTGGTGGGTTATATATTTACTCAGCAACTTTAAATCCTGGAACTAATTCTACTGTAACAATTGGTGGAGGAGGAAGTGGAAGTGCTAATGGAGGTGTAACTTCATTTACGGGTGCTACTAATGCTGTTGGTGGTGGAGGTGGTTCTGGTGCAGCACCTGGAGCCATATCTGGATTATCTGGTGGATCTGGCGGTGGGGGAAGAAGTGGAGGAGGGGGAGGAAGTGGAACATCAGGGCAGGGTAATTCTGGTGGTGGGTCTACTGGAACCTCTCCAAATTTTAGTGCAGGTGGTGGAGGAGGAAAAGGTAGTGCTGGATCTGCTGGAACAAGTCCAAGTACTGGTGTTGGAGCAGGCGGTGCCGGAGGTTCAGGATATAATTTAGCAACTTTTAGAGGCGGTAGTTCTTCGACAGTTGCATTTGGTGGAGGTGGTGCCGGATCTGGCAATACTAGTGGAGGTGCTTTAATTGGTCTTAATGGTGATGGATCAACGACCAGTTCACCTGCTGCTAATACAGGTGGTGGTGCCAGAAATTCTAATACTAATGGAGCTACCGCATCAGGAGGATCTGGAAGAGTCATCGTAAGATATGCTGGGACAACTACAAAAGCAACTGGTGGAACAATTACCACCGCAAATGTTTCTGGAACCGATTATGTGATTCACGACTTTACCGCTGGTGGAACCTTTACTGTAAATTAATAATAACAATGGCACATTTCGCAGAACTAGATCAAAATAATGTAGTAACGCAAGTTATTGTCATTTCAAATGATGATATTCTTGATGAAAATGGAAATGAATCCGAAGAAGTAGGTATTCAGTTTTGTAAAAACTTATATGGTCAAGATAAAAACTGGGTACAAACATCTTATAATAACAAATTTAGATATAAGTATGCTGCGATAGGAGATACTTATGATGAACAGTATGATGCATTTGTTCCTGATGGTTATTCATATAATGAAGAATATAAAAGATTTTTACCTCCTATTCCTCCACAACCATATTCACTTTGGTGGTATGATCCAGATAGATTAAAATGGAGACCACCATTTCCAAAGCCTTGGGATACTTATCAATACGAATGGGATGAATCTATTTCAAATTGGAGACAAGTTGAAGGATCAGAAGGTGAAAGATTCTGGACTCTTAATATGGAGCAACCAGAATTTGACAGAAGGTATTAAAAACATTATAATGATTTGAATAGATGATATATTATGGAAAGAAGAATTAATATTCTAAAGGATCCATTCCCACATTTAATCATTGAGAATTTTTATACTGAAGAAGAACTAGAATTAATTTGGGAAGAATTAAAGTTTCTAACCAAACCTGGAAAATTATATGACCCTGGACATAATCACGGGGCTTGGAATTTTGAAAAACAAGAATATATGACAAAATCCAGATCTTTACAACTGGATGTTGCATATGCGGATAAAAATCTTTCTAATATCATAACCGTCACACAAAAATTATTCAATCACGGATTTTTGAATATTTTTTATGATAAGTTTCCTCAAAATAAAAAAATTCTACACTCCAATTATTGTATAACAAAAGCAAGATATTATCACAATGGCGATTATTACGAACCACATACTGATATCAGACACGACTTTTTAGCGTTTAGTTACTTTCACAAAGAACCAAGAAAGTTTTCTGGCGGAGAACTTTATTTTCCAGAGTATGGTGATTATGAGTTTCAGTGTATGAATAATAGTTTAATTCTATTACCATCATATGTTGAACACGGAGTTAAAAATGTATCAATAGAAGATACTGATTATTATTCTGGTTATGGAAGATATTGCATATCTCACTTTTTTGGAATACACAATGATGGTATAAGAACAAATGAGCAAAACTAATATTCATCAAATATATCATACCTCTCATTGTGGTTCAACTTTAATGGCAACATTACTGGCAAATTCCACAATTGTGTATGCCGAACCATCTTGGATTTATAATCTCATACAGAATGATAAACTTGTTGAAGAATTAACTAACAATACAGTTATAAAGTTTCAAAGTTCCTTATGCCACTATTCTGGACATCTTTCTGGAAAAAAAGTATTCTTGTATAGGAAACTAAAGCATCATTTATATAAGATTAAGACATCAAATTATACTGATAATATAGTATCTACAAAGTATGAGTATCATCTACATCATTGCCATCCATCATTAAAAGAATATCAGTTTCATACTGATTTAGAAAAAATTGCTTTTATATGGTTGAATATCATTCAATGGATAAGTGAGACTCCCGATATCTTATGGATAGAAACAAATTCTTTTTTGAGTAGCAAGAAAGAAACTATGGATATTGTTTGTGATTACTTTGAAATTGACCGAGTAAAAAACTTTGACCTTTCCAATTTCTATGTGAAATCATTTGGTCTTCTTGGGAAAGAAAGCTCAATTAATGAAGCAGTGATTCCTCATTTGGGAGAAGTAAAAACCTTATATCCATCTTATGGAATCGTTGAAGATGATTTGATTATGTTTGATAATGAAATCAACAGTATAGTTTCTTGGGTTGGTAGTAGTTTTCAGAAATTAAAAAAAATTATAGAGTGACGTTTTACAACCCTAATAAATAACTACAAAGTTTAATATCTGATGGCAAATAATAGGGAGCTATCGCAACTAGGGTCGTTTACGATAGTTAATGATATCAATGGAAACATTGGTATTGCAACTACAGCAGCTCCCTCTGTAGGTATAGGAACCACAAATCCCCAGGCAAAACTTCACGTAGTTTCTGATGCAATCATCGGAGAACTAAAGATTACAAGCGCAGGAATTGTAACTGCAAATAATCCTGGTGTAACAACTGTCAAATATTATGGTGATGGATCAAATCTAATTGGCGTTAATGCCTTTAATGTTGTTGGGCAACCATTAAATTCTAATCCAGTTTATCCAACATTTGCATCAAACATTGGTGTAACTTCTGTAGGAATTGCAAGCACACAAGTTGCTTATATACCAAACTTTGGATTCTTGGGTATTGGGACAACAGGACCAACTCAAAGATTAGATGTCTTTGGTAATTTAAGAGTTCGTGGTGGAATTTATGATTCTACTAATAGTGCTGGAAACTCTGGTTATGTTTTAAGTTCAAACGGTGCAAATATTGTTTGGACAAGCGCGGGTGGAATTGGAATCGTAACCAACGCTGCAGGATTAAGTGGTCAGTTACAATTTAATAGTGTCGGTATATTTTCTGGAACAAATCAAGTTTGGTATGATGTAACAAGTGGAAATCTTGGTATTAATACTCAATATCCAAGATCCGATTTTGATGTTATTGGTGACACAGAACTTGAAAGAGTTAGAATTACTGGTGTCACCACAATTGGTCAGGTTAGGATTACGACATCTGGTATTGTAACTTCTGCAAATCCTGGAGTTACGACAGTTGTTTATTATGGTGATGGTTCTAATCTTTTTGGTGTAAGTGCTTTTTCGGTTATAAATCAACCGATTGCAACTGATATTGTATTTCCAACTTTTGCAAATAACACTGGGGTAAGTTCGGTCGGAATTGCAACGACTGGAACAAACAGTTTTGTTTTCAGACCATCAACTGGAAATATCGGTTTAGGAAGTACTCAACCATCTTATAAGGTAGATGCTGTTGGGGATATAAATATCACAGGAGCTTATAGAGTCAGCGGCAGAAGCGTTTTGGATGACGCTTTGATTTATTCAATCGTATTCGGATAGTATAAATGGCAAATACGTTTAAACTAGCAACTAAAGCAAACGTTGGAGTTACAAGTGTTGGCATTTATACTGCGCCCTTAAATGCAACTTCGACAATTATTGGGATTACACTAGCAAACATTAGTGGGTCTGGAATTAATGTAACTGTAGGAATTGCCAGAACTCTTGCAGATGATGTAAGTATATTGAGAAACGTGCCAATTCCTCAAGGATCATCTCTTGAGGTTATGCAAGGTAATAAAATTGTGCTAGAGCCAAGCGATAGCATCACTGCAAAAAGTGATGTAACTGCAAGTCTTGATGTAGCAGTCACTCTGTTGGAGATGACCTGATATGGGACTTACCAAAGTTAGTGGTGATGTAATTCAGGGAACTATTAATGTTGGTGTTGTTACTGCGACAAGAATTGATGGCGATATAAACGGTAATGTAAATTCAACGGGAGTTTCTACTTTCTCTACACTTAAAGTAGGAGCATCTGTTAATATTAATAGTGGTATTGTAACTGCCACAACTTTCAGTGGAAACTTAACAGGAAACGCAACTGGTCTTTCAGGAACTCCAAATATTACTGTTGGTGCCATTACCGCTGCGAGCGCAGTAATTACTGGAAATGCAAGTATCAGCGGTATTGTAACTGCTACAACCTTTAATGGAAATGTAAACTCTACTGGTGTTACGACTACTGCAACTTTAAGAGCAACAAGTATTGTAGGTGTAAACACTGTCGGTGTTGTTACAGTTTATGCCTCTGGTTCATTGCAAACCAACAGTATAGTTCCAGTAGGGGGCATTCCAGCAGGTGCGAGTGGTGGGGGTATTATACAGTGCGTTCAAACAGTAAAGACTGATACTTTTAGTACCTCAGGTTTTTTATGGGCGGACGTTACTGGTTTAAGTGCTACAATTACTCCCAGAAGCACTAGTAGTAAAATTATGATAATGGTTGATACTAAGGTTGGTAGTGATAATGATTATGGCGTAAATCTTAGACTTGTTAGAGATTCTACTGCAATATATCTTGGAGATTTAAATGGAAATAGACTTCGAGTTAGTAGTTGGGTAAGCACATATTCTAATGCATCAACAACTCGCGGATATAATATGACTTCAGTTGCATTAAACTACTTGGATTCTCCATCAACGACAGCAGCAACAACTTATAAAATTCAGTTATCTTCTTATACTGGTAGTGGTCCAGCATATATTAATAGGACTCATCAATGGCAGCAAGGTGGCGCATCTGGTTATGATGGATGTCCACCATCGTCTATTACATTAATGGAGGTATCAGGATAATGGATATACAAAGAGCTTTACTATCATTAAGACCAGGAGCAAGTTGGGCTTGTAATGGAGAAACTTACGAAGGTCTAATCTGGCATAATGATAATGAATTTCCAAAACCCACAAAGGAAGAAGTAGAATCAAAGATAGAAGAACTGAAATCAGCAGAACCAATGAGACTTCTTCGTATAGAAAGAGACCGTCTCATTTCGGAAACTGATTGGTGGGTTCTTCCTGATAGAACTCCAACACCAGAACAGTTAAGTTATCGTCAAGAATTGAGAGACCTTCCAGACACTGCGACTCCAATTCTAGACCATACAAGTCGTTTAGGTATCTCTGGTGTTGATTGGCCAGAAAAACCAAACTAAATACCTAAAAAGCTCCTATGAGTTATCTTGGCAACCAACCCGCAACTGGAGAAAATAATTCGTTCAAGATTCTTGACGATATCACATCATACACACTGACGTTTGATGGTAGTGATTCGAGTATCATTTCGCTTGCTAATGATACAATTACATTAAACAATCACCGATTTGTTACTGGACAAAGAGTTACCTATAGTACTACTGGAACTGCAATTGGTAACTTAATTTCAGGTAGTGTTTATTATATTATCAAATATGACCAGAATAGCATTCAACTTGCATTAAGTTATGTCAATGCATTGTCTGGAACTTATATACAAATCACTGGACCTGGAGTAGGAACAAATCATACATTTAACGTTGCTTTTGATGGAATTAATACAAGATTCAAAGCAACTTATGATAACGGCACCAAAGCACAGATGACTCGTGCTGCCCAACTTCAAATCTCAATTAATGGTGTTATTCAGCAACCAAATGATACATCGACACCAGCAAATGGATTTGGTATTGATGTAGATTCTGTCATTATATTTTCAACAGCACCATTAGTCACTGATGTTTTCTGGGGAAATCTGGTTGCAAATAATTTCCCAACCTTTGATATTGCAGATAACACTGTTGATAGTTTCACTGGTGA
>Ga0316616_100000023_pt1 | contig 38086 bp, 54 predicted proteins | sample OWC_Aug_M1_C1_D1_FD_207660 | JGI IMG/M metagenome (GOLD analysis project Ga0316616, IMG submission 207660) | Wetland soil microbial communities from Old Woman Creek delta, Ohio, United States - OWC_Aug_M1_C1_D1_B | ecosystem: Environmental > Terrestrial > Soil > Wetlands | place: USA: Ohio... | reverse complement strand
ATGGGCGCAGAACTCTTACTGAGTGGCACCAATGCCTAATCCGTTGAATGTTCCAATTACACCACCCCGAGTGGCATTCATTGACCCGCGATCCGGTAACGTGTCGCGGGAGTGGTATCTGTTTTTCCTGTCACTGTTTCAGTCACAGGGTGGTAGTAGTATCTCCCTCGACGACGTGCAAAAGGGACCACCTGCTTTAACGATTGACGATGTTGAGTCAGTATGCTGCGATGATCAAAGTGCTTCACTGAACAATGGGCAAGTTGATCAAATTGCAGAATTGCAAAAGCAGGTTGAGGGTCTTGCGGAACAACCTTCAAGTCTGGTTGATCAACTCGCCCAAATGCAGCAACAGATCAGTGATCTTCAACAATCGTTGGCGCACCGTGTCGATCAGATAGCAGAGCTTCAAAAGCAGATCGAGGGGGTGCAATTGACACCACCTCCACGTGAGTTCAAGCGATCGAGATATGGTCAGTTTTACGATACGACTACGCAAATTGCGGCAGCAATAAACACCCCCGCCGCCATTACGTTCAACACATCAGATGTTTCCAACGGTGTGTATTTGGGAACACCCTCGTCGCGAGTTTATGTGGATACTGATGGTATCTATAACGTGATCTTCAGTATCCAGTTGGACAAGACAAGTGGAGGAACTGGAGTGTTTTGGGTATGGCCTCGTGTAAACGGGGTGGATCTTCCAGACAGCAACAGTCAAGTGCGGATCCAAGGAAACGATGCTGAAACTTTGGCAACAGTTGGTTATTTTCTTGAGCTTGTTGCTGGGGATTATTTTGAAGTAGTGTTTGCCGTAGACGACACCAGTGTTGAAGTCACCGCGTTTCCGGCATCTGCGTTTTATCCGTCAATCCCGTCTATCATTTTGACGGTTACAGACAACATTCAAGGAGTGCAATAAATGACCGTCACCGTAAAAAATCTGGTTCCCGGTAAGACCGTTGAAACGGTTCAGACCACCCAGTACACAGCAACCAATGTGACCACCATCGTCGACAAGTTTACTGCTACCAATTACAGTGCGGCAGCGGCTACGATTTCGGTGAACCTTGTCACATCTGCTGGGTCTGCTGGAAATGACAACCTGATCACCAAGACCAAAACGCTTCAACCATCCGAGGTCTACACGTTTCCCGAGCTGGTCGGACAAGTTCTTAACCCCGGCGGGTTCATCAGCACCATTGCCGGTACCGCCAGTGCCATCAATATGCGCGTCAGTGGCCGTGAGGTCACGCAGTGACAACTGCCCTTGTGAACGACCGCGAAACGGCATTACGGGTCGGATACGAGGCAACGGATTGGAATGGGGTAGTGTCATTTGATGACTATCGAAAAGCCATGGAATCATGGACAATTCAATGCATAGTCAGAAATGATGAATGCATTGGATCATTATTTCGCAAAGATGATGAGATCCATGTGTCAATTCTTCCGGCATGGCGTGGCAAATGGGCAACCAAGGGATTCTTGCGTGAATTGTTGCAGGGTTCTAGGGTTGTTACCAAAGTCGCAGAAGGACATGATTACATGTTCAGCATTTTGCAAAGATTGAACTTTAAGCAGTCCGACAGCGGGTTGTTTATAAAGGAACACCATCATGGGTATTGAAACAGCAATTCTGGGTAGTGCCGCTCTTGGCGCAGTGGCGTCTAGGAAAGCCGCAAAATCTCAAGCTGGCGCTGCCGGTCAAGCTGCTGATCTGCAAGAGCGAATGTTTGAACGACAGGCTGAATTGTCTGAACCATGGCGACAGGCCGGTGAAACGGCATTGAACAGACTGGTTCCGCTGGCTACCGAATATACCCCTTTCGGGATGCAACAGTTTCAACAAGACCCCGGCTATGGATTCCGCATGTCCGAGGGGATGAAGGCGCTGGAGCGGTCTGCTGCGGCGCGAGGTGGGTTGATGTCGGGTGCCACCATGAAGGGCATCCAGCGATTCGGTCAAGACCTTGCGTCGCAGGAATACCAGAACGCCTTCAATCGGTATCAAGCTGAAAGAACTGCCCGACTTGCCCCTTTGCAATCTCTGGCGGGTGTCGGACAGACAAGCGCCCAGCAGCTTGGGCAAGCCAGTCAACAAATGGCGTCCAACGTTGGAGAAGCACTGACAGGTGGCGCAGCCGCCCGTGCATCAGGGTATGTCGGTGGCGTAAATGCGTTGACCGGTGGACTGGGGACGTATTTGAACTATCAGCAAGGGCAAAATCTGTTGAACGCGTTGCGTCCCGGTGTTTCTGCCGGATCATATACACCCACGGCTGACTATTCATTTACTCCGAACTACTCTCTCGGTGGTTCTGGTGTTCGTTTCGGTGGAGTTTGAATATGGCGATCAATCCCGCAATAGCTCTTGGTGTCAGAGGTGTTGAAGTCCAAGACCCGTTGACCCAGTACAGTCGAGTTGCTGCGCTTCAAAGCGCCCAACAGCAAAATGCACTGGCGCAAATGCAAACGCAACAGGCTCAGACAGAAATGGAAGAACGCAACAAACTGCGTGAGTTCCTGCCGACTTTGACATCGGAAAATCGCAATGAGTTGTTGAAGTACGGCACCGCTGGTCAACAGGCGTATGAATCCATGCTGAAAGGTGAAAAAGAAACTCGGGAAGCTGAGAAAGCCTCTGCTGATGTTGCGGCTGCGCGGATGAAACAAGCGCGTGATTTGCTCCCTTCTGTCAACTCGCCAGAAGCATACGCAAACTGGCGCACCTACACCTTGCAGAATCTTCCCGGCCTTGCCAATGTAATCCCGCAACAGTATTCGCCCGAAACGACTCGCAATCTGATGCTGGAAGCCGATAAAGCATTAAAGCGGCATTTTGTCAGTCAAAACCTTAATGGTACTCAACGTGTGCTGAGTATGTCAGAGTATGGTCAGGGTCCAGCGCAGACGGTTGCCGGAAGCGAAGCCCAGGTGAGCATGACGCCGGGTGAAGCTGAACGTATCCGGTTGGAAGGTCAACGAATTGGGCTGGAAGGTCAACGAATTGGGCTAGAAGGTCGTCGCGTTGCTGTGGCTGAAGAAGAATCTAAACGTAAAGGCTCAGAAGGTATTTCAACCAAAGAGCGTCAAGCAAGAGAGGCAGCATTCCCCAAAGCGACTACTGCTATTAAAGGATTTGAAGCAGAATCAAATGAATTGATTTCTGATTTGGAAAGATTGAAAAATCATCCGGGTCTGTCAAACATTACAGGGGTGATTGCAGGACGAACACCTTCACTTACCGCGCAAGGTCGTGCCGCTCAAGCACTGTATGACAAAATTATTGCAAAAGGTGGATTTCAGTCTTTGCAAGATATTCGGAATGCTTCTCCGACCGGTGGCGCTCTTGGATCAATTTCAAACCAAGAAGGACAGCAATTAAAAGCTGCATTTTCAGAAATTGACCAAAAGATGGATGCACCTGATGTGAGAAACGCAATTAACCGAACTATTCAAAAAATAGAAAACAGTCGAAATCGAGTTCGAGAAGGATATGACTTGACGTATGAATATCGAACACCATCCGCACCTGCCGCTGGCAACTCAAAACCATCTGTCAGCAATTGGTAAGGAGTCGAAATGCCACGCAATATCACGGTAACATTTTCAGATGGCACTTCACATGTCTATCAAAATGCACCTGACGATTTAACGCCCGACATGGTGACTGCTCGGGCGCAAAAGGATTTTGGTAAATCGGTAACTGCCCTTGACGGTGGAAGAAATGCCGCACCTGCTGCAGCAGTATTTTCTGAAATCCCCAGGGGTCGTCAAGAAGCTAGCCTGTATTCCCAAGTGCGCCCGTTCGTTGCCCCAGTTGTAGAAGCATTGGGTGCTGGCGGTGGTGCGCTTTTAGGTGGTGCCGCAGGTACTTTTGGTGCTGGTCCAGTCGGTACCGTAGCTGGTGGTGTTGCCGGTGCTGGATTGGGTTACGGGGCAGCAAAAGAGGCGCTGGAGCTTGCCGATGTGTATTTCGGGGGCAAGGCTCCACGGCAAGGTGTTGCACAAATCACCGAACCGGTGCGCAATGTGCTTGAGGGTGCTACGTTTGAAGCTGGTGGTCGGGTGGCAGGTCCTCTTATTGCCAAAGGTGTTGGCAAGCTGGCTGATCTGCGGCAAGTGCCAAAAGCGAAAGCGGCAAATGTCGCAAAAGAAGCCCTTGGTGCGGATTTGCCGGCTGTTGTAAATGCATTGCGCACAGCACCTCCGGGAACATCTGTTGCAGAGGCGACGGCGCTTATACAAAACCCGGCTTGGCAGGCACTGGTCAAAGATTCCTTGGAATCAACACCGCAGGGTGCACAGTATCTCAATAAGCTGAACTCCATGACCGAGGAAGAAGGCGTCAATGCTTTGGCGAAGCTGGCCGGTGGTGCCACTGCTACACAAGCCCGTGCTGCTGCCGAAGGTCAGAAACGCGCATTGACCACGGTAACAGAACCAATGCGACAGGCTGCAATCAAAGGCGCTGACATCGGACAGGACGTGGCAAGACTCTCCCGTGAGGCTGGTCAATTGGAAGCAGAAGCCGCCGGAAAGGTCGAGGATGTCCGTCGATTGGTTGCGGCTGGTCAAACCGCTGAGGAAGCCGCAAAACGCGTCTATGCACCATTGGGGCAACCTCGGGCACCAAGTCGATACACATACCCTGGGGAATTAGCGGTCAAGGCAGACGAATGGGCATCCGCTGCCGCGCAGGGTTCTCTTGATGCTGGGCAGGCGGCACGGCAGGCCAATGCGGCAGTGGATGCGTTAAAAAATGCAGGGTTCAAGCCTTTGGAAACCGCTCCTTTAATCGAGCGGATTGGTTCAATCGGAAAGAACCCCGAGTTTGCGGGAAACGATGTAATGCAGGCCGCTGTCAAAAATCTGCAAAACGATCTTGCTCAGTGGACAAACGTCCATGGGATCATCCCCGCGTCTGCGCTTGACGCCATTCGTAAAAACTCGGTCAACGCTGCCGTGCGGGATTTGATGAAAGGTAGCGACCCCACGACTCAAGCCAAAGCAGCTGCGTCCGTAATGTCCAGACTGCGCCCATTGCTGGTTGATGCGATGGAAACATCGGGTGGCAAAGGGTACCGGAATTATCTTGAAGCATACGCCGAAGGGGCGCAGAAGATTGCCGAAAAGAAATTGTCAGGTGAAGCACTGCGATTGTGGAATCAGGACAAGGACGGGTTCATCCGACTGGTTCAAGGCGAATCACCAGACGTAGTGGAAAAGTTTCTTGGCCCGGGCAAATACGATATTGCAACGGAATTGGCAGACAGCACGATGGATGTGTTACGCAAACAGGCTCAGAGTGCCATGAATCGAGTTGCTGCCAGTAAACAAGCATCGGAAGGTCAAAAGGCGCTTGCATCGCTGTTGGAACAAAACACATCAATGATCCGACTCCCTTCTTTCTTGAAGTTCTGGGTTTCTGCCGCAAACAAAGGGTTGGCTGGACTTGAGGACAAGATCGGCCGCGCCACCACGAAAACACTGTCTACTGCAATGCAGAATCCTCAAACCGCAGCAAACCTGTTGGAATCGTTGCCAGCAGCGGAACGCGAAAGGGTATTGCAAATCATCGCGGATCCTTCAAAATGGACTGCCCCGAGTCGTGCAACAGTGACCGGGGGAACAGCAGCGGCAGTTAATGCATTGGCTCCAGAGCGCAATGTTGAAAACGAGTTTGCACGATAAGTCAAGAACATAAAAACACGGATTGAAAATAATGAGAGCAGCGTTTTATAAGGGCAAGAGGCGTCTATTTAACCGACTGGTTGCATGGTGGGATAGGGGCCCATATTCACACATGGAACTGGTCTATGAAGATGGACAAGCGGCTTCGAGCAGCTTTATGGATAGCGGGATACGCTTTAAGTCTATCCAATTTGATGATTCTCGCTGGGATTTTGTCGAACTCCCCGGAGAACTATTTAACGCAGATTTTTCACGAAATTGGTTCCTCATTCATCTGGGTAAAAAATATGATTTTGCAGGGCTGATTCGATTCGCAATCGGTGCAATTCCTGAGCGCAAACGCAAGTTTTTTTGCAGCGAAGCCTGCCTTGCATCACTTGGCATCAATGAACCGTGGCGCTTCACACCGAATGCCGCACACGCCCTGTTAACCAGCATGATCAAGAGTCACCAAAATGTCTGAATCCGCAGAAGCATTTCTGAACAAGTTCTTTTTCTGGGGTCTGTGCGGCGTGATTAGCGCTAGTGCCGCGTTGCAATGGCAGACCTACAAAGAACAGAATGCAATGCGTCAGGAAATGACGCAACGATTTATTGAAATTGCGAACATTTATAAATCGCATGATGCTCGCATTGCATCTTTAGAGCGTGAAATATCAGAAGCAAAGGGGCAGATGGTTGGTTGGGATACACTTAAACGCATTGAATTGTTTTTGAATGCTGTCCCGCAACAACAGCGTGGTAATGCTTTGGCAAATGCTCTCCGTTCTGAAATCGAAACCAGCAAGTCCAAAAAATGAACTGGGCAGATTACCCTAATTTCAAAAAGTCGGAGTTCGACTGCAAGCACACTGGGTTGAACGAAATGAAACCCGAGTTCATGAGGCTTTTGCAAACGCTGCGCACGATGTACGGCAAGCCTATGACTATCACCAGCGGATACCGGCACCCCACGCATCCCGTGGAATCTCGCAAAGGGCATACAACTGGTGAACACACTCGGGGTACTTGCTGTGACATTGCTTGCACAACAGGCACCGATCGGTACCAGCTTATTCGACTTGCCTTGCAGTTGGGGTTCACCCGTATCGGCATTGCCAAGACATTCATCCATCTTGGTATTGGCGGCGCAGGCCTGCCATCACCGGTTATCTGGGACTACTCATAATGGATCCGTTTACCGTTCTCGCCGCTCTTGGGCCCCTTGCTGTTGATCTTGGTAAGTCGCTCATCGGACGATACATTCAGACTGACGTGTACAAGCCGGTAAACGTCGATGAATACGTCAAGATGCGTCAGCTTGATTTAGACATGTTTAAGGCGATGAATGACGCCGGTGGTACCAACCCCTCATACCCTTGGGTTGAGGCCGCTGTGCGCCTGATGCGCCCGTCTGTGGCCTTGATTGTGCTGTGTACATGGTCGGCATTGACACTGAACGGTCAATCGACGGAGGCCGTGGACAACTTTGCGGCTGCGGTGGGGTTCTATTTGTTTGGAGATCGGACGCTGTTCTATGCCCGAAAAAAGTAAAGCCCGGTTGCCCGGGCTTGTGACTTATTCTTCCGCTGGTAGCTGATTGAGAAGCCTTGCCAGCGTGATGCAAATCTCGTTTGGCAAATCTCCCCGGGTTCTACCTTCCGGGTGAATCAACTGGGTCAGTATTGTTTTGATCAGGTCGATTTGTTTCTGTTGTTCCATTCTTTTCTCCTTGTTGAAAATACGTTCTGCGATGGCTGCCAGTTCCAGCAATCTCGATGTATCGTCGGCAGTCATTGCCAATGTGTCCCAGCCTTGCTGAGCCAAGTTCTTGCGAATCGTCTGCTTGTTGGGCGCAAATGGTTCTGTGCCCGTTCCCATGACGATTTGAATCTCCGCATCTGTGGCACCATGCGCTCTGAGTGCGTCGATCTGTTCTCTCCGTTTTCGCTTGTGCATCAATCCTCCTTGATTAAACATGCTGCAATGCATAGGCACATCATGAACACGATGTATGTGGTCATTTCTCCATCTGCTTGCCGATTTCGGCAGCGGCTCTGACAATTGCTCGACGGGTTGCAGCGTAGGGGTCTTGCGGCTTCCGCGTCCAACTTTCACAAGCCCAAGGTGAAATCATTTCTTGATCTTCTTGGCGAGCGTGCTGTGTTGCGATGGCCTCAACATCTTCAGCGGTGAATAACAGGTCAATCCCAAGACTCACAGCCAACCGCAGTGCATCGCCGTCATCGGTAAGGGGGTTCCATTCAATGTTGGAAACTAAGGGGCTGTTTGGACGCGGTATAACTCGGAACATCATTTCCGATTGCCATGCTTCACCCCAATGCACATCCATCCCAACTGCCTTTGCAGCCAGTTCCAACAGTTCACGGTCTGTCATCACTGCCTCCAATTCCATGCGCGGCCTCAATAATTCTCACCAAATCCCTGATTGTTCCTTTTCCGCTTTCAGGTAGTTGGAGCGCGTCGATTTGTTCGTCCGTCAGCGGTTGTCGAGTAGGGGCGGGGTGAGCGTAAAGAGGCGTACCAAACGGGTAATTCAGTTGACCCAAAGATACTTTTTTATCAGCAACTGTATCCCCGTATTCAAGTGTGTACATCCACGCCACCGGCTGCACATCTGGCGAGGCGGGTTGGTGTGTGTAATACGGAACTTCCTCCAATCCCATCTCTCGCGCTTCTTCGGGGTAGATTGCAGGCCGCACATCAAGCGCAGGGGTGGCGTACCTCTGAGCAAAGTCAGCCATCCACACTGCAATGTCATTAGACAGCGGGGTGCCGTCTATAAAGCGTTTCCATGTCGGCTTGTTTTTGACTATCTGGTCTGCCTCTTTAAGCAAATCAACCCAAGCCACCGGCTGCACATCTTTCTTGCTCATTTCCCCTCCCACTTTTTTAAGGCTTCCACTGCAATATCTACGTTTGACATTAAGGAGTCTACGCATCGCTGTTTACCTGCGATTATCATTAATGCGGCTACCAACTCCTGCACATCAGCGGCTGGTGGGTGGGTGTAGAGTGGAATCGTCCGTAGAGCGCACAGACCTTTGGCTTTTTGCCGTTTAATCTGCTGCTCTGCCTCATCCAACTCTAAGTGCGTATCTGCTGGCGTTCCAAAACTGCCTCGGTTTACATCGTCAAACACATTCATCCACGCCACCGGCTGCACATCTGGCGCAGGGGCGGAGTTGAGCATGGCGCGGTATGATGAATTTGCCATAGATGGTGTCATCCGAGAATCTAAACTACCCGCAAGAATCATGTTGTGTGTCGGCTCAACCGGTACAAGTTTCCATTTGGTCATTTCTCACCCCTCGCTCTGATTGCTTCAGCACACTTCATGTAGTGCTCGTAAGCAGTGTTGTAAGTCTCAATCGGCCCACTCATTTGTTCACACACCTTCGCACACTGCTCACGCTCATGCTGCACCACCAGAGCGGCGAAGCGTTCAAGAAACGGCGTAACTTGAACATTGTCATGACAAGCGTCAGCCTCCCGCGCCAACTCAATAACCCGTTCCCTGTTCATCATTTCCTCCTACTCCTATTAGGCGACACTGTACTGTTGCCGTAGCCGTAGCCGTTGCCGTTGCCGTAGCCGTCGCCGTAGCCGTCGCCGTAGCCGTAGCCGTTGCCGTTGCCGTAGCCGTCGCCGTAGCCGTCGCCGTAGCCGTCGCCGTCGCCGTAGCCGTAGCCGTTGCCGTAGCCGTAGCCGTAGCCGTAGCCGTCGCCGTAGCCGTTGCCGTTGCCGTTGCCTACAGGTCTAAACTCAATCATTAGAGTCCCCAATTATCTTCAACTGGCACACAGAAAATCTCAGCACCTTCGGGCATGTCTACGCCATTAGGCATCGGTTTGAGTGTCACCTTTGACGATTTGGGGTCTGCGATCATGCCGTCGAACCCGATGCTCTCCCACCGAAACACATGTACTGCGCGAGACAGTTTGATGCGGCCGTTTTCTCGAATTACGTTGCCTGCAAAAATCCAACCTCTGTCAACAACCATCACAACCCGGTTGCCTGTGATCTTCTGTACTTCTGACAATGGCACGTATTCAATGCCGTTGACGTTGATTGTGGTCATTACAAAATCCCTTTCACGTTCAGTTGTCGTTTCAGTTGATCAATCTCAATCAATCGCACCAGAATCTCACCGATCTGGGGTTGCGCTTTGGCGCGCTCAATCTTGACCATGGTTTCAATTCGCTCTGCTTGACTCACCAGATCAGCCGCAGTTTCCCGCAAGGCCATCGCGGCCTTCAGCATTTCGTCAATGTTCATTTCACCCCCGAGCATGGAATGTCTTTTTCGTAAATCCGGCGTTCAAACCGGTCTTTGCCAATCACGGCAGCGGATTTGATCTGATTGGGCAACCATTGAAGATTGCTCACAGCATCACACCCACCACAGGCCAACGGAATCACATGGTCAATTGCCCAGCCAGGACACGAACCGGACATATTCCCATTCGACGGACACGGGTGGATACGTTTGAATGCATCCAGCACCAGTGTGCTACGCGCAATCTCGCCATTCTTCTCCCGTTTGGGTGTCCCGCAATAGCGCAGCTCGGCAAGCGGGTGCAACTGCGCAAAACAAGCCAGCGGCACCATGAGTACAATTGCTGCCCATCTCATTTGGACACCTGCTGATTGTTCTGCAATACCTTACGCGCCCACTTGACTGCAATCGGGTGATGCTTGGCTGGCTCAGACATAACATGCGACGCCCACGCAGCTTCAGATGCAACCATGCTGAACTGGTAATCTGAAGGAATGTGCTCACGAACTGGCGGGGCCTGATGCTCGACGGTTTCGCAGACTGTCTGGTTTTTCAGCGCCTCAGTTAGCAATGATTTGGGTCTTGGACTGATGTTCATGGCGCACCTCAGAACAAGCCAACAATCAGGATCAACGCAAACACCGCCCCGGCGATAGCGCCAGAAAGCAAGGGGTGATTGTCAAACCAGTTGTCGAATGGTTCCTGTGGGTGCGGGAATGCGCGCTGAATGCTGCTGTTGTCTGGTCGTTTCATAAATCCTCCGGGAAATGCGCCCCGAGGGGCGCAATGGTTAAGCACATACAAAAATCCGGTGTTCGATGTCGTCAAGTACACGTTTGCTCAGAATCTCGATGACCTCAAGTTCTCCAATCTTGACGCTGTGCACAGTGACTTCATCCGGCCAGCCGGGGCAATCCGAGGTTGCTGGTTCACCCTTGTCGAAATCAAAAGTGACATTGAACGTAATGTCGTCATATTTGATGGTTGCTTGCATCATCACTCCCTGCGTTGAACGTGTGACAACTGTATCACACTTCTTTAATAAAAACTCCCTCTTTTGTGAGATATCCCTTTCTGTCTTTGATCTGCTGATAGGCACCGTTTAAGCATGAGGTCAGATCAATGTTGAGAACCGCGCACACCATGATGAGAGTGACCACAATGTCGCCAATTGCATCCTCGGTTGCCGCCATGTCTTTGCGATTCAGCGCATCAAACAATTCGGTGACTTCTTCAAGTGTCTTGATTGCTTGTGACTGGGCGGTGGCGTTATGCACGATCCCACGGGCAATGCCCCACTGAATGATTTTTGCTTCAAGCCCGCTGTAACTCATGGTTCATACTCCTTTTGATTGACGATATTGCTTGACCGCATTTCGCAGGCCAGCTTGGGTTGTAGCCTTCTCATCGAGGGCTAATGCTTGAGCCTGATCCAATGTGTTCTGCATCAGGATTCGGTGACACATAACCGGTGCACCTTGGCCTTGGCGGCGCACCCGGGCGTTGAACTGTTCGTACAAATCTAGCGACCAGTTGAGGCCGTACCACACAAGGATGTGACCGTTCTTTTGGAGACCGTCGATACCGTGACCCATGCTGGCAGGGTGGCCGATCATCAGTTGACAGTCGCCTGTCTTCCAGCGGTGCATCGCGTTGGTCAGGGACGCCTCGCTTTTGCACTCGGTCAGGTTGATCGGACGCAGCGCCTTGAACCGTTCCATGATGCGTTCGGCATCACTTCGGTAGGCGTAAGCGCACAGGATTGGACTGCCCTGCGCCTCGTCAATGATGTCCTCCAGCGCGTCCAGCTTCATGTCATGCACCGGTTCCCATAGTGGCATCCCGGCAATCGGATACATGGCGCCGTTGGAGAACTGAAGGCACTTGTTGGTCAGCGCGGCCTGATTGAACGCCTCGATCTCTTTGCCGCTGTCCAGCACAAGGAAGAACTCCTTTTCCAGCCGGTCATATTTGGCGCGCAGCTCGTCGGGCATCTCGATCTCTACGTTGTTCACGATCAGATCAGGCAGCGGGTTGTAGTCTTCGGCAGACATCTCCAGCGTGATGTCACCGATCAGGTTTTTAATGCCTTCTTCGGTGTCTCTATATGGAATGTCTTTTCGACTGTCGCCTGCCTTTTTGTACCATTGGGTCATGAATGCGGTTTTGAACTTACCAAGTCGCATTCCTCCGTCCACTACAAGAAACTGACCATGCAGGTCTCTGTAACCGTTGCTGGCAGGGGTGCCGGTGAGGCCCGTGCGCCACACAAACTGATCGAGTACGTTGTCGTTTCGTTTTCCATTGAACCAAGCCTGCACGCGATTGGTTGTGCTGTTTTTCATCTTGCTGACTTCATCCCAAACCAGACCATTGAACGGTAGTGGCCTGCCCTTGCTGATGAAGTATGTTTGCATGACCTCCGCAAGCCATTTCATGTTCTCGTAGTTGATCATGTAGACATCGGCAGGGCGCAGCAATGCCCTGGTGCGCTGATCTTTGGTTCCCGCTACCATGCTGAATCGCAGATGCTTGGTGTGTTCCCACTTTGCAGCCTCCTGTCGCCAAACCAGCCGGATGACGCGGATCGGAGCCACGATGATTACGCCCCGCAGAAAGCCGGTGTTGATCAGGTGCGCGAGGCTGGTCAACGTGATAACGGTCTTTCCCAGACCCATGTCCAACCACAGCATCGAGTGGGGGTGACTGCACTGGAAGTTGACCGCTTTCTTCTGATAGTCGTGGAGAAGGTCAGGGGTTAGCATCTGTCATTTCCGCAATCATGTTGTCCACCATGCGCTTGCCATCTTCCACGTTGTCCACCACAAACACGGACACGTTTTGATCGCGCAGCCGTTGATGTTCGCGTGACTGTGCCGGAGTGGGTTTTTGACCCTCGCGTTTGAACTCACAGAACCAGATCAATCCATCGGGACGAACAAACAAACGGTCAGGAACAGCGGCTCTGGCCGGGCTGGTAAACTTGTAAACCAGCATCCCGCGATCTTTGGCGTACTCGCAAACTTTGGCTTCAATCTGTTTTTCCAGCATTTTTGTTCTCCAGTTCAATCAACAATTCGATGTAGTGCTTGGCCTTTTCCAAATCTGCGATCCCGTTTTTCTTGCGCCAGCGGCTGATGTACTTGATGACATTTCCCTCAAAGTACCCAATCCCGTTGGCATGGATGTATTCGACGGGCTGAATCGGCAGGTCTTTGTAATGATTCCCTGCCACCTGTTTGTTCAATGCTGTCATTCGATTCCATTCCTCAAGTTCTTCGGCAGTTACCTCAACAGTCACGCCAATCCCAGACATAGCTTCTCCACCTCTCTCACGTAATACTCAAAATCCACCGGCAACTTCCCGGCATCCCGAATGTCATTGCAAGGCTGGACACCCCAGCCACTCTCGACGCCGATCTTGCGCCACTCGTTCTTGCCCTTGAGCGGAGGCATCCACTTAAACAGTCGGCCACCGCCTTCAGCGATGTAGTAGCGCGTGATGTTCTGCAACTGTTGGGGCGCTTGACCGTCCCACTCGATTGCCAGATAGCTGGACCGGGGCACCTTGGTGCGCAGCATGAAGTCCATGATCTCAGGCCATTGCTGCACGGTCTGCCGGATTGGCGCACCCTCGACCAGCACCTTCTCGGCCACCTTGGGCACCACCAGTCCACCGGCGTTCTGGTGCCAGCCTATGTTGTACTCATAGGCACCTTTACGCTTGGTGCTGCCGTCCTCAAACACGCCGATGTAGTTGTTGACATCCCGAATCATCATGGCCTTGTACACCGCCTCGTCGAGGTTCAATCCGGTCAATCGTTGCCATCCGTCGCGGGTCGTGTCGATCATGTGCTTGTGTTCTCGCGGCACTTGCACAGTCAGACCGTCCGTGTTCACTTGAATCAGTCGCAGCCCGGGGATTGTCATCAGTCGTTCAGCCAACAGGCACAATAGCAACTGCCCATTGAGCGTGATGGTCATGGTGTACAGCGGGTCATAGAACACGCTGAACCGGTTGTTGCTGTCGCCATACACCCCGTTGAGCGCCAGCTTCAGCATGGCCGATTCAGCAGACTTCTTGGGGTATTGCTTGCGCTGCTCGAACAGATGCTTGTAGATGGTGACAAACTCTTTTCCGAGGTGCGCTGGGTAAAAGCCGTTGGTGATTGCAAGGTTTGGGTAGTAGCTGGTGACGTCCAGATCAATGATCACGTTGTCGTCATCAGACTCGATTACTTCTGATTCAATAGACCCATGGATCCCCCCAAGGCCAAAGACAAATGTGAACCCGTCAATCGTTGCAGTCAGATCTGTAAACACACCCTTGGTTTCAGTGATTGACTGCTGTTTCAGCCAAGTCGTCACCCGGTTGAACTCATGCTGCTCGAATGTGATCCACGGCAGGATTGCGTCCTTGAGGTGGATCACGGGGCGTTTGGTCTGCCGTGGTGTGCGGCCCTTGTCGGAGTAGTCGTAGCACGACACACCGGCTTCTTCCAGCTTCATGACGAAGTAGTCTTTGCCGATCTTGGTGTCGTTGTGGTTCATGAAGTCGCGGGCGTACTTGCGCGTCAACTCCTCGCGGAAGTGGATCATGTCAAGGCTCTTGTAATAGAACGCCTTGGTCATGCTCACGTCGTGCTGGTTGTACCGCTTGAGCACATCAACCTGTTCACGGGTGAGCGTGGTGCCCACCTTGAACGGCAAGTCCTCGATGCTGTCGGCCCGCATGTTGAACTCCAGCACCTTGAGGCTGGTGGCGCGGGCCTTGTTGTCGAAGTGGTGAATCTTGAACAGGTCGATCTGCGTCACGAACTGGTCGCTGGGCTTGACGAGGTGCATCCACTTGCTGCCGTCTTCGTCCTGCGAGTTGATGATCGCCATCGCCTTTTCGTAAAGGGTGTGTGCTGAACTCACACCCATGCGAATCAGCGTGTGCAGGACCGGGTAGTCGAACCCGAGGTTGTTGAAGCCCACCATGCGGGCGTCAGTTTCTTTCAGGAACTGAAGGAACGCCACGATCTCACGGGAGTCGTTGCGCCAGTCGCTGATCTCAAACATGAGTTTGATTGGTGCATCGGCGTGTTCAAATGCAATCGTGAACACGTTGACGTATGTCTCAATATCGTAAACCCATGTGTCAGACATACTTTTTCTCCGACCAACAGTTCGTCTTCGGAGGATACGTGTAACCACCGTCAGTACGCCCCTCGCACCATGCTTTAATGCGGTTGACTGTCACACCCACTGCCGCAGCAGCTTCGCTCAAACTGGCATATCGCACCCCGTACACAAACCACCATTTCGCAATTCTGGTGTTGCGCATCTGCGGTGTTTTCTCAACCCAACGACAGTTGTCCTTTGAGTAACCCTTGGTGTTGTCAATGCGGTCAAGCTGGTGATCCGCACTTGGTCGTTTCCCCATGTCCTCAACAAATCGAACTGGGTCGTTCCATTCAGGACAGTGCGAGATGTTTTTGTAGTATTGCGCGTCGTGACCATGGGGGTTGTTGCAACGCTGACGCATGTTCACCCAAACGCTGTATTCAGGCGTTCCTTTGAGTTGGTGACCTGTCCCTCTTGCTGGCATTACTGTTACTCCTTACAAGGTGGGGCACTGTTACTGCGACGCCGACATCAGTTAAGTGAAGTCAGCCGCTAGCCACGCCAGTGCCCCGATTCGATTACTGCTGACCCATCATGAAAGACGGCAGGCCAGCAGGGGCGCCTGCAAACGGTGCTGCAGGCATCTGCTGTGTCGCCGGTGCGGCAGGTGCCATGAACTGCGGAACACCGGCAGGTGCAAACCCTGGTGCACCAGCAGCACCGGCAACAGCACCAAACAGGTTCGATGCGTCCACTGCACCTTCACCGAACGGTGTGTCATCACCAGCAAACTGCACGGCAATCAGGTCGCAGCGGATGCCCCGACCATGCTTGTTCTCTTGCAGCCACGGTTTGATCGCGGCATTGACCCGGCAACCACCGTACATCTTTCGCGCCAGTTGTTGATACGCCATGGTGTTATTCGGATCGACGGGGCTACCATCGGCTTGAATCATCTGTGGCTGAGAATCACGGCCAGCGGTGATGAACACATGACCGGCGTAGCCATCGTAGGGCTGGAAGGTCTTCTTGTTGACCTTCTCCTCACCACGACCAAAGCAGCGCAGCTTGCGGTCATTCTGGATCATGCCCATGACGGTCTGGGCGTGTTCTTTCCACTTGTCCAGTGCCATGGCAGCGTAGTGCCGCATGAACTGCTGAAACCCGGGATGATCTTGCAACATGATGAACTCGCAGTTGTACGAGATGCGCTCTTTGCCAGTTTGCTCATTGACCTGCTTCTGAGGTTCGGCAAGGTGGGGGAAAGACAGACGGACGTTGGACAGGAAAATGATTTCGGACATGACAGTTACCTTTCAAATTACATGAGCCAAGATGGCAGGGTTTCAATTACAACAGGTTGTTCGATTACAGGTGTTACCTCTACTGCGCTGAACAAAGGCGCAGCGTTTGTGATGACAGCAGGACGACTGTCAGACTCGGGAACAACAGTCAGTTTACCAGCCAGCTTGCTGATGTACTCCTGTTCCATGCGCTTGAGCTGGCGCTCGGTCAGAGATACTTTGGTGCCGTCACGCTTCTCCCACGTCAGCTTCTCAGCTTGCGCGGGTGACACCAGCTTGGTGACGTAGATGGCGGTTTTTGGAATACCCATCTTGACCAGCTTCTCAGCCATTTCATCTTCGGACAGGTTCCAAACGCGCGACCCGCGACCATGAACCAACTTCAAGCCGGGGATCGGTTTACCTGCCTCCAGACGGCGCATCGCTTCTTTCTCAACGCCTTCAAGCAACTGGCGCAGCAACGGCGCAGCCTCCATGATCTGTTTGATCTGCTGGTCGTCCATGGTTGCCGGGTCTTTGTCGGCAGACTGCTGTGCCATGTCGAGGGGTTGCACCGGCTGAAACATGATGCCCACTTCCTTCATCACGTTACCGGCCAGCGCAGAACATGATCCCTTGGCCTTGCAATACTTGCACTGACTCTCACCGGGGGCAAGCGGGGCATCTGGCGCATCGGTGGCAGCAGCTTCTTGTTTCAACCGCTCAACTCGATCCATCAGGTAGCTGATCGGAATAATCCACGATGTGATGGGCGACATGCCCTTTATCGCCAGCTTTGGTTGAATGATGGTCATGCGCACATCAACCCATGGCATGTGATCCCACGGTTGCTTGTTGGCAAGATATTCAGAGACTGCCCCAATTGCGTATTGCTCCAACTGAGGGTTATCCTCAGCCGACACTGGGCTGATCCCATCTTTGTAGTCGATGATCTCCAGCGTGTCTGCGCCATGGATTTGAACGTCCACGGTGCCGCTCAAGTCTGATCGCCCAGTAAGGAACGCAGGGTCAACCCGACGCTCAGAGATCACCTTGGCTGGTTTGTCAATTTGGCTCAAATCCTGTTTGCGCAGTTTGATGTAATCCAGTGCAACATTGACACGCTTGGCGCGATCAACGTCGACCACAAACGATCCATCATGATCCACCATTTCATGGCCTGCAACGATGGTTGCATCGGTCAACCCTGCCCAAAGGCAATGCTCAAGCAGCGTGTGAGTATGCGTACCGTCGATGGCGGCAAGACTGCTGCGTTCATCGGGGAACTTGGCTTCTTCTCGAATCGACCCCGGGCAGACTGCCCAGCGGTGTCGCTTTGAGGGTGAAAGGGGTGCGTGGTCGCTCACTTGAGTGCCTCCACACCGGCGTAGAACGCGGCGTAGTGCTCGGGTTTCACATCATTGATGTTCTGGTATCCCATCTGGGTGAGAACGCCTTGAATCGCGGCTCCCTTCTGGGGTCCCATGGCCTTGTATGCGCCCATGACATACTCGATCAGACCCTTGCCATCCACAAACGGGGCACCAGATGCAACCGGTACTGTCGGGGTGGGTGCAAAGGTGGGCATCGGTGGCATGGCCACAGGCGAAGCAACTGGTGCAGGCGCAGCAACCGGTGCAGCAACGGGTGCGGGGATTACTGCAGCAACCGGTGCAGCAACGGGTGACGGTGTTACATTTACAGCCTCGATCTTGGCAGTCAGAGCAATGACAGCTTGCGTGAGGGCTTCAATTTTCAGTTCGAGTGACATACAGTTTGTCCTTGGGGTTACTGGTTACAGGTGGTTGAATAGTCAGGCGGTCGTCAATGAACGCCTCGACCAGTTCACGTAAGACCTCGCTTGGTGTCCCAAACTTTCTGGCCTTTGCGTGAAACTTGATGCGCGTTTTGTCAGGCAATCGCACTGACAGATACGCTGATTTGGTTGGTGTCATGGTGCTGTGTTCCGTGTTGATGTTGAAAGTGTAGCACATCTGTGCAACAATGCAAGCACGTTGCAAACAGCGGAAAAGAAAAACCCCGGAGTGGAGACTCTCCGGGGTTCTCAAGGAGGAGTTGGAATGCACACACCGATAAACAAACACACCGGCGAGGTCAGTATATGACACCACAAATCACAGTGCAACAGCACCCTGCATCTGTTGATGCCTACATCCGGCACGGCTGGAGTCTTGTGCCGATTCCCATGGGAACCAAGGGACCCCGCACACCCGGCTGGAATCTACGGGAAAACGCTTTGAAGTCACAGAACGATCTGCCACCGGGATACGGCATCGGACTGGCTCATGCGTACAGTGGCACGATGGCGCTGGACATTGACAATTGGACGGTTGCGACAAGTCTACTGGCGCAACAGGGCATTGACCTGCAAGCCCTCTATGATGCGCCCGATGCGGTGGTCATCAACTCGGGTAAACCCGGACACGGAAAGCTGTTGTATGCAATGCCGTTCGGGGCTGCGCTGCCGTCAAAGAAGATCATGCACAGTGGAATCACGGCTTACGAGTTGCGCTGCGCTACAGCCAGTGGGCTTACGGTGCAGGATGTGCTGCCACCCTCGATCCATCCCGAGACACATCAGCCATACCACTGGGCTGGCCGGGGCAATTGGACACGTCTGCCTGTCATCCCACAAATGCTTCTGGACATGTGGAACGGGATGCTGGAGGCAGACAAGCAGCGCACAATCAGTACCGGTGCGCCAGTGGATGCGTCATGGGAAGAAATCCGGCAGGCAATCGAGGTCATTCCAGCCGATTGCAGCCGTGACGAGTGGGTGTCCATCGGCATGGCGCTACACTGGGCAGGCACCCAAACTGGGCAGCTCGAACAGGCGCTGCAGTTGTGGAACGAGTGGAGCATGACCGCTCAGTTCAAATACCCTGGTGAGCGGGAAATCATGACGCAGTGGATCAGCTTCAGACCCGACAAGGCCACGGCGGTGACGTTGGGAACCTTGTTTCATATTGCCAAGCAGCACGGGTGGCATCGTCCCTTGCCTGATGTGTCCGAGTTGTTCAGTCGAACAGATGTGCCTGTCATGGAACCGTTGGATGTGCTTGATGGGCTGCGACCCAAACCGCCAGAAATGAGTCTGGAACCATGGCCGCCTATCCTGCGCCAACGCGCACAAGAGATCAGCGAGTCGGTTGGATGTGATCCGTTGGTTCCATTGTTTGCCGGGCTGGCTGCAATCTGTGGTGTGATTGATGCGCGGATGCGATTGGAGCTCATGCCCGGCTTCCGGGTGCCGCCTGTGCTGTGGTTGATGACGCTGGGTGATCCTGCCGACAAGAAGTCGCCCGGATCGCGGCCTATGCTGGCACCGTTGCGCAACATCGAGGCAGAGGATCGCCCTCGATATCAGAAGGATCTTCTGGACTGGGAGGGAAAAGAAGCGGCCTACGCTGGCGCGAAGAAGGCGTTTCTGGAGTGGTCTGCCAGCACCGAGGCCATGCTCGGGGGTCAGCCTCCTGCGGTGCCCGACATGCCCCCGCAGCCGGTGCCGCTCAAGATTACGGTCAGTGACGTCACCAGTCAGAAGCTCGTGCGGCAGGCTGCAGACCGGCCACGTGGCCTGTTGTGTCACCTCGATGAGATGGCCTCATGGGTGCGCAAGATGACGGACAAGCAGAGCGGGGAGGATCGGTCTGCATGGGTTGTATCGTATGAGTCGGAGCATTACGAAATGGATCGGGTTGGCGCTGGCTCGATCTACGCTGAGAACCTTGCCGTGTCGATTTACGGAAACATCCAGCCGCAAGTGTACCGGCAGAACCTCAAAGCATTGGCCGCTGATGGTCTGTTGCAGCGGTTTATTCCGGCTGTGCTGCGCGGGAATAAGACGAAGCTGGGCAACCCGATTCCAGAGTACCTAACGAGTGCAGCGGCATGGGAGAACACGTTGCGCATGGTGTACGCGCTCCCAGTGCAGACCTATCAGTTATCCAATGCTGCATATGACGCGTTTCGGGATTTCCAGACATGGTACGAACAGGCCAAGCAGGACGAGAGGGTTCTGGACAGCGGATCGGAGTACATGACGGCGTTCGGCAAGCTAGAGGGGCTGGTGGGGCGTTTGGTGCTGTTGTTCCACGTCATAGAGTCGCCATTCCTGCCACAGGTGCATGTCGATGTGGTCAATCGGGTGGTGTCGTTGGTTCGGGGCTATGTGATCCCGGCTTACCGCTATGCGCTGGGTGAAGTGGGTGGTGCCATATCAAATGCGTTCGAGCAGTGGATGACCGATTACATCATCCAGATCAGCGGCGATGTGCGCACGGTTGACCTGCGAGGGTTGAAACGGTCTGCCCGTCGTCCGTTGGAGGACAAAAGCGAATGGAACAAGGATCAGGCGATCATGGACGCAATGCTGGTTCTGGAGCAGGCCGGGTGGGTGGTTCAGATTGAGAACGAGCTCCACAAGCGCAAAGTGACCTGGGCGATCAATCCGGATCTGCCAGCCATGTTCAAAGGGTATCGGGATAGGGTATTGAAGGCCAAACAGCGTCACGCCGACTACATTTACCGATACGCAACAGCGAAAGGGTATGAGCGGAAGCTGGTTCGAGGGTATAGCCCCGACACGATGGACGAATGAAGAAAAGCCCGGGATCACCGGGCTTTTTTGTTTTGATGGGTCAGGGGGTCAGGGCAACAGGGATGCGTGCAGCTCGGGCGCTAACGCCTCCAGCACCCCCAGAACCTCCAGCAATCGCACAACGGATGAGCTCGGTTGGCGTTCACCCGTGAGCCACTTGCGCACGGTGTGCACCGGCACCCCGAGATAATGGGCGGCACCCACCTCATCGAGGTGTAACCGGTTGAGGGTGTCACCCAGATGCGCGGCGAAGCTGTCCGAGGGGGGCGCGGTGCGCGGTGTGCGCGGTGCGCGTTGCGGCTTGATTGCAGGGGCTGTGGCGGGTTTTGATTGCTTGGGCATGGTTTGATATCTCCGAGGGGGTGAACCGGCCTGTGAGGCCGGATTTTTAGGGTTGTGTGGATTACAGATCGAGGATCCAGTAGACAATGACCCGGATTACAACAGCTGCGACGGCAACAGTCATAGGAACCTCATTGCATAGTGGGGTAGTAACCATCCGGACCGGCTGGTCGGTTGTTGCAATACTGGGTCGCGGCATCCGACGGGGTGAGTCCGGTATGGTACAGATGTGCAGCAGTTGCCCACTCGATGCGGCCACGGTGGCGCGGGTCAATATCGAGGGTTGCGGTTTCAAACTGCGCCATCCAGCGCGCGCGGTGTTGTGCTTTGCTCATGGTCAATTCTCCAAAGTGCGCCCGGCAGGTGGCCGGGCTGGGTGGGTTATTTGGTAAAGGGGGCGGGCGTAAACGGCATGACGTTTTTGAAGTCGCCCTTTACGCGCCATGGCATGACAATGACGTGGACGTCCGCGTCCAATGTCGTCATGACGCCGGCGTCATTACCGCGCATGTGCAGGTGTGTGCAGCAGTGTTTTTTATTGGCACTCCAGCGCGCCAGCGCTTCATTGCATCGCGCCAATGCGGCAGGGTTGTACTGTGCAGGCTTTTCGGGTCCGAGTTGGGTGCCTGTGACGTTCACCCTGCGCCAGTCGGGGAACTTGCCATCAATGGGCGTGAATACGATATCGCCCAGTGTCCAGCGGGTGTCGTCAAGCTGTGCGAGGACGGTTTCAGGTGTGCGGCCTTTGGCGGCCTGTGCGACAACCTCACGCGGGATGATCAGGCGCATGGGTTCGGGTTGTGAGTTGGTCCATGCTTGCCGAATCCGTCCGACTAACATCACGTGACCGTCGGTGGATATCAGGTGAACTTGCCCACACTGGGTTACCTCGATCAGTGCACCGTTGAGGTAAAAGCGAATATCTTTTTCGGCCATGGTCGGCAGGGTTGCGGCGAGGTGTTGTTTCAAAATGGTGATCATGGTTAATTCTCCAAAGTGCGCCCGGCAGGTGGCCGGGCTGGGTGGGTTTACTGGGTTACGCTTTACGGGCAGATACGCGCACGACGGGGTAGGGAGCGCCCGTTGATGTGTGCGCGGTGATCAATTGGCGGGATGGGTCGAACTTGCGCGCGATGGTTTCCCAGTCAGTCGACACGCGTCCGGCGCACACTGACACGGCGACACGGTGTGCGGTCCCCTCGATCACAGGCATGCCGGCGGCGATTAAACATTCCTTCAAGGCCTTTTCTTCAGCAGTCAGATCAGCAATTTGCGCTTTGATCAATGCGAGACGGTCAACAGCAGCGGCCAACAAAACAGGGGTTTCGGTTTTCATAGCAGGTCAATCCTTACGGTTACGGGTGCCCGGCAACCCGCCGGGCGAGGGGTATCAGTTACGCGGCCTTGGCAATCGGGATCACGCGGCGCGCTTTGGCGTCTGTCACGGCGGCGCGGGTGCCATGTGCACGGAATCCAATGATCACATTACGATCAGCCCGGGCGCACAGGCCACACGTCATGCAAGTGATATTGTCGCGGGTCTGTGCAGGGCATACGACGATCGTACGACCGGCGGGTGTATAGGCCAGCTCAGGGCAGTCGCGCGGGACGATTGCACACACAGGCAACCCGGTTTCAGCGAGCGCGTCAGCTTCGCCGGCGTCGTCGGCAGACAGGTTGACTGTGAATCCGGCATTGGTCGCCATCAGCGCGGCGTCAATTGCATTTTCGCTTTTCTTGTGTGTGTAAGTGAATCCACGTCGGCCGACGTTGGCCGTGACGATAGCCTTCAGCGCGTCCACGTCCACCGATTCACCCACACCGGGCAAATCACCGGCGATATTGAAGCGCCACATCTGGCCATCACCGAGAGCGGCAATCGAGCGGCACAGGTCGCCCAGGTCGCCACCTCGGACAGGTACTTTGTCCCAGCTCATGCGAGTGTGGAAATCCTCAGCGTAGCAGTCTGAGCGATAGTGGGGGCACGACGGCGGGCAGGTGTCGCGCTCGGAATAGGTGACAGGAATGGGACCGGTTTTGACGTTGCGAGAAAACGGGACAAAGTAGTATTTCATGGTGAAGCCTTACGGTTACGGGTTACGGGTTTTTGTTGCGATGGGTGAATTTTAACCCGCTGGGTTTTGCGTTGTCAACTCACAGTGTCTATTTAACCCATTGGGGTGAACTTTGGTGCACTGTGACAATTGTGACTTTTAGCCGGACAAGTAGATTCTCGGGATTCTGAAAAAAAAGTACCAATAAAAAAGTGATTACCTTTTTGCCTCGCATGCGCAAAAGGCACAACTGTCACAAAGTACCATTTTGACCCGCTGGGTCGCTGTTTTTGTTACCCAGCGGGTCAAAATTGACCCAGTGGGTCACACCCAGCGGGTTCACTGTTACCCAATGGGTTTACACCGTACCCATTGGGTTAAGGGGGTTTTTGGGGCATTTAACCCAGTGGGTACACCATACCCAGCGGGTTTAAGGGTTCATTTGACCCAGTGGGTACACCATACCCAGCGGGTTTAATGGTGCGTGAATCGGTGAATCGGTTGTTGCCGGGTGAATCGGTGAACTGGGCACAACCTCGAATGGTGTCGCGTGATCCGCCTGGGTGAAACCCGGCGCGCATTGATTCACCCGGCCAGCGGTGCCAATGATCCGCGCACCCGCGCACCCGCGCACCCGCGCACCCGCGCACCCGCGCACCAGGGCGAAACCCGGCGCGCGCGGGAGGCCGGGCGCAGCGGGGTCGGAGGGGGCGGGGGAGGGCCGGGGCAACCGGGTCACGGTTGCGATGGCATCACAGAACCCGTGAATAATTTTTCAAAATGAAAAACCCATTGGGTGCAGAGAACCAGTGATACACGAAACACGGCAGAACCTCGGATTTTTTATTTTTTATCCCACCCTACTTCACCCCACTTCACCCCACTTCACCCCGATTCCACCCCTATTCCACCCCAATCCTCCAATCCCTACTTCCGGTAACAACATCGGGGTGATAAACTCGGATGCACTATGGAACAAGAAACCTCTCAGTTCGTAGGCACGGTTGTCACCGGTGAAACGCCATTACCCAGTTGGCTGTCGTGTCCTGATCCCAAGCCCCCACGTCCAACGAAGGCCGCGAAAGACCTATTGCACATCGAGTATGAGCAAATCTTTGAGCGGGTGATCGAGGACATCTACCGGGGGCGCTCATTGCAATCCCTGATTCAAGAAGATCCGCGCATCATCTCGTATGAGGATTTTCTGCGGTGGGTCAAGCGTGATCCTCAGCGGTATGAGCGATTCAAGGAGGCGCAGGAGATGCGCACCGAGTTCATTGCCTCGGAGATTCTTGAGATTGCCGATGGGATCGACTCGATTGATCCCACTTCCAGCGATACAGTCAATCGTGACAAGCTGCGCATCGACACGCGCAAGTGGCTCATGAGCGCCCACAACAAGAAGCGGTACGGTGAGACTAAGCAAATTGAACTAGGCGGGTCTATCTCTATTACTGAGGCGCTGGCGCAGGCTCAACAAAGAGTGATCGAGGGTGAAGTGATTGATGTAACCCCAAGACTAGGAGAATGACTTGCAGAAGATGCGCTACTCGCCCGAGGAGGAGCAACTGCTGATGTCGCAGTTGTGGTCGCCCACGATCAAGGACGACCCCGAGGCGTTTGTGTTGTTTGCGTTCCCATGGGGGCAGAAGAACACCCCACTCGAACACTTCAAGGCACCCCGGGCGTGGCAGCGCAGAACCCTGCGTCGGATACGGGACTTCATCAAGGAGAACCGGGGCAAGCTGACCGAGGGTGACCTCATCGAGGCCCTGCGCCGTGCGGTGTCCTCCGGCCGGGGGGTGGGTAAGTCGGCACTGGTTAGCTGGCTGATCCTGTGGATGCTGACCACTCGGATCGGGTCAAGCGTCATCGTGTCGGCCAACAGCGAGAACCAGTTGCGCAAGGTGACATGGGGTGAGTTGACCAAATGGGCAACCATGTCCATCAACGCACATTGGTGGGAACCCACGGCTACCTCACTCAACCCGGCAGCGTGGTTGACCACCCTCGTCGAGCGTGATCTGAAGAAGGGCACCCGCTACTGGGGTGCCGAGGGGAAGCTGTGGAGCGAGGAGAACCCAGACGCCTACGCCGGTGTTCACAACATGGACGGCATGATGGTGATCTTCGACGAAGCCTCGGGTATCCCTGACAGCATCTGGTCCGTGGCTGCGGGCTTCTTCACCGAGAACATCCTCGACCGGTACTGGTTCGCGTTCAGTAACGGACGTCGCAACACCGGGTACTTCTACGAGGCCGTGGACGGCAACAAGCGCGACTTCTGGGAGTCCGAGAAGATCGACGCCCGCACAGTCGAGGGCACCGACAAGACCATCTACCAGCAGATCATCGAGGAGTACGGCGAGGACTCCGACGAGGCCCGGGTCGAGGTCTATGGCGACTTCCCTAAGAGCGGCCAAGACCAGTTCATCGCTCCCCACCTTGTCGATGACGCCATGAAGCGCCCTCAGTACAAGGACATGACCGCACCCGTGGTGATCGGCGTTGACCCGGCCCGGGGTGGCATGGACTCCACCGTGATCGCTGTGCGCCGTGGGCGTGACATCGTGTCAATCAAGCGGTTCCGGGGTGACGACACCATGACCACCGTGGGCCACGTCATCGACGCCATCGAAGAGTACCGGCCAGCCCTGACCGTGATCGATGAGGGTGGCCTTGGCTACGGCATCCTTGACAGACTCAACGAGCAGAAGTACAAAGTGCGCGGGGTGAACTTTGGCTGGAAAGCCAAGAACCCCGTGATGTGGGGCAACAAACGAGCCGAGATTTGGGGAGCCATGCGCGACTGGCTCAAGTCGGCTAGTTTGCCGCAGGACAGGCTCCTCAAGGCTGATCTGATCGGACCCATGAAGAAGCCCAACTCTGCGGGCACCATATTCTTGGAGGGCAAGAAGGAGATGAAAGCCCGTGGTCTGGCCTCACCGGATGCCGCTGACGCCATCGCCGTGACTTTTGCGTTCCCTGTTGCACACCGGGAGTACAATGACCGCGTAGTGCCCCGGCGCAACGCGCAGAATGGCGCAGTCGCAACCTCTTGGATGGGTGCTTGAATGACACTATTCAGTGAACCCGTGTGGGGTATGTCTGCTGTGCTCAAGCGAGTGGCAATTTGGGCACAGCACCTCAAGATTACCGAGATCGTTGTTTTTGCGATTGCGGTCCTTGTGATGTACACCAAGAATTTCAGGATGTTCGCTGTATCCGCAGCGGACGCATTTGGTCAACATTCCCCGCGCCAACATGTTTTTGCGAACTGTGGTGAACTCTGGTTTCCATTCGGCTTTACTGGCTTTGTTCACACAGGCTTTGGAACAATATTTTCGCTTGGTGGATGGCGAATCCAAAAACGCAATTCCGCAGTGAACACAGTTGTACTGCACCGAGCCTTTTTTGTGCATCGCCTTGTGATAGCACTGCGGACTGCAATACTTCGCTTTGTTGGCACGACTCGAAATGTGTGTAAACAAACCTCCGCATTCAAAGCAAGTCGATTCGGCTTGTGTTCTAGCTGCAAGCGCCATACACTTTCTGCCACAATACTGAGCAGTGTCCTTTCGGTACTCGGGCACTGTAAATTCCGTTTGGCAATGTTTGCAAACAATCGAGTATCGAATTCTGGAGCGTGTCATGCCACTCATTAAAAGTTCCTCCAAGGAAGCGTTTAGAAAAAATGTGGCTGCTGAAGCCAAAACAAAACCCGTCAAGCAGGCTGTTGCCATAGCTTACAGCGTTCAACGCAAAGCTGCAAGTACCACCGCCAAAAAAGCCCCCGTGAAGACCAAAAAATGAGACTTCAAGCCACCCAAGATTGCCTGATCGTGCGCCCTGACATGGAGAAACACGATCTTTTCATCCTGCTGCGTGAGAAACAAACTGGCACCGGTGTGGTTGTTTCCGCTGGTCCAGCCGCCAAAGACGTAAAAGTCGGGGATCGGGTACTGTTTGGAGATTCCATCGGTCAAGACTTACAATGGGAAGGCGAAGACCTGCTCGTGATGCGAGAGGCGCATACCCTCGGAGTATTTGACGCATGAAAGACACAACCGGAATCGTGGCCGCAGCGAATGTGGCAAAGAACGGCCCGTACCCGTCAAAAGGCGGCTCCGAAGACGTTCTGACCGTCGCCCGCAGTCGCATGACGATGGCGATTTCGGCGTTTTCCGAAACACGCGAGAGCGAACTCGACGACCTGCGGTTCTATGCAGGCTCCCCGGACAACCAGTGGCAGTGGCCTGCTGACGTGCTCCAGACCCGTGGTGCGGTCCAAGGTCAGACCATCAACGCCCGCCCCTGCCTGACCATCAACAAGCTGCCCCAGCACGTCAAGCAGATTACCAACGAGCAGCGGATGAACCGCCCCGGCATCAAGGTGATCCCCGCTGACGACAAGGGCGATGTCGAGGTGGCTGATGTCTACAACGGCGTGATCCGGCACATCGAGTACATCTCCGACGCCGACGTGGCCTACGACACGGCCTGCGAGAACCAAGTCTCGTATGGCGAAGGCTACATCCGACTGCTGACCGAGTATTGCGACGAAGACACCTTCGATCAGGACATCAAGATCGGGCGCATCCGCAACAGCTTCTCGGTCTACATGGACCCGTTGATCCAAGACCCCACGGGCGCGGACGCTCGCTGGTGCTTCATCACCGAGGACTTGACCAAGGCCGAGTACGAGCGTCTGTACCCCAACGCCGCGCCGATCAACACCCTGATGTCGCTGGGTGTGGGCGATCAGTCGATTAGCCAGTGGATCAGTGAAAACACGGTGCGCATTGCCGAGTATTTCTACATCGAGTACGAGAAGGCAACGCTCAACCTGTACCCGGGCAACGTGACCGCTTTTGACGGCACTCCCGAGGACAAGTCGCTGCGCATGATGTTCGGCAAGCCCCTGCGCTCTCGTCAGTCTGACCGCAAGCGCGTCAAGTGGTGCAAGATCAACGGCTACGAGATTCTGGAGGAGCGCGACTGGGCTGGCTCTTTCATCCCCGTGGTGCGCGTGGTCGGCAACGAGTTTGAAGTCGATGGTCGGGTCTATGTCAGTGGTCTGGTGCGCAACGCCAAAGACGCGCAGCGCATGTACAACTACTGGGTGTCGCAGGAAGCCGAGATGCTGGCGCTGGCCCCCAAAGCCCCGTTCATCGGCTACGGCGGGCAGTTTGAGGGCTACGAGCAGCAGTGGAAGACAGCCAACACCCAGAACTGGCCGTATCTGGAGGTCAATCCAGACGTTACGGACGGTCAAGGCAACATCCTGCCCCTACCCCAGCGGGCACAGCCTCCGATGGCTTCCAGCGGCCTTCTGCAAGCCAAGGCGGGCGCATCGGAAGACATCAAATCGGCCACCGGCCAGTACAACGCATCGCTGGGCATGTCCAGCAACGAGCGTTCGGGCAAGGCCATCCTTGCGCGTCAGCGCGAGGGCGACGTAGGAACCTATCATTATGTGGATAATCTGGCCCGCGCTATTCGCCATGTTGGCCGTCAGTTGGTGGACCTGATCCCCAAGATTTACGACACCGAACGCATCGCCCGCATCATTGGTGAAGACGGCGAACCATCGACCGTCAAGATGAACCCGACGCAAGAGGAACCGGTCAAAAAGATCGTGGACCAAAACGGCGTGGTCATCGACAAAATCTACAACCCCAGCGTTGGTAAGTACGACGTGCGCGTCATCACTGGTCCCGGCTACGCTACCAAGCGTCAAGAGGCGCTGGAGAGCATGGCTCAACTGTTGCAGGGTAACCCGCAACTGTGGCAAGTGGCTGGCGATCTGTTCGTCAAGAACATGGACTGGCCCGGTGCCCAAGACCTTGCCAAGCGGTTCCAGAAAACCCTTGACCCCAAGGTGTTGGCCGACGAAGACAATCCGGCTCTCGTTGCCGCCAATCAGCAAATGGAGGCGATGGCCGCTGAGATGCAGAACATGTTTGACATGCTGCAAAACGTCAACAAGAGCATGGAAGCTCGCGATCTGGAGATCAAGGAGTTCGAGGCTCAGGTCAAGGCGTATCAAGCCGAGACACAGCGAATCAGCGCGGTGCAGGCCAGCATGACCCCGGAACAGATTCAAGACATCGTGATGGGCACCATTGCGGCTGCGGTGGACACTGGCGATCTGGTTGCAGGTGCACCCGAGATGCGCGAGACTCCGCAGATGGAAGCATTGGAAGCACCCGAACAAGGAGAGATGAATGAAATGCGCTGATTTCGTGGGCACACTGTTTTTGGCACGGGATGTTGCGCATTCCGTTCATTTGAACACCCGCAGTTTTGCCAAGCACTCGGCTCTGAACTCGTTCTACGACGAGGTGGTAGAGTTGGCCGACAAGTTCGCAGAAGCCTATCAAGGCCGTCATGGCTTGATCGGTCCGATCAGCCTGATGTCTGCAAAGAAAACGACCAACATTGTGGAGTTTCTTGAAGACTCGTTGGCCGACATTGAAAAGATGCGTTACGAGGTTGTGGAGAAAACGGACACACCGCTCCAGAACATCATTGACGAAATCATTGGGCTTTACCTGTCCACCTTGTACAAGCTAAAATTCCTCGCATAAGGAGCCGAAATGGAACTCTTGAACCCCCTCTCCAAAGCCGATTTTCCGGCTCAAACCGCCTCTTACACGGGCACCGCAGGCTCCACGACCGGCTGGAACGCTGGCCCCGAGGGCGTGGTGGTCTGGTCTGACCAACCTTGTTACGTTGAAGTCGGTGAAGGCGCTGTGGCAACCACGGCCAGCACTCCTATTCCCGCAATGACCCCGATTCCGTTTAAGGTGCCGATTGGTACCAGCGGCGTGTGGCGTGTCAGCGCGATTCAACTTTCTGCGGGCGGCACGATTTACTGCAAGCCGATGAACACCAAATGAGCTTCCTTGCCGCCCGAAATGCGATTGCCATTGGTCTTGGCGGCATTGTGTCGCTCTTTGGAGGCCGCAATGATGAGCAGTCTCAAAGCAACCTTCTCACCGAGTCCGGCGACAACCTCGTGCAAGAGGACGGCGGCTTGATCCTTTTGGGGTAAAACATGGCTGACTCAACCATATCGTCCTTGACCGCCGTCACATCTTTGGACGGCACCGAACCGTTGCCTTTGGTGCAGTCCGGCACGACCAGAAAGGCTACCGTCAGCCCTGTGTCTGGTACTTTTGCGGCTGCTGGCAACTTGGGAGTTTAAGATGACGGTTAACCTTTCATCATTGGCTGGCGCTGGTCAGCAATTTTTTGACAACAACGGCGTGCCCCTGTCGGGCGGTAAACTGCACTCGTATGAGGCCGGAACTACAACCACTCAAACAACATACACCACCGCTGCGGGTAATGTTGCACACGCAAACCCGATTATTTTGGATTCCGCTGGGCGCGTGTCAACTGGTGAGATCTGGCTTACCGCTGGCTCAAATTACAAATTTGTTCTAAAAACCAGTGCTGATGTGACTTTGGCAACATGGGACAACATCACTGGAATTAATGGTACGGGCATCGCAACAAACGCTGAGTTTGTTGATTATGTCCCATCAGGCACCGGCGCAGTCGCCACCACGGTGCAGAGCAAGCTGCGGGAGGTGGTAAGTATTTTGGACTTCGGGGCTGACCCAGCCGGAGCCAGCAGCAGCAGCGCCGCCATCATTAACGCGCAGGACTACCTTGCTTCTATCGGTGGGGGCACGCTTTTCTTCCCGCCTGGGGAATACAAGGTGACAACGCCCATCCCAATGAAGCCGGGCATCACCTACTGCGGCCCGATGAAAGCGGGTCTTTCGTCTTATAACCCGAACCGCAGCCGAATCTTCAGCTCCACCGGCGACATATTCACCAACGCAGCCACTGCCATCACAGAGGTGGCGTTTCGTGACTTGTACATTGAGTCCGAGTCTGGTGGGGGGCATGTCTTTGACTGGTCTAGTGCCGGGCTGGTGGCGAAGATTGAAATGTCTGGAGTGTGTTTTGCCCAGCGCAACGCCAGCAAGTGTGTGATCTACGGTGTGGCAGCGGGAGGCGTGTTCTCCATCTGGCTGCATGACTTTGAATATGTGTATGTGCCAGCCTGCCTATACCCACCAATCTGGCTCGCATCCACCACTGTTAACAGCATCGTTATCGAAAATTTCTGGTCAACCGCAAACGGACAAAGCGCGGTTGGAAACCCATCCATCTGGATTGAAAGTACCAATCCTGGCGGGGCAGCGTTTAACGTAACCGTTCGGCAGGGTGTCTTTGAACTCCCTGGTTCTGGTTCCGTGATCTTCAAGTCGGTAGCTAATGGCACAATTGAAGACTGTACAATTTATGACTTGAGCATCACTCCGGGGTACTACCAGTTTGCGTTTATGAAAGGCCCTTCCGGCCCCGCAAGCAATAACTGCTCCATTCGCCGCTGCCGCAGCACAGTCGGAACAGCCGGTGTGCCTGACTTATTTATTGATGCGTCTGTTGCAGGGCAAAGTGACTTCATCGTTGAGCAGTCCACCTTTTCCTATGTGGATGGCTCGGTCAGTAGCGCAGGCAGCAAGGTAATCCTACTGCATAGCGGAATTACGAATAAGGCCAACCTTCCGTATTTGGAACTTGGCAGCGCAGAACAACAGGTGCATTTTGGTTCCACCGCAGGAACAAGTGCCGATGTGTCGTTTTGGAATGGGTATCCAGGCAACCGTGATGGCAGCTTGAATGTGACCGTCAACGGCACACACTCAGGGTCAATTTCGAAGACGGGCGTATTTAGCTGGGGCAACGCTTACATTTTGCAGTCTGGCGTTATCAACGCGGGAGCGCACATGTACCCCGGTACGCCGGCCGGAGCACAGCAAGCGAATGCTGGATTGTTAGCTGGCACAGGAGCGCCGAACAACGCAAACGGAAATAACGGAGATTTCTACTTCCGCAGTGATGGTGGCTCAGGTACGTCGATCTACATGAAGCGTGCCGGCGCGTGGGTAGGAATTATCTGATATGGCTGATACGAAAATATCCACTCTTTCGTCTGCAACAACGCCCCTTGCAGGTACACCAGATGGCGCTGTGTCCGCTCCTGTTGGATCGCTGTACACCCGCACAAACGGCGGGGCCGGCACGCCTGAAGTGCTGGATGCGCTGGCGACTGTAGCGGGTGGTGTGGCGCTGATCGGGTGGTACGAGGTGGCCGCATGAGACTGCGCCAAGCACCGCCATTGATCGCGTGGGCCATGCGCCTGTGCGGCTTCTATGGCTGGGCCAGCTTCTGGCGCATCATCTACGTCCTGCCCGGCCACGAGCACAACGAGCGCCTGCTGCGTCACGAGCGCTGCCACCTGGAGCAGATCGAGCGCGAGGGGCGGCTTGTGTTTTCGATCAAGTACCTGTGGTTGCTGTGCCGCTATGGGTACTACATGAATCCGTATGAGGTTGAGGCCAGAAAGGCTGAAAAGGGAGGATTATGAGCGCGACACAACAAACGTCCGAGACGGCCGGTGCGATGCTGGCCTCTCGTTTGCGGGTTGGAGTGGTAATGTCGAGGGGACATGTGCCATTCTGTGCAAGTCAGCTACGGCAGCAAATGGCGTTTCCGCATCTGCCGTTTCAACGGCATGGACAGACCGCTCCGCAGTTAATATGTTGCGAGTCGGTTCTTCGTTTGCTACCCCAGGTAATAACTGGGTTCAAAATTGATGTACTATGATTGCAAGCTGACAAACGCCGAACTTCAAGCAATCACGAAATAACAAAAATTGCACCCGAGTAATCGGGTGTAAGATCAACCAACCGTACCGGCGAGGTTCACCGGGGTTCCAATGGAACATGAAATGACTGATGAAGTCCAAAACCTAGCGGAAGTAGACTCCGCGCCAGCCCCCAAGGTGACGGCCACCACGGATCAGGCACAAAACGCGCCGGAAGTCGCTGACCAGAGCAACGAACAAGTCGAGGAGAAAAAGTTCTCTCAGGCCGAACTCGATGCAATGATCGGCAAGCGCCTCGCAAGAGAGCAACGTAAGTGGGAACGTGAGCAGCAAGCCAAACAAGCAGAAATGCAAGCGCGGCAATCGGTGCCAGCAGAGTTACCGCCCGCTGACCAGTTTGAGTCCCCTGAAGCCTATGCGGAAGCACTGGCCGTCAGGAAGGCCGAAGAACTGATCGCGCAGCGTGAACTCCAAAAGCAACGCGCCCAGATTGAGGACGCCTACGCAGAGCGTGAGGAAGATGCTCGGGCCAAGTACGACGACTTTGAACAGGTCGCCTACAACCCGAACCTCCGAGTCACCGACGTGATGGCCGAGACAATCAAAGCGTCCGACCTCGGACCTGATCTGGCCTACTGGCTGGGCAGCAACCCGAAAGAAGCTGATCGCATCTCGCGTCTGTCGCCTCTTTTGCAGGCTCGTGAGATTGGGAAGATTGAAGCCAAACTTGGTGCCGAACCTCCCCAAAAGAAAACCACGTCTGCGCCCGAACCGATTCGCCCGGTGAGCGCCCGTGCCGTGAACCCCGGTGTCACTGACACCACCGATCCTCGGTCTACCCAGACCATGAGTGCATCGGAGTGGATCGCAGCCGAGCGCCAACGACAAATCGCCAAAGCACAGGCACTCCGCAACCGTTAAATAGGACTTTGAATCATGGCAAACAGCCTTCTTACCATTGACATGATCACGCGCAAATCTCTGGAAATTCTGGAGAACAACCTCGTGATCACCCGCAACGTGAACCGCCAGTACGACGACAGCTTCGCTGTTGAAGGTGCGAAGATCGGTTCGACCCTGCGTATCCGCCTGCCCGACCGCGCTCTGGTGACTGACGGTGCCGCCCTGCAAGCACAGGACGACAACGAGCAGTACACCACCCTGACTGTGGCCTCGCAGAAGCACGTTGGCATCAACTTCACCTCTGCCGAACTGACCATGCAGTTGGATGATTTTGCCGAGCGTGTGCTGAAGCCTCGTATCAGCCAGCTGGCTTCGACCGTTGACGCTGACGTTGCCAACTGCTTCAAGCAGATTGGCAACAGCGTCGGTACTCCCGGCACCACGCCCGCCACCGCTCTGGTGATGCTGCAAGCCCAGCAGAAGCTGAACGAGAACGCTGCCACCATGTCGCCGCGCTTCCTGACCGTGAACCCCGCCGCCAACGCTGCGCTGGTCAACGGCCTGTCCGGCTTCTTCAACCCCCAAGACGTGATCTCCCGCCAGTTCAAGAACGGCATGATGGGTGAGCAGGTTCTGGGCTACGATGAAGTCAACATGAGCCAGTCCATCAAGTCGTTCACGACCGGTTCGCGCACTGCCACTGGCGGTACGCTGTCGGCTGCTGTGACTAGCGAAGGTGCCACCTCCATCGCCATCACTGGTGCTGGTGCAAACGCCACCGTGGCTATCGGCGACGTGTTCACTGTGGCTGACTGCTACGCTGTGAACCCGCAGACCCGCGAGTCCACTGGTTCGCTGTTCCAGTTCGTTGCCACCGCTGCCGTGACCTTGGACGGCTCTGGTGCTGGCACCATCACCGTGGCCCCGATCTATTCGTCGGCCAACGCTCTGGCAACCGTGAACAGCCTGCCTGCTTCCGGCAAAGCCGTGGTGTTCGTGGGTGCTGCCTCGACGACCTACGCTCAAAACCTCGCCTACCACCGTGACGCCATTGCGTTCGCCACCGCCGACCTGCTGCTCCCGCAGGGTGTCGACATGGCAAGCCGTGCCGTTCACAACGGTATCAGCCTGCGTGTGGTCCGTCAGTACGACATCAACAACGACCGGATGCCCTGTCGTGTTGACGTTTTGTACGGCTACAACACGATCCGTCCGCAGATGGCCTGCCGCATGTGGGGCTAATCTGAAACCGGGGGCTTCGGCCCCTGTTTCTCGAACTCAATCTTGAAAGGAAATTATCATGGCTCTCCCTAATGGTGGTGGTGGTTATCAAGTCGGCGCAGGCAACGCTTCCGAGGCACAACTGATTGTTCAAGGCGCTCCGACCGCTCTGACGGCTGCTGCAACTGCAACGGCTGCTCAACTGTCGAATGGTCTGTTCACGTTCAACGGCACTGCCGGTAATCTGACTCTGCCCACCGTGGCCGATCTGGAAGCTGGTATTCCCAACGCCCAGAAAGTGAACGCTGCTTTTGACTTCTACGTCATCAACATCGACGCTGGTACTGACGACGTGACCGTGGCCGCTGGCACCGGTTGGACGATGGTCGGCAACATGGTTGTGACTGAAACCACTTCCGGTCACTTCCGTGCCCGTAAGACCGGTGACGGTGCTTGGACTTGCTACCGCATTTCCTGATCGGTGCAAACTGAAAACGGGGCTTCGGCCCCGTTTTCCTATGGAGAATCACATGAACGTCGTACTCGTACACCCCATTCACGGTGCCAAAGTTGCCATCAACGAACTGGAGATGGAACAGGATGTCAAAAACGGCTGGTCGGAGTACAATCCCGACACGCCCGTCGAAAAACCGACCGAAGCGGCACCCGTTGAAGAATTGCACATCAAGCGCAAATCTTCGCGCAAGGTGACCCCACAACCCATCGAACAGCCCAACGAAGTTCCAGACTTTCTGACTTCGGCAAGCGACGAATCCGAAGGAAGCTGAAATGGCAACGACCGCTGGCGATCAAATCAACCGAGCCTTGCGCCTGCTCGGTGTTCTGGCCGAGGGTGAAACCCCGTCAGCGGCAACCAGCCAAGACGCGCTTCTGGCGATGAACCAGATGATCGACTCGTGGAACACCGAGCGTCTGTCGGTCTTCGCCACCCAAGATCAAGTTTTCAGTTGGCCCGCAGGCGAGATTCGCCGCACCCTTGGCCCCACGGGTGACTTTGTGGGAAACCGCCCTGTCCTGCTCGATGACGCCACTTACTACCGCGCCCCCAGCGGGGTGTCATATGGCATCAAGTTCATCAACCAAGACCAGTACAACGGAATCGCGGTCAAGACTGCCACTTCGACCTTTCCGCAGGTCATCTTCGTCAACGAGACATTTCCCGATGTCGAGATGTTCGTCTACCCCAAGCCGACGCAGACGCTTGAGTGGCATTTCGTCTCGGTCGAGGAGTTGACTCAGCCTGCCAATCTGGCGACCCAGTTGCATTTCCCGCCCGGGTACATGCGGGCCTTCACCTACAACTTGGCGATGGAGATTGCGCCCGAGTTTGGTGTTGAACCATCGCCGCAGGTGCAGCGAATTGCCATGACAAGCAAGCGCAATCTGAAGCGTGTGAACAATCCTGACGATGTGATGAGTTTGCCGTATGCCGTTGTTGCAAATCGTCAGCGGTTCAACATCTACGCTGGAAACTTCTGATGAAAACCCCGATTCTTGGATCCGCGTATGTGGCGCGAAGCGTCAACGCCGCCGACAATCGCATGGTCAATTTGTTTCCCGAGATTGTTCCAGAAGGAGGTAAGGAGCCTGCGTTTCTGAACCGTGCGCCGGGGTTGCGATTTGAAACATCTGTTGGAGTGGGACCGATCCGAGGATTGTGGGCTTTCAACAATCACATGTACGTGGTCAGTCGGAATGAGTTGTATAAGGTGGACTCCAGTTACAACGCGGTTCTTCTAGGCGTGGTTGCAGGAACTACCGACCCCGTGAGCATGGCCGACAACGGAATCCAATTGTTTGTGGCCTGCAACGGACCCAGTTACATTTACAACTCGCAAACAGGCGTGTTTTCTCAGATCACGGATTCGGATTTTCCCGGCGCTGGGACAGTTGGTTATCTGGACGGTTACTTTGTATTCAATGAACCCAACAGTCAAAAAATCTGGGTGACTGCACTGCTGGATGGCACCAGCGTAGACCCGTTGGATTTTGCCAGCGCGGAGGGGTCGCCAGATGGCGTGGTGGGCATCATCGTCGATCACCGAGAAGTCTGGGTATTTGGAACCAACTCGGTTGAGGTTTGGTACGACAGTGGCAACGCCGATTTCCCATTGTCGCGGATCCAAGGCGCGTTCAATGAAATAGGATGCGCGGCAGCGTATTCGATTGCCAAAATGGACAACGGGCTGTTCTGGTTGGGCAAAGACGCTCGGGGTCAAGGCATTGTGTATCGAGCCAACGGGTACACCGGTCAGCGCATCTCGACTCATGCCGTCGAATGGCACATCCAGCAGTATGGCAATTTGTCAGACGCAATCGGGTACACGTATCAACAAGATGGTCACAGCTTCTATGTGCTGATCTTCCCCAATGCCAGTGCAACGTGGGTTTACGATGTTGCGACACAAGCGTGGCATGAGCGCGCCGGGTTTGCAAATGGGCAGTTCACCCGTCATCGCAGTAACTGTCAGGTGTTCTTCAATAGCGCCGTGCTTGTGGGCGACTATGAGAACGGCAATGTCTATGCGTTTGACTTGGAGACATACGCTGATAACGGATCCGCTCAAAAATGGCTCCGGTCATGGCGCGCGTTGCCCCCAGGGCAAAACAATCTCAAGCGCACCGCGCATCACAGCCTTCAGCTTGATATGGAAACTGGTGTTGGCCTTGTCTCAGGGCAAGGCAGCGACCCCCAAGTAATGCTGCGATGGTCGGACGATGGTGGTCACACATGGTCAAATGAGCACTGGGTAAGCATCGGCAGAATCGGAGAATACTATCGTCGGGCGATCTGGCGCCGTTTGGGTATGACCATGAAGCTGCGTGACAGGGTTTACGAGGTCAGCGGCACAGACCCCGTGAAAA
>Ga0316616_100000022_pt1 | contig 38366 bp, 37 predicted proteins | sample OWC_Aug_M1_C1_D1_FD_207660 | JGI IMG/M metagenome (GOLD analysis project Ga0316616, IMG submission 207660) | Wetland soil microbial communities from Old Woman Creek delta, Ohio, United States - OWC_Aug_M1_C1_D1_B | ecosystem: Environmental > Terrestrial > Soil > Wetlands | place: USA: Ohio... | reverse complement strand
CCATGATGCTGGCAGAACTGATGCGCTTCCGTCAGGGCATCGCAGTGGCGGGCACCCACGGCAAAACCACCACCACCAGCCTGATCGCCAGCATCCTGGCCGAGGCCGGCATGGATCCGACGTTCGTGATCGGCGGCCGGTTGGAAGCGGCGGGTACCAACGCACGTCTCGGCGGCGGCGAATACATCGTGGCCGAGGCGGACGAATCCGACGCCTCCTTCCTGCACCTGTCGCCGGTAATCTCGGTGGTGACCAACATCGATCAGGACCACATGGATACCTACGGCCACGATTTCGAGCGGCTGAAGGCTACCTTCGTCGAGTTCCTGCAGTTCCTGCCGTTCTGGGGGCGCGCGGTGCTGTGTGTGGATGATCCGCACGTGCGCAGCATACTGCCCTCGGTGACCAAGCCCATTACGCCCTATGGCTTCAGCGAGGACGCACTGGTGCGTGCTGTCAATGTGCGCGCTGACGGTGGCCGCATGCATTTCACCGCGCAGCGCATCAACGGCAACGTGACCGAATTCGATGTCACGCTCAACCTGCCAGGTAATCACTATGTATTAAATGCGCTGGCTGCGATCGCTGTGGCCAGCGAGCTCAATATTTCGGATTCTGCCATCGTCAAGGCGCTCGGCGAGTTCAAGGGCGTCGGTCGCCGCTTCGAGCGCCATGGCGAAGTGCCCGCCAGAGATGGCGGCACTTTCACTCTGGTCGATGACTACGGCCACCATCCGGTGGAGATGCAGGCGGTCATCAACGCCGCGCGCGGGGCGTTCCCCAACCGCCGGCTGGTACTGGCCTTCCAGCCGCATCGCTATACGCGGACCAGGGACTGCTTCGAGGATTTCGTGCGCGTACTGTCCAGCGCGGATGCGGTAATGCTGACCGAAGTGTACCCGGCCGGTGAGGCACCCCTCGTGGCAGCGGATGGGCGCAGCTTGTCGCGCGCGGTGCGCGTGGCGGGCAAGGTGGAGCCGCTGTTCGTGGAAACCCCGGCAGAGCTGCCGCAAGCCATCCTGGATATGGCTAAGGACGGCGATGTGGTGATCGTGATGGGGGCCGGTTCCATCGGCCAGGTGGCGGCCAAGACCAAGGAGGCCGCGCAGTGACGGCACAGGGAAAACTGCTGCTGAACGAACCTCTGGCGCGCTACACCAGCTGGCGCGTCGGCGGGCCGGCTGATCGGCTGTATGTGCCGGCCGGCCAGGAAGACTTGCAGGCATTTTTACGCGGCCTGCCGCATGGCGAGCCGGTGCATTTTGTTGGCCTCGGTAGCAATTTGTTGGTGCGTGACAGTGGCGTGCGCGGCAGTGTGGTGCTGATGCACGACGCGCTGACGGGGATGCGTTTTGAGGATGAACGGGTGTATGCCGAGGCCGGCGTGACCTGCGCCAAGCTGGCCAGATTTGCCGCGCGCGCGCACCTGCACGGCGCCGAATTCCTAGCCGGCGTGCCGGGCACCGTGGGTGGTGCGCTTGCGATGAACGCCGGCTGTCACGGCGGCGAGACCTGGGACATCGTGCTGCGCGCAACCACCATCGACCGCCACGGCACTATCCATGAGCGCAGCCAGGTGGACGTGGAAGTCGGCTATCGCCACGTAGCGCTGCCCGGCGAGGAATGGTTCGTCGCAGCCTGGTTCCAGTTGCACGCGGGCGAGGCCAGTGTGGCTGAGGAGAAGATCAAGGCGCTGCTGGCGAAACGCCTGGCAACTCAGCCGCTCAACCTGCCCAATGCCGGATCGGTATTCCGCAACCCGGAGGACGATCATGCCGCACGCCTGATTGAGGCTTGCGGGCTGAAGGGGTATCGCATCGGCGGTGCGCAGGTGTCGGAAAAACACGCCAATTTCATCGTCAACCTGGGCGAGGCGACGGCGGCGGACATTGAGCAGCTGATCGCCCATGTGCGCGACGCCGTGCAGCGTGTACAGGGTGTGGAATTGCAACGGGAAGTGAAGATTATTGGAGAAACAGTGAAAGGCGAAATGTGAAATGTGCAAACCCATTACCCTCTCGCCGCGGAGGGTCGCGCCCGCAGGCGCGGGGTGGGCATCACGTTTCACTTTTCACGTTTCACGGAATTGAATATGACTAATTTTGGAAAAGTGGCGGTGTTGCTGGGCGGTCGCTCTGCCGAGCGCGAGGTGTCGCTTAACAGTGGCGGCGCCGTGCTGGCTGCGCTCAAGCGCGGGGGCGTGGATGCGCATGCCTTCGATCCGGCCGAAAAGCCGCTGCACGACCTGGAGAACTTTGACCGTGTATTCATCGCGTTGCATGGCCGTTACGGCGAAGACGGCACCATTCAGGGTGCGCTGGAACTGATGGACATTCCCTACACCGGCAGCGGCGTGATGGCCTCGGCGGTGGGCATGGACAAGTGGCGCACCAAGCTGTTGTGGCAGGCGGCCGGCATTCCCTCGCTGGAATTCGCGCTACTCGACGCGGCCAGCGACTTCGATGCCATCGAAAAACGTCTGGGCCTGCCGCTGTTCGTCAAGCCGGCCAACGAAGGCTCCAGCATTGGCATCAGCAAGGTCAAAATTGCGGGCGGTTTGCGCGCGGCCTACGAGGAGGCGGCCGGGTACGACCCGCTGGTATTGGCGGAACGCTTTGCCGGCGGTGGCGAATATACCGTGGCGATTCTGGGCAACTGCGCGTTGCCGGTTATCCGTATCGTGCCGGCCAACGAATTCTACGACTACGAGGCCAAGTATCTCCGCGATGACACCCGCTACCTGTGTCCCTGCGGGCTGAGCGCGGCGCAGGAGGCAATCATCCGCGAGCAGGCATTGCAGGCATTCAGGATTGTCGGGGGCCAAGGCTGGGGGCGGGTGGATTTTCTGATGGACGAGGCAGGGGAACACTATTTCCTGGAAGTGAACACCTCGCCCGGCATGACTGATCACAGCCTGGTGCCGATGGCAGCCAAGGCGGCCGGCATCACGTTTGACCAACTGGTACTGGATATTCTGGAGATGGCGCATGTGGGATAAGCCACAGGCTCTGCTCTGGATCGCAAACCTCCTGTATGGGCTGGTGGCGGCGCTGTTGCTGTATACGCTGCTGCTCACCGTGGTACGCATGCCGGTTTTTGCGCTAAAGGAAGTGAAGGTGGAAGGCGAACTGCGCCACCTGACGCACGAACAGCTAAAGCTGATTGTGAGCAGTCACTTGCGCGGCAACTTTTTTACCCTGGATTTGGTACAGACGCGCAGCGCCTTCCGCAAGCTGCCTTGGGTGCGCAACGTCAGTGTGCGGCGTCGCTGGCCGGACAAACTGGAAGTGGTGGTGGAGGAGCATCATGAGCTGGCGCGCTGGGGCAATATCGCGCTGGTCAACAGCTATGGCGAACTGTTTCATGCGGCCTCCGATAGCGATCTGCCGGTGTTCTACGGGCCGGGCGACAGTGTGCGCGGGGTGGCGGAACACTATGCGAAGTATGGCGAACTGCTGAAACCGGCCGGAATGAAAGTCGTGCAACTTGCGCTTTCTCCGAGGCATGCTTGGCAGATTGGGGCTGACAACGGCATGGTAATCGAGCTGGGACGCGACCAGCCCGAAGCGCGCTTGCAAAAATTCGCTGGTGTATATGCCAGTACGTTGCGAGCGCTCAACGTGGCGATTACCTATGCCGATCTGCGCTATCCCAACGGATTCGCAGTACGCAAGCCGGTGAAACTTCCGGCAGTCAAGAAAACAGGCGGGAACGGGGTCGCCTGACGGTGACGTGAATTGGAGAAGTGAATGAACAGGATCAAGGAAAACAAAAATCTTATCGTTGGGCTGGATATCGGCACCTCGAAGATCGTTGCCATTGTGGCCGAGTTGCAGCCGGAAGGCAGCCTCAAGGTGATCGGCCTGGGGCAGAGCAGTTCAAAAGGGATGAAGAAGGGGGTGGTGATCAATATCGACTCCACGGTGCAGGCGATCCAGCGTGCGCTGGAGGAGGCCGAGCTGATGGCGGATTGCAAGATTACCAGCGTGTTCACCGGTATCGCGGGCAGCCATATCAAGAGCCTCAACTCGCATGGTATGGTAAAGATCAAGGATGCCGAAGTGACGCAGGCCGACGTTGAACGGGTGATCGAAACGGCGCGCGCCATCGCGCTGCCGTCCGACCAGCAGATCCTGCACATCCTGACGCAGGAATTCATCATCGACGGCCAGGAAGACGTGCGCGAACCGGCTGGCATGAGCGGCATGAAACTTGAAGTGCGGGTGCATATCGTAACCGGTGCGGTTTCTGCCGCCCAGAATATTGTCAAGTGCGTGAAACGCTGCGGTCTGGAAGTCAGTGATCTGGTTCTGCAACCGCTGGCATCCAGCGTGGCTGTGTTGACGGAAGACGAGAAGGAACTGGGTGTGTGCCTGGTTGATATCGGTGGCGGCACGACCGATATCGCCGTGTTCAAACAGGGAGCGATTCGCCATACCGCAGTGGTCCCTATTGCGGGCGACCAGGTCACCAACGATGTCGCGGTTGCTTTCCGCACACCGACGGCCTCGGCGGAGGACATCAAGATCAAGCACGGCTGCGCGTTGCGCCAGCTGGCCGATCCTAGGGAGATTGTCGAAGTGCCGGGGGTGGACGGGCGTGATGCGCGCCAGCTCTCGGTGCAGACGCTGGCCGAGGTGATTGAGCCGCGCGTGGTCGAGCTGTATGAATTTGTGCTGAACGAGCTGCGCCGCAGCGGCATGGAGGAAATGATTGCCTCCGGCATCGTCATCACCGGCGGCAGCAGCCTGATGCGCGGGATGGTGGAGTTGGGTGAGGAAATCTTCCATATGCCAGTGCGTTTGGGCATGCCGCGCTATGTGGGTGGACTGTCGGAGGTGGTGGGTAACCCGCGCTATGCTACCGGTGTGGGTTTGGTGCTGATGGGCCAGCAGCAGGTCGAACAGCACATTCAGGGGCAATTGGAATCGAATTCGTTCGAGCGGGTGTGGGACAAGATGAGAAGTTGGTTTCAGGGGAATTTTTAACAAATCCCCGCAACATCCTTGTTTTTTTAGTGGGTGTGGCGGGAATGGGTTTTCGGGTCGATTCAAGATAGACAACAAGGAGGGAATAAACGATGTTCGAAATTATGGAAAGCAAGTCTCAGGAGGCCGTCATCAAGGTGATCGGCGTGGGCGGATGCGGCGGCAATGCGGTTGAGCACATGATTGACATGGGGGTGCAAGGGGTTGAGTTCATCGCAGCCAACACCGACATGCAGGTGCTCAAGAAGAGCCGCGCAAATATCCAACTGCAGCTCGGTGCTGACTTGACCAGGGGGTTGGGTGCCGGCGGCCGGCCGGAGATCGGGCGTGATGCTGCCATGGAAGATCGTGAACGCATTGCTGAAATCATCGATGGTGCCGATATGCTGTTCATCACGGCCGGCATGGGTGGCGGCACGGGCACCGGCGCCGCGCCGGTGGTGGCTGAAGTGGCGAAGGAACTGGGCATCCTGACGGTCGCTGTCATCACCAAGCCATTTGCCTTCGAGAACAAGCGCATGAAGCTGGCCGAGGATGGCGTGGCGGAGCTTTCCCGCCATGTCGATTCGTTGCTGGTGGTGCCCAACGAAAAGCTGATGCAGGTGCTGGGTGACAAGGTGCCGTTTATGGAAGCGTTTCGCGCAGCCAATGGCGTATTGCACAACGCCGTTTCCGGCATCGCCGAGGTCATCAACGGCGTTGGCATGATCAATGTAGACTTTGCCGACGTACGGACCGTTATGGCTGAAAATGGCATGGCCATGATGGGTTCCGCAGCTGCTGCCGGGGAGGATCGCGCGCGGGTGGCTGCCGAGCAGGCTGTCAACAGCCCGTTCCTGGAAAACGTCAACCTGGCCGGCGCGCGCGGCGTTCTCGTCAACATCACGGCCAGCGAGGATTCATTCAGCATGGGTGAATTCTACGAGGTGATGAATACCATCAAGTCCTTCTGCGCCGAGGATGCATCGGTGTATATCGGGCAGGTGTTCGACCCCCTGATGGGCGACGAACTGCGCATCACCCTGGTGGCTACCGGACTTAACGCCGGTGCGTCGCAGAAGCAGCGGCCAGTGCTGGTTGCCACCAATCCCATGGTGGGGCAGCGCACTGGGACCTATGACGCACTGGTCGCATCGGGCGTAATCGTGGATGAGGGCGTGCCTTCCGTGTTCACGGGCAATCGCCGCACCCAGGTCGAGGCTATGCGGGGTACTGGAATGGAGGAATATGACATTCCGGCTTTCCTGCGCAAACAGGTGGATTGAACCGCAAGCCTCACGGGCGGAATGAGATTCGTGATATCATTTACCTTGTTGGATATCAAGGAGTTATCGGGTGCTTAAACAGCGAACGCTGAAAAATGTGATCCATGCCACCGGCGTGGGTTTGCATACCGGGGACAAGGTGGCGATCACCTTGCGTCCGGCTGCGCCCGATAGCGGAATCGTGTTTCGCCGCGTAGACCTCGATCCCCCGGTGGAAATCAAGGCATTGCCACACCATGTAAGGGATACCCGGCTTTCCTCTACGCTGGAGGTCGATGGTGTGCGTGTCGCCACGGTTGAGCACCTGATGTCGGCGCTGGCCGGCCTGGGGGTCGATAATGTTTACGTCGATCTCAGCGCATCCGAAGTGCCGATTCTCGATGGCAGCGCCGGCCCGTTTGTGTTCTTGCTGCAGTCCGCAGGCATTGTGGAGCAACCGGCGCTCAAGAAATTCATCCGCATCAAGAGGCCGGTCGAAGTGCGCGACGGCGACAAGTGGGTGAGGTTCGAGCCTTATCATGGCTTCAAGGTCGAGTTCGCCATCGATTTTGATCACCCGGTGATCGAGCATACCGGGAAATCCGTCAGCATTGATTTTGCCAACGATTCCTACATCAGGGAAATCAGCCGCGCACGTACCTTCGGCTTCATGCATGAAGTCGAAGCGTTGCGCAATATGGGGCTGGCGCGCGGCGGCAGTCTGGATAATGCCGTGGTGCTGGACGAATACCGCATCCTCAACAGCGACGGTCTGCGCTATGAAGACGAGTTCGTCAAGCACAAGGTGCTGGATGCCATCGGCGACCTTTACATCATCGGTCATCCGTTGATTGGCGCCTTCAGCGCCTACAAGTCCGGTCACGCCCTCAACAACAAGCTGTTGCGGGCTTTGCTGGAGGATGCTCAGGCTTGGGAGTTCACCACATTCGAGCATGCGGAAGAAGCGCCTGGCGCCTTCATCCGGTTGCTGGCACAACCTGCCTGATCGATCGGGAGGCAGGCCGTGCTTGTGCTCCGTTTCCTGCTGTTTTTCGGGCTGATCTCCGTTACCGTCTCGCTCGGCGTCTTCTTGCTCACGCGCGACAGGCGCTATCTGCGATTTTCCTGGCAGCTATTCAAATTTGCCGGGTTGCTGATCCTGGTGGTTGGAGTGGTCATCCTCATGGGCAGGGTCATTTTGTTCTAGGCATGGCTGGTTGATGGTTGTACTATTGCCGCAGCCTGGTCGGCAGTCGTTCGAGTGGTGTATGCGGTTCCTTCGTTTTTTTTCTGTCATCGTATGTCTGTTCTGCAGCCCGGTATCGGCTGACAGTTCCCAGGATTCCTTTGTCGCAGCGCGCGACGCCTATAAGGCAAAGAACGAAGCGGTACTCGCCAATGCATACGCCCGTTTGCAGCTGGAAGGATATTCTCTCGTCCCTTATGTGGATTACTGGCGGTTTCTGTTGCGCTTCGAGGATGCCAGTAACACCGAGGTAAGGGATTTCCTCGACCGCTATGCCGAGCTTCCTTTTTCCGACCGTGTCCGTGCCGAGTGGCTGAAAAAACTGGGCAAGCGTCAGGAGTGGCAGACTTTTTTCGAAGAATATCCCCGCTTGACGAGTGAAGATGTGGCTGTCAGTTGTTATGCGCTGACTGGTCGGGCCATGCAGGGGGATGAAGGCGCGCTCGCGCAGGCAATGCCGCTGTGGCTGACCGCCACCGATCAACCCGCCAATTGCGATGCGTTGTATGACCGCATGGCCAAAGGCGGCGTGCTGGCTGCCGACGATATCTGGGCGCGCGTTCGCCTGGCGCTGGAGCAGGGCAAGATTTCGGTGGCCAAGTCGGCATTGCAGCGGCTGCCCCAATTCGATGCCGCAAGTCTGAAACTATTGGACAAGGCCTATGAGAATTCGCAGCGTGTGCTGGAGAAAAAGCTCTTTTCTGCCAAAACGCGCCTGGGACGGGAGCTGAATCTGTACGCGCTGGGGCAGGTTGCGCGTAGCCAGCCGGAACTGGCGCTGGATTTGTGGCAGGGAATGAAGGCCAGCTACAGCCCGGAGCAGCAGCGCTATCTGTGGGCGCGCATGGCGCTGCATGCAGCGCGTCGGCACGATCCACGAGCGCTGGATTGGTTCGGTGACGCCGAAGATACCCCGCTCGACAAAGAGCAAATGGCCTGGAAGGCCCGGGCCGCATTGCGTGACAGGCAGTGGGACGCCCTGCTCAAGACCATCACCAGCATGCCGTCGGACATACAGGAAGAACCAGCCTGGCGCTACTGGCAAGGCCGGGCACTCAAGGAAAAGGGACAGACCGTCGCAGCCAATGCCCTGCTGCTGCCGTTGTCGCGTGACCGCACCTATTACGGCCTGCTGGCGGAGGAGGAGCTGGGCGATGTCATCGGCGCCCCGCCCAATTCCTACAAAGCGAGCGAGGAGCAGGTGCGCGCGGTGGAAGGTCTGCCCGGTATCCAGCGCGCCCTGGAACTGTTCCGGCTGGATATGCGCTGGGAAGCCCGCAACGAGTGGATATGGGCAACGCGCAGCTTTGACGACACCCAGCTGATCGCCGCTGCCGAACTCGCCTTCCGTCAGGAGCAATACGACGTTGCCATCAACACGGCTGACAAAACGGCTCTGACGCATGACTTTGCGCTGCGCTATCCAACCCCCTATCGCGACAAGATGCGAACTTACGCACGTGAAAACGGGCTGGACGAAGCCTGGGTGTACGGGCTTATCCGCCAGGAAAGCCGCTTCATCAGCTATGCCAAATCGGGAGTGGGCGCTTCCGGCCTGATGCAGGTGATGCCGGCTACCGCGAAATGGATCGCCAAGCGCATAGGGCTGAGTGATTACCAGCAGGGCATGATCAACCAGGTTGACACCAATATCCAGTTTGGTACGCATTATCTGCGCTATACACTGGATCAGGCAGGTGGACAGGCAGTGGTGGCGACGGCGGCCTACAATGCCGGGCCAAGCCGGGCACGGCGGTGGATCGCCGCGAAGCCGATGGAAGGGGCGATTTACGCCGAAACCATCCCGTTCAGCGAAACCCGGAACTATGTGCAGAAAGTGACGGGCAACGCCTACTTCTACGCGCATCAGCTAGGTACCAAGGTGCAGACATTGAAGCAGCGGCTTGGACTGATTACTGGCGGGGCGGTGGTGCCCGGCGAAGCAGATTAGCAAGGACAATAGGAAGATTTATGCAGATCAGGAATGTTGTGGTGCTGGGAGGATCAGGGTTCGTCGGCAGCCATGTCGTGCATCGGCTCACTGCGGCAGGCTATCAGATCAAGGTGCTGACGCGTCGCCGCGAGGGTGCCAAGCACCTGCTCTTGCTGCCCAATGTGCAGGTGGAGGAGTGCGACGTGTTTTTCGAGGCGGCGCTGCACCGGGCGCTCGGCGGCTGCGATGCCGTCATTAACCTGATCGGCATCCTGCACGAGTCCGGGAGCGCGACTTTCGCCAAAGTGCATGCCGATTTGCCGCGTCGCGTTGCAGCGGCCTGTCGTGCCGTGGGTGTGCCACGGCTGCTGCACATGAGCGCGCTGCATGCCGGCAAGATTGCCCCCAGTGCCTATTTGCGCTCCAAATGGGCGGGCGAGTCCGGGCTGTCGCAGGCCGGCGGCGGCGAGGTTGCGGTTACCATATTCCGCCCTTCGGTGATTTTCGGGCGCGGCGACAGCTTTTTCAGCATGTTTGCCGGTCTGGCCCGCACGCTGCCGGTACTGTTGCTGGCCAGGCCAGAAGCCAGGTTCCAGCCGGTATTCGTGGAAGACGTGGCGCATGCGTTCGTTTCCAGCCTGCCGAGTGCTGCAACTTTCGGCCAGGCCTACAACCTGTGCGGCCCCAGAACCTATACCCTGCGGCAGATGGTGCGCTATGTCATCGCGACCCTGGGCATCCGGTGTCGCGTCATCGGCCTCGGCGACTGGCTATCCTATCTTCAGGCGTGGGTGCTGGAACTGCTTCCGGGCAAGTTGATGACGCGCGACAACTACTATTCGATGCAGGTGGACAGCGTGTGCGATTGCGCTTTCCCCGCCGTATTTGGCATCCAGCCCACGCCTGTTGAGGCCGTGGTGCCGGATTATCTGGCTGACGATACGCCACGCAGCGCCTACCTGCGCTTTCGCAGTCACGCAGGACGTTGATGCAGATCTATTCAGTTGGCGGAGCAGTGCGCGACGAACTGCTGGGCCTAGCCGTGCAGGATCATGATTTTGTCGTGGTCGGCGCCACCCCGCAGCAGATGGCGGCGCTTGGCTACCGTCCGGTCGGCAAGGATTTTCCGGTATTCCTGCACCCCGTAACGCAGGAGGAGTATGCGCTCGCTCGCACCGAACGCAAGACCGCAAAAGGCTACAGGGGATTTCAGGTGCGGGCCTCGCCGGAAGTCACCCTGGATCAGGATTTGGCGCGCCGCGACCTTACCATCAACGCCATTGCCAGGGATGGCCAGGGCGCGCTGATCGATCCCCATGGCGGCGTTGCCGATCTCAGGAACGGCATTCTGCGCCACGTCAGCCCCGCTTTCGTCGAAGATCCGGTGCGAATCCTGCGGGTGGCGCGTTTTGCCGCACGCTTTCCCGGCTTCGTCATCGCCGATGAAACGCTCGCCCTGATGGGCGAGATGGTGGAAAGTGGCGAAGTCGATGCGCTGGTGGCGGAGCGCGTCTGGCAGGAGCTGGCCAAGGGGCTGATGGAAGCCAGGCCTTCACGCATGTTCGGGGTGCTGCGCGATTGTGGCGCCCTGCGCAAGATCATGCCCGAACTGGATCGCCTGTGGGGTGTGCCGCAGCCGCCGCAGCACCATCCGGAAATCGACACCGGCGTGCATGTCATGCTGGTGGTGGATTATGCGGCAGCGCAAAACTACCCGTTGCCTGTGCGCTTTGCGGCGCTAACACACGATCTTGGCAAGGGCACCACACCGGCTGAAATTTTGCCACGCCATATCGGCCACGAGCAGCGCAGCGTGACGCTGGTCAGGGCATTATGCAAACGCTTGCGTGTACCCAATGATTGCCGGGATCTGGCCGTGATCGTCGCCGGTTTCCATGGAAAGGCGTGTCGCGTGCTGGAAATGCGGCCAGAAACCGTAATGCATCTGCTGCAGGATACTGATGCTCTAAGGCAGCCGCAGCGCTTCGAGGCTTTTTTGCAGGCCTGCGAAAGCGACGCGCGTGGCCGGACAGGATTTGAGAGCGCGCCCTATCCTCAGGCTGATCATCTTCGTTGTGCGCTGTTGGCTGCGCTGTCGGTCGATGCGGGGGGTATTGCCCGCCAGCATGACGCGCCCGAAAAAATCCGTCAGGCGGTGTTCTCGGCCCGGGCAAAGGCTGTGGCGGAGGGGTTGCAAATGCGGCAGGATGTGTCGTTGGATGGCGGAAGCCGCTGACTCGTCGATTGGCGAATAGGTTCGACACCAATCGAACTTGTCCTTGTTTATCGATTCAACGTTAGCCTGCAGAAAAATGCTCAACTATCTCGCTCTATTACTAGCTGCCTTGTGTCTGTTTCTAGTGGTTCCATTGACTGCCTACGCGTTTGTGTTAAGCGCTCGGGATATTTTTGCAACAAAATTTAAGAACGCCTTGGCCTGCATTGGAACCTGTGCTCTCTGGTTGGCACTTTATTGCGCGGCAGCGTGGCGTGTCCTGCCATGTGACGGCAATAGCTGCGTATTTCCGTTTCAGCCGGTAGACAGCTTTGGCTATGCAGCATGTCTTGCTATTGGCTTGGCGCTACTAAAGTCCTTCGTCAAGCAGGCACGTAAACAGCGACCTGCAAACTCGTAAAAAGCCAGTTCAATGCAAGCACTGTTGCCGTTATCAGAAGGCGGGGTCATGCTTTCAGAGATTGTCCCGAGCGAGGGGCGGCAAGCCGACCTGTTCCAGTCAGTTGCGCGGGAAGGTCAGGCAACCTGATGACGGTCATGGATCAAATCAACCACATCACGGGCAGACAGACTCTCAAGGTTGCGTCTGAAGGTTATCGCCAATCTTGGAAGATGAAGCAAGGTAATAGAGTCCAGCCTACACTACGAATTGGAAAGAGTTACCTGTGGCATTCTAGCGGTGTTTCATGCCAGCAGCCGAGGCTAGATGGTTTCAGTCTTACTGGTCGCTGCTACGGTGGATAGACAAGCCCCCCGCATTGAGGAAATGCGGTTACAAAATGGCTACAATTATACAAAATGGCCATAAATGAAAACGGCCTGCATCTCTGCAAGCCGTTTGAATACTGGTGGGGTGGGTGGGGGTCGAACCCACGGCCAACGGATTAAAAGTCCGCTGCTCTACCACTGAGCTACCACCCCGCGAAGGGGCGCAATTATGCTTTAAAGCCCCTGCCGCGTCAACGCGAAGTTAGCGCAGGCCCGGGAAGCGCCCCTGCATGGCGCGCATCATCTTGCTCATGCCGCCTTTGGAAAACATTTTCATCATTTTCTGCATTTCTTCGAACTGTTTAAGCAGACGGTTGACTTCCTGTACCTGAACGCCGGCGCCGGCGGAGATGCGGCGTTTGCGCGCGGCCTTGATCAGTTCCGGCTTGCGGCGTTCCAGTGGCGTCATGGCGTTGATGATGCCTTCGATGCGGCGCATGGCCTTGTCGCTGGTAGCGCTGTCCATGTTGCCGGCCATGCTGGCCATCTGTGCCGGCATTTTGTCCATCAGGGCGCCGACGCCGCCCATTTTGCGCATCTGCTGCATTTGCGACTTGAAGTCTTCCAGGTCGAAGCTCTTGCCGGATTTGACCTTGTCGGCCAGTTTCCTGGCTTCGTCGATATCGACATTCTTTTGCGCCTGTTCGATCAGCGATAGTACGTCGCCCATGCCAAGGATGCGCGAGGCCATGCGTTCCGGGTGAAAGGGTTCGAGACCGTCGATTTTTTCGCTGATACCGACGTATTTGATCGGGCAGCCGGTGATCTGGCGCACGGAGAGGGCCGCGCCGCCACGTGCATCGCCATCCAGCTTGGTCAGCACTACCCCGGTCAGCGGCAAGGTCTCGTTGAAGGCGCGGGCGGTGTTGACGGCGTCCTGCCCCTGCATCGCGTCGACCACGAACAGCGTTTCGATGGGGTTGAGCAGGGCGTGCAGCTGCTTGATCTCGGCCATCATGGCTTCATCGATCGCCAGGCGGCCGGCAGTATCGAAGATCATCACGTCATGGAAATGCCGGCGCGCATAATCAAGCGCGTTGCGGGCGATGTCATCCGGCTTCTGGCCAGCGTGGGAATCGAAGCATTCGATTTCCAGCTGTGCGGCGAGCGTCTTCAGCTGCTCGATGGCGGCGGGACGGTAGATGTCGGCGCTGACCAGTAGCACTTTCTTCTTTTGTTCCTTGAGCAGGCGCGCCAGCTTGGCAGAAGTGGTGGTCTTGCCCGAGCCTTGCAGGCCGGACATCAGGATAATCGCCGGCGGCACGGCCGCCAGGTTGAGCGCAGCGGTGCCGCCACCCATCAGTTTGGTCAGTTCTTCGTGCACCACCTGGATGACAGCCTGACCCGGCGTCAGGCTTTGCATAACTTCACGGCCCTGGGCGCGCTCCTTGACGTGGGCAATGAAATCCTTGACCACGGGTAGCGCGACGTCGGCCTCTAGTAGCGCCATGCGCACTTCGCGCATCGCATCCTGGATGTTCTCTTCGGTCAGGCGGGCCTGACCGCGCAGACTCTTGATGACGCCCGCAAGGCGCCCAGTTAGATTGTCGAACATTCTGTATGTTATATTTGGGAAAACTTTAATTTTACCGGAACCATGCCAGACTTTCTGCCTTATCTTGCCGCCGCGTTGTTATATATTCTGGTCGCTTTCGTACAGTGGCATCAGAATAAATTTGACAGCGTTCGACATGAACGCCTGGCTGTGGCTGCCGGTCTCGCGCTTCATGGCTGGTTGCTGGTGCATGGTTTGTTTGTAAGCGGCGGCATCAATCTCAGTTTAGTCAACGCGCTATCTGCAATTCTCTGGCTGACGGTGTTGATTTATTGGCTGGCGAGCCTGCGTTATGACTTGCGCGCCTTACAGGCGTTCGTTCTCCCACCTGCCGCGCTGGCCGTATTGATACAGATGTTGGCGCCCCAAGGCCACTTGCTGCCTTATACCGGCAATGTGCTGTTTGAAGTGCATCTGGTGATTGCGCTACTCGCATACAGTCTGTTCACCTTTGCCGCGCTGCATGCGGGCCTGATGGCGTTTGCCGAACGCAGCCTGCACAACAGGAAGCCTTTGATCCGGCTGCCGGATTTTCCACCTATCATGCCCATGGAGCGACTGCTGTTCCAGATCATCGGCATCGGGTTCGTATTGCTGACACTCACTCTGATAAGCGGGATATTCTTTACCGAGCAGTTGTTTCATCAGGCGCTCAAGTTCAACCACAAGACCGTGTTCTCTATCGCTTCGTGGCTGATCTTCGGGGCGCTGCTGCTTGGACGCTACATCCAGGGCTGGCGCGGCCGTGTTGCCGTGCGCTGGACACTTTCAGGTTTTGGCGTACTGCTGCTGGCTTATGTGGGCAGCAAGTTCGTGCTGGAAGTGATACTCGGTCGTTAGCGCAGGCTGATGATTGGCCAGCCTTGCTTCTCGGCATGGGCGCGAAGCGTAGGATCCGGCGTAACGGCCACTGGATGGTCGACCAGCTTCATCAACGGCAAATCGTTGTGCGAGTCGCTGTAGAACCAGCTGGCCTCGAAGCTTTGCAGGGTTTCGCCGCGTGATTCCAGCCATTGCAGCAGGCGCGTGATCTTGCCTTCCTTGAAGCTCGGCACGCCGGAGACGCACCCGGTAAACTGCCCGTCCAATTCTTCCGGCATGGTGGCGATCAGGTGGTCGATGCCGAACTCTTTGGCAATGGGGGCGGTCACAAAACTGTTGGTGGCGGTGATGACGACCAGTAGGTCGCCGTTGGTGCGATGTTTCTCCACCAGGGCGCGCGCCTTGTCGGTCATCATCGGGCGGATGATCTGTTCCATGTAAAGCGCGTGCCAGGCATTGAGCTGTGCCCGTGGATGGGTCGACAGTGGCGTGAGCTGGAACTCGAGAAAGGCGTGGATATCGAGCGTGCCTTGCTTGTAATCTTCGTAGAACTGGGCGTTGCGCGCGAGGTGCAGTTCCTCGTCGAGTACGCCCAGGCTGATCAGGAAGCGCCCCCACTCGAAATCGCTGTCGCCTGCCAGCAGGGTGTTGTCCAGGTCGAAAAGTGCCAGTTGCAAGGTCTTCTCCAGCATTCCAAAAAGTCATAAAGTTTAACCGAAAACCTGTGAAGGATGCCGTGAGATGAATTTTCCCGATCAGTTGCTGCCGGGTTCCGTTCTGTGGGCAACCGACATGCTGGCGGGGGCGTTGCTCATTTATGTGGCCTGGTCGGCGCCGTGGAGGCGATTGATCCGTGCGGAAGTGCTCAATGTCTGGCTGGGGATGTGTGTCGGGCTGATGCTGCTATGGAGCATCAAGACCGGAATCAGGCCGGGGCTCAATTTCCATCTGTTGGGGGCCACGCTACTGACCTTGATGTTCGGTGCGCGGCAGGCCATGGTTTGCTTGGCCGTGGTGGTGGTGGGCGTCACCCTGGCAGGCGCGGCGGGCTGGAGCGCTTTGGGTGTCAACTGGCTACTTACCGGCGTTCTGCCGGTCACGTTGAGTTATCTGCTGTATGCGATTGTCGACCGCAAGCTCCCCAACCATTTGTTCGTGTACATCTTTGTTAATGCTTTCATCGGCGCGGGGCTGGCGGTTTTTCTGACCGGCCTGGTGACGACTCTGTTACTGGTGCTGTGTGGTGTGTATGCGAGCGAGTACCTGTTCGAATACTATCTGCCTTATTTCATCCTGATGGGCTGGTCAGAGGCTATGCTCACCGGCATGGCGGTCACGCTGATGACTGCCTTCCGGCCGGCCTGGTTGAGTACGTTCAGTGACGTGCGCTACTTGAAAACAAAAGCTACACGCGGCGATTGAACGGCAGTACCAGCAGGACGCTGGCAAGGATGATCCCCAACGCGACCAGATCCTGTGTTCCCACATGTTCATGCGCCAGCCAGGTGCCGAGGAGCATCGCGACCACGGGGTTGACGAAGGCATAGCTGGTAGCGAGTGCCGGGCGCACGGTTCTCAACAGATAAAGGTAAGCGCTGTAGGCGATGAACGAGCCGAACATCACCAGATAAGCCAGGGACAGCAAAGCCTTGTCGCTCGGAGCGCCTGCCATGCGCTCGCCCGAAGCTGCACTCATCACCAGCAATACGATACCAGCGCAGATCATCTGCGTCGCGCTCGCCATGGCGCCTTGCGGCATCGGCAAATGTCGTCCCCACATCGAGCCGAATGCCCAGGCCATCGCCGCGACCAGCAACACCACTGCGCCCAGCGGGCTGGCTTGCAGGCTACTACTCATATTGAGGAGGAGTACGCCCAGCATGCCGAGCATGTTGCCCAGCATTTCGGTACGTTTCGGCTTTTGTCCCCACAATCCTGCAAATGCCACCGCCCACAACGGCACAGTCCCGATCACCATAGCCGCCGTGCCGGTCGCCACCCATTGCTGCGCATACGCCACGCCGCCGTTGCCGACCGAAAGCAATAGGGTGCCGACGATGGCTGCCCCGCCCCATTGCGGCAGGGTGGGATTGGAGGCGCCACGCCAGCGCAGCAGAGCATATAGCAGGCCGCCCGCGAACAGAAAGCGCAGCGCCGCCATCAGAAAAGGCGGAAAGCTCTCGATGGCGAATTTCATGCCGAGGAAAGTCGATCCCCAGATCAGATATAGCGCCAGCAATGCAAGCGGAATCAAAAGCCGCTGTCTTGAATTCATGTTCTTCCCAAAAACAAAAAAGGCCGCGCGATGGCGGCCTTAAATCCATGCCATGTGCCTTTATACCTGCGGGTGCGCGCGTTCCAGCTTGGAATGCAACTTGTTCAAGGCGTTCAGATACGCCTTGGCCGAAGCAATGACAATGTCGGTATCCGCCCCCTGGCCGTTGACGATGCGCCCGCCCTTGGACAGGCGCACGGTGACTTCACCCTGGGCATCGGTGCCGGTGGTGATGTTGTTCACCGAATACAGCAGCAATTCGGCACCGCTTTGCGCCATGACTTCGATGGCCTTGAACGAGGCATCGACCGGCCCGCCGCCATCGGCTTCCGCGCTGTCTTCTGCGCCGTTATCCAGCACGGTGACAGTGGCGTGCGGCGTTTCGCCGGTTTCGGAACAGACGTGCAGATAGACCAGCTTATAGTTCTCCGATGCCTCGCTGATGAACTCGTCGCTTACCAATGCCTGCAAATCTTCGTCGAAAATTTCCGACTTTTTGTCGGCCAAATCCTTGAAACGTGCGAAGGTGGCATTCAGCGTGTCCTCACTATCCAGCTCGATGCCAAGTTCCTTCAAGCGCGTGCGGAACGCGTTGCGCCCGGAGAGCTTGCCCAAGGTGAGTTTGTTGGCGTTCCAGCCCACGTCTTCCGCCCGCATGATTTCGTAGGTCTCGCGGTGCTTGAGCACGCCGTCCTGATGGATGCCGGATTCATGGGCGAACGCGTTCGCGCCAACGATGGCCTTGTTGGGCTGCACTGGGTAGCCGGTAATACTGGAAACCAGCTTCGAGGTCGGCACGATCTGCGTGGTGTCGATGCGGCTGTCGCAGTCGAACACATCCTTGCGTGTCTTGACCGCCATCACGACCTCTTCCAGCGAGGCATTGCCGGCACGCTCGCCCAGGCCGTTGATGGTGCACTCCACCTGGCGCGCACCGTTCATCACGGCGGCGAGCGAGTTGGCAACGGCCATGCCGAGATCGTTATGGCAGTGGGTCGACCACACCACCTTGTTGGCGTTAGGCACGCGGGCGAGCAATTCCTTGAAGCGTTCGCCCCACAAGGCCGGGATGGAATAACCCACGGTGTCCGGCACGTTGATGGTGGTAGCGCCGGCCTGGATCACTGCGTCGAACACGCGCACCAGGAAGTCGATTTCGGAACGCACGGCGTCTTCGGCCGAGAATTCAACGTCATTGGTGTATTCCTTCGCCCACTTGACCGCCTGCACTGCACGTTCGACTACCTGGTCGGGTGTCATGCGCAGCTTGTTTTCCATATGGATCGGGCTGGTCGCGATGAAGGTGTGGATACGGCCCGATTTTGCGGGCTTGATTGCCTCGCCGGCACGGCGCACGTCGTTCTCGCTGGCCCGTGCCAGCGAACACACGGTCGAATCCTTGATGATTTCCGCGATGGCGCGAATCGCCTCGAAGTCACCGGGGCTGGCGGCGGCGAAACCCGCCTCGATGACATCCACGCCCAGCTTTTCCAACTGGCGCGCGATGCGGATCTTCTCTTCCCTGGTCATCGCCGCGCCGGGGCTCTGCTCGCCGTCGCGCAAGGTGGTGTCGAATATGATTAACTTGTCCTGCATGGTGGTACTCCATTCTGCTTGAGGCACGGCCTCATAAATCTGTCACACGCACGGTATAGGATTGTACCGTGCGAACCTTGAATCTGATTGTGGGGGTAGAGTGATTAGCGCGCGAAGCGCAGCAGCAGGCCTGCCAGCAGGAGGCCGAAATGCGGGAGAGACAACGTATTGTAGCGATTGAAAAACATGGCCAAGACTATAAAAGTTTTTGCGCGGTGGCGCAAGTACGCATGGGTATTTCAGCCAAATCAAGGCATTAAAGGACATAATTGTTTCCCTGAAATGCCGTATTTGTGTAAAAATACTTTAGTTTATGTAATCGAATTTTAATGAAATGGGGTGTGTTATGAACAAGAACAAATTGAAATACGGCACGATCGGCCTCGCGGCACTTCTGCTCGCACCGCTGGCACACGCTGAAATCGCAGTTCCGATTGAAGGTCTCGATGTCAATATTGTTGGTATCGCCGTTGGTTCTGTGCCGGATTATTGGGGCTCTTCGAAAAATGAAGGTGCGTTTGGCCCGTATGCCCGCTATCAATTCGAAGGTTCGCAGCGCTACGTCCAGCTATTGGGTCCGGAACTAACGGTCAACCTGCTCAACGACTCCAACTGGCGTCTCGGCCCGCTGCTCAGGTATCGCTCTGCGCGCGACAACGATGTGGAAGACAATATCGTCAAACAGATGGATGAAGTTGATGATGCGATTGAAGGCGGCGTTTTCCTCACATACAAGCTCCCGTTGAGCGACGTGCCACTGCATCAGGTGACTTTCAGCGGCGATGTTGAAAGTGGCAAGAACGGAACCGAAGGGCATCTGAAAGTTAATTACTTCCAGCCGTTCAGCAAGACGATTATCGGCAATATCGGCTTGGGCATGACTTACGGCAACGATGAGTTCATGGAAAACTATTTTGGCGTCACCAGCCAGCATGACATCAACCTTTATCCCAGCCTCGGCGGCAAAGCCTACGACGCATCCAGTGGCGTGGTCGGATGGAACATCCCGTTCGGCGTATCTGCATTCCTGACGCCGGAATGGCTGCTGTCGGTGGGCGGTCGTTACGAGCGTCTGGTGAGCGACGCCAAGGACAGCCCGGTGGTTGACCAGCGTGGTGATGCCAACCAGTGGATCGGCGGCGTGGGCATCGCTTACGTGTTCAAGTAACAGGATCTACGCCCGGAAGCCATATCAGTGGCTATCTGGGTAAGTGTGATGTTTTTGACCAAGGGCTTGCATCTTAACTGATGCAAGCCCTTTGTTTTTCAATCTCGGGGGCTGAACAGGAAAATTGCTTCCGGGGTGCCAATATTTTATGGAATGTGCATAAACTTGTAATTGTTCAAGGTTGCCAAGGTCGGACGCGGGAGAAACGAAGATGAAAAAGGCGAAGAATATGAAGCCCCCCGGTACTGGAAAGTACGAGCAGCTACTTGCGATCTGCCACAAATTGAGTCCGGTGCCGACGGCAGTGGCGCACCCCTGCGAAGAGACTGCCTTGTCCGGCGCTATCGAGGCAGCGCAGGCTGGGTTGATCGTGCCTATCCTGGTCGGGCCGGCGGACAAAATCGCGACAATAGCCCGCCGTCTCAAGCTTGACCTCAAACCGTTCAGGATAGTGGATGTGCCGCACAGCCACGCCGCCGCCGAAAAAGCCGTGGAACTGGTGCGCAACGGAGAGGCGGAGATCCTGATGAAAGGCAGTCTGCATTCGGACGAGTTTCTGGGAGCGATTCTGGCGCGCGCCACGGGGCTGCGCACCGAGCGGCGGTTGAGCCACGTTTTCATCATGGATGTGCCGAGCTATCACAAGGTTTTTATGATCACCGATGCTGCCATCAACATTACGCCCGGCCTGGACGAGAAGGCGGACATCCTGCAGAACGCCATCGACCTCGCCATCGTGCTTGGGGTGAAGAAGCCCAAGGTTGCCATCCTGTCCGCGGTGGAAACGGTGACGACGAAGATCCCTTCCACTATCGATGCCGCGGCCTTGTGCAAGATGGCCGAGCGTGGGCAGATTCGCGGTGGTTTGCTCGACGGCCCGCTCGCGTTTGACAACGCTATCAGCAAGGAGGCGGCCAAGGCCAAGGGCATCATCTCGCCGGTGGCGGGCGATGCGGATATCCTGCTGGTACCGGATCTCGAAGCCGGCAACATGCTTGCCAAGCAGCTCAGTTTTCTTGCCAACGCTGATAGCGCCGGACTGGTGCTGGGCGCGCGCGTGCCAGTAGTACTCACCAGCCGTGCCGATTCGGTGCATGCCCGGCTGGCGAGCGCCGCCGTGGCCATGTGCCTGGCGCATGCGCGCAGGGATCGCACAGGAAAATCTAAATGAGTACAAAATTTATCCTGGTCATCAACGCCGGTTCATCGAGCCTCAAGTTTTCGTTATTCAGTCTTGGTGCAGCCGGTGCACTCGACCCTGTCGTGCGCGGGCAGGTGGATGGCATCGGTACCAGGCCGCGTTTGACGGCGCAGGATGGCGCGGGCAGCAAACTGGTCGCGCGTGATTTCGCGGTCGGCGAGGTGCGCGAAGCCAGGGATGCGCTGCGTCTGGCCGGGGCGTGGCTGCGCGAGTATATCGATGGCGGGGAGGTGATTGCCGTCGGTCATCGTGTGGTGCATGGCGGTGCTGACTATGCGCAGCCGGTGCTGGTCGATGCAGAGGTGGATGCCCGGATCGAACAGCTGATCCCGCTAGCCCCTTTGCATCAGCCGCATAATCTGGCGGCAATCCGCGCCGTACGTGAGTGGCAGCCGCAGACACCGCAGGTGGCCTGCTTCGATACTGCCTTTCACCGCAAGCATCCGCAGTTCGCCGATCTTTTCGCCTTGCCGTGGAAATATTACGAGGCCGGAGTGCGGCGTTACGGTTTCCATGGGCTGTCTTACGAATACATCGCTGAAGCCTTGGCGCAGCTCGCACCGGAAATTGCGCATGGCCGCGTGGTCGTGGCGCATCTTGGCAGCGGCGCGAGCCTGTGTGCCCTCGATGCGGGCAGGAGCATGGACAGCACCATGGGCTTCTCTGCGCTCGACGGTATTCCGATGGGCACGCGCCCCGGTTCGGTCGACCCCGGCGTGCTGCTTTATTTGGTCCAGCGCGGAATGACTGCCGGTGAACTGGAGCATCTGTTGTACAAGGAATCCGGGTTGCTCGGGCTATCCGGGATCAGCAACGACATGCGCATATTGCTGGAAAGTACGGAGCCGCGTGCCAAGCTGGCGGTGGATTATTTTGTCTATCGCGTTGCCAGGGATATAGGCGCTTTGGCTGCGGTGCTGGGCGGGCTGGACGGGCTGGTATTCACGGCTGGCATCGGTGAAAACTCTCCCGAGATTCGCGCCCGCATCATGCGAGCCTGTGGATGGCTCGGCGTAGTGCCCGATGCCGAAGCCAACCTGCACGGCGGGCCATGCATCTCGGCAGTGGGCAGTGAAGTTTCAGCCTGGGTGGTGCCGACGAACGAAGAGCTGATGATCGCCCGTCATACGCTGGCGCTGGTGACAGGCCGTGGAGAAAAAAATGATATCTGACTGGATCCCGCTGCTGCGGGATTTGCGTCATTACCATAAGGCATGGTTATCGCGCGACGTGATCGCCGGCCTGTCGGTGGCGGCGGTGCAGGTCCCCACAGCGATGGCCTATGCGGATATGGCCGGGCTTCCGCTGCAGGTCGGCCTGTATGCCAGCATGCTGCCGGTGTTGGTGTATGCGCTGTTCAGTTCTTCACGCCAGCTGGTGGTGGGGCCGGACGCAGCGACCTGTGCCATGATTGCGGCGCTCCTGATGCCAATCGCTCAAGGCGACCCAATATACTACTTGCAGCTCATGGCCGGCCTTACCATCACTACCGGCCTGCTCATGGTGATAGGCGGTTTCACACATCTTGGCTTCTTCGTCAACTTCTTCAGCCGCCCCGTTTTGGTTGGCTATCTTAACGGCATCGCCCTGAGCATCATCGCGGGTCAGCTGGGCAAGATACTAGCTATCCCCGTGGAAAATCGCGACTTTGGACCTTCCTTACTGGAACTGGGCGAAAACCTGGAAAGGACCCATCTGTTGAGCTTGGCGATGGGAGTGCTCACTCTGGTGTTGCTGGTGCTGATCAGTCGCCGCGCGCCGCGCGCGCCGGCATCGTTGATCGCGCTTGCCATCGCGGCGGTGATGGTTTTTCTGTTCGGCTTGGAGAAGGATGGTGTAAGCCTGGTCGGCGCCGTGCCTTCCAGCCTGCCTGCGTTCGCATTGCCGGGATTGGGTTATCACGGGGTACAGTACATTTTTATGGATGCGGTGGCATTGTTGCTGGTGAGTTTTACCAGCGGCATGCTGACGGCACGCAGTTTCGCCACGCGCAATGGCTATGTCATCAATGCGGATCAGGAAATGCGCGCCATGGGATTCGCCAACCTGGCTTCCGGGCTTTTTGGCGGATTCGCCATTACTGGCGCGGATTCGCGCACTGCTGTAAACAATGCTGCCGGCGGCAAGACCCAATTGGTCTCAGTGTTTGCCGCGCTGGCCACCGCTTGCGTGGTAATTTTTCTGACGGCTCCGTTGGGCTATCTACCCATTACCGCACTGGGCGCGGTGCTGATCTTTTCCGCTTGGGGATTGCTCGATATTGCCACTTGGAAATGGCTGTTCGGCGTCAGTCGTTTCGAGTTCTGGCTGTCGCTGCTGACCACGGTGGGAGTCCTCACCATCGGCGTGCTGCCTGGGGTGGTGCTGGCCATTTTGCTGGCGCTGATCCTTGTACTGAAAAAAATCTACCTACCGCAGGATGCTGTTCTTGGGATAGTGGAGGGGCTGGACGGTTATAACGACACCACCTTATATCCATATGCCAAAACTATCCCGGGCATCATCATTTACCGTTTCGAGGGACCGCTGCTGTTTTTCAATGCCGACCTGTTCAAGTCGCGGATCCGTGAATTGGTTGAGAATTCCGAGCCGCTGCCGCATTCTTTGATATTGTCGCTGGAGGCGGTTTCGCAACTGGACGTGACCGGTATTGAGGCGCTGTACGAGGTGCAAGATGAACTTAAAAGCAAGGGCGTTCAATTGCTGCTTGCACGCCCCAAGCGCTACATGCGCGAGTATGCACAAAGCACCCATGCTGAAGAGCGCTTGGTCATGGAAAACATATTTCCTTCTATTCGCGCGGCCGTGGAATCCGCATTGGGGCGTGAACAGGCCGGGCAGGCGGATCAGCCTGAAAAATCCGCGGACAATGGGTCTTGAAGTTGCATAACATTCCGGCGGTTGGGAGAGTAGAATAAAACTTAAGTTTGGTTAAGATCAAATGGCAAAGGAGATAAAAATGGCAAAAAAGAAATCCAAAAAATCCGAGGTGGTTGCGGAAGTTGTAGAGGCCTCTCCGGAATCTCAGAAGCGGCCCAAGCTCAGTAACAAGGAGTATGAGAAGGAGCTGAACAAGTTGCAGGTAGAGTTGTGTTACCTGCAGGATTGGGTGGTAAAGACCGGGCAGCGTTTCATTATAATATTCGAGGGGCGCGATGCCGCCGGCAAGGGCGGTACCATCAAGGCGATCACCGAGAGGGTCAGCCCGCGTGTCTTCAAGGTAGTGGCACTGCCGGCACCTTCCGACCGCGAGAAGACGCAGTTGTACATTCAGCGCTATATGGCGCATTTCCCGGCAGGGGGTGAAATCGTCATCTTCGATCGAAGCTGGTACAACCGCGCCGGGGTGGAGCATGTGATGGGTTTTTGCACTGAAGCACAGCACAAGCGCTTCCTGCAACTTTGTCCGCCATTCGAGAGAGTCTTTATCGAGAATGGCTTGAACATAATCAAATTCTGGATGGAAGTCAGCGATACGGAACAGGAACGGCGTTTCAAGGCGCGCATCGACGACCCTTTGCGCCAATGGAAGCTCTCCGCCATGGATCTACCCTCGCGCGAACGCTGGTACGACTACTCCCGTGCACGCGACCAGATGCTGGAAGCCACCGACACGGATGTTTCACCGTGGCATATCGTGCGCTCCGACAACAAGAAGCAAGCGCGCCTGAATACGATTGCGCATCTGCTTGAGCTCATTCCTTACGAGCGTGTACCGAGGAAGAAAGTCAAGCTGCCCAAGCGCTCGATGAAGAACGCCTACGACGACGAAACTCCGATGGCCAACCGTCGCTGGATACCGGAACGTTACTGATTCTTTCAAGTTCCGCCAACTGACATGCTGAAGCTATTCCAGTCTATCTTTGGCAGCGAGAAAGCCCAGCAAGGCTATCTGGAGTCGCTGATCGAGATGGCAATCGAACGGGCCGTGGATGGAACCGATCCCCGGCTCAGGGCATTGCCCGGATACCGGAAGCGCCTGCGTGTCCCGGTCATCCATGCCATCGATCATGTGATTGCTTTGGTTGACGCTCTTCCGCCGCCGCTGTCGGCCGGGCGCAATAGCTATGCCGCAGAACCGCGCTTTTCCACTTTGTTCGCCTCTGCCGACCACATGCTGGAAGTATTCAGTCATGACACCGCCCTGGCGGGTTTTCTGGGCAGCCAGGACTCTGTCGCCGAGCGTGTCACCGCGCTATTGCTGGCTGAGCGCGTGGAGAAGAATATTCTGGGCATGGATATTGTGGGAGGCGCCGTGCGGCGCGATGTGGCGCAGGTTGCGGTGAGCTTTAGCGGCCATCGTCTCGTGGATCCCATGTCCGACGAAGATGCGATGCGTCGTTTGCTCAAGCGCCGCGCTTTCGATCACCTCCTGACTCTGGCGCTGACGCGCATTATCGAGAAGCGCGAGGAGCGTGCGGATCTGGTGCGACAGCGCGATCTGCTGCGGCGAAAGCTGGATGCTCTGGAACGGAGCGGCTGGAGTTTCGATGAAGTTGAAGCGGCTGGTCGACCCGAAGCATCTGACCTGGCTGCTGAACTGGAGGAAATCGAAGGCCAGTTCAAGGCCATGGGCGCAGAGACCAGCCTGCTGGATGCGCATCTGGATATTGTGGCCAGTCTGCTTGGTACGGCGGAGCAGCAGCTTTGGGGCGAGACCCTATTCATCAGGCTGGATCGCATGAATATCAAGCGTGATGCACAGGACGAATCGGCAAGGAACATTGAGCTGCAGGAGTTGCACAATGCGCAGGGGCGTCGCCTTGTGATGCTGCTGGTTTCAGTGGCACCCGGAGAACTGCCGAAACGAGAAGATTTGCATACTCTGGCGCAACGCTATCTGGCTTGAGCCCTTTTTGTAACGATGCTTGTCAGTGTTGTCCGCCTCATTTAGGATGACTCGACATGATCAAGCAAACCATCCTCAATACAAACCACCACCTGCTCCATGCCAGGATGGTGGAGTTTTGCGGATGGGAAATGCCGCTGCACTACGGCTCGCAGATCGAGGAGCACCATGCCGTGCGCGGCGACTGCGGCATGTTCGATATTTCGCACATGTGTGCCGTGGATGTGACGGGGCTCGATGCCAGGGCATTTCTGCTGCGTTTGCTGGCCAACAATGTCGCCAGGCTGCACCAGCCAGGCAGGGCGCTTTATAGCTGTATGCTGAACGAAGACGGCGGCGTGCTGGACGACCTGATCCTCTACTATCTGGACGACAGGCGCTACCGGATGGTCGTCAATGCCTGTACTACGGATCAAGATCTGGCCTGGATGGGCGCACGCCTTACCGAGTGGGCGCTGGATGTCGCGCTTGCTCCCCGCCACGATCTGGCGATGCTGGCGGTACAGGGCCCCCATGCGCGGGAGCAAGTGTGGCAGGTGCTACCTGAAGTACAGGCTGCCACGGCCGGGCTTGCCCCGTTTTCTTGCGCCGAGACGGAGACTTTGTTCGTTGCCCGCACCGGCTACACTGGCGAGGACGGTTTCGAAATCAGCCTGCCTACCGCTCGTGTGCAGGCTGTCTGGCAGGCACTGCTGGGTGCGGGTGTCAGGCCTTGCGGGCTTGGCGCGCGCGATACTCTGCGGCTGGAGGCCGGCATGAATCTGTACGGCCAGGATATGGATGAAAATGTGTCGCCGCTGGATGCCAGTCTGGCATGGACCGTGGATTTGTCGGACGAACGGGATTTCGTCGGCAGGGCCGCGCTGCTCGCTCGGCCGCGGCAATGCCAACTGCTCGGCTTGGTCTTACGCACTCCTGGTGTTCTGCGGGCCGGCCAGGGAGTTCGTACTGCGCATGGGGCAGGAGTGATCACCAGCGGCACCTTTTCTCCGACCATGCACCGTGCGATTGCCTTTGCACGCCTGCCGCTGCAGGTTGCCGTTGGTGAGGAGGTGCAGGTGGCGATTCGCGACCAATATTCTGCTGCAACCGTCGTCAAGCCGCCATTCGTGCGTGGCGGAAAAATACTGATCAATCTTAGTTAATAAAAGGAACATGCCATGTCAGACATTCCCGGCCAGTTGAGATATACCAAAAACCACGAGTGGGTTCGCCTGGAGGTGGATGGATCGGCCACGGTGGGCATTACCGACCATGCGCAGGAGCTGCTCGGTGACATCGTGTTCATCGAGCTGCCGGAGACCGGCAAGCATGTCGCTGGCGGTACTGAGGTGGCGGTGGTGGAATCGGTCAAGGCTGCGGCCGATGTTTATGCGCCGCTGTCCGGTGTTGTCACTGAGGTCAACCAGGCGGCCGCCGATGCCCCGGAAAGCGTCAACGAAACGCCCTATGATGCCTGGCTGTTCAGGATGTCACCGGATAATGCGGCCGACTTTGGTGCGCTGGCGGACGCCGTTGCGTATCGGCAGATGCTGGGCGACTGACGCATTTTCATGCCCTTCATTCCGCACACCCCGGAAGATGTGTCGGCGATGCTCGATGCCATCGGTGTGGGCGGCATCGACAACCTGTTCGATGAAATCCCTGCAGGTCTGCTGAACGGCAGTCTGCCAAATGTGCCTGAGGCGCTGAACGAAATGCAGGTTGCGCGCCTGATGACCGAGCGCGCCGAGGCGGATGGCCGCTACCTCAGTTTTCTTGGCGCGGGCGCCTACGAGCATCACATTCCGGCGGCAGTGTGGCAGCTGGCCACCCGCGGCGAGTTCTACACCTCCTATACGCCCTACCAGGCAGAGGCCAGTCAGGGCACGCTGCAGCTTGTTTACGAGTGGCAGAGCATGATGGCCTCGCTCACCGGCATGGATGTTTCCAATGCCAGCCTGTACGACGGCGCCACCGCCTTTGCCGAGGCGGTGCTGATGGCGGTGCGGGCGAACAGAAATGAAGCGCATCGGGTTCTGGTGCCATCGAGCCTGCACCCGCATTATCGGGCGACCCTGAAAACCATCGTCGGTCAGCACGGCATTGCCGTCGTGGAAATTCCTTTCGACACAGAGAGCGGCCGCATCGACCGGGATGCGCTGGAGGCGGCTGCTGCCGAGCCCTTCGCCGCGCTGGCGATCGCGCAGCCCAATTTTTTCGGCGTGCTGGAAGAGCCGGATGCGTTGACCGACTGGGCGCATGGCAAGAATGCGCTGGTCATCGGTGTTTCCAACCCTATGGCGCTTGCGCTGGTTAAGCCTGCCGGCGAGTGGGGCAGCGCTGGGGCCGACCTCGCCTGCGGCGACGCCCAGCCGTTCGGCATCCCGCTTTCAGGCGGCGGCCCTTACCTCGGCTATCTGTGCTGTAAGCAGGCGCTGGTGCGGCAGATGCCTGGGCGCATTGTCGGCGCCACCACCGATCTCGACGGCCGGCCCGGCTACACGCTTACGCTGCAGGCGCGTGAGCAGCATATCCGCCGTGCCAAGGCCACCTCCAACATCTGTACCAACCAGGGGCTGATGGTGACTGCGTCTGCCATCCACCTTTCCCTGCTCGGCCTCAAGGGGCTGGAGAGCGCCGCTGCGGCCAGTCATGCTGGTTGTCGCAAGCTGTTGGAGAAGCTGATCGCCATTCCCGGCGTCGAACCTGTTTTTGCGTCGCCGTTCTTCCATGAGGCGGTTATCCGTCTGCCCGTGCCCGTGGCAGGCGTGCTGGAAAAGCTGCTGCAACAGAAGATGCTCGGGGGGCTGGATATTGTCCCTTATTATCCCGAGTTGGGCCACGCGCTGCTGGTGTGCGTCACCGAAACCAAGACCAGCGACAATCTTGACCAGTTTTCCGACGCGCTGGCGAACGCCATTAAAGAATCGCCATGCTGATCTTCGAGCATTCCCAACCGGGCCGCAGCAATGCCTCCCAGCAATTTCATGGAGGGAGCGCCTCTGCCATACCGGCGCAACTGCGGCGGCAGTCGAAGCCGCTGCTGCCGGAGGTTTCCGAACTGGACGCGGTGCGCCACTATACGCGGCTGTCGCAGCGCAATTTCTGCATCGACACCCACTTCTATCCGCTTGGCTCCTGCACCATGAAGTACAACCCGCGGGTATCCAATGCCTTGGCCATGCTGCCCGGGTTTCTCGACCGCCACCCGCTGGCACCGGACTCAACCGGACAGGGCTTGCTTGCCTGTCTGCATCAATTGCAGGAGATGCTGGCGGACGTGACCGGCATGGCCGAGGTCAGCCTGACGCCGATGGCGGGCGCGCAGGGCGAATTCGCCGGCATCGCCATGATTCGTGCATATCACCGGGCCAGAGGCGACACGGCACGTACCACCATTATCGTTCCGGATGCCGCTCACGGCACCAATCCGGCTACCGCCACCATGTGCGGCTACACGGTGGTGGAGATTCCCACTGACAGCAATGGAGACGTGGACCTGGCGGCGTTGCAGGCCGTCTGCGGCCCTCATGTCGCGGGGCTGATGCTGACCAACCCCTCCACGCTCGGAGTGTTCGAGCGCAGGATAGGCGAAATTGCAGAAATTGTGCATAAGGCGGGCGGCCTGCTGTACTACGACGGCGCCAATCTCAATGCGATCCTCGGCCGGGTGAAGCCGGCTGACATGGGCTTCGACGTTATCCACCTCAACCTGCACAAGACCTTTTCCACCCCCCACGGCGGCGGCGGTCCGGGCGTGGGGGCGGTGGGCGCGTCGCAGAGGCTTGCCCCCTTTCTGCCGCTGCCGCTGGCGGGGGAAGAGCAGGGCAGTTACCGCTGGCTGGCAGAGGCGCAGCGCCCGCAGTCCATCGGCCGCCTCTCCGCCTTCATGGGCAATACCGGCGTGCTGTTGCGCGCCTATGTGTACATGCGTCTGCTGGGCAAGTCCGGCATGCGCCGCGTCAGCGAGTATGCGACCTTGAATGCCAACTACCTGATGGCAGAACTGCAGAAGGCCGGGTTCGAGCTTGCCTATCCAGCGCGCCGGGCCAGCCACGAGTTCGTGGTCACGCTAAAGAAGCTCAAGGAAGAAACCGGCGTCAGCGCCATGGACGTAGCCAAGCGCCTGCTGGACAAGGGTTTCCACGCACCTACTGCCTATTTCCCCTTGCTGGTGCCGGAATGCCTGTTGATTGAGCCCACCGAAACCGAGTCGAAGCAAACGCTGGATGCCTTTGTCGTGGCCATGAAGGAAATACTGGATGAAGCGCATGCCACGCCGGAACTGGTAAAGGGTGCCCCATATAGCTTGCCTGTCCGCCGCCTGGATGATGTGAAGGCGGCGCGCGAACCGGACCTGGTCTGGAAGAAAAAAGGCTGACCGGTCAGGTTCAGGAGATTCCTCAGCACTCGGCTTGCCGGAACGTTACCTTCAGGCAATGCTCGACTTAAGGTAATGATCTGCTAGCAGGGCCGCGAACAGTAGCGTCAGGTACAGAATCGAGTATCTAAAAGTTCGGCGCGCAAGGTCATCGCTGTACTTACGATACAGGCCGATGGCATAAGCCATGAAAATAGAATCTAGCACAACGGCTGCCGCCAGGTAGATCAGGCCGCTCATGCCGCTGCCGTAGGGCATGAGCGTTACCGCTACCAGAATCACGGTATAGAGCAGGATGTGCAGGCGCGTGAATTCCTCTCCGTGCGTCACCGGCAGCATGGGCAGGCCGGATTTGGCGTACTCGATGCGGCGGTATAGCGCCAGCGCCCAGAAGTGGGGCGGCGTCCAGGCAAAAATGATGAGGAACAGGATCAGCGCTTCCGGTGAAACCACGTTGGTGACTGCCGCCCAGCCCAGTACCGGCGGCATGGCGCCGGAAGCGCCTCCGATGACGATGTTGAGCGGCGTGGCCGGCTTCAGGAATATGGTATAGATCACGGCATAGCCGACGAAGGTGGCAAAGGTGAGCCACATGGTGAGCGGGTTGACGTAGTAGTACAGGATGGCGAGTCCGAGCGCACCCACAAGCGTGGCGAAGATGGCGGTCTGCGTGGAAGTGACTTGGCCGGTTGGCAGCGGACGGGCACGGGTGCGTGCCATGACCGCATCGATTTTCTGCTCGATCAGGCAATTGAACGCTGCAGCGGCGCCGGAAGCCAGAGCAATGCCGATGGTTGCGGTCAGCAGCAAATCCAGCGGCGGTATGCCAGGGGAGGCCAGAAACATGCCGATCATCGCGGTGAACACAATCAGCGCCGTCACCCGTGGTTTGCACATCAGGAAAAAACTTTGCAAGCTCACACTCATACGTTGCAGTCTGATTGCCATGATCGAATTCATAGATTAAACATCTCCCTCGACACTCCTGTCGTTTTTGAGTTTAACACTGCCAATGCAATTGGCAATGGCAGTTCGCACCCCCGGGGTGATCGGCAGTTCCGCCGTCATCAGCACCGGCTGATCGAACAACCGCATCATCACCCCGCCCACGAATAGGTCAGCAGGCGCATCAGATCCTTGCGCAGGCCCTTTGCCTGATAACCCTGCGGGTAACGCATCATGACGTTGCCGAGCGGGTCAACCAGGTAGACATCGCCTGTTTGCGCAGCCGAACCGAACTGCCCGGCCAGTTGCTGCGCTCCAGTCCCAGCCAGTATGGCCAGATCCGGATATTGCTGCTGGACACTGGCCAGATTGCCATCCTCGCCCACGGACGCGATCAGCAGCACGCGCTGCACCCGGCTGATTTCCTTGTTGAGCGAAGCGTGGACCTGACGCAAGTCATGCAATTGCGCAGCGCAATCCGCATCGCATCCATGCTGGCCGATATACACTAGGCTCCACTTGTCTTTCCATTGCGCCACGCCAAAGCTTTTTCCTTGCAGGGTTTGCAGTTCAAGCAACTGTAGGGGCTGTGGCGGGGAAATCAGTTGGCCATGGCTGGTGCCGCCCGGCTGCCACTCAAGCTGATACATGGCGGCTACGATCAGCAACGGCAGGGCGAACAGAGCCACCAGCAGCAACAGCATGCGGCGGCCAAGCTGCTTTTCCTCGCCTTTGTTCGTTTCTGGCACCGACTCACGCATTATTTTTTCCTGAGATTGACCACAATATAAATCACCACAAACGCCAGTGCAAAGCCAAACCATTGATAAGCATAGCCAACATTCATTTCAATGCGTTCGGCCGGTTTAGGCCAATTCCTAACAAACCCTCCGGCGCCGCTCGCGGCATCGAGACGGATCACGAACGGCTGCACGGCGAAGGGAACCGATGCCGCATAGCGTTTCATGTCCATGTTCTGCCATACCGCTTGCCACTTTCCGCCTTGGGGAGCCGATCCCAGAGAGAAATACTTTTCCGGCGGCAGCCAGACTGTTCCTTCCACTTCCAGCACGCCGGCCGGGGTTTCAATTTGTGGCAAGCTGGCACGGTCTGCCGGCGCCACGACCCAGCCACGGTTGACGAGAATGCTCTCCCCGTTTTCAAGTTGCAATGGCGTCATCACGTGGTAGCCGGCAAGGTCTTGTTCCACCTGGTTGTCCAGCAGGATCTGGTAGCGTGTATCGTAGCTGCCCTTCACCTTTACTCGGCGGTAACGCCATGCTTCCAGATCGGTGATCTTGTCGGGCAGTGCCACGGGTGCTTCCTGCAGGCGTCGGTCAAGTTGGGCCTGCAAGACCTGCTTTGCCTCAGCCTTGTGCTGCTGCCACAGCCCCAGCTTGATGCAAACCACCACGGCCAGCAACATGGCCAGTGTAGGCAGCAAACCCGGGCGAAAACGGTATTTCACCAGGATTGCTTTATGCGAGGCGTATCCGCATAATCAAGCCAACTGTTCAGGGCGGAGTCCATCATGCTGGTCAAATCTCTCATCATTGTCATGTTGCTGCTGATCGTCGGCAGCTTGTTTTCTGCCCTGTTTTATCTCATCAAGGACAAGGGGGAGGGGGAGCGCACCGCCAAAGCGCTGACGGTGCGCATCTCCCTGTCCATCGGGCTGTTCCTGCTACTAATGCTGGGGTACTACACCGGTATCATCGGTCACCCGCATCCCTAAGTCTTTCCCGTATAAAAAAAGCGATGCCAGACTTGGCATCGCTTTTTTGTTTTAGCCGCTTATAGCCAGTATACCAGCACGAACAGCAGCAGCCAGACTACGTCGACGAAGTGCCAGTACCAGGCTACCCCTTCAAAGCCGAAGTGGTGCTCGGGCGTGAAATGGCCTTTCAAGCAACGCAACAGGATCACAATCAGCATGATTGTACCGAGCGTGACATGGAATCCATGGAACCCCGTCAGCATGAAAAAGGTCGCACCATAAGCACCGGTGCCCAGCGTCAACCCCATCTCGGTGTAGGCATGATGGTATTCGTAGGCTTGAAAGCCAAGGAAGGTGATGCCCAGTGCCACTGTAAGGAACAGTCCGAGCACCAGTTGCTTCCGGTTATTTTTCAGCAGGCCCCAATGCGCCCAGGTTACGGTCGCGCCGGAAGTCAGCAGGATGAGCGTATTGATCGCCGGTATTCCCCATGCGCCCATCGGGGTAAATTGCGGCACCTTGTATTCAGTGCCGAGTACCACGCCGCCCGGGCCGGCCGATGGCCATGCGCCGAGGAAGTCCTTGTACATGGTGAAGTTCGGGTCGAATGCGGCCAGTTCTGGCACCGAGATGACGCGCATATAGAACAGCGCGCCGAAGAATGCGGCAAAAAACGCCACTTCGGAAGCGATGAAGACGATCATGCCAACCCGGAAGGAGCGATCCTCCCACTTCTTGTACATGCCGCCCTCGCTCTCGTCGATTATTCTGCCAAACCAGCCGAACAGAACGTACAGGACGAATAGAAAGCCCAGGACCATCATCCAAGAACCGGGAGCATAGTTGTTGATGTCGAAAATGAATCCTGACGTCAACAGCAGCAGTCCAGTGGAAAGAATGAACGGATACAGGCTCGGGTTGGGCACATAATAGTGTTGTGCTTCGGTCGCCATACTCAACTCCCCTTCAGGTTTTATACTTGTAATCGCCGTTCCGCGTCAGCAAAACGACACTCCCTAATTCGCCGTCTGATTCACGGCATTGTAAAACGCGTACGACAAGGTCACGGTGCGCACGTCTTTCGGCAGATCGGGGCTGACATAAAAGCGCAGCGGCATTTCCTTGCTTTCTCCCGGCTTCAGTTCCTGGCGCTGAAAGCAGAAGCACTCGATCTTCTTGAAATACTGCGTGGCCTTGCTAGGGCTCACGCTTGGCACCGCTTGTCCGACAACTGTCTGGTTCGTGACGTTTTTTGCAACATAAAGTGCTATTTCGATCTGGCCGGGATGCACTTTCATACTGTATTGCTTGGGGTGAAAGTTCCACGCCAGACCTGGCATCACACTGCTGGTAAATTCCACCGTTACCCAACGTGAATCATCCACTTTCATGGATTTCTGCACTTCTACTGGCAAGTCTTCAGTCTTGCCATTCAGGCCAGTAAGGTTGCAAAAAACGTTATACAACGGAACCAGCGCGAATGCGAACAGCACTGCACCCGCCACGACCCACAACAGTTTAAACGCCAGCCGCCTGTTGGCTGCAGGTGTTACCTGCTCACTGCTCAAGGCTGCAACACCACGAACATGGCCACTAAATACCAGATCAGCACTATCATGCCAATCACCAGCCCTATGCGCAAACTGCTACGACGTTTTTCCAGACTGGTTTGATCCATCATTTTCCTAATGTCGGGCTCGGAAAATTCCCGAGCCCGTAACTGCTCAAATCAAGATTACTTGACCACCGGCTGCTCGGTGAAACTGTGATAGGGCGGTGGCGATGGTAGCGTCCACTCCAGACCTTCCGCGCCTTCCCACACCTTGCCGCTCGCCTTTTCGCCCCCCCGCACGCATTTGACGATGTTGTACACGAAGATCAGTTGTGATAGCCCGAGAATAAATGCCCCGATAGAGGAGATCATGTTGAACTCGGAAAACTGCAGCGCATAGTCCGGGATTCTGCGCGGCATGCCAGCCAACCCCAGGAAGAATTGCGGGATGAAGGTTACGTTGAAGGCGATCGCGGTCAGCCAGAAATGTAGTTTGCCCAGCGTCTCGTTGTACATGTGGCCGGTCATCTTGGGCAGCCAGTAATACACGCCGGCCATGATGCCCATAATGCCGCCGGCGAACAGGGTGTAATGGAAGTGCGCCACCACGAAGTAGGAGTGGTGGTACTGCGCATCCGCCGCCACGTCTGCCAGCACTAGGCCGGTGAGGCCGCCGATACCGAACAGGATAATCCAGCCGGTGGTGAAGAGCATGGGCGTTTCAAAGCTCATCGAACCCTTCCACATATTGGCGATCCAGCAGAAGAACAGCACTGCCAGCGGTAGCGAAATCGACATGGTGCTGTACATGAAGTAAAGCAGTGCCGGAACCGGCAAGCCTACGGTCAGGAAGTGATGCGCCCATACGACCACAGAGAGGATGCCGATCGCCCAGAACGAGTACACCTGTGCCTTGTAGCCATAGACCGGCTTGCGCGAGAAAGCCGAAATAATGTGCGGAATGAAGCCCCACACCGGCAACAGCAGGATATACACTTCGGGGTGGCCGAAGAACCAGAACAGATGCTGGAACAGGATGGGGTCACCTCCACCGGCGGCATCAAAGAAATGGGTGCCGAAATGGCGGTCGGTCAGCAGCATGGTCACCGCCCCGGCCAGCACCGGGATGGTGGCGATCAGCAGGAAGGCGGTGATCAGCCAGCCCCAGGCGAACAGCGGCAGTTTCATCATGGTCATGCCAGGTGCGCGCATGTTGAAGATGGTGACAATGATGTTGATGGAACCCATCACCGAAGAAATCCCCAGCAAGTGCACTGCAAAAATCGCGAAGTCGACGCCGATGCCGCCCTGCACCGAGAGCGGCGCATAGAACGTCCAGCCGGTCGCAATCGCGCCATCGCCAATGCCGAACAAGGCCAGCGTGAACGGCAGCGTCAGCAGGATCGCCGCTGGCGGCAACAGCCAGAAGCCCCAGTTGTTTAGGCGGGGAAGCGCCATGTCTGGCGCGCCGATCTGCAACGGTAGCATCCAGTTGGCGAAGCCGGTGGCCGCAGGCATGAGCGCGGCGAAAATCATCACCAGCGCATGCACTCCGATCAGCTGGTTGAAAAATTCTGGCCGTATCAGTTGCAGGCCGGGCTGGAATAGCTCGGCACGTACCGCCAGGATCATGGCGCCGCCGACCAGGAACATGATCAGCGAGAAGGTCAGGTACATCGTGCCGATGTCCTTGTGGTTAGTGGTGGTCAACCAGCGCATGATCCCATAAGGATGGTCATGCTGGTGATCGTCGTGATGTGCCGCAGCTGCTGTTGACATTGTCACTCTCCTCAATACTAAATTAGCGCAGGGCCTTGATCTGGGCGGGCTGCACCAGATCACCCATGTTGTTGCCGAAAGAATTACGCTCATAGGTTACGACGGCGGCAATATCGACATCGTTCAGCGTGCCTTTCCAGGCCGGCATCACCCTGATGCCGTTGAAAACACGATCCACATGACTATCCTTCATCAGTTTCCCATCGGCATCGAAATTTGGCGCGTTAACGATCTTGCTGCCAGCCAATCCAGGGAACGCCGGGGGCAGGCCCTGGCCTTCGGCCTGATGGCAGACCGCGCAATTCTTGGCATACACTTCCTTGCCATGAGCCATCAGTTCATCCTTGCTCCATTCCTTGTCGGCTCCGGCGGAAGCGGTTGCTAATTCCTGCTTCTTCGCCGCTACCCAAGCCTTGTATTCCTCTTCCGGAACTGCCTTGACCACTACTGGCATGAATCCATGCCCCTTGCCGCATAGCTCCTTGCACTGTCCGCGATAGGTGCCGGGCTCCTCGATTTTGGCCCAGGTCTCACGCAGGAAGCCAGGGATGGCATCGCGCGCCGAGCCGAATGCCGGCACCCACCAGGTGTGGATCACATCATTCGACGTCAGCAGGATGCGTACCTTTTTGTCCACCGGCAACACCAGTTCGTTATCCACTTCCAGTAGATAGTTTTCACCTTTGGCTGCCTTGTTCTGTATTTGATCCTCGGGCGTGGTCAGGTTGCTTACAAATTTGATGCCCTGAGCATCGCCGTCCATGTATTCGTATTGCCAGCGCCATTGCGAGCCAGTGACCTTGACCACCATTTCAGCATCGTTCCTGGTGTCTTCCATCATGATCACGCTGTGATAGGCGGGGATTCCCATCAGGATGAAGTCAATGTAGAGCAGGATGGCGAATGGCACCAGCGTCCAGATGACCTGGGCCTTGGTGCTGGGGCCGGTAAAAGTGGCTGCCTTGTAACCCTTACTCTTTCGGTGGTTGATGATCGAATAGATCATGATGCCCAGTACCACAACGAAGATCACCATGATGATGACCATGAACTTGTTGTGTACGTGGAGCGTATCAGCCGCCATCGGCGTGACGGGTTTGGGGAAATTCCATGAATACTCGGCATGTGCGGCCAGCGACCACAGCGCGAACATCAGGCCCAGCCCGACCTTTTTTATCAGTTTTAATGCCATTCTCGCTCCCCAAGTATTTTTATGTTACTCACCGTTGGTAAACGGCACCGGTCCGCTTTTGTAATTGTTGGGCAAGAGCCAGGCGCTGCTCGTTATTCATGTATCGCCCGACTTCCACTTCCCTGCCATGCGAACGTAGCCACAAACGCTGCTCACCGCCCGGAACTTCACGCAACACCACCTGCGCCCAGTAGCGGTGGAAGACTACCTGATTCGAATTTTTATAACTGTGCTGCTCGATGGCTACCTGGTCGCCGTCGATGGTAATGCTTTCATAATCACCTGCATTACGGTAGATGAAATAAAAGGCATACGCTAGCGCTAGCAACTCCAGGCCGGCAAATGGAAAAACCAGCCAGGCACCAGCCAAACCAAAACCAACAGCGACAGAAAGAGGAAGAATTGCGAGGGCCGCCACGACTCTCACCATCCCCTTGGGGGAGAGTGAGCAATTTGGTCGCGCAACAACCTTGTAATCCACAACCGATGCTGCCATCAACCCCCCCTCCGGCACACTGCTTGTATTACATGAAGCCTGTCAAAAAAGCTGCGACAAGATGTCACAGTCGTCGCAAATTAGCATAAAGATTTTGGGATGACAAGCCAACTTTATGGATGAAAAACAGGACATTGGTATCATTGATATCTTGTTGCGCAAGTTGGGGAGTTTTTGAATGGGTCTGGTTACCAGTTAATTGTTGGATCTTGTTGACGGTTTTTGCAAAGGTCACGCAAGGATTGTTTGAAGATCGCTCGCAAGGGCGAGGTGAAGCAGATGATTGGTGGACCGGAGGAGGATCGAACTCCCGACCTTCGCATTGCGAACGCGACGCTCTCCCAGCTGAGCTACCGGCCCATGACGAATGAATTATACTTGAAACCATTTTTGAAAAAAGCTGTGGATTTCCAATGAACAACCTACTGAAAAATGCTCTTT
>Ga0316616_100000021_pt1 | contig 40154 bp, 33 predicted proteins | sample OWC_Aug_M1_C1_D1_FD_207660 | JGI IMG/M metagenome (GOLD analysis project Ga0316616, IMG submission 207660) | Wetland soil microbial communities from Old Woman Creek delta, Ohio, United States - OWC_Aug_M1_C1_D1_B | ecosystem: Environmental > Terrestrial > Soil > Wetlands | place: USA: Ohio... | reverse complement strand
TAAAGTTCCACAATGGCATCAACGTAGGCGGCGACCAGCGCGTCATCACCGCCACTCACAGAAGGGATCAGCCAGCCGGTCTTGCCCGACACCACGGCTTCGCGCACGCCTCCGACATCCGGCGCAATCACGGGCAGGCTGTATCCCATCGCCTCCAGCACAATATTCGGCAATCCATCATAGGCGCTGGTATAGAGAAAAGCATCAAAGGTCTCGGGTTTCAGTGAATCAAAATTATCGAACGGACCCAGATACTCCAAGCCTTTGGTCGCAATAAACGCCTGCACCCAACCATCTGCCTCACTTGCCCCGGCTGCGAAGAATTTCAGTCGGGGCATGATGTGACATGCCGCCTGAACAATACGCGGAAGAAGTTCGGGGCGCTTTTCACGGCAGATTCGAGATGCCCACAGTATCCGAAATGCGGGGTCCATTATCTTGGCAGCCGGCCCAACTGAGCATGGTGCATACAGGCAATGCCATTTATCACGATAGACGCCAAATCTATCCAAGTCCTGTTGGACGATTCGCTGATGATCGCTCACGACCCAAACCAGACTCCCGATCTCGGTAGATAAAAAATCGAAGGCTCCTCCGACCTCTACTAACCCATTACCGAACGGAACCTTAGACTGAGAAAAACGATAGAAGATAGTTTGCAGGAGAGATCCGATTGCACCGGAAAATTTTCCGAACCATCTCAGCGCAAAGAACGAGCTTTTCAAGTGCAAACGGGTCGAAGGATGCGTTACAGCCAGAATCAGTCGCAATACCAGCAAGTCCCGTTCATGCTCACTTATTGAAGGGAACGCATTGAACACATCGAGGAATACTGAGTTGTCGGGCAAATGCTCTACCCAAGGATGCGCTTCAGCCGGCTCGCCAGTAATGACCAGGCAGCGGAAGGCCGGTAGCTGCTGCCCTAAGGCGTGGAGCATTCCGAGGATGTATTTTTCTCCACCACCCATCCCAAGAGAAGGTAGAAGGACAACATCTGTAAATGGTCCATTCCCCACAATGGCACAAGCATCCGCGTAATCATGCCCCCAATGTCGATTGGGAAAAACATTGACGTAGTATGTTGCCCCCCGGATTAATTCGATATTGATTCCAGGATCAATAGCAATCGCGGCGGCAAGCAAGGCGCAACAGAAACCATCAGAAATAATCTCTGCGACAGCATTCGCGCACCTTGCCATATCTCTAATGGCGGTGATTTCAGACACCGATTCTGTTTCTCTATCTTGAATGACACGTGCCAAGAAACCGAGTGGCGAGAACAGTGGATTATGGGGAATCTGTTGGATTGAGGCTGCATTAGCCTGCTGCAACAGACTTCCTTTACGTTGACGATAGAAGAGTATTGTTTTTGAGGCAACCCTGATTCGTATGCCGCGAGCACGAACCTCACAGTTGAAGAGCCAATCCTCGTAAGCGAAGCCACTAGTTACTCGCAGATCCTTAAAGCCAATCTCGGCAGCATCCAGCCGATTTACGAAAACGCGTGAGTTATAGGGTTGCCCATAGATAAAATCAGCGGTGGTCGTGATTGAGTCATCAAAGTATTTGGTAATCCAGCAAGCTTCGCCAAAAGGAATAACGTATTCTGAAAAAACAGCAGCCCGCGGAAACAATTCGGCCACGGCATACATCTCTGCAATACAGTTATATGAGATTAGGTCATCCGCATCGGCAGTAAAAACATACTTCCCTGATGCCGCAGCGATCCCGGAGTTTCTGGAAAGCCCCAAAGACCCATGATCAACCTCGATGTAGCGAACCGATATGAATGAATCGGTAGGTGCGCTACGGGTAACATCTCTGGTCAAATCATCCGACCGATCAAAGACGACGACCAGTTCTGAGGTGATCGAGGAGGCAGCTGCGAAAGCGGCTGCTTCGTTCAGAGACCTGATGGTCCGCCTGATGTAAACAGCTTCGCGGTGAATGTTCAGAATAACGGAAACGTCGGGACTCATCTTGAAATTATCGGAACCCAGAATATGCCCTTTTCAACACGTGAATTGAACGCGAATTACCAGACTTTGAGCTTCACTCTGTTTTCGCCTTCCAATCTATCGGCAACATGCCGGCAATTCGCTTTCATGCTGACCCCTAATTCAGTTCTGACCAACGCAAGATCCAAAGCCTCACCAACCAGAATAACGACGGTCCGGGCGCGGTCGCTGCTTGACATGGCGACAAGCATGTTATGAATGTACCGGCCGATTTCGCCCGTTGTAAGCGGGTAGAATTCCATGGTGATAAAAGCAAGATATTTTATACACATTTCGTGGATTTTCAGTCCCTGTTTGTTGAACTGGTCAGTTCAATTGCGCGCGAAAATTCCAGCCAATGGGGCTTAAATTTGACGCCTGAATTTTGCCAGGACTCGACCAATTCTGTTCCTTAACCCTGCCGGGAGCGGTAATTTTCTGCCTATTTTTTGGCTTAGAGCGAACAAGCCAACGCGCCCCTGCGAGTCGAAATATCCATGTCGAAAAAAACGAGCAATCGCTCTAAATGGCTTGGTAAGGCGCCACGAACGGCTCTGAAATATATGATTAATATTCGTCTCAGCAGCTTCCGCACGCGCCCTCAAAGCATGTAGTTCGTTACCCACGATATTGAATTGCTCGTTGAGTAGATCGAGGCGAACTTGTACGTCGTTCCGGCTTGCCTCAGCCGCTTCCGCGCGTGCCCTCAAAGAATGTGCTTCATTACCCACCACGGTGAGCTGGGCGTTGAGTGCTTCAAGACGACCATACGAATCATTTAGGCTTGCCTCAGCCGCTTCCGCACGCGCCCTTAAAGCGTCCCCATCCAGAATCGACTGATCAAGCCTCTCATCAATCGAGGGGGTTCCCTTGAAGAAGAAAGGCCATGGCGCTGGGCCATTAGCGTTTTCTGGAATTCTGCAAAGGTTCTGTGCATCGGGAATAATTGCAAGTTCCCTGGCAAATAAAGCATTCCATTGAGCACGGCGCTCAAGGTTCACTCGATGATCCGCAAGACTTGGCGCAGCCAGGAACGATTCCAGATCCTGCGTAACCTGCAGCGCCCTGGATTTTTGATCGTAGAAAGGGTTGCTGCTGCGCAACCAGCAAGGAATACCGGCAAGCTGCAGCCACAAGGCAACGTGGTAGGAGCACGAGTAACCGATCTCGCCGACAATTGGTCTGGCCAGGTGCACTTCCTTGCCACCATAAACCATTGACCCCAGCTCAATCACGCGCAGATCGGTGAACGGAAAAGCGACATCCAGTGTTTTAACCGTCTCGCGAGAATCATGGACCTCATACCGCGGATCGCGAAAGGCCTGAAACAAAGTGATGCCATCCTGCGCCCAGCGACTCGCCTTCAACTTTTGCATCTCATCGCCAAGGCCACGCGCGAGAACGTTATTCGCCGTGTAGCTCGACGCATTGATATGCATTAGCAAGCCGGAACCACGCTGAAGGGGCAGCATTTCCGTCAGATCAAGCAATGCCTCGGTGGCGTCGTCGAAAGAAAACAACGGATTAAAGCCAGCCTCGCGTAACCACTGCTGGGAGAGTTCGTCGCGCACACCGAAAAGAGTCGGCTTGAACGCCTTGATGTGCTCAAGCACGCGGGATTGATAGGGCGAAGTGATTTGCTGGCCCGAAACCAGATAGGACGCGTGCGGCGCCAAGCGGAGAAAATATTCGGTTATGCCCAGAACATAGTCACCCCACATATCGTTGAGAAATCCACCGCCATACAAATGAATGGCAGCAAGGTTCCGAATCTCGACAACAAGTTCCAGACGCGGTGAACTATCCTCAAGAATCAACGGATACTCAGCAAAAAAAACAATGGCGTCGGTGCCATAATTTTGTCTAGTCGTAGCAGGAGATTCCTTAAAGGCAATAGCGTGAGCCCCCATGACACATACCGTGGCAAAACGCTTCGACTGCTTCGCGACGTTGATGCTGTTAACAAGTTGCAAGACATCCCCGAAGTTTGCGTGCCCTGTATCGCTGCCAATGAGGGCGATCTTTTGCTGCTCGTTTAGCAAGACCTCGCGACTGGTTTCATCGGCGTAAAGGTAAATGCTGCTCACAGGACTGCCTCTTTGCATTGAGTCACCAGCCCAAACACCTCAGAAACGCGCCGCCGGAAATTCGAATCGCCATGCTGCTCCACAATCATCCTGCGTCCATTATTAGCCATTTCACGCGTCCGGTCGCAGTTGCCATAGAGCCGCCGAACAGCATCGACGTAGGCTGCGATCAGTGCTTCATCATCAACCAGATCTGGAACGAGAAACCCGGTATGGCCATCGATCACGGCTTCGGCAATCCCCCCAACGTCCGGCGCGATCACCGGTAGCCCCGCCCCCAAGGCTTCTAGAACAATGTTGGGCAGGCCATCGAAGTAACTGGTGTAGATGAAGGCATCGAAATTTTCTAGCGGTAATCCGTCAAACCCGTCGAAACTGCCTCGGTATTCAACGCCCGTCACATTGAAGATAGCCTGATTTGTGTAGTTTTCTTCAAGATGACCATAGGTTTCAATAACTAAGCCCGGATACTCTCGGAGCAGCGCAGCGGCAATCGCCGCCACCAATTCTGGTCTCTTTTGAGCCGAGACTCTTGAAGCCCAGAGCAGGCGCTGGCCGGACGATCGCATCAAAACTGGCGTATTGCGCGAAGAGCACTTCGCATAAATGACCTGGTACTTGCTTGAAGTCCCCAATCGGGCAAAATCGCTTGCGACTATGCTGTGACAATCGCTAATCAATAGGTCGATGTTGGTTAACTGGCGGCGCATAAAGCTTATCCCGTTAGGCCCGTATACACGCTTGCCGCGCCACGTATAAACATAATCACAGAATCGGTAATAGATCACCTTGAAGTGCGATGAAAAAACGGGCCCATAGAGGTCTAGCAAGCGATGAGCAAATGGACTGTTCTTGATGTGCAACCGGGCGCCTTGCTCACCAACGGCAAGTAGCGCCCGTGCCACCATTGAGTCCCGGCCCGCATCATCGAGCATTGGGAAGGCATTGAACACATCAATAAAGACAGCGCCCTTCGGCAGCAGACCCGCCCACTCATGCTTGTTCGCAGCATGTCCAGAGAGCACAATGAGGCGTCCGATCGCACCAGACTGGTGCATTTCATGGAGAATTTGCAGGATGTACTTCTCCGCACCGCCCGGCTTCAGCCAGGGCAAAAGCAACACGTCGCTGAACGGCTCACAGCCCAGCAGCTGATAAAACCTTTCCAACTGGAACCCCCAGTGCTCGGGACTCCAAGGTACGGAGCAGTAATTGCCGGCGGTCTCAATTTGTGTCGGGTCGACCTCCGGATCCAATTCGTTTGCGTCTAAAATGTAGCCAACCAACCGTTCCGAAGCCAGCAATTCCTGCGCAAAATTTCTTTCAGAGAGTTTCTGGCGGGCACCAATTAAGGCGGGCCAGTCGGCATTACTTTCACGAGCGGCCTGCATCATCGTACAAAAAACCCTTGGCTCGAACAACGTTGAGTGGGGGATCATTTTCGCCGACGTCGCATTGGCCTGCCTGAGCAGGCTGTTACCTCGTTTCCGGTAAAACAAGACAGTATCCGTTGCAATGGCGAAATCAAATCCAGCAGCAAACAGGCGGCAATTGAAATCCCAATCTTCATAAGCAAACCCTGTCGTCACTTTCAGATCAAGGTAGCGCAGAGAGTCGAAAGCGGATCTTCTGATGAAAATTCGAGACACATAAGGGTGTTGATAGGCAAAATCCGCCGCGGTCAGCCATTCACTGCCCACGTAGCGAACCACATGATATTCCTCGCCAAAGGCAGCCAGGTAATCGAGAAATACTGCGACCTTGGGGCTAGGGTGATTACGGGCAGTGTTGACGAGTTCAACGATTGCGTTGCGGGATACCAGGTCATCGCCGTCGGAGGTCCAGATGAACTCCCCCTCGGCCTCCTGGACACCAGCATTGCGCGCCAAGCCCAAGGAGCCGACATCGATTTCCAATGTCTTTACTGCACAAAACCCATGCAGAGGCGTGGAGTGAAAGACTGTACGTGTTGCATCATCGGCCCGGTCGAACACGGCGACCAGCTCACAACACAACCCAGCTTCTCGTGCCGCAATTGCACAGGCATCCAGCGAAACAAGGGTGGCGCGCAGATAGGGGCCCTCCCGGTGCATGTTCAACACCACGGACACATCGACATTCTTCATTGATTGACTTTCACTTCAAAGGCCTACCCAAACTTGTATGCCATGGGGTCGTCCAGATATTGGAGGTGGTCGAAGACGGTTGCCAACTCATCGGCATAAACGCTTACATGTACGAATTCAAACCTGACCCGACTGATAGAGTCAGAGATAATTGAAACCTGCAGGCCACAATCGACCCTGTACTGCCGGTCAAGCAACCGAAGATCACAGGCGGGTTTGGTGTAAAGCGATCGCGCAGAGCGCCCCCGCCGGCATCCGGTCGGGCCAAACTGCCGCTGGCAAGCGTCGGGTAAGCCAGGGCGCGGATCATGGAAACATTGAAGGCATCAAGACCGATCATCTACTGCCGATGTCGCAAAGGCGCGGATGACTGACTGATAGATCTCCCGCAAACGTTTATCTCGGCGTGGGGTATCGTCTATATCAGAAAATTCTGAGCGCTTAATAATCTTGTTCGTCACCCAGCGGTTCTGCATCGTGTTCTCGATTTCAAACTCGATCGGCAAGTGTTCTTCCACCACCAAACGCTCAGTCTTGTTCCATATAACAAATCGGCCATCAATCACTTCGAAATTATGCTGGTGGAACCCTTCATATTTTTCGTTCTCCGCCTCATTTTGGGTATGCGCTAGAAATACCACGTGACCAACCTTAACAACTCTCAGCATTTCGATGATTCCACGCATCGGCTCAAATGAATGGTCCAAAGCATTGCAGCAATGCACCAGATCAAAGGACGAAGGCGCGAAGAAGGAGGAAAGATCTTCCGCAGGAGCAAACTCTGTTTGCGGGACAGGCTTGACTCCATGTTGTTCGCACAATTCTGCATAGATAAATGCCAGCGGATCAGCTGCAATGACTTCCAGATCCGCATCAGACATATACCATCCGATCTTCGATATCGGACCAGAACCGACGTCAAGAATCCTAAAACTTGATCTTTCGTTTGATGCTACGTTGCCAGCTGTTTCTCTGAGTAACTTCTGAAGCCATGGGGATAAATCCCGCTTGGGCTTGATACGTTCGGCATAATCATTAGGCCACTGAAGACCTTTTGTTTCGAACCAGCTAGACCAGAACTCCCGTTCTGAATCGATACCTTTTGACCACTGAGAAAAAATGTTGCTTGGTTTTACATTTTCGTTCATATCCATTATCTTTCCTAATTAGCTATATAACCTCGTTATTTTCATGGAACCCGCAGAGTCATCGAGAAAGAATTGCCCGGAAACTTCTCTTAGATACTCATCCGCGGCCTTTCTGCACCCCCCCCAATCGTGATAGTCATCGAGTATTATGCTGCCACCCACAACAAGTTTTGGGGATATGCGTTTCAAGCAGGTCATCACGGGCTCATACCAGTCAACATCGATATGGGCAAATGCTACCGACTGCTGAATGTTCATCGTATTCTGAAGCAGGCCTTTAATCATTTTCACAGACTCGTTTTCGCAGTTGATTTCAAACTGCTCCAAGTTTGATTGGACTACAGCATACAAGTCTTCCTGATAACCATAGTATTTGTCACCGCCAATGCCAATTGATTTGCCCTCTACGATTGTCGTGTAGCGATCGTGCACATCTTGTGTATCTTCATTTGTGGGTGCTGGAATCATTCCGAAGACATCGTATATATACAACGGCCGCTCTGGTTTTTTCATCTTTGCAATCAGAATTGCAGAACCCCCAAGTGCACAGCCCGCCTCCAGGAAAATACCAGGCAACCCTGAGTTCTCTATGGCGAGACATGTACTTGCCAGACTTGCAAGCTTTTCCGCTGACAAATACGTTAGATTGCTTGAGCGGATTCGGGATATCAATTCTTGTTCCCTAGCGAGAAATTCCAATGGCAATATTTCTTCGTCTATCTGTCCACCATTCTTCTTTAGGTAACCCTTAAGACGTTGAAACATATTTACTCCTTTCAGCACCTCTTGTGCGAGGGCCCTTGCATTCAGCTAATTGATAATTCGAAGGGTTGTCTGAACTTGAACCACATAGGGTTATCAGGACTACTGAGCACGTCGAAGACAGTCGCGAGCTCATCGGCATAGACGATCACATTGTCAGTACGATCCCAGCGGGTCACCTGATTGAGTCGCAATGCTACGGAATAAGACTGCCCGCCGCGAAACATCATGGTCGACGAGAAAGTAAAAAGAACACTGCGACCAGCCTCGAAGTCGAGGCTGTGGCGGTAAGTGCTGAAAACACTTTGCCCGGTGAGTTCCTGGCCGAATTGGTCCTTGATGAGAAAGCCCAGACTTATGTTCTTGACTGCTTTCAGGAACAGAACTCGAAACTCCAGAGCAAACCGCTCGTCCTGTTCAAGCCGATCCGTGAGTTCTCCCCGAGCGTTCCTGAGCGTCGTTGACAGCACCTTTAGTACAGATCCGCCATCTGCATTCTGGACAGCCTTTAGCATTTCCTCTTGATCGGATTTATTGGTTACCAACTCGCTTAATTCTGCTTGATCGGTACTGCTAGGAGTTGCCTCAACCTCTCCACGTGATTCCAGAGTGATCCGGTTGTGTTCGATGAAAACCTCGTTCATGTATTCATTGGTGACCGTCGTCACATCGCCCTGCATCTTGATACGGCCTGAATCGATCCAGATCGCCTCGTCGCAAAGCGCACGCACTGAATCGATCGAATGGCTTACGAAGAGCACGGTGCAACCGTTGGACATTAGTTGGCGCATCTTGGCCATGGATTTGTGTTGGAACCAGGAGTCCCCCACACTCAACGCTTCGTCAATGATCAATACGTCTGGATCGACATGGACCGCAACCGAGAAGGCCAGCCTGGCAAACATGCCACTCGAATAGGTCTTGACGGGTTGATGAATGAAGTCGCCGATGTCGGCAAACTTTTCAATATCCCCCAGTTTCTCGTCCATTTCCTGTTTGGAGAGCCCCAGAATCTGACCATTCATGTAGACGTTTTCAACCCCAGAAAACTCCGGATTGAAACCCGAGCCGAGTTCCAGCAAGGCAGCAATACGCCCGTTCACTTCCACGCTACCGCTGGTAGGTGCCAGTGTGCCGCATAAGACCTGAAGCAGTGTGGATTTGCCCGCGCCGTTCTTGCCCAGAATGCCGATCACCTTGCCTTTCCCGACTTCAAAGGTGATGTTCTGCAAGGCCCAGAATTCCTTGTAGTACCTGAATTTTCCCTGGCGACCCAAAATCATCTGCAAGAGCCGGTGATGCGGCTTTTCGTAGATCTGGTAGCACTTGCCGACATCCCGCACGCTTACGACAAAATCAGAGGACATCGGCAAACCCCTTGCGTGTCTTCTGGAACCAGGCGAAGCCCAGGCATGCAACCATTGTTGACAACAAAAACTGTCCAAACCAACTCATCCAATCAATACCTTTGCCCCAAATCATCACTTCACGCGCCTGTTCAATCACATTTGTCAGTGGGCTGATTTGCATGAAAAATCGATACTCCTCAGGAAGTGCCGCTATCGGGTAGAAGATTGGCGACAGGAACATTAATACAGTCGTAATAACGCCAATAATCTGTGCGACATCCCTAAGGTAAACCCCAAGCGATGCCAATAGCCAGGCGAACCCCATTGTCATCAATACCAACGGAATCATGACCAGTGGTAATTGAATTATTGTTACCGGTGGAATCCCGAAGAAAGCCAGGTAAAAAATCAGCCAGACAAACAAACTGATCATGAAATGAAAAGCGGTTGAACCAAAGGCGACGATCGGCAATATCTCCAATGGAAAGATAACTTTTTTGACATAGTTAACATTGGACAGAATCAGGCTTGGTGCCCGGTTAACGCACTCGGAAAAGAGGTTGAATACCATCAGTCCAGCAAAAAGCACCAAGGCAAACTCGGTTTTGGAGTCAGATCCACCTGTCCAACGCGCCTTGAACACGACGCTGAATACAAAGGTATAGACAGCTAGCATCAGCACCGGGTTGAAGAAGGACCACAACAGTCCCATGACCGAGCCGCGATAGCGACCAACAACATCGCGCTTGACCAAGTCGTAGATCAGGCTGCGGTTGGCCTTTATTGAACGGAGTAGCACCAAGGGGGAAATGGACCGGATTGCGTGCGGATTCATGCATAGCCCTTCGGGTTCATTTGCTGCCAATTCCATGCATCTCGGCACATGTCATCTAAATTGCGCGTAGCCTTCCAATCCAAACGCCTCAATGCAAACGACGGATCGGCATAGCAAGCAGCTACGTCCCCGGCGCGACGAGTTGCTATCTCATACGGAACCGCGCGACCACATGCCTTTTCAAATGCTTGCAAAACATCAAGGACACTGTACCCATTGCCTGTTCCCAGGTTGAGTGCAAAGCACCCTGCCTCCCCCAGGCGCTCTAGCGCCTTGAGATGGCCAAGCGCCAGATCGACAACGTGGATGTAGTCACGCACGCCTGTTCCATCATGCGTGGCATAGTCACCCCCCCACACGTTGAGCCTTTCACGTTTGCCAACAGCAACCTGTGCGACGAAAGGCATGAGGTTATTGGGCAACCCTTGCGGGTCTTCGCCAATCAGTCCACTTTCATGCGCACCAACCGGATTAAAGTAGCGCAGAATGGCTATTCGCCAATCTGATTTGGCAAAAGACAGATCTCGTAGAATCTCCTCGATTATCAGTTTTGTTCTACCGTAAGGGTTTGTGGCAGAAAGCGGATGGTCTTCGCTCAAGGGTAGCCGTTGCGGCTCGCCATACACAGTGGCGGATGAACTGAATACGAGCGTCTTGACCCCAGCCCCCTTCATTGCGCGCAGCAGGCATAGTGTGCCGACGACATTGTTGTCGTAGTACTCGAGCGGCTTCTCAACGGACTCGCCCACGGCTTTTAGCCCGGCGAAATGAATGACTGAATCGCAACCGTGCCGTTGAAGGGCGGCTTCCAAGGCCGCTTGGTCGCGAATGTCCCCCCTGACTACTGCAAGAGACTTGCCCGTGATTTCCTCAACGCGGCGTAGCGCTTCAGGATGGCTATTAGAAAAATTGTCGTAAACGACGACTTGATGGCCAGCGTTGAGAAGCTCAACACAAGTGTGGGAGCCAATGTAACCTGCGCCACCAGTAACTAAAATTGTCATATTCATCATATTCATTTCACAGTGACCGATTTCGCCAGATTTCTTGGCTTGTCCTCATCCGTGCCCTTGACCAGCGCCGCTTGGCAGGCTCGGTATTCGAGTGGCTGCACGCCTTTTACGAGGACGGGGGAAATGTTGCTGGCGAAAGTTGCCGCGACAATTCCACGCATCTCATGCTGCCTTGATGAAACAACGGGTCATGCGAATACCTCGGCGTCAGCCAGGGTTAGCGCTGCGACATCCTTGGCAGCGAGCTTCGGCTGTTCTTCGACTGGCCAATCGATATTTAGCACCGGGTCATTCCACAACAGGCTACGTTCGTATTCCGGGGCGTAGTAATCGGTCGTCTTGTAGAGGAATTCGGCGGTTTCACTGAGCACGACGAAGCCATGGGCAAAGCCTTCCGGCACCCAGAGTTGCTTCTTGTTGTCCGCGCTCAGATGCACGCCGACCCACTGGCCGAAGGTTTTCGAGCTTTTTCGGAGGTCGACCGCAACATCGAAGACTTCACCCTGCACGACACGGACGAGTTTGCCTTGCGGTTGCTGGATCTGGTAGTGCAGGCCGCGCAGGACGTTTTTTGCGGATTTTGAATGGTTGTCCTGCACGAATTCACGCTTGAGGCCGGTGGCCTCCTCGAAGGCGCGGGCGTTAAAGCTCTCGAAGAAGAAGCCACGGTCGTCGCCGAAGACTTTGGGCTCGAGGATGATGACTTCGGGTAGGGCGGTGGGCGTCGCTTGCATCAGAAGACCTTTTCCTTGAGCAGACCAAGCAGGTACTGGCCATAACCGTTCTTGGCCAGCGGCTGGGCGAGTGCCTCGAGTTGTTCCGGACTGATCCAGCCCTGGCGGAAAGCAATTTCTTCCGGGCAGGCGACCTTGAGCCCTTGGCGTTTTTCGATGGTGGCGATGAACTGGCCTGCTTCGAGCAAGCTGTCATGAGTGCCAGTGTCTAGCCAGGCATAGCCGCGACCCATGATCTCGACATTAAGCTTGTCTTGTTCCAGGTAGAGCCGGTTAAGGTCGGTTATTTCGAACTCGCCGCGCGGCGACGGTCTGAGGTTTCTAGCCAACTCAACGACATCGTTGTCGTAGAAATAGAGTCCAGTGACCGCGTAGCTGGATTTCGGCTCTTTCGGCTTTTCTTCAAGGCTAAGCACCTTACCTGCAGCATCGAATTCGGCAACACCGTACCGCTCCGGGTCATGGACATGGTAAGCAAAAACCGTGGCGCCTTTTTGCCTTGCATCTGCACTGGACAGAAGATGGTGAATATCGTGGCCGTAAAAGATGTTGTCGCCAAGCACCAGGGCGGAAAGGTCATTACCGATGAAATCAGCCCCAATCACGAAGGCTTGGGCCAATCCGTCCGGGCTGGGCTGGACAGCGTATTGCAGATTAATGCCCCAGCGCAAACCGTCGCCAAGCAACTGCTCGAAGCGCGGAGTATCCTGCGGGGTGGAGATGATCAGGATATCGCGTATGCCCGCCAGCAGCAGGGTGCTAAGTGGGTAGTAAATCATCGGCTTGTCGTAGATCGGCAGCAGTTGCTTGGAAACTGAGAGAGTGGCCGGGTGGAGACGGGTTCCAGTGCCGCCGGCAAGGATGATGCCTTTGCGAGTAGTCATAATTTGATTTACAGCATTTGCTGAAGAATGTGGTTGAGGCCAGCTTGCCAGTGCGGCAGTACGAGGCCGAAGGTTTTTCGGAACTTGCTGGTCTCGAGCCGCGAGTTAGCCGGGCGTTTGGCCGGGGTCGGGTAGTCAGCGGTGGCGATCGCTCTTATGTCTTGCGGCTGCATCTTCATCGGCTTGCCAGCCTGAATAGCCTGGGCGATAACGAAGCGGGCGTAGTCGCACCAATTGGTTTCACCGCCGGCGACAACATGATAAGTGCCATAGGGGAAAGAGCCCTCGCCTTCGCGTTGCCATTGGCGAACCAGATGGGCAGTGAGATCGGCGAGCAGCGCGGCCGAGGTGGGAGCACCCCATTGATCGGCGACGACGCTCAGGCTTTCCCTTTCGGCGGCAAGGCGCAGCATGGTCTTGGCAAAATTTCCGCCGTGAGCGCCGACAACCCAGCTGGTCCGCAGGATAAGATGGCGTGGGTTGGCGGCTGCGAGGGCAAGTTCGCCGTCTCGCTTGGTGCGGCCGTAGATGCTTTGCGGATTGGTTTCATCCGTTTCGCTGTAGGCTCCGGGCTTGCAGCCGTCGAAGACGTAGTCGGTGGAGTAGTGAACAACCAGGGCGCGGAACTTTGCGGCTTCTTGCCCGAAAACACCTGGCGCAACAGCGTTGACCGCGGCAGCACGTTCCTGATCAGTCTCGGCTTTGTCCACGGCGGTGTAGGCGGCGGGGTTGACGATAACGTCTGGACGGACCTCGGCGACCAATTTACGGATCGCTGTCGCATCGGAAAGGTCGCACTCTGCCTGATCGACCGCGACGATTTCACCGAGTGGTGCCAGCGAACGTTGAAGTTCGAAGCCGACTTGACCACTTTTACCACTGAGGAGAATGCGCTGCATCAGCGTGCCGCGTAATTCTGATTCAGCCAGTCACGGTAAGCGCCGCTGGTAACGTTGTCTACCCAATCCTGATGGTCAAGGTACCAGCGCACCGTTTTGCGGATGCCGGTCTCGAAGGTTTCGGCTGGCTTCCAGGAGAGCTCTCTTTCCAACTTACGAGCATCGATAGCATAGCGACGGTCATGTCCGGGGCGATCCTTGACATAGGTGATTTGCTCGGCATACGACTTGCCGTCAGCACGAGGTTTTTCCTCGTCAAGAATGGAGCAGAGTGTATTGACGACATCGAGATTAGGTTTCTCGTTCCAGCCACCGACGTTATAAACCTCGCCGACTTGCCCTGCCTCAAGCACACGGCGGATGGCGCTGCAGTGATCCTTGACATAGAGCCAGTCGCGAATCTGCTGGCCGTCGCCGTAGATGGGCAGCGGTTTGCCGGCCAGGGCGTTGTGGATGACCAGAGGAATGAGTTTCTCCGGAAAGTGGTAAGGCCCGTAGTTGTTGGAGCAGTTGGTGGTAAGCACCGGCAGCCCGTAGGTGTGGTGGTAGGCGCGCACCAAGTGGTCGGAGGCTGCCTTGCTGGCCGAATAGGGACTGTTGGGCTCGTAACGGTTGGTCTCGGAGAACGGCGGATCGTTTTTTTCCAGCGAGCCGTAGACTTCATCGGTGGAAACATGCAGAAAGCGGAAAGCGGCTTTGTCGGCGTCTGGCAGGTCGTTCCAGTAGGCACGGACGGCTTCGAGCAGATGAAAGGTGCCGACGATATTGGTCTGGATGAAGTCTTCCGGCCCGTGTATGGAACGGTCAACATGGCTCTCGGCGGCGAAATTGACGATGGCACGCACCTTGTGCTCTGCCAGTAGCTTGCCCACCAGTGCGCCGTCGCCGATGTCGCCCTGCACAAAAGCATGGCGCGGGTCGTCTCGCAGCGTAGCCAAATTTTGCAGGTTGCCGGCATAAGTCAGTTTGTCGAGATTGATGACCGGCTCATCGTTCAACGCAAGACAATCCAGCACAAAATTAGAGCCGATAAAACCGGCTCCGCCTGTAACGAGAATAGACATGAAACTCGAATCCCTAACTTAAAGTAGGCCGCAATGAACAGAAGCTATGGCGGCAATGCGTAAAGGGTTAATTATACTTGAGATGATTGACAAAACTAAGCTCCCCCTCCCCCCACAACTAGCTGAAAGTGGCCTCTAGACTGCTTTTTCCTATACCAAAGAGAATAAGCTTCATGCCTTGACTATGTTTGCAGCAACTTCAGGATAGCGACCGCGCGAATCGACGATCAGCCTGGCATTCTGCCTGATCATGGCATAGTTGAATTTATCGTGATCGGTGGCCAGCAGCACGCAATCGAACCCTGCCACGCTATGCGGCGTGAGCGCGACACTCGCAAGGTCAAATGTATGCTCGCGGATTTTGGGGAAAACCGGGAGATGCGGATCGCTGTAGGCAACCTCGGCGCCCAGATCGCGCAATTTTTCCATCAGGATGACGAAAGGGGATTCGCGCATGTCGTCCACATTCTTCTTGTAGGCAATGCCAAGCACCAGGACGCGGCTGCCGTTGATGGACTTCCTGGCGGAATTCAGCGCCATCAGTAGCTTGGAAACCACATAATCCGGCATGGCCGCATTGACCTCGTCGGCCAGCTCGATAAAGCGGGTATTGACGCCATATTCCCTCGCCTTCCAGGTCAGGTAGAACGGGTCAATGGGGATGCAATGGCCGCCCAGCCCGGGGCCGGGGTAATAAGGCACGAAACCGAAGGGTTTGGTTGCAGCGGCACGGATGACTTCGTGGATGTCGATCCCCATCTTGTCGGCGACGATTTTCATTTCATTGACGAGGCCGATATTCACCGCACGGCGGATGTTCTCGAGCAGCTTGGTCAATTCAGCCGCACGCGTGGAGCTCACCGGAACGACCTTGTCGATCACCTGGCCGTACAGTGCCATACCGACCTCCAGGCAGGCTGGAGAATAGCCGCCGCAAACCTTGGGAATGGTGCGCGTGCTGAAAATCGGGTTGCCTGGGTCTTCCCGCTCGGGAGAAAACACCAGGAAGGCATCCTGGCCGACTTTCAAACCGCGCGATTCGATGCGGGGCAGCAATTCTTCATCGGTAGTGCCGGGGTAAGTCGTGCTTTCCAGCGACATGACCTGTCCCGGCCGCATGTAAGGCGTCAGCGAGTCGGTCGTATCGACCACGAAGCTCAGGTCTGGCTCACGGTACTTGTTGAGCGGGGTCGGCACACAAAGAATCAGCGCGTCAGCCTCGGATGCACGGGAGAAGTCAGACGTTGGTTCGAAGCCTTTATCCAGCGTCTCCCGGATCGCCGCGTCAGGGATACGCTCAATGTAGCTTTTGCCCTGGCGCAATGCATCCACCTTGCCTTGGTCAATATCAAAACCAATCACCTTGTAGCCAACCTCGCAGTAGCGCAGCATGAGAGGAAGACCCACATAGCCAAGACCTACGATTCCAATCGTGGCGGTCTTGCTTGCCAACTTTTCTATCAGGTGCTCCTTCATGGCGATCGTCCCTTGCAAATCATGTCAACGCAGCGAAAATTATTGCTAATGTATTTTTACAGCGGCAAGTTTACGGCAGTTGCATACAGCGAACGGCTAACATAGACTGCCTAACTAAATGCTGCCCGGGGGTATTATCCGGCAGGCGAGCCATCGTTAACCGCGAAAGTGCCCATGCAAACGATTTTCAACCTGTTACCTACGGGGCTGTCCTGGCTCCGCTTGCTCGCTGAATCGCTGATAGTGCTCTCCTGTTTTTCCATCCCCGCTGGTTTCGCCTATTTCGTCATCCATCGAACCGACCTGAGGTATCGCTGGATATTTATGGTTTTCGGCGCATTCATTCTGTCCTATGGCGTGACTTATCTGCTGACCATCACCCTGCTCTGGACTCCGTCTTATTGGCTCGACATAACCATAAAACTATTGACCGCTGCCATTTCTGTCGGCACTGCGTTCATGGTGGTACGGATCATCCCGCATGCATTGAAGATGCCCAACCCGACGCAACTGGCAGCCGAGGTCGAAGCAGAAATCAAGGAGCGGCGCGAAGCCTATGTGGCACTGAAAACGACGGAAATATCGTTGCGCGAATCGCGGGAAAATCTGCGTAAAGCCAATCTTGAACTGGAGGCGCGCGTCGAATCGCGCACTGAAGAACTTGCGCGCCAGACTTCGGTGTTGCGGCGCATCATCGACTCCATTCCCGACCTCATCATTCTGAAGGATACCAACAGCAGCTATCTCGGCAGCAACAAGGCATTCGAGGAGTTCTCGGGCGTGCCGGAAAGCGATCAGATCGGAAAAACGGATTACGAGCTGTTCGATGCTTCGCTTGCCGTGACTTTCCGCCGTCTTGACCAGCAGATTCTGGAAACCGGGCAAACGCAAAGCCAGGAAGAATGGGTGACTTACCCGGATGGACGGAAGTCCCTGTTGAGCACGGTGAAGACGCCGTTTCATGGCGCGGACGGTGAAATACTGGGGCTGGTCGGCATCAGCCGCGACATTACCGATCGCTTCGAGGCTGAAGCCGCGTTGCGCCAGGCAGCCAAAGTGTTCGAAAGCACGCATGAAGGCGTGCTGGTCACCGACAACAAAAAACGCATCCTGATGGCGAATCGTGCGTTCACCGAACTCACCGGTTACTCGGAAGCCGAAGTGCTTGGCCAGCCCACGGAAATACTGCAGTCCGACCGGCATGACAAGGAGTTCTTCCGCCGGCTGTGGAAGGAAGTGCACACGACCGGCCGCTGGCAGGGAGAGATGTGGAGCCGGCGCAAGGATGGCGAGGAATTTCCTGAATTGCTGAGCATCAGCGCGGTACTGGATGAAGAGGGCAGGACTACCCAGTATGTCAGCGTCTTTACCGATATCACCAAGATCAAGCAGACCGAGGCGGAACTCGAGTTCCTCGCACACCATGACCCGCTCACCCGACTGCCCAACCGGCGCCTGCTGCTCTCGCGCATCCGCTACGGCATGGAAGTGGTGCAGCGCGATGGCGGTTTGATGGCGCTGCTGATGCTGGATCTGGACCGGTTCAAGGACGTGAATGACAGCTTCGGCCACGCAACCGGCGATGAATTGCTGAAACAGGTGGCCGACCGCCTGGGGAAACGCCTGCGCACGGTGGACACCCTGACCCGACTGGGCGGAGATGAATTCACTGTACTGCTGCAGGGGCTCGCCCACCGTGAAGATGCCGGCCGCGTTGCCAGTGAAATCGTGGCCATGCTGGGCGAACCCTGGTTCCTGTCCAACGGGTTCGAGGTACGCATCGGCTCCAGCGTGGGCATTTCGCTGTATCCGGAGTATTGCTCAACGGCCGAGGAAATGCTGCAACAGGCCGACACTGCCCTGTATCGCGCCAAGGAAGAGGGGCGTGGCCGCTTCACTTACTTTTCAGAGGAACTCACCCAGGCCGCGCGCGAGCGCATCGCCCTCGAGGCTGCCCTGCGTCGCGCCATTGCCGAAAACGAACTGCGCGTGTTCTACCAGCCGCAAATGGAGATTGCGACCGGCCGCATCGTCGGCGCCGAAGCACTGGTACGCTGGATTCATCCACAAGAAGGCTTATTGCTGCCGAGTCGCTATATCACGATCGCCGAAGAAACAGGACTGATCGGCGCCATCGGCGAATGGGTGATGCGGGAAACATGCCGCCAGGGCAGGCAATGGCTGGATGCCGGACTGCGACCCATTACGCTTGCGGTCAACCTCTCGCCTCACCAGTTCCACCACAAGGATATCGCCGATGGCGTGGCGCGGGTAATCCAGGATAGCGGCTTCCCGGCGGGAAGCCTGGAACTGGAACTAACCGAGAGCATCCTGATCAAGCGCGAACACGATGCCGTAGGGAAACTGGAGAGCCTGCGCGCGCTGGGGATCCGCCTCGCAATCGACGATTTCGGCACCGGCTACTCGTCGCTGGCGTACCTCAAGCGCTTCCCCCTGGACGTCCTGAAGATCGACAGAAGCTTCGTGGATGACATTCCAATCAAGCGTGACGACATGGAAATAGCCACCACCATCATCGCCATCGGACATACCCTGGGCTTCAAGGTACTGGCCGAAGGGGTGGAGAACACCGCACAACTGGAGTTCCTGAGGGCGCAGGGGTGCGACTTGTTTCAGGGGTATCTGGTGAGTCCGCCGATTCCAGCAGAGGAGTTCGAGAAGCTGCTATCCGCCTCTTGAGCCCGGTTCAGTCCGGGCTCCATCTGCCTGTGCTGCACGGCAAGCAGGATCTGACACTGCTGCTGCGGCAGCATTTCCGCCCATCCGGAAATTTCCTCCAACGTACGAAAACAGCCAACGCAAAACCCGGACCGGATACTCATCTGGCAAACGCCGATGCAGGGGGATTGCACAACCATTACATCATCTCTGGTTGCAGTAGAGACGGCGATGAGCCAAGCGGCCTTAGCAGCCAGGCATCAGGTCAACCGGCCGTGGCACTGCTTGTACTTCTTGCCTGAACCGCACGGACATGGGTCATTGCGCCCGACCTTGACACCCGCACGCTCGAACGGCTCCGCTTTCTCGACTTCGCCTTCGCCCGCATCATTCGCCAACGCCTCGTCATAATCGGCATGCTGGTAGCGTACATTTTCCAGCTCGGCAGGCTTTTCCACCGCTTCCACGTCGGCTTCGCTGCGAATCTGCACCATCATGGTAACCTGCGTGACTTCGCGTTTCACCGTATCGAGCAGGTTGGCGAACAGTTCGAACGCTTCGCGCTTGTACTCCTGCTTGGGATTCTTCTGCGCATAGGAGCGCAGATGGATGCCCTGGCGCAGATGATCGAGCGCAGCCAGATGCTCGCGCCAGTGGTTGTCCAGGCTTTGCAGCATGATGGAGCGCTCGAACTGGCGCATGACGTCCGCGCTCGCCTGATCCACCTTGGCCTGATAGGCTTCTTCGGCAGCTGACACGATGCGCTCGCGCAAGGTTTCCTCGTGCAGGTCGGGCTCTTTCTCCAGCCACTGGTGGATTGGAAGCTCCATCCCCAGTTCCGCCTGCAGCGCCCTTTCCAGCGCCACGATTTCCCACTGCTCTTCCATGCTGCCGGGTGGAATGTGAAGCGCCATCAATCCGGCAATCACGTCGTTGCGCATGGCGACGATGGTTTCAGCGATATCCGTGGCTTCCAGCAGTTCATTACGCTGCTGGTAGATCACCTTGCGCTGGTCGTTGGCAACGTCGTCATATTCGAGCAACTGCTTGCGGATGTCGAAGTTGCGGCCTTCCACCTTGCGCTGGGCGTTTTCAATGGCACGCGTCACCCAGGGGTGCTCGATCGCCTCGCCTTCCGGCATCTTCAGACGCTCCATGATTGCAGCGACGCGATCACCAGCAAAAATACGCAGCAGCGAATCTTCCAGCGACAGGTAGAACCGGCTGGAACCAGGGTCGCCCTGACGGCCAGCACGACCGCGCAACTGGTTATCGACGCGGCGCGACTCATGGCGTTCGGTACCGATGATATGCAGGCCGCCGGATGCCAGCACCTGGTCATGCAATTTCTGCCAGTCGGCCTTGAGTTCGGCAATGCGTCCTGCTCTCTGTTCGGGTGACAGACTCTCATCCGCCTCGACCTTGACGACATCGGCTTCCAGGCTACCGCCCAGCACGATATCGGTGCCACGACCGGCCATGTTGGTGGCAATGGTAATCATGCTCGGACGCCCGGCCTGGGTGATGATGTGCGCCTCGCGCTCGTGATGCTTGGCGTTCAGCACCTGGTGAGGCAGCTTTTCCTGGTCCAGCAGACTGGAAATAAGCTCTGAATTTTCAATCGAGGTGGTGCCGACCAGCAGTGGCTGGTTACGTTTCTGGCATTCCTTGATGTCATCGATGACGGCCTGGTATTTCTCGCGCGCGGTGCGATAGACCTTGTCCATGCCGTCCTGACGGATCATGGCATTGTTGGTGGGGATGACCACTGTTTCCAGACCGTAGATCTGATTGAATTCGAAGGCTTCGGTGTCAGCCGTGCCAGTCATGCCGGACAGCTTGCCGTACATGCGGAAATAGTTCTGGAAAGTGATGGAGGCCAGCGTCTGGTTTTCTTTCTGGATCGCCACGCCCTCCTTGGCTTCCACTGCCTGGTGCAGGCCATCGGACCAGCGGCGCCCCACCATCATGCGACCAGTGAATTCGTCGACGATGACGATCTCGCCATCGCGCACCACATAGTGCTGATCGCGATGGAACAACGATTGCGCACGCAGCGAGGCGTAGAGGTGGTGCACCAGGGTAATGTTGGCAGCATCATACAGGCTGCCGGCGACTAGCAGGCCCGCCTCCATCAGCAACGCCTCGGCGTGCTCGTGGCCGTTTTCCGACATCAGCACCTGCTGCGATTTCTCATCCACCCAGTAGTCGCCCTCGCCGTCCTCTTTTTCCTGGCGGGTGAGCTTGAGCGCCACGGCGTTGATGGCGGTGTAAAGTTGCACGCTGTCTTCGGCCTGGCCGGAAATAATCAGCGGTGTGCGGGCCTCGTCGATGAGGATGGAATCCACCTCGTCCACTACTGCGTAGTTGAGGCTGCGCTGTACGCGCTCCTCTGCCGTATAGACCATATTGTCGCGCAGGTAGTCGAAGCCGAACTCGTTGTTGGTGCCGTAGGTGATGTCTGCGGCATAGGCCTGCTGCTTGGCGTCATGCGTCATTTGCGACAGGTTGACGCCCACCGACAGGCCGAGGAAGGTGTAGAGCTTGCCCATCCAGGCGGCATCGCGGCTGGCGAGATAATCGTTCACCGTCACCACGTGCACGCCCTTGCCGGCAATGGCATTGAGGTAGACAGGCAGCGTCGCGACCAGCGTTTTGCCTTCGCCGGTACGCATTTCGGCGATCTTTCCGTAGTGCAATACCATGCCGCCGATCAACTGCACGTCGAAATGGCGCATGCCCAAGGCGCGGCGGCCGCCCTCGCGCACCACGGCAAAAGCCTCGGGCAGCAGCTTGTCGAGCGATTCTCCGTTCTGGTAGCGCTGCTTGAACTCTTCAGTCCTGGCACGCAGTTGTTCGTCGGAAAGCGTCTTGGTCGATTCTTCCAGTCCGTTGATGGTGCGAACCGTCTGGGAATACTGCTTGATCAGGCGCTCGTTACGGCTGCCGAATAATTTTTTAAATACCGTGGATAACATAAAGGGATGCCAAATTTCCGCCGCAGCGGAACTCATGAAAATTGAAAGGAGAAGTTACTGAATCAACCGTTACTTTGTTGCAGGTATCTACGCGGATCCAGCGCCACGCCATTGAGGCGCACCTCGAAATGCAGATGCGCGCCGGTGGAGCGCCCTGTGTTGCCGACTTCGGCGATCAGCTGCCCTCTCTCCACACGGTCACCCGCCTTGACCAGCAGACGGGAAGCATGTGCATAGCGCGTTTCCAGACCGTCGCCGTGATCGATTTTGACGATATTACCATAATCCGGCATCTGTTCGGCCTGGGCCACAATGCCACGCGCAGCGGCATAGATCGGCGTACCCGCCTCGGCCGTGAAATCCAGCCCCTCATGCAGCGCCATCTGTCCGGTAAACGGGTCGGCACGCCAGCCGAAGCTGGAGGAATTGTAGCCGACATCAACCGGCTTGCCCGATGGAATGGCGCTCTTGCTGAGGTTCTGTTGCAACAGCATCGCCTCTACCATCCCCAGACGCTCGCTCCGCACTTCCAGCTCTTGCGCCAACTTTGCCAGTTGACTGCCCATTTCATCGGCAGAAAGATTGTATTCACGCACCATGGGGCCGCCCCGTCCCGGGGGTTGGCCGGCCAGAATATCCTTGTCTTTGATGCCGGCCAATTGCGCCAGACGCTCGCTGAGTGCGTCAAGGCGCATCACCCGCGCCTGAATCTCCCCCATTTGCAGCGCCAGGGCGTTGATATGCGCCTGCGGCTGATCACGTATCATGCTGATCAGTTGCAGCGGCAACAGTGGCTTGACGCCTTGGTGCTCACCCTCCGCCTGTGGCAGAATGAAAGCCGCCGTCAGCAACGAAGACACCATCATCAGAAAAGTGATGGGCAGCACAATCTGCCAGAACGTCAGCGTCCTGGCTTTCACCATATTGTTAGAAACGAGAATAATGTTCACGCATTTCCCCTTTTTGGGATCTTTCAGGCATGCAGCGACTTGACGTGTTCTTCAAGGGCAGCGCCGAACTCCGCTCCATTGCCGGACAAGCGGAGAAGCTTGCCGAGCTGCAGAAAATCTGGAACAGCGTCGTGCCTGAACCTATGCGGAAATTCACCCGCACGGGCAGGCTGGAGCATCGCAGCATCACTGTTTTCGCCGATAACGGCGCGGTTGCAGCCAAGCTCAAACTGCTGGCGCCAACCCTGTTAAAGAACTTGCAAATCAAAGGGGTGGACGTTACTTCAATTCGGGTCGAAGTGCAAGTCAAATCTGCTCGGCCAGAGCCATCGAAACCGCCCCGGCACCTCAGCCTTGATGCGGCCGCCAGCCTCACCCATCTGGCGGAAACGCTGCCAGAATCGCCCCTGCGGGAAGCCATCGAACGGCTGGCGAAAAAAAGCTGAGCAAGAACCGAGGGGGACCCAAAAAAATTTTCGCGCTACTGCCCTGAGCGACTCGATCAGGGGCGATTCATTGCCAAAGCCGCCAGCATCCCAAAGTCTTCTGGCACTGACATAAGCAAGGACGTTAGGCTAGTAAAGTTTGTCAGTGTGCGGTGCCAAGCAAAACAGAAAAGGAAGCCCTCATTAGGCTAAGGAGTTTGCCTATGCATGTAGAGGGCACTACCGAAGATTTTATCCGTGGCCGGAAATTTCCAACTTAGACCGGCACTAAATCCGGTGCAGCCTTATTAAGCACCAGCTTTTTTATTTCTGATATGGGGAATGGGATTACTGTACCTGCGCCAGAATTCATGCCTTTGCCGTTTTCGATACGAAATGCAGCTAGGAATCTGACTCGCCGCTTCGTCTACGCCTTATTTGCGCTATCCCCCAAGTGATGTAACCTGACAGGCCGTACCCAACGAACAGCGTGAACAACACCTCGGGCGGACTGGCGGAAACAAGCACAAAGACGAGCACAATCATCAAAATCACAACAAAAGGCACGCTACGGCGCAGGTTGATATCCTTGCCACTGTAATAACGCATGCTGCTGACCATGGTAAGCCCGGCGAATACCGTGAAAGTCCAGGCCACCCACTTCATGGGCAGCCAGTGCCACAGAATGTCGTTGCCGGCAACACCATGCTCGTTATTGACCCATACCAGCCCGGCAAGAAGTGCGGCAGCGGCAGGGCTAGGCAGCCCTTCGAACCAGCGCTTGTCGCTGGTATCGTGCTTGGTATTGAAGCGCGCAAGGCGCAACGCGGCACCGGCACAATAAATGAAAGCGGCGATCCAGCCCAGTTTGCCCATCGGCTTAAGCGCCCAGACATACAAAACCAAGGCTGGCGCAACGCCGAAGGAAACCATGTCGGACAGGCTGTCGTACTCGGCGCCGAATTCGCTTTGCGTGCCAGTGAGCCGCGCCACGCGACCATCCAAGCCGTCCATCACCATGGCGATGAAAATGGCGACAGCCGCGTGTTCGAAACGCCCGTTCATGGCCTGTACAATCGCGTAAAATCCGGCAAACAACGCGGCGGTGGTAAACAGGTTGGGCAGAAGATAAATGCCGCGTTCGCGCAACGTGGAGTCGAGCAGGGGTTTTCTGCGGCGGATGCGTGGGGTTGGTTCGTCCATACTGATCGGATCCCTCGTTGAACTGCAGTTAGTATAACAAAGCCTTATGGTAGTATCGCGCATACTTAAGTTTCGCACAGCATTCATGCAATTCTCCCTGATCCGGCAAGATGGCGCCTCGCGCCGCGGCACACTGACCCTCACCCACGGCAACGTAGAAACGCCGGCCTTTATGCCGGTAGGCACCTACGGCACCGTCAAGACACTCTCCCCGCAGGAAATCCACGAAATTGGGGCACACATCGTGCTCGGCAATACCTTTCACCTGTGGCTGCGGCCAGGGCTGGAGGTCATCGAAGCGCACGGCGGCCTGCACCACTTCATGGGATGGGACGGACCGATTCTGACCGATTCCGGCGGGTTTCAGGTATGGAGCCTGGGAGCGTTGCGCAAAATCACCGAAGAAGGGGTCAAGTTCCGCTCGCCGATCAACGGGGACCTGTGTTTTCTCACGCCGGAAGAATCGATGCGGATTCAGAAAGTGCTGAATTCCGACATCGTCATGATTTTCGACGAATGCACGCCCTACCCGGCTACCTGGACACAAGCCCGCGACTCGATGGAGCTTTCGCTGCGCTGGGCGGCTCGCAGCAAGGCGGCGCATGCAGGCAACCCAAATGCCTTGTTCGGCATCGTCCAGGGGGGCATGTACGAAGATTTGCGCGATCATTCATTGCAGGGCCTGATGGAAATCGGCTTTGATGGCTATGCCCTTGGCGGGCTTTCGGTCGGCGAACCCAAGGAGGACATGCTGCGTATTCTCAACCATACTGTGCCGCAAATGCCAGCTGACCGGCCGCGCTACCTGATGGGTGTGGGCACGCCGGAAGATCTGGTGGACGCGGTGCTGCGCGGGGTAGACATGTTCGACTGCGTGATGCCGACGCGCAATGCACGGAACGGCTGGCTATTCACCCGCTTCGGCGACGTCAAGCTGAAAAACGCGCGTTACAAGAGCGACACCGGCGCGCTCGACCCGGAATGTGCCTGCTACACCTGCCGTAACTTTACCCGCGCCTATCTGCACCACCTGCACAAGGTGGGAGAAATTCTGGGGTCTCGACTCAACACCATCCACAACCTGCACTTCTACCAGGAGTTGATGGCCGGTCTGCGCAACGCCATTGAAGGAGAGCGTCTGGACGGCTTTGCCGAGGAATTCAAGCGTCGCCGCCGGGCTTTATGCTAGAATTGCGGGATTTTTTAGCCCCTTAAAAGGAATATTCCCGTGTTTATCAGCAATGCCTATGCAGCCGGCAGCGCCGCCGCCCCGGACTGGACCAGCTTTCTACCCCTGATCGTCATTTTCGTACTGTTCTGGTTCATGCTCATCCGCCCGCAGATGAAGCAGGCCAAGGAGCATCGCAAGATGCTGGACGCCCTGCAGAAGGGTGACGAAGTCGCCACCACCGGCGGCCTGGCAGGCAGGATCACCAAGGTAGGCGACAGCTTCGTCGGCCTGGAAATCGCGCCTGAAGTTACCGTTCAGGTACAAAAGCATACGGTTCAGACCCTGCTGCCCAAGGGCACCCTCAAGTCCCTCTAAAATTCGCAAGGACGCCCTTTCATGAACCGCTACCCTATGTGGAAGTATCTGCTCATCCTGGCGGCGCTGCTGCTGGGTGCGCTATACGCCACCCCTAACTTCTTCGGCGAATCGCCCGCTGTGCAGGTGTCGCCGGCCAAGAGCGCCAGCAAGGCTGATACCGAGTTGCTCGGCCGGGTGGAAACCACGCTCAAGGACGCCAAGCTGGCTTATGACGCCGTATTCCTCGACGCCAGCGGCGTCAAGGTGCGCTTCGCCGACACCGACACCCAGATCAAGGCCAAGGATATCCTGGCCAACGCCTTGGGCAGGGATTACACCGTGGCGCTCAACCTGGTATCGCGTTCGCCCGGCTGGCTGTATGCCATCGGCGCGAAACCGATGTACCTCGGCCTGGACCTGCGCGGTGGCGTGCATTTCCTGATGCAGGTGGACATGAAGGCGGCAGTGGACAAGGCTGCGGAGCGCTATGTCGGCGACATCCGCACCCTGTTGCGCGAGAAGCGCATCGCTTACGGCGGCGTGGTGCGTGAAGGCCAAGTGGTCCAGGTCAAGTTCAGGGATGCCGCAGAACGCAGCAAGGCCGAGAAGGAAATCCAGAACATTTATCCTGATCTCACGCTCAAGGAATCCGACAATGGCGAAGAGAAACTGTTGGTTGCCAGCCTCGGACTGCAAGCGCAGAAGCGCATTCAGGACTTCGCCCTGAAGCAGAACATCCAGACGCTGCATAACCGCGTCAACGAATTGGGCGTGGCGGAACCCATCATCCAGCAGCAGGGCGCCGACCGCGTGGTAGTGCAGCTGCCGGGGGTGCAGGATACAGCCAAGGCCAAGGAGATTCTGGGCCGCACCGCCACCCTGGAAATCCGCATGGTGGACGAGGAAAAGAACGACGCGGCAACGCTGGAAAATGCCTCCAAGGGGCAAGTGCCGTTCGGCGACGAATTCTATGTCGAGCGCAACGGTATCCCGCTACTGGTCAAGAAGAACGTGGTTCTGACCGGCGAATACATTACTGACGCCGGCCCAGGCATCGACCAGCAGGGCGGCGGCTCGGTCGTGCATGTCAATTTCGACGGCCGCGGCGCACGCATCTTCAAACAGGTGACGCGCGAAAACGTCGGCAAGCGCATGGCCATCCTGCTGGTAGAAAAAGGTACGGCCGAAGTAATTACGGCCCCGGTGATCCGCGAGGAAATCGGCGGCGGCCGCGTGCAGATTTCCGGCATGGCCAGCGTGCAGGAGGCGACCGACGTCGCCTTGCTGCTGCGTGCCGGCGCACTGGCGGCGCCGATGGAAATCATCGAGGAACGTACCATCGGCCCCAGCATGGGTGAGGAAAACATCAGGCGCGGCGTGCATTCAACGCTATGGGGCTTCGCCGCCATCGCCGTGATGATGATCGCTTACTACCTGCTGTTCGGCACCTTCTCGGTGTTGGCGCTGGGCGTCAACCTCCTGCTGCTGGTAGCCTTACTGTCCCTGCTGCAAGCCACGCTCACCCTGCCTGGACTGGCGGCCATCGCCCTGGCGCTGGGTATGGCGATTGATGCCAACGTGCTGATCAATGAGCGGGTGCGCGAGGAACTGCACAACGGCGTCTCACCGCAGGCCGCCATACACGCCGGCTACGATCGCGCCTTCGACACCATTCTCGACTCCAACGTCACCACCATGATCGCGGGCATGGCGCTGTTCCTGTTCGGTACTGGCCCCATCAAGGGCTTTGCGGTGGTACACGTGCTGGGGATTCTGACCTCGATGTTCAGCGCGGTGCTGGTATCGCGCGCCATGGTCAATCTGTTCTACGGCTATCGCCGCAAGATCGAAAAACTGGTGATAGGCTGAGAGAGAAAGCATCATGGAAATCTTCAAGATCAAGAAAGACATTCCCTTCATGAGCTATGGACGTCTGACCACGTCCATCTCGCTCATCACGTTCCTGTTTGCCGTGTATTTCCTCGCGACCAAGGGGCTGGCGCTGGGCGTCGACTTCACCGGCGGCACGGTGATGGAGGTGAGCTATCCGCAAACCGCCGACATCGGCAAAGTCCGTAGCGCGGTGGACAGCATCGGCCTCAAGGACGCCACGGTACAGAATTTTGGCACCAGCCGGGACGTGCTGATTCGCCTGCCAGTCAAGCAGGGTGTCACCAGCGCCCAATTGTCCGATCAAGTGCTGGGTGCGTTGCGCCAGGATGGCTCGCAAGTGGAAATGCGCCGGGTGGAATTCGTCGGGCCGCAGGTGGGAGAGGAGCTTTACGAGAATGGCGCGCTGGCATTGCTGATCGTGTCCATCGGCATCGTGCTCTATCTCTGGATGCGTTTCGAGTGGAAATTCGGCGTGGCCGCCATCATCGCCAACCTGCACGACGTAGTCATCATTCTCGGCTTCTTCGCCTTCTTCCAGTGGGAGTTCAATCTCACCGTGCTAGCCGCCGTGCTGGCCGTGCTGGGATACTCCGTGAATGAGTCGGTCGTGGTGTTCGACCGGGTGCGCGAGAACTTCCGCAAGATGCGCAGGGCCAGCGTGGCCGAGGTGATCGACAACGCCATCACCCGTACCATGTCGCGCACTGTCATTACCCACGCCATGACGCAGACCATGGTCTGTTCGATGCTGTTCTTTGGTGGTGAAGTGCTGCATAATTTTGCGCTGGCGCTCACCATCGGCATTCTGTTCGGCATTTACTCTTCTGTGCTGGTAGCCAGCCCGATCGTGATGTGGCTGGGCATTTCCCGAGAAGACCTGATCAAGGTGGAAAAGAAGGAAACCACAGAGGCGCTGCCTTGATGTGAGCTTGACAAGTTTCCGTGCAAGCGTGGAAACTTGTTGCCATCGCATAACGGCTTCACCCAAATCCCTTGGACGACATTCCCTTATTCTGGCAGCTCGGCGCACTCGCCGCGCTGCTTTTGATTGCCGCCTTCTTTTCGATTGCGGAAACCAGCCTGATGACCCTCAACCGCTACCGGTTGCGCCATCTAGCCAACAGCGGCCACCGTGGCGCGAAACTGGCCACTTCGCTGCTGGCCAAGACCGACAAGCTGCTCGGCGTCATCCTGCTTGGCAACAACTTTGCCAATGCCGGTTCGGCGACCCTGGTCGCCATCATCACCGTGCGCCTGTTTGGCGAGGAAGAATGGACGCTGGCCGCCGGCACGCTGGCCGTTACCTTTGCCATCCTAGTGTTCGCCGAAATATCGCCCAAGGTCATCGCCGCCACCCACCCGGAAAAGCTGGCCTTCGCTTGCAGCTACCTGCTGTACCCCTTGTTGAAGCTGGCTTACCCGGCCGTATGGTTCGTCAACCTGTTCGTCAGTGGGTTCCTGCGCCTGTTGCGCATAAAGCCTGACTTCGGAAATGCCACCCAAGCAATCAGCATGGAAGAATTGCGCACCATCGTCACCGAAGCGGGCATGGTCATCCCCAAAAAGCACAAAAGCATCCTCCTCAACTTGTTCGATCTGGAGAACATTACAGTGGACGACGTCATGACTGCCCACACCCAGATCGAGGCGGTGGATTTCGATGCCCCGATTGAAGCCATCGTGGAGCAGATCGCCACCAGCCACCACACACGCATGCTGGTGAGGCAAGGTGCCAACGAAGAAGTGATCGGCATCCTACACATCCGCAAGGTGATGCACCAGGCACAGAACGGCGAACTGACCCAGGATTTGCTGCGCGAAGTTCTCGCCGAGCCCTATTACGTTCCATCCGGCACGCCGCTATACACCCAGTTGCAACAGTTCCAGGAAAAACGTGAGCGGCTGGCGCTGGTAGTGGATGAATACGGCGAACTGAAAGGGCTGGTGACGATGGAAGACATCCTGGAAGAAATTATCGGCGATTTCACCACGCAATCCCCTTCCCTTAGCGCCGCCTATCATCAGCAGCCGGATGGCAGTTGGCGGGTGGACGGTAGCGCACAGCTGCGCGACATTAACCGCAAGCTGGGTTTCAGTTTCCCGCTTGATGGTCCGAAAACCATCAATGGTCTGGTACTTGAGCACTTCGAGGACATCCCGGAACCTGGAACCAGCTTCAAGATCGGTGCGCATGCTGTGGAAATCGTTCAGACCCACGACCGCATCGTAAAAAGTGTGCGCATCACCCTTTAATACCCTCAATCTTCATAGCCCTTGAAAAATCCACGATTAGGGTCAAAATAGGCTCCAGAATATGGCGAGCACCAAAAACCACGAGAGCACTTTTGCCGAACCGAAAATCACGCGGCAAAGGCCGCCTTCTCTCTATAAGGTGTTGTTGCTGAACGACGACTTTACCCCGATGGATTTCGTGGTGCAGGTCTTGCAGCAGTTTTTTGCGAAGAATCGCGAACAGGCTACGCAAATCATGCTCAAAGTACATAATGAGGGCGTGGGTGTATGCGGAATCTACCCACACGATATCGCCGAAACCAAGGTCAGTCGGGTGGCGGTATTTGCCCGGGAACATCAACATCCGCTGCAGTGCGTGATGGAAGAAGCTTGAAAGGTGCCGAGATGATTGCGCAAGAACTGGAAGTATCCCTACACATGGCGTTCATGGATGCGCGGCAAAAGCGCCATGAACTGATCACCCTCGAGCATCTGTTGCTGGCGATGATCGACAATCCGACTGCGGCGCATGTGTTGCGTGCTTGTGGTGCTGACATCGAACGCTTGCGGCAAGAACTGAGCAACTACATCGAAGAGCATACGCCGGTCGTCGCTGGTGACGACGACGTTGATACCCAACCCACACTCGGCTTTCAGCGCGTGATCCAGCGCGCCATCCTGCATGTGCAATCCTCCGGAAAGAAGGAAGTGACCGGCGCTAACGTGCTGGTCGCAATTTTTGGCGAAAAAGACTCGCATGCCGTGTTTTTCCTGCACCAGCAAGGCGTGACACGCTTGGACGTGGTGAACTTCATCTCGCACGGCATCGCCAAGGTCACTGAAAATCAAACAAAGCGTAACGACCCCGAGCAGGAATCAGAAACCGAAAGCACTCCCGCCGGGGCGCTGGAGAATTTTACGCAGAACCTGAACGCGCTGGTGTTCGCCGGCAAGATTGACCCATTGATCGGGCGCGGTCCGGAACTGGAACGCGTAGTACAGACGTTGTGCCGCCGCCGCAAGAACAACCCTTTGCTGGTAGGTGAAGCCGGCGTCGGCAAAACCGCAATTGCGGAAGGCCTTGCACAACGCATTGTGGAAGGTAACGTGCCGGATATTCTGGCCAGCGCCACCATTTATGCCCTCGACATGGGTGCATTATTGGCAGGAACGAAATATCGCGGCGATTTCGAACAACGCCTCAAGGCGGTGCTGAAAAAGCTTGGCGACCATACGAACGCCATCCTGTTTATCGACGAAATCCACACCCTGATCGGTGCGGGAGCAGCCAGCGGTGGCACGCTGGACGCATCCAACCTGCTCAAGCCCGCGCTGTCCAACGGTACGCTTAAGTGCATCGGCGCCACCACCTATCAGGAATACCGCGGCATCTTCGAGAAGGATCATGCGCTGTCACGCCGCTTCCAGAAAGTCGATGTGGTAGAACCCACCATCGCGGAAACCGTCGAGATACTGAAGGGGCTGAAGTCACGCTTCGAGGCGCACCATAGCGTCAAATACACCTCAGCAGCACTGAACACCGCAGCAGAGCTTTCGGCCAAGTACATCAATGACCGCCACCTGCCGGACAAGGCCATCGACGTGATCGATGAAGCGGGAGCCGCTCAGCGCATCCTGCCCAAGTCCAAGCAGAAGAAGGTGATCGGCAATAAAGAGATCGAGGATATCATCGCCAAAATTGCGCGCATCCCGCCCAAGAATATTTCCAGCGATGACCGGAACTCATTGAAAACCCTGGATCGCGACTTGAAAACCGTTGTATTCGGTCAGGATCCCGCCATTGGGACATTGTCAGCCGCCATCAAAATGGCGCGCAGCGGTTTGGGCAACACGCAAAAACCAATCGGCGCATTCCTGTTCTCCGGGCCTACCGGCGTCGGCAAAACCGAAGTGGCACGGCAACTGGCCTATACGCTGGGCATCGAGCTGGTGCGCTTCGACATGTCGGAATACATGGAGCGTCATGCCGTATCTCGCCTGATCGGCGCGCCACCCGGCTATGTCGGCTTCGAACAGGGCGGCCTGCTGACCGAGGCCATTACCAAACACCCATATTGCGTGCTGCTGCTGGACGAAATCGAAAAGGCTCATCCGGATATTTTCAACATCCTGCTGCAGGTGATGGATCACGGTACGCTCACCGACAACAACGGGCGCAAGGCGGATTTCCGCAACGTCACCATCATCATGACCACCAACGCCGGAGCAGAATCCCTTTCCAGGACCAGCATGGGATTCACCAAGTCCACCGTCAGCGGCGATGAAATGGTCGATATCAAGCGCCTGTTCACTCCGGAATTCCGCAACCGCCTGGATGCCATCGTGTCTTTCGCACCGCTTAATCACGACGTCATCATGCAAGTTGTGGAAAAATTCCTGATGCAGCTGGAAGACCAGTTGCACGAGAAGAAGGTGGAAGTTGCCTTTACCGACGCGCTGAAGGAATACCTGACCAAAACTGGCTTCGACCCGCAAATGGGCGCCCGCCCCATGGCAAGGCTTATTCAGGACACCATTCGCCGCGCACTGGCCGATGAGCTGCTATTCGGACGCCTAGCCAACGGCGGCAAGGTCACAGTGGATGTGGATGCACACGACAAAATTATTCTGCTGTTTCCGGAGTCGGACGTCGACCAGAAAACAGCGCTTGCTGCCAACCACATCGGATAACTCCGGACCCAGGCCAACCAACTCTTGCGCATTTCCGTGATGGATGCCGAGCAGTTCGTTGCCCCCAACCCTGCCCGCCTCGGATTGCCTTCACCTACGAGAAACATGCTCAACAACCCGGGCCCGGCATCGTATGCATATTGTGATCGGCATTTCCTACGGCGACGATTACCGATCCATATTAATAAGTATTTACTAATATAGAGGCATTTGCTACATTCCCTTGAAAGTTGCGCTGTTCGTGCGCGTTGATCGATCAGAAATATGAGGAGAGCGGGATGGCACACATCGTAGTACTTGGAGCGGGCATCGGCGGCATGCCCATGGCTTATGATCTGCGCGAATCTCTACGGTCTGAAGATCGAATCACAGTCATTTCCGATAACGCCGATTTCCATTTCGTGCCATCCAATCCCTGGGTGGCGGTCAACTGGCGTAAGCGGGAAGACATCTCTTTCCCGATCTCGCCGTATTTAGCACGCAAGCGTATCGAATTCATTCCGGTCGGTGCAAAGCGGCTACACCCGGAAGAAAACCGAGTGGAGCTGGCGGACGGCAGCAGCATCGCTTATGACTTTCTGGTCATCGCCACCGGCCCCCGCCTTGCCTTTGAAGAAGTGGATGGGCTGGGGCCTAACGGCCATACGCACTCCATCTGCCATGTGGATCACGCAGTCGAGACCGCAAAAAGCTGGGATGCCTTCGTGCAGGACCCCGGCCATATCGTCGTCGGCGCGGTGCAAGGCGCTTCATGCTACGGTCCGGCCTACGAGTTTGCCTTCATCATGGATACCGATCTGCGAAGGCGCAAAATCCGCCATCAGGTGCCAATGACCTACGTCACCGCCGAGCCCTATATCGGCCATCTCGGCCTGGGCGGCGTGGGGGATTCCAAGGGTTTCCTCGAATCAGCCATGCGCGACCGCCATATCAAGTGGATATGCAACGCGAAAGTGAGCAAGGTCGAAGCCGGCAAGATGTACGTCACCGAGCACGACGAGAACGGCAAACCGAAGAAAGAGCATGTGCTCGACTTCAAGTTCTCCATGATGCTTCCAGCCTTCAAGGGCGTGGATGCCGTCATCGGCATCGAAGGGCTAACCAATCCGCGCGGCTTTATCCTGATCGACCCGTACCAGCGCAACCCCAAGTACCAGAACATTTACGCCGTCGGCGTGTGCGTGGCGATTCCGCCGGTAGAGGCCACCCCGGTGCCAACGGGCGCCCCCAAGACCGGCTACATGATCGAAACCATGGTCACCGCAACGGCACACAACATCCGCGCGGCGCTCGACGGTAAAGAGCCGACTGACAAGCCCACCTGGAACGCCGTCTGCCTCGCCGACCTGGGCGACAAGGGGGCCGTCTTCGTCGCACTGCCGCAAATTCCGCCTCGAAATGTCAACTGGCTCCGCCACGGGCGCTGGGTGCACTGGGCCAAGATTGCGTTCGAGAAGTATTTCATCCGCAAGATGAAAAAAGGCAGCACAGAACCGATCTACGAGAAGTATGTTCTCAAGCTGATGGGGATCAACAAGCTGAAAAGCTAGCGCAACGCCGCGCAAACTTCCCGTACCAGTGTCTGACCGCGGTAAACAAGCCCACTGTAGACTTGCACCAGAGATGCCCCAGCCTTGATTTTTTCTTCTGCATCCAGCCCGTCGAGGATGCCGCCGACGCCGATAATGGGGATATCCTTGCCCAGCGCTAGGCTCAATTGCTTGATGACGGCGGTTGATTTCAAGCGCACCGGCGCGCCAGACAGTCCGCCGGCTTCCTCCGCGTTCGGCAGGCCCTCCACCCCTTCACGCGACAGCGTTGTGTTGGTGGCGATCACCGCGTCCATTTTGTGTTTCAGCAGCAGGTCGGCGATTTCGATGATCTGCTCGGTTTGAAGATCGGGCGCGATTTTCAAGGCGATGGGAACATACTTTCCATGACTGTCGGCCAGCTTGGCCTGTTCCTGCTTGAGAGCCGCCAGCAGGCCTTCCAGCGCCTCCTTTTCCTGCAACTGCCGTAAGTTCCTGGTATTGGGTGAGGAAATGTTGACAGCGACGTAGCTGGCGTGTGCGTAAACCTTGCGCAGGCAAATCAGGTAGTCGTCGGTGGCGCGCTCGATAGGGGTGTCGAAATTCTTGCCGATGTTGATGCCGAGAATCCCGCGATAGCGAGCGCGTTGCACATTTTTGACCAGCGCATCCACGCCGTCGTTGTTAAACCCAAAGCGGTTGATGATGCCTTGTGCCTCGGGAACGCGGAACAAGCGCGGCTTCGGATTGCCAGACTGCGGGCGCGGCGTGACGGTGCCGACCTCGATGAAGCCAAAACCGAGTGTTGCCAGTGCATCGATATAAGCACCGTTCTTGTCCAGCCCGGCGGCCAAGCCGACCGGGTTGGGGAATTCCAGCCCCATCACCTGCCGTGGACGGCTCAGTGGGGGCGCGGGAAACAGCAAGCGAGAAAGTTCCAGCCGATAGGCGGTCTGCAATGCTTGCAGTGTCAGGTGGTGCGCGCGCTCGGCATCGAGGCGAAACAGAAGTGGTCGTAGTGCGCCGTACATCAGGCGCGCCGCCATTCGGTCACGCCGCCGGGCTTGTCTTCCAGCACGATACCGGCTTCCAGCAATTCCTTGCGTATACGGTCGGCTTCGGCGAAGTTTTTGGCTTTCTTTGCCTCTACTCGTGCCGCAATTTTTGCCTCAATAGTGACAGTTCCTGTCGCTTGAAAAGTGTCGTTTCCGGCTTCCGACGCATTCATGTGACCAACTATATTTTGCAAAAAGGCCACTGGATCACGCTGTATCAGTCCCAGAACTCTTCCCAACGATTTAAGCAGTCCCGCCAGTTCAGAAGATTGGATACGATTCACTTCATTCGCTATATCGAACAACACCGCCACCGCTTCCGGCGTATTGAAATCATCCTCCATTGCTTCCTTGAAGCGCTTGGCGTAGGGATCGCTCCATTCGATAGCCCCCACCTCAGAGGGAGGCACATTTTTAAGCGCCGTGTATAGACGATCCAGCGACTTTTGGGCATCGTCCAAGTGCTGATCTGAATAATTGAGCGGGCTGCGGTAGTGCGCACGCAGGATGAAAAAGCGCAGCACTTCCGGGTCGTATTTCTTCAGCACCTCGCGGATGGTGAAGAAGTTGCCCAGCGACTTAGACATCTTCTCCTCGTCAACCCGCACAAAACCATTGTGCATCCAGTAGTTCACGTAGGTGCAATCATGCGCGCCTTCGGACTGGGCGATCTCGTTTTCGTGATGCGGGAATTGCAAGTCCTGCCCGCCGCCGTGGATGTCGAAATGATGGCCGAGATGATGTTCGCTCATGGCAGAGCACTCGATGTGCCAGCCGGGGCGCCCCAGCCCCCAGGGCGATTCCCAGGAGGGTTCGCCGGGCTTGGCGGCCTTCCATAGCACGAAATCCAGCGGGTCGCGTTTGTAAGCGTCCACTTCCACACGCTCGCCTGCTCGCAGGTCTGACAGCGATTTCCCTGAAAGCTTGCCGTAGCCCTCAAAGCCGCGAACCGAGTAAAAAACATCGCCATTATCAGCACGGTAGGCCAAGCCCTTATCCACTAGGGCGCCGATCAATTCGAGCATGTCCGGTATGTGTTGCGTGGCTCTTGGCTGCAGATCAGGCTTGATCACACCCAGCGCAGCCGCATCCTCGTCCATGGCCTGGATAAAACGCTCCGTCAGGACCCCGATGGATTCATTGTTCTCCGTTGCGCGCTTGATGATCTTGTCGTCGATATCGGTGATGTTGCGCACATAAGTCAGATCAAACCCCGAGGCGCGCAGCCAGCGTGCCACCATGTCGAATACCACCATAACGCGGGCATGGCCGAGGTGGCAATAATCGTAAACAGTCATGCCACAGACATACATTCGCACCTTGCCGGGAGCAATGGGGTGGAAATCCTGCTTTTCACGGGCAATGGAGTTGTATAGTTTCAACATAGGATGAGCAGGAAAAATAAGAGCTGATAGAACAAGTTATAAAGTCGTGAATAATCAATCAGATTGGTTGATATTTCGAGTGGCGAGAATGGATCTGAAGTATAACATATCACCTCATTATGGCCCCGAATCGACAACAGGTAGGTTTGCATCGCGGTGCTACCCAACTTCAGTAACTTTCGTTATGCTAGTAATTTAAGCAAAACTTACAGATAGCACCAAAGGCCGTCTGTTATCTGAATACTGTATGAATACGCACTTTCAGTGCATATCATCTGGAGGGAATCGGCATGAAAATCATTAAATTTTTCCTGTTATCTTTGTGTTTAGTTCTCAGCCTGCCTTCGCAGGCGGCGAATCCACAGGTCGAGTTCCACACAAACTTCGGGAGCTTTGTCGTGGAACTCTATCCGGACAAGGCGCCAAGAACCGTGTCCAATTTTCTGGAATACGTCAACAGCGGTTTTTACGAAGGCACGATTTTCCATCGCGTGATCAATCAATTTGTCGCGCAGGGCGGAGGATTCACTAGCGACCTGCGTCAAAAGCAGACAATGGATCCAATCCCCAACGAAGCCAACAATGGCTTGAGAAATGAACCAGGCACGCTGGCGATGGCCCGCAAATTCAATCCGGACTCGGCAACTTCCCAGTTTTTTATCAATCTTTCAGACAATAAAATACTCAATTATTACCGTTCCGAGCCCGACCTCATGGGCTATTGTGTTTTCGGCAGAGTAATCCGCGGCATGTCCGTTGCCGAGAAAATAGGCCAAAGCACTACGCAAATGGTAGGAAAAATGGGGGGCGTCCCGGTTGAACCCATCGTCATCCAAAAAGCAACCCTACTCGAAACGCCTATTATTGCCGAGCAGCAGCAGACAAAGGCGATGGAAACACCTTCTGCAACACCAGCACAATCAACGAAAAAAGGGAAAAAGCGTGGTTAAACTGCACACTAACTTTGGCGAAGTCACTCTGGAATTGGACGCCGAAAAGGCGCCCATCACCGTTGCCAACTTTCTTGAATATGTCGATAGCGGCTTTTATGACAGCACGATCTTCCACCGTGTAATCGATGGCTTCATGATTCAGGGCGGTGGATTCAAACAAGGGATGTCACAAAAGCCCACCAAGGAAGAAATCAAGAACGAAGCCAACAATGGCCTGCAAAACAAACCCTATACCATCGCCATGGCGCGCACACCCAGCCCGCACTCGGCCAGCAGCCAGTTTTTCATCAATGTCGCCGACAATGACTTCCTCAACTTTTCCGCACCGACGGCGCAGGGCTGGGGCTATTGTGTTTTCGGCAAGGTGGTCGCTGGCATGGATGTGGTGGATCGCATCAAAAAAGTCAGAACAGGCAATCGGGCCGGGCATCAGGATGTGCCTCTTGAAGATGTGGTTATCGAACGTGCGGAACGGTGCTGAAGACCTTGCCGCACACGCTGTTCATCTCCGACCTGCATCTCTGTTCTTCTCGCCCGCAGACCACCCGGCAACTGTCGGATTTTCTAAATAACACCGCACGCGGGGCGCAAGTGCTCTATGTCCTGGGCGACCTTTTCGAGTACTGGGCGGGCGATGACGACCTGGATAGCCCATACCATCAGGAAATTTGCACGGCATTCAAGCAATTGTCCGAAAGCGGCACGCGTTTGGCATTCATGCATGGCAACCGTGACTTTCTTTTTGGCGACAAATTCGCGCATGCGGCAGGCGGCTTCTTGCTGACGGACCCATTCCTGACGGAAATTCATGGCCGGAAAGCATTGCTGATGCATGGCGACACCTTATGCACCGATGATGTCGAATACCAGCATTTCCGCCAGCAGGTGCGCGACCCCTCCCGGCAACAGGCATTCCTTGCGCAACCTCTTGCAGCGCGCAAGGCTCAGATCGAGGCCATGAGAATGCGTAGCGAACAGGAAAAGTCACACAAGCAGGAAGCCATCATGGATGTCAATCAGCAGGCCGTAGCCGACATATTGCGCCAATATGATTATCCGGAGCTGTTGATTCATGGCCATACCCATCGCCCAGGCGAGCACACCATCAGGCTGGATGGACATACCACCACCCGATGGGTGCTGGGGGATTGGTACGAAAACGGAAACTACCTGACCTGCTCCGAGGATGGGTGCAAAGCCGTCAGGTTTGGTGCTTTAACATCCTGATCCCGGCGACGAAGCGGGTCACCGCATTCGCCCCACGGTAAAGACAAAAAAATCAGAAAAGCTAGCCGATAAGCCGGGTTCTGTCGTGGACAGTCATTCCTCTAGGCCCATGATTGCTCATGGGCTCAAGCAACCTACCCGGGAACAGCGCGAGCCACGCCATCGTTCCCCAATTTGGTCTTGCTCCGGATGGAGGTTACCGCGTTTCACCCGTGTCGACGCGACTCGTCTCTGTGGCCCTATCCCTCGCTTTTGTCATAAAACTTTTCAGTCTTATGGCTTATGGCGTAAGGCCGTTAGCCGTCATCCTGCTCTGCGGAGCCCGGACTTTCCTCCCCCACGCTTGCGAGGGCGGCGAATGCCTGGGCAGCTTCTAAAACTTTTCTATCAGTTCAGTGCGCATTCAAAACAGGCCCGAAACGTTGCGGTTAAATGAACAAACCTTGTAATCAATACGTAACCGGCGTTACCCTACACATCGCAGACTAGGAACATCTGATATTCCAGCCTGCACAAGCGGACCCTATATGAACCTGTCCACCAAAATTTACAGCAAGACCGGCAAAGGCACTCGAGCACTGTCGTCGAAGAGCTTGGAATTGTCCGCCGATGCACTTAAGGTACTCTCCTTCATCGACAGCAAAACCGATTCTGTAACCATCATGGCACAGTTCGAAAAACTGTCGGAGAACGTATTTCGCGCACTCCTCAGTCAGCTTGAAAACGGTGGATATATCAGGGTGATCAACCCCCCAGCGGATGACTGGGGAGAGGACGAGTTCGATTATCGCACTGCAATGGTAGTGGATGAAATCAGCGCCGAGGATTTCTTCGCGTTCACTACCGAATCAGAGTCCGATGCCTGGGCCAAAACAACAAAAGAGCAAGCACAAGAAGCTGCCGCAAAAAAGGTGCATAAGGTGGCGGAAGCCAGCGCGTGGGCCGAGGAGTCCGCCAGGCTGGAGGCCGATCGCATCGCCCGTGAAGAAGCCGCACGTAAAGAACGTGAGGAGCAGGAGGCCCTCCGTAAAGCCGAGGAAGCCGCCAGACTC